>ERZ813253.66-NODE-66-length-41544-cov-10.592776_pt1 | contig 41544 bp, 36 predicted proteins | sample MGYA00520893_ERZ813253 | MGnify/ENA primary metagenome ERZ813253 (study PRJEB31669, sample SAMD00080414) | marine metagenome | biome: oceanic hadal pelagic zone biome; feature: marine hadalpelagic zone; material: sea water | place: Pacific Ocean:Izu-Bonin Trench...
CTTTCAGGGGGACGGGAAAACGTTTGAATGTTGAATAACCTTTTTCACCAAGATTTCGGCAAATCATACTAAATTACACTATACCACTTGAAAGAAAACTTGCTGCTATTATGTTTACGGATATTGCAGGGTATACAAAGCAGATATCCAAAAATGAAGCTGTAGTAATAAGACTAATACAAAAACAGGAATAAATTTATGAAGCGACTTATTAATAAATGCTTAAATCCATTAGGGTATGTAGTTAAAAGAATTGTTAATAAGCATAATATTTCTTATTATCAAAATAGTTATCCAGCCGATAGTATGAAAATGAAAAGGTTTTATAATATTGGTGCTGGTGGATTTTATCATCCATATTGGACTAATGTTGATTATATAAGTGAGTGGTATGCTTCGAATAATAAGAAAACCTCAAAAGGTATTCATTATGATTTATTTTCAAAATCACCAATGCCAATTGATAGCAATTCTGCTGAAGTTGTCTATTCAAGCCATACTATTGAACATATAACTAATTCCGCAGCTGAAAATATGATTAATGAAGCATTCCGAATATTAAAATCAAATGGTTATTTAAGAATAACTGCACCAAATATTGATTTAGATTATAGAGCATATAGAAATAATGATAAACTTTTCTTCTACTGGACTAAACGCTACAGTATTCCAAAAGAATGGAAAAGAGCTAAATACAATAAGCCACTGAATGATGCAACCATAGAACAATTATTTTTAAGTCATTTTGCAGCAAGTGTCTCAACCTTACACAGTGATGGAATTTCTGAACCAATAGATGATAAAGAATTAAATGAATTATTTAATAAATTAAATTTTGAAGAAGCTTTAGATTATTGTTGTGCTAAATGTTGTATGAAAATACAAAAAAAATACCCAGGGAACCATATAAATTGGTGGAATCCAAAAAAGATTACATCTATCCTAGAAGATACTGGTTTTACTAAAATATATTTATCTGGGTATGGACAAAGTTTTTGTCCCATCTTACGAAATATAATTATATTTGATAATACTCATCCTAAATTATCATTCTATATTGAAGCAATTAAATAGAAGGTGATTGCCCTGCTGCTAAAGATTTAGTTTTCGTAAGTTTACATAAATCAAGGACTAAAATGAAGAAATTAATATTATTAATATTACTTATTATTGGGTGTGATGATACGGTTGAGCCTGAACAAGATAAATATTGTATAATTAATGATGATTGTAATACAGGACAATCTTGTATTGAAGGTAAATGTGAGAATTATATAATAGATAACTAAAAATATAATTGCACAAGCTCTTTATCCTACGCCATCCCTCCATTCCTAATCCTAAGGGCTTCCTTAATTCTATTAACTGGTGATAAGGTCTGAAAATTTGACGTTTTTTAATATTTATTTAATTAAATAAGTCCTGTTTCTCCTTGTAAATTTCCCACCTTTATTTTAACCCAAATTTTATCAATGGAGCTTTTTTGAAAACAAAACAACTTTTCCTGATTGGCGGCAAAGAGGACAAAGGTGACAAGCCACTTTTATTAGAGGAATTCTGCAAACGGTTTAATCCTGAAGATGGTCCTCTCGTTCTTATCACCGGCGCCTCCAAAATACCCCTGGAAGTGGGTGAAATTTATACCCGGGTTTTTAGCCGATTGGGAGTAAGCGAAATTATCCACCTGCCCCTCACCCAGCGCAGTGATTGTCTTCTGCCGGAAAATATCCAAAATATGGAAAGGGCATCAGCTGTATTTATCACCGGTGGAAATCAGGTAAAACTTGCTGGAATTTTAGGGGGAACTCCCTTTTTTCAAACCATGAAACAACGGGTGAATGATGGACTTCTCTATGGCGGAACCAGTGCCGGCGCTAGTATTGCCAGCGGACTTATGATTGCTGGAGGTAGAGGCGGGTACAATCCACGGCGCAACCTGGTTAAAATTACCGGTGGATTGGCACTCATTCGCGGATGCATTATTGATCAGCATTTCAGGGAACGGAATCGCCTGTTTCGATTGGCAAGTGCTGTAAGTGCTAACCCTGAGTTTATCGGTTTAGGAATTGACGAAAATACAGCTCTTATTATTACTGATGACCGCTATTGTGAGGTGGTGGGTAGCAATTCTGTCACCATCCTCAATGGAAATGGCATTACCCACACTGGCTATACTGAAGGCACTGCCCAGGATGCTATCCCCATTTTTGGTATGAATCTGAATGTGGTTACAGAGGGATACGGATACGATTTGGAAGAGCGGATTCCCATATTAAAAAAGGGAAACAATTCTTCAACAACAATTGAATTGGAGACGGCATGAGCAATAAAATGAAAATTTTACAATTTAGAAAACTTTCCGGTCCCAATTACTGGAGTCTGCGTCCCTGTATTCAGATGCTGCTGGATATTGGCAAACTGGAAGAACTACCTACCAACAAAATAAAAGGATTTAATAAGCGTTTTGTTGAAGCCCTACCCACAATTTATGAACACCGCTGCAGTATTGGTAAAATTGGAGGATTTTTCCGACGGATGAAGGAAGGCACCTGGATGGGGCATGTGGTGGAACATGTTGCCTTAGAGCTCCAAACTTTGGCAGGAATGGATACCGGTTTTGGACGTACACGAGAAACGAGTGACAAAGGTATTTACCATGTGGTCTATTCCTACATTGTTTCCGAAGTAGGAAAGCGGGCAGGAGAGCTTTCCGTTGATCTCTGCGAAAAACTCATCCGTGGAGATGAATATGATCTGGATGCCATTGTTTTGGAATTAAAAGAATTGCGCGAACGCTATAAAATGGGTCCCAGTACCGCATCGATTGTAGAGGAAGCTGTTTCCAGAGGGATTCCATTTACTCGGTTAAATCGTAGTTCATTGGTGCAACTGGGTTATGGTACCAATCAAAAAAGGATTCGTGCCACCATTACTGGTGAAACTTCCAGTTTGGCTGTGGACTTTGCCTGCGATAAATGGGAGACCAAAGAAATGCTGGAAAACCATGGTATTCCCGTGCCGAGGGGTGTGGAAACTCGTCATTATGAAACTGCTCTAAAGTCGGTGAAAAAATGGGGTTACCCTTTGGTGGTAAAACCATCTGACGGGAATCATGGCAGAGGCATAACTGTAGGCGTGGATAATGACAATCTCTTCAAAGATGCCTGGGATGCTGCCAAGGCGCAGTCTAAAAATGGCTATGTTATTATTGAAGCCATGCTCATTGGTTTTGACTACCGTCTCTTAGTCATCAACGGGAAATTAGTGGCTGCTGCAAAACGCATTCCAGCTCACATCACCGGAGATGGGAAAAAATCTATCCAACAACTTATTGATGAAGAAAATGAAAACCCATTGAGAGGCTATGGTCACGAAAACGTTCTCACTGAAATTGAGGTGGATCACCAAACCAAACGCTTGATTTCAGATGCGGGGTATACCCTGAAAACAAAACTGCAAAAGGGCAAAATGTTCTATTTGAAGACCACGGCCAATCTATCCACTGGTGGAACTGCCATTGATGTGTTGGATTCAGTACATCCAGCAAATGTGCATATTGCTGAGCGTGCCATTCGAGTTGTGGGGCTGGATATAGGCGGTGTGGATATTGTTGCGCCAAATATTACCTCCCCTATTTCCGAAAATGGTGGTGGAGTTGTAGAACTTAATGCCGCACCGGGATTTCGGATGCATCTGCAGCCTACCAAGGGGTTGGCTCGAAACGTGGCGGAGCCGGTAATTGATATGCTCTATCCTCCTGGCTCAACCTCTACCATCCCTATTATCGCTATTACTGGTACCAATGGGAAAACCACTACCACGCGGCTCATGAACCATATAATGAAATTTGTAGGCTATACTGTGGGGATGTGTACAACGGAAGGTGTCTATATCAAAAATCGACTGGTGTATGAAGGCGATATGACCGGACCCACATCTCATAAAATGGTGCTCACTGATCCCACTGTGGATTTGGCTGTTTTGGAATGTGCCCGAGGCGGACTTTTACGGGCAGGTCTTGGTTTCCGCCATTGTGACGTGGGTATTGTGACCAATGTTTCCGCTGATCATTTAGGGCTGAATTACATTGATGATCTGGATAAAATGGCTCGGGTAAAAGGAATTATTCCGGAAGTGGTAAAACCAGATGGGTATGCCATTTTAAATGCAGATGATTCCCGTGTTGCTGATATGGCAAATAATACCAAAGGCAATGTTATATTCTTCAGTTTGGAAGGAAAATCAAATCCTGTGATCAAAGAACATTTGAAGACTGGCGGTACTGCAGTGGTTTTTGAAGCTGGCATATTTTGCATCATGAAAGGAAAATGGAAATATCCGCTGGTAGATGCAAAGGATGTTCCTATCACCTTTGATGGTAAAGCAAAATTCAATGTTGCCAATGTGATGGCAGCCATAGGGGCAGCTATAGGCCTGGGTGTAAAAAATGAGAATATCATTGCGGCGCTCACTACCTTCTTCCCCTCATTTGCCCAAACACCGGGACGACTTACCATGATGGATATGGGTGAATTCAAGGTTCTCACAGATTTTGCCCACAATGTTGCCAGCTATGAAGGATTGGGCAAATTTGTAAAATCACTGAATGCGAAAAAAACCATTGCCACTTTATGTATGCCTGGTGACCGCTTAATTGAAGACTTTGAAGCGGTGGCTAAATTGGCAGCTGAGACTTATGATGAAGTGGTCCTTTTTGAAGGATATCAACGGGGTAAACCAGACGGATATATTTCTTCCACTCTGCAAAAATACCTCATTAAACATGGGATGGATTCAAGTAATATTGAAATAATTTTTGAAGAGCATACAGCTGTTCAATCTGTATTGGATAATGCCAATGTGGGAGATTTAATTATTCTCTCAAATTATGATATTAACGGAATCCAAAAACGAATCTCTGACCATAAGGAAATGTTGGACAAGAGAGCTACTCTGGAACATGCAAAACGAATTGTTGCCGAAGCATAATTTTTGAAAAACTAATACTTTAGTATTAGCTGTCTTTTACGGATGGGGTTAAGCTGCTTTTCAATGTTTCGTTAATCCACTTATTCAGGCTTTTCCCTGAGTTGGATTGCCTTTATATAAATTTTATGGTGTATTGATGGTGAGACTCGCACAATGAACTTTCCTAAAAATGGTTTATCCGGTTTTTTATTTAAATCTTTACAAAAATCGAGGTAAACATCAATTGAATCATGGAATGCAGTTTCAATTTCTTCAACAGATTTCCCCTGAAATGTAATAACGTCCTTTGTAATTTTACAAAATATTTTTCCCAATTTCTAATTTCTTTTCTATATTTATCTGTGTCCATCTGTGGTTAAATTAATATCCACAAACATGCGCAGAATTTGAAAATCCTCATTGTTGAACCCTTCTTCAAAGGTTCCCATAAAGCCTGGGCTGAGGGGTATGCCCAAAGCAGCAGACACAAAGTAGAAATAATTAATCTGCCGGGCCGTTTCTGGAAATGGCGCATGCACGGTGGTGCGGTAACCTTGGCTAAACGCTACCACAAATTAAACTTCAATCCCGACCTAATCCTTGCTACGGATATGCTGAATCTTCCCGTATTTCAATCCTTGGTGAAACCAGAATGTCCTGTTGCCATTTATTTTCATGAAAATCAATTCACCTATCCCTGGTCGCCCAATGATGTGGATGTGGAGCTCCAGCGTGATAAACATTATGGATTCATCAATTACAGCTCAACCCTTTCAGCAGACCATGTGTATTTCAATTCAAGGTTTCACTTAGATTCCTTCTTCACTGGGTTGGAAGATTTTCTACGGCAGTTCCCGGATTATCGAGAAATTCAGAATATTGACAAAATACGAGAAAAGAGTTCGGTCTTGCATTTAGGCATGGCTTTAAAGAAATTTGATGATTTTAAGATTGAAAAAAGTGAAAATGAACCCCCACTTATTTTATGGAATCATCGCTGGGAACATGATAAAAATCCCGACGCATTTTTTGATGCATTAATTCAATTATCCCAAATGGGATTCAAATTTAATTTGGCAGTATTGGGCGAAGAGTTTAAGGAAGAACTGCTCTGTTTTACACAAGCACGGAATTCTCTCAAACAACATATTGTCCAATTTGGTTTTACAGATTCTTTTGAAGAGTACTCTAAATGGCTTTGGAAAGCAGATATTCTTCCGGTTACATCCAAGCAGGATTTTTTTGGCGGTAGTATTATGGAAGCGGTATACTGCAACACCTCGCTCATTCTTCCAAACCGACTCACATATCCTGAATTATTTAACCAAAGTGAAAATCCCCAATTATTTTATGAAGATGAGGATGAGCTTATTAAAAAACTGGGTTCATTTATGGAAAATATTGATGAAATCCGAAAGCAGAATTTATATGGAATTGCAGAAAAATATGATTGGTCTAATATGGTAGAGAAATATGATGATGAACTTGCCAATCGTAACGCAGTGTAGGTTGGTTCCTTATCTCTAAAAAATATAGAATCTAATTTGTGTTAATCTGTGGTTATTTTTTTTACCATGAGCCAATGCTGAATTTTGTCAAATAACAAATAAGACTTCTCTATAATTTCATATCCATTTCTTTCATAGAATTTAACTGCATTTTCCCGTGACTGGAGAATAATAGTCCTTATCCCTTTCTCCCGGGCAATATCTTCCAGGGCCCCCACAATTTTTCTCCCATAACCCTTTCCCTGATATCCATCTGCAACTGCCATATATCGAATCTGCGCTTGTTTATTTGTATTAAATTGAAGTCTGCCAACCGCAATCGTTTTTCCATTTGGTTCATCGAGTATCATACGATGCAGGGAAGTGTCATCACCTTCATCCCGCTCACTGCCAAGGGGTTGATTCCATGGTTTCCGTAAAACTTCATAACGAAGGTTATAATATTTATCAAACTCAGCAGGAGATTTTGGTTCAATTATTTGCATGCGGGTTAAACTTAGGGGATGGAAATTTAATCTGCCCGTCTTACGGGGTTCGGTCCTATTTTGGCAGTACACTCTTCCCATAAATAACACCAGTGACATAAAATGGACTCTTTGGGTATAAAATTATTTTCATTATCTAGACAATTATAAATTTTATCAACCATTTTAATTAACTTTTTCCTCAGTTTTTCTAATTGCTCTCGGGTATGAAGAATTGTAACTTCAGATCCCATTCTCAGGAAATGCCAACTAAGGGAAATTTCATTTACTTGCCCAAAATTTTGTTCAACAGCAATCTGATACAACGCTAACTGAATGTCATTCATGGCCTGCCGCTCTGTTTTTGGACGTTTACTGGTCTTATAATCATGGACAATCCATTTCCCCGGCTCGGGTTGATCCAACCGGTCTATAATTCCCCTGAAATTATAGTCACCAATTGTAAATTTTAAATCCACTTCTGTGTCTTCAACCCTCTGGTCAAATGTTGGACCATAGCGACTGTAATAATTTGACAAACAACGCTTTCCAATGGAATAATAAAAGTCTGAATTTTTACGCGTATCAGCAATATGGATATCCTTATGCCAATGTTCTACCCACAGATTATCAAATGTTTGGCATAATCTGTCAAATGTGATATAGGGTTTCGCACGGTTATCTTTACTATATAACCACTCCAATACCTCATGAACCCGTTTACCCATAAATGCTTCAATACTTTCGCTGCTCTTTCTCACTCCATCTAAATAAATAATCTTATATTGCTGGGGACAATTTTTGAATGAACTCAATTGAGAATAGGAAAAGGTTTTTGAGGGGGTACCTTTCGATATCATCTGTCTAATTTTATTCAACATCGGCAGATCTAAAATCTTTCCTGATAGAGGGTATAATCCCCGGACATGGTACGATCAATAAATAAAAATTCTTTACCATTTGCATACACCCACTTCTGATAATTATAACCCCTGTTGTCCCGATAGGATTCATCCACCATTTGGGGTTCACCATAAATAATATAAATTCGCCCCCTATCTGACCGCCATCCATGCATGAGTATTGAAAAATTTTTATTGGAAAACTTCACCCGATCATTTAATTCACTTAATAGTTCGTTCTCAGTTGTTTCAGGTGTTGGGTCTTTTTCTTTCCAATATGTATTTATTGCTTCCCATTTTTCTGATTCATCTTTTCCTTTTAACTGTTTATATTCTGAGTAGGGAAGAACATAGCGCATAACCCCAATTACTTCATCAATTTCATCAGTCCAATAATTTTTCGTTTTAAATTCATAGTGAAAAGAGGTTGTTTGTGTTTCTTCAAGATATCGTAATTCAATTTTATAAATACCACTTTTATGTTGGGTGATGGGAATGGGAAGATAGTATATATTTTGAATCCCGGCATTGGTAATAATTACTTCTCCAGAGTCAATAATAGTTTCATTATGAATGACAAAATATTCAATATTTTTATTCCCTTCGACTGGAGTTATTTCTTCAATTACTGATCCATCCAATGAATCATTTGGGGGGAAATTAACTTGTGTGCGAAGCCAGATGGTATCCTGTTTCTGTATCAAGAAATTTATTTGATTCATCTTCCCTCCATCCTCTTTCACAAACAGCAATGATGGACTAATATAGTTCACTCTCTCCAAAGTGATTTTTTTAGTAATTTTCCAATTCTTGCGACTGTCCTCATCCTGAATATTGAGAAATAGTTTGTATACTCCAGGAAGTAATGCAATGTTTCTCTCCGATTTTAAATAGTTATCGGGGTCTCGGGTATTTTCATAATAGGGTTCTGAAATTTTTTCACGCCACGATTCACGATGGATTTGAGTTTTATTTTCAGCATCTGATAAGACTAAAGTAAAGATGATTTCACTTGAAAAATGATCAATCTGTTTTTTGAATACAAAATTATTTAAGGGCATAGAGAAATGAACATAGAAATTTAAACTATCTTCAGTTGTATTCCAATGCTGGGTATTAACATTAATTTTGGACTCATTTTTTATTTTAGATGATCTATTTTTCTTCGAAATTCCTGCACATGATAAAATCATCATTGCGATAATAATATAGGTTATATTTGTTTTAATGATACCTACTCCAATTATAAAATGCCACACCTTTATTGGTTAAAAACCATACCCAGCTTTCATCACAATTTACCCCATATATTTTATTCCCGGGGATACCATCTTCCATTCCATAGTCCCAAGATCGTGCCGTAATAGTATCCGTCAATGTGATCTGATTTCCACTTGAACTCCAAAGAAATGATCCACACATATCAAAATTCTGCACATTGGATAATATATATTCTTCATCATCATATCCATAAATAGACCAAAGCATACCATCCGTTCCCATAATTTTGCCATCTTCCAATCTAATTTTTCTCAAATCTCTTTTTGAGAGTGTTTTAATTTCTGTGCCCTCCCAACTCAATTGAAACAGTCCAGCATCAGATGCCAAATAAATATTCTGAGAATCTGCTTCCATATCGTAAATATTAAATTGGGTTAATTTCTCAAATCTATTGTCTCTATCAGGAATGACATTATGGTTTATTATGGAAACTTCATTAATTCCATTAGAGGTTGCTACATAAATGGATCCGTCATGTTCAACCATATCCCAAACTGCAGAATCATTTAATCCATTGGTGGCAGTTATAATATTCCAATCCCGATTATACAGGTCAAGATAGAGAAGCCCAGACATGGTGCCAAAATACATGGTGCTGCCTATGCGCAAAATAGAATTAACATCCGTATTTTCAATTACTATAGATTCATCGGGGTAGTAATAGGTCCATTGGTTTGTGGGTTCATTCCACTGGCTGATAAAAGGTGTAGGGCTTGATTGGTAAAGACTATTAAATGATGAAAACTGTCCCGTACGTTTAAATTTGCTGTCTGCAAACCACCAATTTTCTTCTGAATCAAAATATGTTATAGTAACATTATCTGAAAGCAAGCCAAAAGATATCATATTCAGTCTTGAGGATTGAGTCCACCCTTTTAACACATATCCTCCATTGGTGCCAATCCACAGATTGCCATTGGAATCTTCCATTTGCATAGTTGCCATTAATTTTTTTCCATTTTTATTCGAAATAACATGACCTCTCTTACCATTGGGTAATATTTGACCCAACCCAATATCCCAGTCTCCTTCAATGCTATACCAAAAAAGGTCCAAATTCTCCCCCGCAATACCACTACTGGAATTCCCCCATTGGATAAAATCAATTTCATTCATAGCTTCCTCCCAATTTTCCGGGGTTGCAGAAAAAGGATCAAAAGGGAATACGTCATCACCAGATCGAATCCAAAAATATTCTGGAGACGACCCAATATCATCAATTTCATAAATACTGAAAATACCAGAATTTATGAGGGACATATCCCGCCAAATTGTGCTCACGGAAGATTTAAAGCTGATACCTTGCCCATGCACTACCCAAAAATAATCTCTGTAGGAATCAAAATAAAAATGAGTAATATTTGGAAATTGTAACTGCACAGAAAATGAATAATCATATTGAAAATCTTCCATTGCTTTGTCGTAACGATACACCCCATTCTCAGTTGCAAAATAGAGGTTGAAATTATCTTCTGCAATAGCAGTAATAGCTCCTGGCTTGGTTATGATATACCAATCTTCAGGGACATATCTGAAATTTTGTGCTTCTAATAAGCCGATGACATTTATGAATAATAAAAAATATCCCATTTATTCATAGGTAGATATTAGCAGACTATTTCCAGTCATTTCTAATGGCTTTTTTATTTTTAAATAATCTAAAATAGTGGGAGCAATATCAGCAAGTTTTCCCCTTTCTGCCAAGCGATAATTTCTATTCACTCCCACCAGGATTAAAGGAACCGGAAAAGTAGTATGTGCTGTATGAATCATTCCATTCTGGGGATCAACCATGAGTTCCAAGTTTCCATGATCAGCGGTGAGAAATATAGCTGCATTCTTTTCTTTTGCGGCACGTTGGATTTTCTCCAAACAGGCATCAATGGTTTCGATAGCGGAGATAGCTGCTGGAATATTACCAGTATGCCCTACCATATCAGGGTTGGCAAAATTCATAATGATAGCTTCATAATCATCACCTTCAATGGCAAGGAGCACTTCTTCGGTTACCTCATGGGCACTCATTTCCGGTTGGAGGTCGTAGGTGGCAACTTTAGGCGAAGGAATGAGTATTCGAGTTTCACCTGGAAAGGGCTGTTCACTTCCTCCATTGAAAAAATAAGTCACATGAGCATATTTTTCTGTCTCAGCAATCCGCAATTGACGATAATTATTTTGAGCTAATAATTCGGGAAAAGTATTATCAATCCTTTCAGGCGAAAATAAAACCGGATAAGTAAATTTTTCCTGATACTTAGTCATTGATGTAAATAATATATCCAAGGATTTTGCTGCAAAATGTGAAAATTTAGTATCATTAATGGCTGAAACAATTTGCCGCATTCTATCTGCCCTGAAATTCAATGATAGCAGCGCATCCCCATTTTGAATCGGACAAGGCTCTCCAATAATAGCTGGTTTTATGAATTCGTCCGTGATATCATTGTCATAAGATGCCTGGATGGCGGTCGCTGCATCAGGAAATTTTTCTCCTTCGGAATGGATGAGCATTCCATAAGCAGATTCAACCCTTTCCCATCGATTGTCTCTATCCATTGCGTAATAACGCCCACATACGGTTGCCACCGTGTAATTATCATCAGAGTCAAGGAAAGTTTCTAACTTAATTATGAAATTAATGCCACTCACAGGTGATGTATCCCGACCATCCATAAAGGCATGTATTGCAATTTTATCAACTCCCCTATCCCGTGCGGTTGATAAAATATACTCAAAATGATCCAAATGACTGTGGACTCCCCCATCGCTTATTAAGCCCATTATATGCAGCGTGCTATCCTTATTTTTTACATGATTAAATACATTTTGAAGTTGGGAATTATTTTTTAATTCATTGGATTTAATCGAATCGTTTATTCGGACTAAATCCTGCTTAACAATCCTGCCGGCACCCATATTCATGTGCCCCACCTCAGAATTACCCATAATTCCATCTGGCAAGCCCACAAATATTCCCGAGGTTTCAATTTTTGATAGAGGACAATCATTCATCATTCTATCCAAAGTAGGAGTGTTTGCAAGTGCTACGGCATTCCCTTCTTTTTCTTGGCGAAGTCCAAAGCCATCCAATATAATTAACATGAACTTTAGCATTTATAAATATCCTTGATTAAAATGCCCAAAATCTTGGAATACAATAAACTGCGGTAAACCAGAATATAATTGTAAGGGGAATACCCATTTGGAAGAAATCTTTCAATCGGTATTGTCCGGGACCAAATACCATCATATTGGTTTGATATCCCATTGGAGTCATAAAACTACAGGAAGCCCCAAAGCAGATTGCTACCAAAAATGGGCGCGGATCCACATTGAGAATGGTAGCCAACATTATCCCGATGGGTGTAAGCATCACCGCAACAGCTGCATTTGAAATGAATGCTGATAAAATAAATGTAACCCCATACAGTACTGCTAAAATTATAACTGGGTCTAAACCTTCGCCACCGCCAATGAGTGTACCAATTCCAATAATGAGATTACCTGTTACCTCATCGAGATTTGTTTTTTGAATAGCAATTCCCATGGGGACTAAGGAAGCAATGAGAAAAATAACTGACCAGCTAATAGACTCATAGGCATCCTGTATTGAAAGTGTCCGCATAACCAACAATAAAATGGCCCCCAAAATGGCGGCTTTCACAATTGGTATTACACCGAATGCAGCCAGTAACATTACAGCAGGGATTACTAAAATAGAAAACCACCAAAAGCGCTCATACCTGAGATGAATATCCAATTCTTCCAAAACAATGAGGTTATTACTTGTCCGAAGAATTTCTAACCTTTCCTTCGGAACCATTATTAAAAGGGTGTCAGAAAATTTCAGGCGGATATGGGCAATTTTATCCCGAAGTAATTCACGTTGTCTCTTTATAGCTAAAACAAAGGATCCATAGCGATTTCTAAAATCAAATTCTTGGAGCGTTTTACCAATTAATGCAGATTGCTGGGAAACGAGCCCTTCCACAATTACATGGTTTTTCCCGGTTAATTCTGCCACGTTCATTTTCACATCTGTTAGAAGGAGAACTTTCATATCATCTTTGAATTTCAACATATCTTTCACATTTATATGAACCAGAAAAATATCACCTTCGCGGATAATAATATTTTGCAAATTAAAGCGAATATTTTTTGAATCACGAATGATTTTATATACTTGGAGATTATATTTTTGGGAGATATCCAAGTCTTTATAGGTTTTCTCAATTAGGGGTGAATCTTCACCTACTTTGAATTCTGTTAAAAAACTACCCATATGATACTTTCTGGTGAGAGAGGAAATAATAGACCGTGAGGGCATAAACCATTTAGATATAATCATGTTGTACAGTGTGCCCAAAACCAGGAATATTAATCCTAATTTTGTAAATTCAAACATGGAAAATGGAGCCATATTCATCTCCTCCATGATAGAACTTACAACCAAGTTGGTGGATGTACCTATGAGGGTGAGCGTACCACCAAATATTGCTGCGTATGATAAAGGGAGTAAAACTTTAGTAGGACTGATATGAAATCGTTGACAGAGATCGATACCCAGGGGAATAAATATTGCAACGGCTGCGGTATTATTAATAAACCCTGAAATGATGGATACGGTAAAAAGAAAAATGAAAATAGTTAGCCACTTTTGATTACCACCCTTTTTTGCAAGGAAATCAGCAAACACTTCCAGAAACCCAGTCTTTACCAAGGCCCTGCTCAGAATAAAAATAGCTCCAATCGTTATCACTGCCGGATTGCTAAATCCACTAATGGCTTCCTGCCAGGTTAGGACATTAAATAAAAGTAAAACGCCGATTGCACCCATGGCAGTAACTTCAATGGGCAGTATTTCCATGACAAAAAACACAACCATTACCAGCAATACTGAAATAAGTATTATACCATCAATTGTAATAAATATATTCTCCGAAAATTGGTTTTACAAACAAGGTGGAAAAGTAAGACTATTTGAGTTTTGCTAAGGTCTTTTTTATTTGATTAATGTTATCAGAAGAAATGCAGTTGATATCATTTTCCTGGCATAAATAGGCAAAAATACCATTCCCTGTTTTTAATGTTTTTGTGAATGATCCATCATATATTTTACCAATTCCACAGGATGGGCTTTTTGATTTTAATATAGCCGTTTTCACTCCAACCTCCAAACCCAATTGCAAAGATATTTCCGCACCGCGAATAAATTCCGGTGTAACATTTTTTCCCTTATTTGTTACTACCTTTCCTTTGCCATTTAGAATGCCTTCAGCATTTCCCTGCATTTCCGCTAGGGGCCGAGGTGTGCCCAATCCGCTGGATTCTTCAGGACAAACAGGAATCCAATCCACATCCAATCCATTTAACTCCTCCAGCAGGGAATGCCCTCCATTATAGCGGCATTTTTTACCCAATAGACAGGCACTAATCAAAACCTTTTTCTTCATAGTGAAATTTAAGCCTAAGTTTCAAAATGGGAATAGTAATTAGTTAAACAGTTAATAGAATCCTTTGAAAAACCAATTATTTGTATAAACCGTTGAATCGGTTCATTTTGATATCTCTACGGTTAGCCCACGATTCAAATCGTGGGTTACTTGATATTTTAAGTATATCTAAACCATTATAATGGTTTTTCAAAGGATTCTATTAGTTATTGGGAGATTAGTAAAAAATGAAAAAGGTTCTATTTTTATGTACGGGAAACTCCTGCCGTTCACAAATGGCAGAGGGATTTGCACAAAAAGCTGGGTGGCTGGCACTTAGCGCAGGTACAAAACCAGAGAATGAAATAAATCCACATGCAGTAAAAGTAATGGCAGAATTGGGGATTGATATTTCGCAGCATCACCCAATATCTGTGAAAGAATATCTGGATGATGATTTTTATATAGTTGCCACTGTATGCGATAATGCCCGTGAATCTTGTCCCGTTTTTTCAGGGAAATGTGAAACTATAATTCACCGTAGTTTTATTGATCCTGTAATTGCCGTGGGAAATAATGAAGAAAAACTGGAAGTTTTTCGAAAAGTACGGGATGAAATACGGGAGTGGGTGAAAAAAATGAATGGGGAGTTTTTTTAATTTTTCTATAGGTTTAAACAATTAGAATATAAATTTATAAACAAAAACTCCCGGGAGCCCAATTCCCGGGAGTTTTCATTTGCCAAAGGGATTGTGTCAAATTAAGTAACGCATCCCTTTACGGAGGAGGAAGGTAATCTTGTATTAACTCACAGCTTCTGAAACCTTTTCGGTTTCATCTTCTACTGTTAAGTCAGAATTCCCGCACACGGTGGTTATAATTGCAGTGCAAACCTGATAGGGATCCATGTTGGCAGCCGGCCGTCTATCTTCTAAATAGCCTTTTCCCGCTTTATCGGTAGCCATGGGAATACGGATAGAAGCACCCCGGTCACTGACAGCATACCTGAACTCATGGATGCTGCAGGTTTCATGGAGACCCGTGAGCCGCTCTTCATTATGGGCGCCATAAACACCCATATGACGCTTATGTGCTTTCTGTAATTTTTCACAGGCTTCAATAATGACTTTCATCCCGCCATCTTCCCGCATTGATTTGGTGCTGAAATTGGTATGTGCCCCAGCGCCATTCCAGTCGCCTTTAACCGGTTTGGGGTGCAGGGTGGCATTTACGCCATAATCTTCACCAATACGGTAGAGAAGCCAGCGAGCAAGCCACAACTCATCGGCTACATCTAACGGACCTAATGGACCTATCTGGAATTCCCACTGACCGGGCATGACTTCAGCATTAATTCCGGACAGCATGAGACCAGCTGTCATACATGCTTCCATATGGTCTTCAACAATATCCCGGCCATAGACTTCATCGGCACCCACACCACAATAAAAGGGACCCTGTGGAGCCGGGTAACCGCCTTCGGGCCAACCTAAGGGATTACGTCCCTGAAAAAAGGTATATTCCTGTTCAATACCAAACCACGATTCCTGGCTTTTATATTTTTCAGCTACTTTTCTCAGTTGTGCCCTGGTGTTAGATACATGCGGTGTTCCGTCAGCATTGTTTACCTCACACATCACCAGTAAATTATCTCCGCTACGGATGGGATCCGGTGTAAAATAAACTGGCATGAGTTCGCAGTCACTATCACTTCCTTCAGCCTGCATGGTGCTGGATCCGTCAAATCCCCAAATTGGCAGGTCATTTACAGCCTTTACGGGGTCATCGATTATTTTTGTTTTTGATCTTAATTTTGCTGTGGGTTTATGACCATCTATCCAAATATATTCTGCTTTAATTCTTCCCATTCTCTTTTCTCCTGTTAGTTTATTTAATTGTTAAGGGTATATATAATTAAATTTTATATCAGGGAATCAAGACCGCATTAATGCCCTTATAAGATGATAAAATAATCTGAGTTTCTGTACGCATTACACCGGGCCAACTCTGTATTTTTCGTAAAAGCCTTTCAAGACTATGCGTATTTTCAACCAGCGCTAAAAGTACATGCGATCCATTTCCGGTTGTGGTAAAACATTGTATTATTTCAGGGCTATTGTTGGTTTCCCTCACTACATCACTATAATGACTGGATGATTCTGAAATAACGGTTATAAATGCTGATACATCCAATCCGACTTTTCTATGGTTCAACAAAGTAGTGAATCCCTTAATCACACCTGATTCTTGTAATTTTTTAATTCTGTCTGCCACTGCCGGGACAGACATTCCGATTTCATTAGCAATAAAACTTGCACTGGAGCGACCATCTTTCTGAAGGATTTCCAGAATATCCCGATCTACCTGATCTAGATTAATTACTTCACTTTCAGCTATATTTACAGTTGGAGGCATGCCTAATATTATTATGTTACTTGCTATAAATGCAACAATATATTAGTATTAATTTATAATATTATTAAATATTTAGGCAATTATGGTATTTATCTATGGGGGGTATGTATAATTCTGCTTAATAAAGCAAAATTAATTACTGGGAACTAATCTATAAGGAAGATTAAACCGGATTGGGCTGGAGATGATGATTTAAGGCAGACAGACGATTTTCCATTTCACCCAGTTGTGATTCGCGGATAATGGAGACACAAATACGAATACCTTCCCTGGTTGAACCGGTAGTACTGAGTGGAATACCTGCCATCCCGTAGCGCAGCATCTGAAATAAAAGTTCAGCACCCGTCATTCCCTGGCGAGAAACGGTAAAATAGAATCCATCGCCTATTGGTTCACCCATATCTTTATCATATACTAAATCAAAATCATATTTTTTGAAGATAATTTTTATTTTTGCAGCCAATTTGCTATACACTTTCACCTCTTCTAAAAAATTATAATCCCCACTGGAGGCGGCTTCAAACAATGCTGCTAATGCATACTGTGGGGTTTGAGGCACTCCTGCGGTAGTTGGATAAATACCCCCATGTACAAATGCATGCCCTATTCGTTCAGTATCAAAATATTGCCTAAGGTTTTTATATCGCTTTTCCATTAATTCAGGAGATATAACCGTAATGGCAATTCGCTGACCTGCATAACTAAATATTTTAGAGCTGGATATGGTCAAAAAATAATTACCCGTATAGCGGGCGATAGTTGGAATAAAGGGTGGTATTCCAGGCTGGCTATAGTCCTGCCTATAATCCATCCCAAAATAGGCAGCATCTTCTATGCCGATCACATCGTATTTGGTTAAGAGATTACCAATACCTTCTAACTCACTTTCTTTAAGACAAACCCAAGTGGGATTATTGGGACTAGACCAGAGAAGACCGCCAATTTTACCTGCAGAAAATATCTCTTCAATTTTATTGATGAGAGCATCTCCCCGATAATCAAAAAGATCAATTGATTGTTCCTGAAGTCCTAGAAATTTGGTTTGCAGTTTATTTACAGGAAAGCCTGGATCCAAATAGAGGATTGTATTTGATTCAGGTTGTTTCCGGCCCACAATGGATTGACAAATAAATCCACTATGCATAGCACCTACTGTGGGTACACATGATTTGGGAGGCACTTCAATATCCATGAATTTTTTTACAAATTTTGATGCAGCTTCTTTTAATCGAGGAATTCCATCAAATGGTGGGTAGGTTGAAGGAATTCGCGGATTCTCCTGAAGGATTCGAATCTCTTCTTCTGGACCAATTTTATTTGGTGGAAGCCCAGGAATACCAAATTCAAAACGAAGAAATTCTACATCAAAATGCTCAGAGAGCTCATCAACCAGTCGGTTTAATTCCCTGATACTCACATGTGTCAGATCAACTTCCCAGTCATTGAGACATTTTTTCAGAAAATCTGATTCTAGCGGAAAAATATTATTAGAGTTCATATCCATTTTGCACAGCTAATAAGTTAATAACTGTATTTACTCCCTTAAAAGAACTTATCTGTACCATTTAAAAATAGGAACCCCCCGGTAAACCGGAGGGCTCCTGTCCAGCCTGGCCGTCCCATGCCATCTAAGTAGCACCAGGCGGGAGGTATTTCTTACTCTAAAATCTATATATGTATGATGCCAAAAGTGTGATCTCTGAGGGAAAGAAAACTGCGATAGATTACCTTAAATTAAACCTTAATAAAACAAGTGAGTGGTACATAAAGCTATATTTTTTTCAACCTCCCAATGAGCAAATTTATACTGAAAATACTTAGATCAACAACAAACAATTTATTCAATATCGTCAAATTTACAGACCTTATCCCCGCCTTGTGGTAAATTAAAGTCAAAATGTTTATAATTTTTATCATGCTAAAATTGTCACAATCCAGAGACAGGCGTTTTCACCTGTTTTGGATTTGATTCCCGCCTGTTTCATCCATTGGTAAGGTGATCTGTTCTTCTAGTAAGAATTTGGTCTTAAACGATTAAAATAATATTCCCATGTCGTAGAAAGTCCAATAAGTTCACTTTTTGTTTTCCATCTCTCTATTTCTAAAAGCTCATATTCTATTAAACCATTTGCTCGCTCTACATCACTTTGATGGTTCTTAGCGCCAGGAGGGATACGAACATAGCTTGCACCTGCATCTGCAATGGCCTTTTCAAAGGCGCTGGGAATACTGGTCCAGTTTGTGGGGGCAGGCCACATTTTCAAAACTATAACCTTCTAACTAATTCTCTATGAAGAAATTACTATGATTCGCCGTCTAACCATATTATTACTTATTGTTGGGTGTGCTACCGTTCAATTAAAAGAACAAGAAGCAGAAGATATCATTTTAGGGAGTTGGGAAGGAAATCTGATATTAAATAATAACAAACTTACATTTACTTTTTTGAATGATGGTACATTAAAATCAAATTTTAATGATGAAGATGTACTTACTTGGGAATTAAAAGGTGATACATTAACTTTCTATGAAAATGGTAAAATAGATGATATTGTATATCTACAAATAATTAATGAAAATAAAATCATCATTAAAGATGAAACAACCGATACTGAAGGTATGCCATTTATCAGAACAACTCCTAACCCCTAATGGCACTTCCTAAATAAACTTTGTGGGGTGAGCCGATACCCCCAACCTTGCTAAGGAAGGTACGATTGCGGTATATCCCCCCTCGATTTCTTTACTAAATAATACTCTATAGGTTAATGTTTTCATTTCTTACCTCAATTTTGGATGAATTTAATACCAATTATGATGGTAATCTAAAAAAAGCATGTTTACTCCATAAACATTTCCTGCCTAATTTTTCTAACCTGATTACTACAACAATTGGATTCACACACTCAAAAACAAATAACAACCTGGCTCATTTCTGCCTGCCTGCTCATCTTTCTCATGGTGATAATTGGGGGTGTTACACGCCTCACCCGGTCAGGGCTATCTATGGTGGAATGGCACCCCATCAGCGGGATAATGCCACCCTTAACAGATATTGCTTGGGAAACTGAGTTTGAGAAATATCAGCAATACCCTGAATACCAGAAACTGAATCAGGGAATGACCCTCCCACAATTTAAGTTTATTTTCTTTTGGGAATATGTTCACCGCCTCATTGGGCGATTACTGGGTGTATTTTTTATTATCCCATTTGCTTACTTTCTCATACAGAAAAAACTAAATCCTCCATTAATGAAAAAACTGCTTTTCATGTTTATTTTGGGCGGCCTGCAAGGTCTCTACGGTTGGTATATGGTGAAAAGCGGACTCATTGATAATCCCCATGTGAGTCATTACCGCTTGGCAGGGCATCTGCTTTTGGCATTTGGACTCATGGCATATATTCTCTGGACAGCATTGACAATTAACAAGGAGAGATTTACGCCTTCCAGTATATATAATAAGGAGAAGCTCCAGCCTGTTCTGAATTGGATTTTAGCGGTTATTGTGCTCCAAATAATTTACGGAGCATTTACGGCGGGTCTTAAAGCTGGTTACGGCTGGAACACCTTCCCTAAAATGGCAGGTGAGTGGGTACCCAGTGGACTACTCCCTTTAACTCCCTGGTATCTAAATTTGATTGAACATAACTTTACGGTTCAATTTATACATAGACTATTAGGCTGGATTTTGAGTATGCTCATTCCCGGATTCTGGCGCTTCTGCAAAGGCTTTGAACTTACCTCCCAACAGGAAAAGGCGGTGGATTGGCTGCTGTGGGCAATTCTCGTTCAATTTGGATTAGGCGTACTTACTCTAATTATGGTGGTACCGGTTTGGTTGGGAGCCTTACATCAGGCCGGGGCGGTTGTACTTTTTATGACGGCAGTGTATAATCGGTTTCTATTTGTTAATTCAGATGGTTCCTAAGTACGAAGTTCCTGAGTTACAAAATTCCTAAAATCTAAATTCACAAATCTCTATTCACTAATCAAATTCGCTATTCCATATTCATGATACAGTGTTCGATATTCAATCAGATTACAAATTTATAACCATTGAATATGCAACGTTTAAAAATTAACCTAACTATGAAATATTATCGTTCTCCGTCCATCTAAAATGATACGGTGTTCCAGATGGGCTTTTACGGCTGAGGTCAATACCCTCCGTTCAATATCTCTCCCTGCCTGCACCATTTCCTGTACTGAATGCTGATGGTTTACCGAAACCACATCCTGCTCAATGATGGGACCTTCATCCAAATCGGCGGTTACATAATGAGCGGTAGCGCCAATCATCTTAACCCCTCTCTCCCAGGCTTTGCTATAAGGGTGGTTTCCCTTAAAGGCTGGTAGAAATCCGTGGTGGATGTTTATAATTCTGCCTTGGTAATCTGCCACAAACTCACTGGATAAAATCTGCATATAGCGTGCAAGAACCAATAGATCTATATTTTCCTTTTCCATTAATTCACGGATTTCTTTTTCCTGTTCAACTTTTGTTTCATGGGATACTGGAAGGTAGAAAAATGGAATATTAAACTGTCCCGCAATTTCTTTTAAATGCTCATGATTGCTGATAATACAGGGAATTTCACAGGGCAGTTCGCCAGACTGATGTTTTATGAGCAAATCATAAAGAGGTGCAGATTCTTTGGTAACAAAAATTGCCATTTTCAATAAATTTTCAGGATAGTAAAACTGAATACTGGAATTCGTTTTTTTCACCAATGCCATGAGAATTTCCCCCAATGCATTTTCAGATATTTCCATGCTGGATAGATCTATATGAATGCGCATGAAAAAGAGTTTTTCACCTGGTTCCACATGCTGCTCCAAATTGAGTACATTGGCTCCATGATCGTACAAAATGGCCGTAAATTGTGCAATTATTCCCCGCTGATCCGGGCAGTTAATGTGTAATATCAAATGTCTCATGGGAAAAAATTAGGGGGTTGAGGAACTGGGATGAAACAATTATTTGTAATGGGTATTTACAATTATCCTAAAAACTCCCCACGGAAGGCACAAAAAAGATTTTAATAACTATGGAATCATGGGATTTATGCTCATCCCCTCGCCATCAACAGCAATGATGACCGCCCCACTCTCATCTGACCGGAAAACCTCAGCGCCGATGTCCACCCATCTCTGCACAATTTTTTCCGATGGATGTCCGTAGCGATTATTTTTCCCTACTGAAATGACAGCATATTTCGGTGAAACATGATTTACCATACTCATAATTGAACTGGTACTGGAGCCATGATGTCCCACTTTCAGAACATCCACATTTAATAAAGAATCCAAATTTGCTAAAATCCGTTCAGCTTGAATTTCAGCATCACCAATAAACAGAAAACTGTGATCTTTATAATCCAATCGAAAAACGATGGAGGAATTGTTGATGTTTTTCATGCTCATTGCAATAGCAGAATCCGGATACAATATTGTGAGTTTCATTTCTCCCAACTGATAAATATCTCCCGGCTGTGGATATCGTATGGTACTTTTGTTCTGTTCTGCTCCCGCTAGAATTCGGTCATAAACAGAGGATTCAAAATCATTATGGGTATCCCAAATTTCCCTGATCGTGATTTTTTTAAGCACTATTTCTAATCCTCCAATATGATCCGCATGAGGATGGGTCATTACCATTAAATCAATTTTATCAATGCCCTTGTGTTTTAAATACGGCAGCACCACTCGTTTTCCATAATCTTTTCCAAATCCGGCATAGCCCGCATCAACCAATATGGTATATTCTCCATCTTCAATTACACAGGCGTCCCCCTGCCCCACATCCAGAAAAGTAACGGTGAACTGGGGAGATTCTAGAATGTGAGTCCAAATAAAAAAATTGCCCAACAATAAACAAACAAGCATTGAGCGAAATCGATATCTATTTTGTGACACAGAAGCCAGCGCTATCATCCCCACAAATAGAATGATAAGAGGGAATACACCCCATCCATGGAAGGAAATCATTTGTACCGGCAAGTGATTCATAAACAGAGACACCTTATCCATGAGAAATAATTCTCCCCAGAGGGCTTGGCCATAGATGTCTCCCAAAACTGTTGTAATTGGAAGTGTGAGTGAAATGATCAAAGCGGTAACCACTGCCAATCCTGCCAGAGGAATAATTACCAGATTCGCAGCAAATGCCCATACGGGTATTTCTCCAAATATTAGAGCAATAGGCAGGAATGTCCCCAGCTGCGCCCCAAAAGATACCACTAAAGCATCCATTAGCCAACGGAATGATGTATGCCTGCGTAATGACTGCAGCCACTCATTATTTTCTGTCAATTTTCTGAACTGAGATAACATAAATAAAATTCCACCTACGGCTCCAAATGAAAGCTGAAAACTGAGGCTGAATAGTTGGGATGGATCAATAAGCAGAAAAATAAATGCAGTAAATCCCACAATGCTCCAGGGTAATATTTTCTTTTCCCTGAAATTCCCATAGGTGTAGAGAATTGCCATAGAAACAGCCCGCATGACACTAATGGCTCCCCCGCTTATCCCCAAATAAAACAATAATCCTGAGGTGATAAACAAAAAGCGGTACAACTTGGGCAGAACGGCAATCTTCGCTAATACAGTAAGAACCAAAAGTACGAAACCCACATGCAGACCACTCACAGCCAGAATGTGGATAATACCCAGCTGTCGAAATTGTTCTTTCATCTCTACTTGTATACCTGATTTTTCACCTAATAATAAACCGGCTGCTAAGCCAGCATAAGGATGCCCCACAGCTTCTGTCAATCGGTGATGAATTCCCTCCCGCATCATAAAGAACCACCGGTTTACACTTGAACGACCCTCAATAATTTCCATTATAGAAAAATCACGATGAAAGATAGCCTGAATTCCCTGAGATTGTAAATAACCCCCATAATCAAACTCACCGGGATTTCTGGGAGATTGGGGTATTTTTAATTTCCCCCGTATAATGAGAGTATCACCAGGCAGAAAACTAAGCGTATCGGTCATTTGTAAAAGTATCCGTTTTTTTCCAGCATTCAGAATGATGTGATCTGAATTGCGTTTTTTCTGGATATCTTCAACCTGAGCTTCAATTAATACTTCTGTGGTTGGAAGTGCTGAATTGTTCTGTGTATCTCCAATCTGAAATACCAGGATGGGCATGAGGAGAATAATTATGGGTGAAGTAATCTGAAAATACCGAGTGAACAGAACTAAAAAAATATCCCAAACAGAATATAAAGGGGAAAATTAAAGTGGACCCCTATTAATATCCCCAAGACCTGGATGGGTAGGAACTTAAATACGGGGTACCGCTGGACGAAACGGAGAAAGTAGGACATAAGGTTTATTTATTTATTTTACTAATAATAATTAAATAGATGTTTAATTTTTGTAAACCGTTAAAACGGTTCTCTTGGGAGTGTGTTTAGTAATCCACGACTTAAGTCGTGGATTACTAATATTTTAATGGTTTATAAAATTCCATATACCAAATGTTTATTTTTCATTATTTTGTGCTAAATTGATTCACAATTGGATATCTCCTGCCAACTCCAAATGCTTTTGGTGAAATACGAATTCCCGGGGCAGCTTGCCGGCGTTTGAATTCTGCTAATCGTATTTTTTGCTTTAACTCTTTAATCAGTTCGGCGGAGTAACCCTCTATTTCCAACTTACCTGATCGCTGTGGTTCCGTGATGAGAATATCTACCAATGGACTCACCACATCATAATCGAAGGGATCTACTTGATCTGGTTTCAGTTCTGCAGATGGGGGTTTTGTTAATGTGTTATCGGGAATAATTTCCTGGTTATAATATGCATTGATCCATCTGGCTACAGCGTAGACCTGGGTTTTGTTTAAATCGCTGATAACTGCTAAAGCGCCTGCCATATCCCCGTACATGGTGCAATATCCCAGAGCTGTTTCAGTTTTATTCCCCGTGTTAAGCAATAGAGCACCCTGCTTATTAGCTGCTGCCATGAGAATATTTCCTCGAATTCTTGCCTGAAGATTCTCCTCTGCTAATCCCGCTTCAGACCCATTGAATATTGGCGATAACCCATCAAGCATTTGCTCATTGATCTTTTTAATGGGTATAATTTCAAATTGAATACCCAGATTTTCTGCCAATGCCTGCGCATCATTTATACTGTGGTCTGATGAAAAAATAGACGGCATAGCAATCCCCAGTACATTTTCACTGCCAAGGGCATTTTTAGCAATGGCGGCGGTAAGGGCCGAATCAATGCCCCCGCTGAGTCCTATAACTGCACGGTTATGCCCTGTTTTCTGGAAATAATCTTTTACCCCCAGGGAAAGTGTATTGAAAATCTGTTCTTCTTCAGGAGGTTCTAAAACTTTTATTGGATTACATTTTTCCATATCAACCAGCTGAATACTTTCCTCAAATGCGGCAGAAAGGAATATTACTTCACCAGCAGAATTTACAATGCAGGATTGGCCGTCAAATACCAACTCATCCTGAGCGCCCACCAGGTTGCAATATATAAAATTACACTTTAAGTCTTTCGCCTTATCACCTATTATTTCAATACGTTCTTGGAGCTTATTAATATGAAAAGGGGATGCGGAAATGTTAATCACTAATTCAGCGCCCTGACTGCAGAGCAATTTACTAACCTTGGCTTCATATTCATCATCCCAGAGGTCTTCACAAATCTGAACCCCCAATTTGACAGACTTCCCTTCTACATTAACCTGAATCGGCTTTATGGATTCTGCAGGAGTAAAATAACGGAATTCATCAAACACATCATAGGTGGGCAGATGGGTTTTATCACGGTATGTAATAACAGCATTATCTTGAATAACTGCAGCGGTATTAAAGAGATTATTGTTTTCTTTTCGAATCGTCCCTACAATAACTGCCGTGGATTTAACAGCATCAACAATGCTTTCAAGTGCTTCCTGAGCTTGCTGAATAAAAGTATCATCTAATAATAGGTCCTGAGGAGGATAGCCTGTTAGAACCATTTCTGGAAATATAATGAGATCACACTGGGAAGTGTACTCTCGAATGATCTCTTTTATTTTTTCAGAGTTAGCATCTAATGCTCCGACGGTGGGATTAATTTGAGCTAAAACAACTTTCACATCCTACGGATTCAGCCTTCCAATAGTCCTTGGAAAGGGAATCGATTCCCGTAAATGAGGGAGATTGCAAATCCATGCTACAACCCGTTCTATCCCCATACCGAATCCCGAATGTGGAACGGATCCATAGCGTCTCAAATCCAGAAACCATTCCAAATCAGCCTGATTCAGCTCTTCTTGCTTAATGCGGTCTTCCAGTAAATTAATTTCGGTTTCCCGCTCGGAGCCGCCAATAATTTCACCAAATCCTTCAGGGGCAAGAACATCCATTCCCAAAACCACCTTGTCATTTTCAGGGTCACGTTTCATATAAAATGCCTTAATTGCTGATGGAAACCGATGAACCATGACAGGCTGATTAAACTGTTCACCAATAAATGTTTCTTCCGGAGCGCCGAAATCATCTCCCCATTTAAAATCGATACCACCCTTATTTAGCAAATCTACACATTCAGTATAACTCACTCGGGGAAATGGCGCTTTAATCTGTTCCAACTTTGTCAGGTCTCGTTCTAAAACTCCCAATTCATTTTTTCGATTTTCCAATACACGTTCAATTATGAAAAGAATGAGACGCTCTGCCCAATCCATATCTTCATTAATATCACAGTAGGCAATTTCAGGCTCAACCATCCAGAATTCGGTGAGATGGCGTCGGGTTTTACTCTTTTCCGCCCGGAATGTGGGACCAAAGTTGTAATGCCGACCTACAGCCATAGCGGCTGCTTCCCCATATAATTGACCTGTCTGAGCCAAATAGGCCGTATCACCAAAATAATCAGTGCTAAACAGGGTGGATGTTCCTTCGGCTGCATTGGGGGTAAAAATGGGCGAATCACATAAGGTAAAATCATTTGAGTCAAAGAAATCCCGCACTGCCTTAATAATTTCATGCCTTACTTTTAGAATAGCGTGTTGGCGTTTGCTTCTCAGCCATAAATGACGATGATTCATGAGAAAATCAGTACCATGTTCTTTGGGGGTAATGGGATATTCCCTGCTTAGCTGGTGCACTGTTAATTCTGAAACCACCATTTCAAAACCACCGGGTGCTCTGTCATTTTTTACCACCTCCCCAATTACGGAAAGAGAGGACTCTTGCGTTAGGCTTTTAAATAGATCAAAGGTATCTTCACCCACATCATTTTTCACCACAATACATTGGATGATGCCAAAACCATCACGGAACATTAAAAATCCAATTTTACCACTCCGACGAGAATTATACACCCATCCGTTCAATTGTACTGTTTGTCCTTCAAACTCAGAAATTCTATTTATTCGTGCTACTGTCATATACTCCTCAATTTACCATGTATTGGTTATTTCGTTTACAATATCTTCCGTAAGACGGCGGACAGAAATGCTCAGGGCAGATTCCCGGGGAGAACCAATTTCGTCACTGTCTTCACTATCTATCAAATTATCACCATCATTATCAATGTTATCTGTGCTGATATCCACACCGGGAGTATAGGATCCCCAGCTGCTCATTTTCTTTTCAAATAAAATTTCATCCCGCTTCAGGTCATACCAGGTGATGGATGTTTTAATGGTTAACTTCCACTCTTCCACTTCTTCCATTCCCGAATCTGCTGAAAGGGTTACCGTATAGGGTTTATCCGTAACCGATAATATCACTATTTCCAGCCGGCTATCTGCTTGTTCAGGAAGCACTATATCCAACACATTTTCATTTACCATGAGCTCATTAAGTTGTTCATTTAATATTTCCGCTGCCTCAAATTCAGCCGATTCATTTACTACCGGCGCTAATGAAATACTATTTATATGGGCTGGCAAAGATCCCCGGATGGAATAAAACAAACATCCCTGAAAAAGCATTATGAAAATGAGGGATTTAGCTGAATGTCGATTCATGAATCTTTAAATTTTTTCTGAATGCCGTAATCATTAATTTTTCGATAGAGTGTACGCTCTGAAATATCCAATGCCCGGGCTGTTTTTCTTCGGTTTCCCCTGAACTTTTCCAAAGCCCTTTCTATCATTTCCTGCTCCAATTCACTCATAGTGATTTCACCAATAACGTCATCCTGGATGGCATGCAGAGTTCCATCTTCTACCTGAGCAAGTGAATCCGGTATATTAGCTGTCGTGGCGGCGGGTGGAAGAAATAATGCAGGATTGGATGGCTGAACTGCTTCTACAGAAACTCCCCTGCCTCCCACCATCAATTGTTTAATTTCATTCACATCCTGACGTAGAAATAATAACTGTTTCAGTATGAGTTCCCGTTCAACCTTATCTGCATCCGCATCAACAAAAACGGGTAAGTTTGGATTGGTCTGGTATGTATCTAATTTTAGCTGTTTTGTAACCATCTCATCCGTTATTCTCTCTCCCCGGTTCATCACCAACAGACTTTCCACTGCGTTTTTTAGTTCTCTCACATTTCCAGGCCAGGCATATCGTTTCATCACCGTAAGAGCTTCAGAGGAGAAGCCTTTAAATGGAATATCATTCTTTGCAGTGAAAAGCAGGGCAAATCTTTCAATAAACAAATACATATCATTGATATGCTCTCTCAAAGGAGGGACATGGATATTGATTGTTTTCAATCTGAAATATAGGTCTTGGCGAAAATTACTCTTTTTTACTTCTTCAGAGAGGATTCGATTTGTGGCTGCAATAATCCGCACATCAGTTTTCATGATATTGGTGTCACCCACCTTCATAAATTCACCCTGCTCAATCACCCGAAGAAGTTTGGCTTGTGTTTCCAAAGGTAATTCACCGATCTCATCTAGGAACATAGTACCCTTGTGAGCTGCTTCAAAATATCCGGCTCGAGCTTCGGATGCCCCGGTAAACGACCCTTTTTTATGCCCAAAAAGTTCAGATTCAATAATTCCTGACGGAATTGCGGCACAGTTAACCGTAATCATTTTTTCAAATTTTCGCCGACTATTTTTATGGATGGCCTTTGCAACCACTTCCTTCCCTGCGCCAGATTCCCCCGTAATGAGAACTGAAATATCTGTATTGGCTACTTGACCTATTAGTGCCATCATTTCATGTATTTCCTCAGACTCACCGATAATGTCTGCCGATCTGCGGATTTTATCGATGTCAATCATTTGTATCTCCCTTTTTTAAATATTGCAATCCTCGTTTGCCAATATCTTTTCGATAATACTTCCCGGAAAAATCGATTGATTCAACAATATTATAAGCATCATCGATTGCAGATTGTAAATCCTTCCCAAATCCTACAACATTGAGAATTCTCCCCCCATTGGAGATGATATCATGGTCCTTTTGCAGAGTTCCGGCATGGAATACTAAACGGTCTTTTACTTTTTCTAAGCCTTTAATTTTCATCCCTTTTTCATATTTCCCGGGATAGCCGTCTGCCGCCAATACTACCGTCACTGCCGTTTCATGGGATACCATTACCTTAGACTTCTTCAACTTCCCTTCAGTTGCATTCCATAACAGCTCAAACAGACTAGATTTTAATAAGGGCAAAACCACTTGCGTTTCCGGGTCGCCCATACGAACGTTAAACTCTATAACGTAAGGGTCCCCATCAACAATCATAAGACCCACATATAAAAAACCAGTATAGGGGTGGCCACGATAATTCATGGCATCTAAAGTGGGCTGAATAATTTCAACCCCCACCCTGTCAATCAGCTCAGGAGTAGAAAGCGGCGTGGGTGAATAGGCACCCATTCCCCCGGTATTTGGACCTTTATCATCATCAAATGCCCGCTTATGATCCTGGGCTGTATTTAGGATTTTGAAATTCTCTCCATCGCAAACTGCAAACACAGATAATTCCTCTCCTATAAGACATCTCTCCAGAGATATTCTGCGAGCTGCATCTCCAAATTCCCCATCATCAAAAATGGTTTTTAATGCCTTTTCAAATTCATCATCTGTTTCACAGACAAGCACCCCTTTGCCCGCAGCGAGACCATCCGCTTTCAGCACCAATGGAAGTTCAAGTATTCCCTTAAGTGTTTCCACTTCTTCTCTTGTATTACATGAATAAAATAAAGGTTGTGGTATCTTCTTTTCGGCCATTAAATTTCGCGCAAATAATTTACTGCTCTCCAACTGAGCGCCATACTTATCAGGACCAAAAATGCGCAAGCCTTCCTTACGAAATAAATCTACAATGCCACTTGCTAAGGGGTTTTCTGGTCCTACAACTGTGAGGTCAATATTTTTCTCCTGAGCTAATCGTAACACTTCCTGAAGATTTACGAGATTAATCTTAATATTCTCAGCAATTTCGGCTGTACCGCCATTGCCTGGGGCACAATAGACTTCGCTCACATTATCATCCCTGGCAAAAGTCCAAGCCAGAGCATGCTCCCTGCCACCTGAACCTAAAATCAATACTTTCTTTTTCATCAATCTATTTTATTAAATTTGTAATTTTTTCATTTTAGCAGAAGCGAATTATAAGAGCAGAAATAATAACGGCACCTGCATAAATAAACCCAAGACGCATACCCCAATATTTATTAGCAATATTTTTCCTGATAAATAGTACATAAATCATTACCACAACCAACATATGTAATATATTTTTATCAACCATTTTTAATGCCTTTCATTAATCAATATTTTGGAATACCCTTTCAAACCGCCTCTTCAATAATTCTAATCTTGTCTCTCAAAATTGCTGCCTGTTCAAATTGGAGATCCTTTGCACAGCGTAACATTTTTCTTTTAAGATCATCCAGTGAAGTTTTAGTTTCAATCCCATCTAAAGTTGAAACGTCAATATTTATCACATCTTCAATATTTTGATCAGAACTTTTATCTGCAACTGCAGTTGTGAGTCTAATATCTTCCATTGATTTATAGATTGTTCGAGGCTGAATCTTATGGGTCTTGTTGTATTCAATTTGAACCTTTTTCCGCCGCTCTGTTTCGTCAATGAGGTGCTGCATGGATGCTGTAACTTTATCGCCGTATAAAATCACTTTACCATTTATATTTCGAGCTGCCCTCCCGGATACCTGCATGAGGGATGACTTGGAACGTAAAAAGCCCTCCTTATCCGCATCCAGTACAGCAACCAAAGATACCTCCGGCAAATCTAACCCTTCTCTCAGTAGATTAATACCAACCAATACATCGAAAACTTTCATTCTAAGTCCCCGTAGAATTTGCACCCGCTTGATAGTATCAATATCACTGTGCATATATTCTGCCTTGATATTTACACCTTTGAGATAATCGGTCAAATCTTCTGCCATGCGCTTAGTTAAAGTAGTAACCAAAACCCGTTCATCCCGGTTAATTACTTCATGAATCTCCCCAATCAAATCATCAATTTGTCCCTTGGTTTTCTTCACAATAACTTCAGGATCCAATAAACCAGTAGGCCGGATTATCTGTTCAACTATCACACCTTTTGTCTGCTGAAGTTCATATTCTCCGGGCGTTGCTGAAACATAGATAACCTGATTTATTGAGTCTTCAAATTCCTCAAATTTCATAGGACGGTTATCCAGGGCAGAGGGAAGTCTAAATCCATGGTCAATCAAACTGGTTTTTCGTGATTTATCTCCATTATACATGGCCCTAATCTGTGGAACTGAAACATGAGATTCATCGGTAAACATGAGAAAATCATCCGGAAAGAAATCGATTAAGGTGCTGGGACGCTCATCCTTCTTCCGGCCTTCTAAATGACGGGAATAATTTTCAATACCGGAGCAGTATCCCAACTCTGCCATCATTTCTAAATCGTATAATGTGCGCTGCTCCAATCGTTGTGCCTCAAGCAAAAGAGCTTCCTCTCGTAAATACTTCAATCGCTCTGACAATTCAACCCGAATATCATCCATGGCTCTGTTCAGATTTTCCCGTGACGTTACAAAATGTTTGGCGGGATACACCCAGAAATCATCAAAATCGTATTGCACCTCACCAGTGAGAGGATGAAAAGTATAAATTTTTTCTACTTCATCACCAAACAGTTCAATGCGCAGAGCCCATTCATCATAAGCTGGAAATACCTCAATCACATCCCCCCTCACCCTGAAGGTGCCCGGTTCTAAAACCAAGTCATTACGAACATAATGAATATTCACCAGAGAATGTAGAAAATGCTTTTGATCAAGGGGTGACGTTTTATCAACATGCACCAACATTGATTTGTAGGTTTCGGGAGAGCCAATTCCATAAATACAACTAACAGAACAAATGATAATGACATCCTTCCTGCCAATAAGAGATGTGGTGGCTTTCAGCCGCAGCCGATCAATCTCTTCGTTTATGGACATATCTTTTTCAATAAAAGTATCTGTAATCGGCAAATACGCTTCGGGCTGATAATAGTCATAATAGGAAATAAAAAACTCCACTGCATTTTCAGGGAATAAACTCTTGAATTCGCCATATAATTGAGCCGCCAGGGTTTTATTATGAGATAGAATGAGCGTAGGTTTTTGTACGGCCTGTATTACATTGGCCATGGTAAACGTTTTACCTGATCCCGTTATACCCAGCAATACCTGATGTTTTAAATCCTTTTCAATTCCTGTTACCAACTCTTCAATCGCTTGCGGTTGATCTCCAGCTGGCTCATAAGATGAATGTAATTTAAATCCTGCCATAATGACCTATAATTTACAAACTTCCCTCCATATAGAAAAATGACAATTTTGCATTAGGGAGTGAATTAACCGTGTTAATTCATCAATAGAATCCCCTTTGGATTACTTTAACCATGTTAAAGCGCCCCGAACTCGGTTGGCGGACTCCAAATTTCCTTAGTATTTTTTATACATCCATTAGGATAAAAGAAAGTAATTTATAATTAGAGATCACCCTTTTAAACATCAAAATCAGCCAATGGAAATATTAATAATTACTTCTTTTATTTGTGAAACCTGAAACATTCATCATTGTAAACCCCACCGCTGGTGATGGTCAGGCTAAAAAACGCTGGCAGGTTTTTGAAAATGACTTGAAAAATAATCATATTCCCTATCACTCAGTTACAACAGAATACCAAAACCACGCTACGAAGCTTGTAACTGAAGCTGTTTCAACAGGTTATAATCGTATTGGTGTATTCGGTGGAGACGGCACTTTAAATGAAGTCCTTCAAGGAATGTTTAAGGAAAACAAAATAATATCTGATGATTTAAAACTTATCTTTTTCCCTGCCGGTAGCAGCTGTGATTTTGAAAAGAAATTTAAAAATAAAAAAAGTCTAGTAGATCGGATTCAATCAGAAGATTCCATTGCCATTGATATTTTCAAGGTTGAATGTCGGGATTTTTCAGGAAAACGGATTAGCCGCTATATTATCAATAATTCCAGCATAGGTATTATCAGTCTGGCTAATGAAAAATTTAATTCGGTGACTGGCCTCACCAAAAAGATTAAGCAAATGAGTGTAGATGCCGGAGCCATAATCTGTGGACTAAAAGCCATTACAGAGTTTACACCTTTTTCAGCAGAAATGAGGATGGATGGAGAAAAATTATCCATCCAAAACTTTTCAAATATTACTATTTTTAAAACAGCAAATTTTGGCGGTGATATGAGCTATGGGGTTGAACCCGTACAGGATGATGGACTGCTTTCTGTAGTTTGGTTAGACGGGACTTCCAGGCTTGGATTAGCAGCTTTGATGCCCTCCCTCTTTACGGGGACAGTCTTGAACAAAAAGCTGGCACATTATAAAACTTGTCGTGAATTTGAACTTCGCACAGAAGATTCCGTCATTTTAGAAACAGATGGTGAAAATATAGGTATTCCACCGGTTCAATACACCATCCTTCAAAAAGCACTTCAGGTAATTATTTGATGGCAGATTTTAATCAAATGACTGAAAAATTAAAATGGCTGCCAAATGGGCTTGCACATTTTCTGGAAAAATTCCTGCGTAAACTGCCATCTGTGAAGAAAGAAATTGAAAACCAAACAAATTCAATGGTAGGTGACTTAGAATCTATGGTAAAACCATATACAGGGATCTTTCAAACCCATTCAAAACTGCCTGAATCGGGTATTGATCGAAAGGATATCTTAAATGAATTGAAAAAGATCACCTCTTTGGAAGAAAAACGTTGGAAGGAGGGTCTAGTATCAGGTGCAGTATATCATGGGGATTCCGAACATATTGAATTTCTCAATGAGGTTTATGCATTGCAGTCACAGAGTAATCCCCTCCATTCCGACCTCTTTCCCAGCGCCAGTAAATTTGAGTCGGAAATAGTATCTATGACAGCCCAGATGCTGGGTGCTGATAAAACCGATGATGAAGTCTGTGGGGTAGTGACATCCGGCGGCACCGAAAGCATTCTACTTGCCATGAAAACCTATCGGGATAGAGCCAAAGAAGTAAACGGAATCCGACGGCCGAATATAGTTATTCCGGTAACAGCGCATGCAGCATTTGATAAAGCCGGGGAATATTTCAAAATTAAGGTTAAACGAGTCCCTATTGATAATAACTACCAGGCAAATGTAAACGCTGTACGAAAAGCCGCCAACGGAAATACCATTTGTATTGTGGGGTCTGCACCACATTTTCCGCAAGGTATTGTTGACCCAATCAAGGAGATGTCTGAAATTGCACGGGAAAGAGGCATTTGTTTTCATGTAGATGCCTGCTTAGGTGGATTTTTTCTCCCCTGGGCTGAAAAGTTGGGCTATCCAGTTCCAGAATTTGACTTCCGCCTACCGGGTGTGACCTCAATATCTGCTGACACCCATAAATTCGGGTATGCTGCCAAGGGCACATCCGTCATTCTCTACCGCAATACAGAACTTAGACAATACCAATATTACACCATAGCTGACTGGCCCGGGGGCTTGTATTTCTCTCCTACTTTTGCTGGCAGCCGACCGGGCGCCCTCAGCGCTGCCTGCTGGGCTGCAATGCTATCCCTTGGTGAAGACGGGTATCGGGATTCGGTGCAAAAAATACTGGAGACAGCAGAAGTAATAAAACAGGGCATCGGTGAAATCTCAGAATTAACTCTCATGGGTGACCCCCTATGGGTCATTGCCTTCGAATCAAAAAATCTTGACATTTACAAAGTGATGGATCAAATGACTCAGAAAGGCTGGAACTTAAATGGACTGCATAAACCTGCCTGTGTGCACATCTGCCTCACCCTGCGGCATACTCAAGCAGGGGTAGCTGAGCGGTTTCTGTCTGACTTGAAAGAATCTATTAATTACATAAAAGTTCACCCTTCTGAATCTGGTGGTATGGCACCGGTGTACGGCATGGCAGCCTCCCTCCCCTTTAAAGGGGTAGTGAGGGATTTCTTAAAACGCTACCTGGATATGTATTATAAAGTATGACCTTGAATTAACTATTTCATTTTATTAACAATTACTCATTAAATAGGAAACAAAAATGGAAAATACCATAAAACCACATAAAAAATATTGGACGGCACAAATATTAATCCTCGCTACAATATCAGGAATAACTTTGATATCTGCAGGGGTGTTGCATTTAATAATAAATTATTCAAATCCTGACCCTGAGTCAACATTGGTGCTTTGGGCAATTTGTTGTGGGGCTAATTTAGTAATGTGGGTTATTTCATATCCTATAATACATCTTTGGATTAAAAATCTTACTTATATTGTTCGGGATGACCGGATAACCATTCTTTCAGGGATACTTACCAAAAAAGAACAAAATATTCCCTATCGATCTATTACAGATTTTGTACTTAAACGGGGTCCTTTTGATCGTTATTTGAAAATTGGTACCATCCAAGTTCAAACAGCCGGACAATCTCAAACTGCTTCTGGCTATGAAGGATGTTTATCGGGGATACTAGATTATAATTCAGTTCATGGTGATTTAAGGGATAAATTAAAATCGTTACACCCGGTTTCAGAATCAACAACAACTAGTGAGCCTATAAATTTATCCAATGAAAATGTACTCACTCAAATTCTTGAAGAATTGAAAAAAATCAGAAAGAATACTGAAAAATGATTATTGATATTTTTCTACCCTTATCCCTGGTGTTTATAATGTTCACCCTTGGTCTTGGACTAACCGCGAGTGATTTTACGAATATTATTCGTGAACCAAAAGCCTTTGGTGTAGGAATTCTAAATCAGATGATTATCCTTCCAATTGTTGCTTTCATAATTGTGAGCCTTTCTGGATTGACAGAAGAAATGGCGGTTGGTATGATGATTCTTGCCTGCTGCCCGGGTGGGGTTACATCCAATATGATTACAAAATTGGCGAAGGGAGATACGGCGCTGTCTATTTCTTATACGGCTGTGATGAGTATTGCAACGGTAATAACACTGCCCCTTATTACAGGATTTTCCATGCAGCACTTCATGGGAGCAGAAGCACCACCAATTAATATTCTGTCATTGGGTATTACCATGTGCCTCATCACAGCAATTCCCGTTGGTATCGGGTTGCTGATGCACACTAAATTCCAAGTTTTCGCAAAGTCATTTGAACCAACTGCCAGTAAAATTTCCACTGGATTATTTGTAATTATTGTTACTGGTGCTTTAGCCAGTGAATGGGATGCATTTATTACCAATGTGGCTACACTTGGACCTGCAATTGTTACGCTTATTATAATCATGCTATTCATCGGATACAATAGTGCCCAATATTTTAAAATGAATACCAAACGAGCAGTAACCGTTGCCATTGAATCAGGAATACAGAATGCAACGGTTGGGATCACCATCAGTAACATCATTATGAATCAGGAAGTGGGACTGTCACCGCTTAGTATGCCTTCTGGAGTGTATGGTATATTGATGTACCTGGTTTGCCTGCCCTTTGTGTTTTGGTTTTTAAATCGAAAAAGATAAAACAATGCTGATTTTAAATACCCCTAATATATCCTAATTTTACCCATGCCCAAATTAGTGGACAAATATATTCTCCAGCATTTTACCACCAAGGTGTTAATGACCCTGCTGGTTTTTATTGTCATCTTTCTATTGGTGGATATTGTGGATCATTTGGACCATATCATGGACTCCGAAATGCCCAGCCGGGAAATTATCCGTTATTATTATCATACAGTTCCCTGGTATTTCAGTCTGGGGCTCCCCATGTCACTCTTATTGTCCACTGTATTCACTTTTGGAATTCTACAGAAAAATAATGAACTCAGTGCGCTGAAAGCGTCAGGGGTGAGTATAAGACGGTTGAGTATTCCCCTATTAATTATGGGGTTATTTTTCAGTATTTTTTCTTTCTATTTTGATAATTTATATGTGACGGAGCACCTTCAAAAAAGAAATGAACTGGGTACAAAATATAACCTTATTAGATCCAAGGCTCAGAAAATGAAAAAGAAAGATATCTTTCGCCAGGAAGCAAAAAATGAGGTCTTGGGAATTCAGCGCTATCGGTTTCGGAATCAAACTGCTCATAATATCACCATACAGAAATTTTCTGATGGTACCCTCGTTTCCCGCTTAGATGCTCCGCTCATGAAATGGAATGCAGATGAACAATATTGGATACTTCCCAATCATTTCACCCGAAGTTGGGAGGACGAAACGTTGAGCTTTCACAAATCCGAAAAGGATACCATTTTAAAATTAAATTTCACACCTACTGACCTCACCCAATCCACCGTTAAACCTGAGGAAATGAATTATTGGGAACTGAAGAAGTTTGTTGCTAAATTGGAACAACACGGGGTAAAAGATCCCCGCTGGGCAGTGAATATGTATTTTAAACCAGCTTTTGCCTGTACCAGTTTTCTAATGGTTTTATTTGGATTATCATTATCCATCCGGAAACCCCGAAGCAATCTAGCTGTGGGAATTGGAATCAGTATCTTCGTTATTTTTTTGTACTATGCCGCCATTAAAACCGGGCAGTCGCTGGGATACAAAGGCTCGCTGAGTCCATTTCTTTCTGTTTGGATACCAAACCTGATTTTCTTTCTTTCGGGATTATACTTATTTAAGAATACACGCACTTAAAGCCCGCAAAATACACTAAAAAACAAAAAACAAGGTATTTAGTGGCTTTCGTGTTTTTTGTGGGGATTTTTTCAGGTTATAATTAATCTTCTTTCTTAGGTTTTCTCAATTGCCAGACGAGTCCCATTGCAATGTCAAATCCCTTGGCAGTTTCAATAGAAAAGCCTCCATTAAATGACATACCAAAATCCCATTGAAGCGGGCCTAATTTTCTACCATACCCCATGCTCATACTTTTTTTTGCTATTCCTCCGATGGCATAACCCAGGCGGAGGAAATTTCCCTTGAAGCGAATAATTTCCACTCCTATGGATGCCCTCCAGGTTGTGCTGGAGCCATAATTATTAGAAAACCCTGTTACTAAATCAGCTGCAACTATGGCCTGCTCCTCCCATTTTCGTGACATGCCCAGCCGAAGATACATGGGCTGACGAGTCTGAAATGGATTATCCCCTCCCGTTGAATAGTTTGCGTAATTTTCTGCTACTGTATAGGTAGTATCCCCATCTCCGATTAAATCAGTAATTTTGTATTCACCTCCGGATGGGAAATAATAAGTACCATCTGCAAGTGTCACCAATAATGCTGAATCCTGATTTGTCATGGTTATCCCAGATAATTTTTCAAGGGGTATCACCTTATACATTTCATAATAAATTAAAGGGTCTCCAGATGTTTTACTGAAAGACATACCTGTGACAGAATCCATAACCATATTCACATACATAAACTCATTGGGGCGAAGATAAAAATCTCCTGCAGAATTTTTCAGGGTCTTTTCAAGCCTCTTACGTAAAAAATGCTCTTGGGTCCACTTTACCGTTCCAAACAGATTGATTATCGACAATCCAAATCGATATCCAGCTTTTGATTCCTGGGTGGTAATGCCTATATCCAGACCTGTACCAGAACCTCCAATAGCCTGTTGAATGAGATACTGGTTTTGCCCTGTGATTCCGGTGCTGTCGGTAGTAATAAATGGGGTATCAATTGATTCCATTCCCATATAAAACAGACCCAAAATATATTTTAGTGTGAATCCAACGTAGAATTGGTTAAATAAATGCCCATATGACAATCCAATATCCTGGGTTGTAATACTATTCTGTTCCATATTGATGGAAATACTGCTTCCAATGGGATTACCAAATAAAAGCAAATCCAACAATCCATTGGGAAGTCCCATGTCAAGATTTGAAGAAAAATTAGAGGTGAGCGCAAATCTCCGGGTTGAAAAATTTAATATGGGTAAAGGAAGTTCTATCGACTGCATCAACCGGATGCCTTCTCCACCAAACATATCATAAAACTGAGATTTGGGATAATAGTTGAATGACAAAGTGTCTTCCAGGTTGGCTCCATTAATAGCATTATAATTTGTTATGGAAAATGCATTATTATTGAATCCAAGAGATAAGTTTAGTAAATTGAATGACCTATAATTATAGGCGGCAAGGTTTGCAGGATTCACGCCAATACTTTGATACCCTTGAGCCAATGTAGTGTAGGAACCATTTAATCCCAACATACGGGCATCATGGTGAGGCTGTCCAAAAATAATGGAACTTAAAAGAAAAATAGTAAAAATTGTAATCTTGTTATTTATCATTTGAATTTTTTTCTCTGCCAAGTCCACCCGTATCTAAAGTAAGAGTGAGGTAGGCTTGTACTCCAATGGTATTGGTTGTCTGGAAAGTAAGAGGAATAAATTCACCAGTACCAGATTGTATAGGGCTTTTGTCAAAAGTAATCATAGCAATAGTATAGCGGGATTCTTCCGTAATCACCCAGGCCATGCGGGTAGTATCTATAACCATGCTTGAGGTATGTATATTGGGGAATTCTGGGTTGGCATATCCCGAATGATATTCAATGGAGTCAGCCCTGGGAAATCCCAATTCAAACATTCTGCCAATAAAAAACTGTAGGTTGTCATCGTTGAAAAATTTTACCTCTAATGCTTTTAATGTATCACTCGTAGGATCTATTGCTATAAATGAAATGGAGTCTATTACCATGGGAGGTTCTAGGGCATCCCAAATTGTGGTATTAAAATTATATATCTGATTTTCCCAGGAACCGGTGATTAAGGAATCTAGAAATAGAGGGAAAATGGTGCTATCTGATATAAGAAGAGATAAACTACCTCCGAGTGGTGAATTGTTGGTGATAGTTACATTCAAGGCAGCCTCTACTAATGCTGAATTAATTTTCTGAGAAGTGGATGGATCCATGGGTTCCATTGCAGTTGGTTCTGCGGGTAATATATTAACAGGTTCTTCAAATATGAATGCCAGAGGGGCAATGAGGGTAAAGGTGCCCCAAAGAAAGGAATTTGGAGCTAAGAAACCAGCACCATTAATCTTTGCTCCTCCTCCAAATTCTAACGTCTCAGGTATAAAATTCATAACATCAACAATTGAACTCTGACCTTCATCAAGAGGAGTAAAAATAATTGAGTCTGGTAATTCACCATCAATATTATCCTTGTGGTACCATTCAACTTTCTGGCCATCTTTATTCAAGGTAATAATTGTTCGTACTGAATCATTTGTGGTATTAATTTCAGGGACATTCAGTTCTGGATTGATTATAGTCATGACTGAATCTTCACCCTTTAATCCTTTTAACAGCATATCTAATTGAATTGGAATTCCAATTTGTGTATAAATATCTAATATTAATTGTACATCATAGAATTGAAGTCCAACTCCTACCTGGGGGACACCTTCAATATTACTGGAGGGTGTATCAAACTCCATATCATAGGTGACGGCTGTTAAATATGCTAATTCTATCTCGGACATGAGTAATTGATTCACAGCAATACCGTAAGTGTTACCAAGATTAATAGGGGAATCTGAAATAGAATTCACAATTGCTTTTATTCCGACCGCTATCGAATCCAATGTACTATCGGGGAACCCAGGTACACCAAAAAAATATTCTGCCATTGATTCAACAAAATCTACAGCAACCCCATCATTATTTAGTTGACCACCTACAATTAATGGTTCATTAAAACTATTAAAGAAATTTTGAAATTTAATTTCAATTTCCGTATCTGAAAATAATGAATTTTTTGCTGATAGTTTTATTGAATTAGTTAAATCTTCAACAAATTTATCATCTATTCTAATATCATAATTTGTAAATAAACATCTTTCATATCCCATCTTTTTTGCTTCTTCTGCTCCATTATAATAATTCATATAACTACCATATGACCAATTTTTACCTAAATTCGAATTTGGATGCTGTACTTTAAAAAGATCAGTATCTCCCCACCAACATTGACTACCATCAGGTTCACGTGAAATTCTTAAAGAAGGATTATATTCATCCACAACAGTACCTTTACATATGTCTGATACTTCTTTGGGAATTTGTGAATGAGAAGCCACAATTACTTCAAATCCCAAATTATTAAAATTTTCTATACACTCAACTGTCATCCAAGTTTGAGTAAAGAGTCTTTTATCATTTGTATGATCAAAATGAGTAG
>ERZ813253.68-NODE-68-length-41248-cov-7.486953_pt1 | contig 41248 bp, 44 predicted proteins | sample MGYA00520893_ERZ813253 | MGnify/ENA primary metagenome ERZ813253 (study PRJEB31669, sample SAMD00080414) | marine metagenome | biome: oceanic hadal pelagic zone biome; feature: marine hadalpelagic zone; material: sea water | place: Pacific Ocean:Izu-Bonin Trench...
GTGTGCGTCGGAGGTTGCGCATTCCTTGCGGAACCAGACGATGGCCACCGGAGCCTGGTCGCGGCCCGCCTTGCGGTATTGTTCCTCGACCTTCCACTCGATGGGCAGGCCGTGGCAGTCCCAGCCCGGCACGTAATTGGCGTCGCGGCCCAGCATCTGCTGGCTGCGCGCCACCACGTCCTTGAGGATCTTGTTCAATGCCGTGCCGGCATGGATATGGCCGTTGGCATAGGGCGGGCCGTCATGGAGGATAAAGGGCTCGCGGCCCTTCGCCGCCTCGCGCATCCGCTTGTACATGTCGAGCCTGTTCCAACGGGCCAGCATCTCCGGCTCTCGTTGCGGCAGCTTCGCCTTCATGGGGAAATCGGTTTGCGGAAGATACAGGGTCGACCGGTAATCGCTACTCATAGACAGGCTTTCAGGATTTTTAGGGGCAGGCTTGATCGAGAAGGTCGCGGGCGCGCTCGCAGTCGACGGTCATCTGGGCCTTCAGGGCCTCCGGGCTGTCGAAGGTCTGATCCTTGCGCACCAGCCCAACGAAGGCAACACGCAGGCGACGATCATAAAGATCGCCCGAATAATCGAACAGATAAACTTCGAGCAGCATGATTTCGCCGGCGAAGGTCGGGCGCGTGCCGATATAGGCGGCGGCGTCGTGCCACTGGGTCTCGCCCCGATGGGTCATGCCGACCCGCACCGCATAGATGCCGGGGCCGGGGTGGAGAACGCCGTCGAGCGGCATGTTGGCGGTCGGAAACCCCAGGGCATCGCCGCGGGCATCGCCATGCTGGACGCGCGCCTCGATTTCCCAAATACGCCCCAAGGCCCGGGCCGCCAGATCGACCTGGCCGCGGCGGATCAGGACACGGATGTCGGTCGAGGCGAACATACGGCCATCCTTGCTGTCCTGCACGGCTGCCACCTCGGTGAAGCCGAAGCCCGCGCTCTCGGCCGTGCGATGCAGCAGGGCCGAATCGCCGCCCCGGCCCTTGCCGAAAACGAAGCCGGGGCCGACCACGAGATGGCCGATGCCGAGGCCGCCGACCAGGACGTTCGCGATAAAATCCTCCGCCATCTGCCCGGCGAGGGCCGGCCCGAAGCGCAGGTTGAAGACGCTATCGACGCCGATTTCCTCGAGCAGACGCATCTTGGCGCGAAACGGGGTCAGGCGGAACGGCACCGTGGAGGGTTGGAAATAATGCCGCGGATGAGGCTCGAAGGTGAGCACGGCGAGGGGCGCCGAGCGTTGCTCAGCGATCCGCCCGGCCTCGGCGATAACCCCGAGATGGCCGTTATGCAAGCCGTCGAAATTGCCCAGGGCGACCACCGCGCCGCGCGCCTCGGGGGGAATCCGATCGTAATGTCGAAAAATGCGCATGATACAAGCGCGCGTTTACCCCAAATGGGGGGTTTTTACCACCACGACCGGACCGCTGGGCGAAATCAAGCGCCGCGCGACGGCACCAGAACCTCGGCGTCGCCGTCAATGACCACCGTATCGCCGACCCTGCAGGTGGTCTCCAGCTTGATCCGTCGGCGCTCCATGTTGACCTCGGTAATGGTCACCCGTGCCCGCACCGTGTCGCCGGCGCGCACCGGCGCCTTGAACCGGCAATTCTGGCTGATATAGACGCAGCCCGGCCCCGGCAGCTTGGTGCCGATGACGGTAGAAATGAAGCTCGCCGCCAGCATGCCATGGGCGATCGGGCCGCCGAACATGGTGGTGGCGGCGTATTCATGGTCGAGATGGAGCGGATTTGTGTCGCCGGAAATGGCGCAGAACAGATTGATGTCGGATTCAGTGACGGTCTTGGAATAGATCGCGGACATGCCGACTTCGAGCTGTTCCATGGCGAAACCTTCGAGTTCGGCGATATCGAACATCGGCGTAGCCGAGCCAGTATTTTTTTCCGACATAGCTTGTTTTTCTGACATCGTGGACCCTGAGCTGAAACTGTGAATATTGTGCGGCGCAATATATCGCATGGCTGTAGCCGCCACAAGGCTGTGGCGGCTTAAATTTTTGATATTGCAACTGCGAGAAAACCAGACCGCTTGACGCCGCCGGCCTGCGCCGCGATGGTGCGGCCATGGGTGAGCAAGGACAATCGGCCAAGGGTCTCTCCCCGATGGAATTGGCCCTGGAGCAGGCGCGCGAGGCGGGCCAACGCGGCGAGGTTCCCATCGGCGCCGTTGTCGTCGACGGGGCGAGCGGCGAGACCCTGGCCGCCGCCGGCAACCAATGCGAGGCGGACAAGGATCCTTCCGCCCACGCCGAATTGCTGGCCCTGCGCGCCGCGGCCAAGCGCCTCGGCGTCTCGCGGCTGACCGATTGCGATCTCTATGTCACCCTGGAGCCCTGCCCGATGTGCGCAAGTGCCGCCTCATTCTTCCGCATCCGCCGGCTCTATTTCGCCGCCCCCGACCCCAAGGGCGGCGGCGTCGAACACGGCCCGCGCATCTTCAACCAGGCGAGCTGCCACCACAAACCGGAAGTCTACGGCGGCATCCGCGAGGGCGAGGCCGGCGACATGCTGAAGGCGTTCTTTCGGGCGAAGCGTTGAGCTCAGCGGCGGCGGGAACCCAGGGGGCTTACGGGCCGAAGATCTCGAAATGGGCGTCGGTAATCTTGCCGGACGTGCCGTTGATCGGCAGGATGTCCTGGGGGCAGGCCGAGAAGGCCATGATGCAATCCATCTCGGCGCGCAGGGTGACGTAATCGCCGGGCTTGTTTTCGGGGGCGCGGAATTCGAGGCGGCGGCCGTCGAGCACCGGAATGTTCATGAACAGGTTGAGTGGGCTCGGCACCTCCGGCGGGGTCAGGCCGATCTGTCGCATTCCGGCGATCAGGTTGTCGGTGCAGTTGTCGTGATACTCGGTGCAGCCGATCAACCCGTAGCGGTAAGAATCGCAGGCCGCCATCAGGGTGTCGTGGATGCCCGACGAGGTGTCCTCGGTGAGGGTCAGGATGGGGCGTCGCTTGTTGGTCACCATGGCGTCGCCGACCTCGGGGATGATCCGCTGCACGGTCGGCCTCCAATGCTCCATGGACATGAACTCATAGAGATCATCGGCGACGAAGGCCCAGGTATCGACCACCTGTTCGCCATAGGTGTTGATGACCCTGATCGATTGCCCCTTGTTCAGCCGCGCCGCCTTGCCGCGCCGCGCCGGGATGGTGATGAGTTCGCTCTCAGCCATGTTGCGATATCCTTCCTGTCGCCTCTATGATGATGCTACGGATTATGAACGCATAATCACCAAGATACAGCCATAGGATTCATTAATGTCCAGAACAATCCGCCCACGCCGCAGTGTGCTCTACATGCCAGGTTCCAACGCTCGGGCGCTCGAAAAAGGCCGTAGCCTGGATGCCGATGCGCTGATCCTCGACCTTGAGGACGCGGTCGCGCCCGACGCCAAGCAGATGGCGCGGGAGCAGATTTGCGCGGCCCTGGCCGAGGGCGGATACGGCGCGCGCGAGCTGGCGATCCGGGTCAACGGGCTGGACTCGCCCTGGGGCCGCGACGATCTGGCGGCGGTCGCGGCCAGCGGCGCCCATGCGGCGCTGCTGCCCAAGGTCGACGGGGCCGGGGCGGTGGCCGAGGCGGTCGCCGTGCTCGAAGCGCATGGCGCGCCCGACGACCTGGCCATCTGGTGCATGATGGAAACCCCGCTCGGCATGCTCCACGCCGAGGAAATCGCCCACGCCGATCGCCGCGTCGCCTGTCTGGTGATGGGCACCTCGGACCTCGCCAAGGACCTCCACGCCGCCCACACCCGCGACCGGCTGCCCCTGCTCACCGGGCTGTCCCTCTGTCTGCTGGCGGCGCGGGCCCATGGCGTCGCCATCGTCGACGGGGTGCATCTCGACCTCGCCGACGACGAGGGCTTCGCCCATTCCTGCCGCCACGGGCTGGAACTCGGCTTCGACGGCAAGACCCTGATCCACCCCAAGACCATCGCCGTGGCCAATCAGGTTTTCGCGCCCTCGGCCGAGGCGGTCGACTGGTCGAAGAAAATCATCGCCGCCCATGGCGAGGCCGCCGCGCAAGGCAAGGGCGTCGTGGTGGTCGACGGCAAGCTGATCGAAAACCTCCATGTGGAGGCCGCCCAGCGTCTGGTGACCCTGGCCGACGCCATCGCGGCCAGAGAGACTTAAATCGATGTCTGACAAGAACAGCGGCGGCAATTTCTTCGAGGATTTTCAGCTCGACGACGAGATCATCCATGCCACGCCGCGCACGGTGACAGCCGGCGATGTGGCGCTCTATACGGCGCTCTACGGGTCGCGTTTCGCCCTTCAATCATCCGATGAGTTCGCCCGCGCTTGCGGACTCCCCGGCGCGCCGGTCGACGATCTGCTGGTCTTCCATCTGGTGTTCGGCAAGACGGTTCCCGACATTTCGCTCAACGCTATCGCCAATCTCGGCTATGCGGATTGTCTGTTTCACACGCCGGTCTATCCCGGCGATACGCTCAGCGCGACAAGCCGGGTGATCGGCGTCAAGCAGAACTCCACGGGCAAGACCGGTACGGTCTATGTCCGTTCGACGGGGCGCAACCAGCGCGGCGAGACGGTGCTGGATTATGTCCGCTGGGTGATGGTCAGGAAGCGCGACGAGACAGCGCCCGCGCCCCAAGCCGTGGTCCCCGAACTGCCCGAAACCGTGGCGCTCGATCGTATCGCCCTCCCCGGCGCGCTCGACGCCTCGGGTTACCATACGGCCCTGGCCGGGTCGGCCGATCTGTGGGACGACTACGAGATCGGTGAGCGTATCGACCACCGGGGCGGGGTCACCGTCGAAGAAGCCGAGCATATGATGGCGACCCGGCTCTACCAGAACACCGCGCGCGTGCATTTCGACGCCCATGCCGCCCATGGCACACGCTTCGGGGCGCGCATCGTCTATGGCGGCCATGTCATCAGCCACGCCCGCTCGCTCAGCTTCAACGGCCTGGCCAACGCCATGACCATCGCCGCCATCAACGGCGGCCGCCACGTCGCTCCGCTGTTCGCCGGCGATACCATCTACGCCTGGAGCGAGGTGCTCGACAAATCACCCCTGCCGGGGCGCGACGACATCGGCGCCCTGCGCCTGCGCACGGTCGCCGCCAAGGACCATCCCTGCGGTGACTTCCCCGACAAAGACGCCGATGGCAGCGATCACCCGGCGGTGGTACTCGACTTGGATTACACGATATTGATGCCGCGACATGCAACAGGAAAGGCCAGAAAATGAGCGACTACGAAAATCTCGAGAAACGCATCGCCGAACGCGAGGTCATCATCCTCGACGGCGCCATCGGCACCCAGCTTCAAGCCATGGGGGCGCCCATGGCCGATTTCGCCTGGGCGGCCCTGGCGTTGAATACCCATCCCTTCACCGTGCGGCGCATGCACGAGAACTACATCGCCGCCGGGGTCGACATCATCACCACCAACACTTACGCCTCGGCGCGCCACAACCTCGAACCCCTCGGCCTCGGTAATCAGACCGCCGAGTTCAACCTGCGCGCCGTCATGCTGGCCCAGGACGCGCGCGACAAGGCGGCCCGCGAGCGCCCGGTGCTGATCGCCGGCTCGGTCTCCAACTTCGGCCTCAAGCTGGGCCAGGAGTCGTACATGGAAAGCTGGGACACGGCGCGCCGCCGCACCGAGACATCCGAGGCCCAGGCCAAGGCCAACCTGCGCGAACAGGCCGAGACATTGGCCGGGGCGGGAGTCGATTTCCTGCTTGCCGAACCGACCGGCGGCAACAATCACCGCAAATGGGTCGTCGAGGCCTGTCTGGCGACCGGCCTGCCGGTCTGGGACGGCTTCAAATGCCGGCTCGAGGATGGCGTGGCCCGACTGGGCTATTCCTCCGAACAGAGCCTCGCAGACGGTTTCGACGAGATTGTTGCCCTGGGCGGATCGGTGGTCAGCGTGTTTCATTCGCCGCTCGACGCCACCGACGCGGCACTCGATATCATTCGCGACTCCTGGGACGGCCCGATCTGCGTCTATCCCGAGGCCGAGCGCAAGGATTACGTCGCCGCCCACCGCGACGACACCGCGGAGACGCCGATCACACCCGACGAATTCGTCGCCTGGGCCCAGGGCTGCGTCGCGCGCGGCGTACAAATCATCGGCGGCTGCTGCGGCGTCGAAATCGATTATATCCGCCCCCTGCGCGACGCCCTGCCGAGTCACTTGCCATGAAGCTTGAAGGCTCATGCCACTGCGGCGCGGTGCGTTTCACGGTCGACTCCGCCACGCCCTATCCCTACATGCGCTGCTATTGCACGATCTGCCGCAAGACGGCGGGGGGCGGCGGCTACGCCATCAATCTCGGCGCCGATTCAGGCAGCCTCAAGATCGAGGGCGAGGAAAATCTCTCGGTCTATCGGGTGGCCTCGGCGAAGCACGAAGGCGGCTTGCGCCAGGGGCGGCGGCATTTCTGCAAAATTTGCGGCTCGGCGCTCTGGGTCTATGATCCGCGCTGGCCCGAGCTGGTCCATCCCTTCGCCTCGGCGATCGATACGGCCCTGCCCGTCCCCCCCGAGACCGTCCATATCATGCTCGGATCAAAAGCCGGCTGGGTTGCCGCCGAGCAGGGCGAAGGGCATTTCCATTGCGACGAATATCCCGAGAAATCCTTAAGCGAGTGGCATCAGCGCCATCGCCTTTAGGCCGCGATTGACTTGCTCCCACAAGGGGTTAATATCGTTTCACAGGCGCCGTCCGGGGCGCTAATCTTTGAAGTTGGGAGATTACAAATGACCCAACATGAGCGGTCTCATGACCGTCCCCAGGGTCGGCTTCATGCTCGGCCCATGTCGCCTCACTTGGAGATCTATAAGCCTCAGCTCACATCGGTTCTGTCGATCATTCACCGGGGCACCGGCGTCGGTCTTGCTGTCGGAACCCTGTTCATCACCTGGTGGCTGGTCGCCGCCGCCCTGGGCCCCGGGCCCTACGAGACGACGCGAGAACTCTACGGCTCCTGGATCGGCCAGCTCGTGTTGTTCGGCTTCTCGGTGTGCCTGTTTTATCACCTGTGCAACGGGGTGCGGCACCTGTTTTGGGATATCGGTTGGCTGCTTGAGATCGAGGATGTCTACCGCTCGGGCTGGGTCATGCTTTGTGCGTCGGGGGTGCTGACCTTCATCGCCTGGTTCATCGGCTTGAGCCTGTAGGGCCATGGTCAGTAGGGAAAGATTATCATGAGCTTAGAATCCCCTCTCGGGCGCGTCCGCGGCCTGGGCACGGCCAAGGAAGGCACCGGCCATTTCTGGCATCAGCGGCTCACCGCCATCGCCCTGGTGCCGCTCACCTTCCTGTTCGTCATCGTCATGTTTGCCTTCTTCGGCGCCGATCATGCCCGCGCCGTGGAACTCATGGGCAACCCCCTGGTCGCCACGGTGATGCTGCTGTTCCTGCTCACCGGCTTCTATCACATGAAGCTCGGCATGCAGGTGGTGATCGAGGATTACATCTCTCACGAAGGCGCCAAGATCGCGCTGCTGCTCTGCGTGACGTTGGGGACCGTCGCCCTCGCCACCGCCAGCGTCTTCGCGCTGCTCAAACTCGCGCTCGGGAGCTAAATCGATGGCGCAGGCCTATCCCATTGTCGAACATTTCTACGACGTGGTGGTTGTCGGCGCCGGCGGCGCGGGCCTGCGCGCCACCTTCGGCATGGCCGAGAAGGGCCTCAAGACAGCCTGCCTGACCAAAGTCTTCCCGACCCGCAGCCACACCGTCGCGGCGCAAGGCGGCATGAGCGCCTCGCTCGGCAACAACGGCGAGGACGACTGGCGCTGGCATATGTACGACACCATCAAGGGCTCGGACTGGCTCGGTGATCAGGACGCCATCGAATATATGTGCCGCGAGGCGTCGCCCGCGGTGATCGAGCTCGAGCATTACGGCGTGCCCTTCTCGCGCAACGAGGACGGCTCGATCTATCAGCGCGCCTTCGGCGGCATGACCACCCATTACGGCAAGGGCCAGGCCATGCGCACCTGCGCCGCCGCCGACCGCACCGGCCACGCCATCCTGCATACCCTCTATCAGCAATCGCTCAAGCATAACGCCGAGTTCTTCATCGAGTATTTCGCGCTCGATCTGATCATGGATGACGAGGGCGTCTGCCGGGGCGTCACCGCGTGGAACCTGGACGACGGCACCCTGCACAGCTTTCGCGCCCATTCGGTGGTGCTGGCGACCGGCGGCTACGGGCGCGCCTACTTCTCCTGCACCTCGGCCCATACCTGCACCGGGGACGGCAACGCCATGGCCCTGCGCGCCGGCCTGCCCAACCAGGATATGGAATTCATCCAGTTCCATCCCACCGGCATCTACGGCTCGGGCTGCCTGATCACCGAGGGCTCGCGCGGCGAGGGTGGCTATTTGAGCAATTCGGAGGGCGAGCGCTTCATGGAACGCTACGCCCCCTCCGCCAAGGACCTGGCGTCGCGCGACGTGGTCAGCCGCGCCATGACCATCGAGATCAGAGAAGGCCGCGGCGTCGGCCCCGGCAAGGACCATATCCATCTCCATCTCGAACATCTCGGCGCCGATCTGCTCGACGAGCGTCTGCCGGGGATTTCCGAATCGGCGCAGATCTTCGCCGGCGTCGATGTCACCAAGGAGCCCATCCCGGTGATCCCGACCGTGCATTACAACATGGGCGGCGTCCCGACCAATCTATGGGGCGAGGTGGTGACCCTGAAGGACGGCGACCCGGACTGCATCGTGCCCGGCCTAATGGCGATCGGCGAGGGCGCCTGCGTGTCGGTCCATGGCGCCAACCGCCTGGGCTCGAATTCCCTGCTCGATATCATCGTGTTCGGCCGGGCCGCCGCGATCCGCGCCGCCGAGGTCATCGATCAGGGCGGCCTGCACAAGACCATCGCCAACCACGCGGTCGAGAAGACCCTCGATGATTTCGACAAGCTGCGCCATGCGGACGGCGGCTCGCCGACCGCTGAAATCCGCGATACCCTCCAACAGGCCATGCAGAGCAACTGCGCGGTGTTCCGCACCGGCGAAATCCTCGCCGAGGGGGTCGCCAAGATCGACGCGGTGTGGAAATCCTTTGCCGACGTGCGCGTCTCCGACCGCTCCCTGGTGTGGAATTCCGATCTCGTCGAGACCTGGGAGCTGAAGAATCTGCTGCAGCAATCCCTGGTCACGGTCAAGGCGGCGCATAATCGCGAGGAAAGCCGAGGCGGCCACGCCCGGGAAGATTTCCCCGACCGCGATGACGAGACCTGGATGAAGCACACGGTCACCTGGCTGAACGAGGCCGGCGAGGTGACCATCGATTACCGCCCGGTGCATATGTACACCCTGACCGATGAGGTCGAGGTGGTGCCGCCCAAGGCCCGCGTTTACTAGTTAATAGACTCCGAGGAGGAGTAAATGGTCGAGTTCATGCTACCCGCCAATTCCAGGATCGGCCCCGGCAAGAGCCATCCGGCGCCGGCGGGCGCGACCAATGTCAAGACCTTCAAGGTCTATCGCTGGGAGCCTGATTCCGGCGAAAACCCCCGCGTCGATACCTATGATCTCGACCTCGACGACTGCGGCCCCATGGTGCTCGACGCGCTGATCAAGATCAAAAGCGCTCATGACGCCTCGCTGACCTTCAGGCGCTCCTGCCGCGAGGGGATTTGCGGCAGCTGCGCCATGAATATCGACGGCACAAATACCCTGGCCTGCATAAAATCCATCGCCGACTGCAAGGGTGACGTCAAGGTCTACCCCCTGCCCCATATGTTGGTGGTCAAGGACCTGGTCGCCGACATGACCAATTTCTACGCCCAATACGCCTCGATCAAGCCCTGGCTTCAGAGCGAGACGCCGCCGCCGCCCGACCGCGAGCGGCCGCAATCGATCGAAGAGCGCGAAAAGATCGACGGGCTGTATGAATGCATCCTCTGCGCCTGCTGCTCGACGAGCTGCCCGAGCTATTGGTGGAACAGCGAGCGCTATCTGGGCCCGGCCATTCTCCTCCAGGCCTATCGCTGGCTGGTCGATAGCCGCGACGAGAACACCGGCGAGCGCCTCGACGATCTCGAGGACCCGTTCAGGCTCTATCGCTGCCACACCATCATGAATTGCACCCAGACCTGCCCCAAGGGCCTCAATCCCGCCAAGGCCATTGCCGGGATCAAACAAATGCTGGTCGAGCGCCGCTTCTAACCCTGCTATCCAAGCGGCTATGTACATACCCCGGCAATTTGTCGAGACCGACAAACGCGTCCTCCACGGGCTGATGGCAAGCTATGGCTTCGCCAGCCTGGTCACGGTTGCCGATGGCGCCCCGGTGGCCAGCCACCTGCCGATAATGGTCGATCGGGAGGCGGGGGAATACGGCACCCTGGTCGGCCATATGGCGCGCAACAATCCGCAATGGCGGGGCTTCGGCGAGGGCACGGAGGCGCTGGCCATCTTCCAGGGGCCGCACGGCTATATCTCGCCGAACTGGTACGTCTCGGAACAGGCGGTGCCGACCTGGAGTTACACCGCCGTCCATGCCTATGGCGTCCCCCGCATCATCAAGGATCACGATGCCGTGCTGGCGCTGCTCGAGCGGTTGGTCGCGGAGAATGAAAGCGCTGTATCCGGGCCAGGGGTTGAGCCCTGGAGCCTCGACAGCCAGGCCACAGAGTTTCGCGATATGCAGATGCGCGGCATCGTCGCCTTCGAAATTCCCATCCGTCGCCTCGAAGGCAATTTCAAGCTCAATCAGAACAAGCCCGAAGCCGACCGGCGGGGCGCCGCCGCAGGCTTGCGCGCCAGTGGCGACCCTGTCGCTGGGGAACTGGCGCGCCTGATGGAAGATGTTGTCGAGCGGAAGAAAAGCTGAATAAATCAGCGGGTGTCATTCGGCGGGCTCCGCGACCCCCTGAGCTTGGAGGAAGGATTTGAAATCCAGGTCACTGCCGACGATGTGCTCCACAATGGCGATGAACAATTTCGTGGTGCACACCTCGGCCTTGTTTATCAGGCATACATTGTTGCAATGCGACAGCACCGCGCGGCATTTCTCAACCAGGCGGCCATGGTCAACGATATGCTCTTCCAGGCGTGGAAACTCATTGTCTTGGAGGATTTTTTCCTCCCGCTCCAGATGTTCATCCATGAAGTTCTGTAGCGCGGTGCAGGTTTGCTTGGCCTCGGCGCCCAGTTTATCCTGGAAGCAAATATTGATATGATTGATGAGCGCGATGTGCCGACGATGGTCCTCATCGATTACCGCATGGCCGGTGAGAAATGACTGTGGGAAATTTATTTGCTTCACTATTATGGTTTACTTATCAATGAATTAATACAATTTATGGATGAAACATACCACTACCCCTTTGCCCTGCCAAGAATTTATTATGCCCTGCATGAAATGCACGCGGCAGGCGACGCCATAGGCGGGCAATCATGAATCTCCATGCCCAGCTTTGCGCCCGCCAGGATGCCGGCAATCCGATCCGCGTCGGCTTGATCGGCGCCGGCAAATTCGGCGCCATGTTTCTGGCGCAGGCAAGGCGTACTCCCGGCCTCCATGTCATGGCAATCGCCGATCTCGATGTGGAGCGGGCGCATCGAACATGCGCGCGCGTCGGCTGGCCCGATGAGGCCCATGAGGCAACCAATTTCGCCGCCGCCCTTAGCAGCGGCGGTTGTCACATTACCGACGATGCTTCGGCGATGATCGCCGCCGACGGCCTCGATGTGGTGATCGAGGCGACGGGAAGCCCGGCCGACGGGATCCGTCACGCCCTTGCCGCCATCGCCGGGGGCCGCCATGTGGTGATGGTCACCGTCGAGGCCGACGCCCTAGCCGGTCCCCTGATCGCGAAGCGAGCGGCGGCGGCCGGGGTGGTCTATTCCCTGGCCTACGGCGATCAGCCGGCGTTGATCTGCGAGCTGGTCGATTGGGCGCGGGCCACCGGATTCGACGTGGTCTGCGCCGGCAAGGGCACCAAATACCGGCCCCACTATCACGCCTCGACGCCGGACACCATTTGGGGCCATTACGGGATTTCACCCGAAGACGCCGCCGTCGGGGGCCTCAATCCCAAGATGTTCAATTCCTTCCTCGACGGCAGCAAGTCGGCCATCGAGATGGCGGCGGTGGCCAACGCCTGCGGGCTGACGCCGCCCAAAGACGGCCTGGGTTTTCCGCCCATCGGCGTCGATCACCTGGCGGATCGGCTCAAACCACTCAGCCACGGCGGCCTGCTGGAGAGGCCGGGGACCGTCGAAGTGGTCTCCTGCGAGCAGCCCGACGGCGCAGCCGTGGCCGGCGATTTGCGCTGGGGGGTCTATGTCACCTTCGCCGCGCCCGACGATTACGTGCGCCGCTGCTTCGCCGAATACGGCTTATCGACCGACCGCTCGGGGCGCTATGCGGCCCAGTGGAAGCCCTATCACCTGATCGGCCTGGAGCTCGGCATGAGCGTCGCCAGCGTGGCGCTGCGCGGCGAGCCGACCGGGGTGGCGCGCGACTTCAACGCCGATGTGGTCGCCGTCGCCAAGCGCAATCTGGCGGCCGGCGAAATGCTCGACGGCGAGGGCGGCTATACGGTGTGGGGCAAGCTGACCAGCGCCGCCCAATCCCTGGCCATCGGCGCCCTGCCCCTGGGCCTCGCCCACGGCGTCGCCCTCAAGACAGCCGTCGCCGAAGGGGAAATATTGACCCTGGCCCAGGTGACCATCGACCAGGCCGACCCGACCGCCGCCTTCCGCCGCGACATGGTAGCGGCGTTCAAGCCGGATTAGCAGGGGAACAGGTTTTGCTTACCAGGCCGGGAGCGACTATCCGGCGGCCTCGTAGGCTGCCATCCTGGCCTTGAGGTAGGCGCGGAAATCGCCGTTGTCATAGGCTTGTTCGCGTACGAACTGAAAGAACGTCAGGAAGTGGAACGGTCTTAGGTATCCGGGCACGCGGGCGATCTCCGCATCCTTGCCGATGCGTCCCTCCATTTCCTCGAGTGATTCGGGAAAGAACTGAATGGTCGGGGTGAATCGGACGCCGTTGCGTTTGGCGAGGTCGCTCTCGGTCATGGTAGCGCCATCGAAATCAACCACGTTGCGATCGCCATGGATGTCGAGTTGCAGAATCTCGAAATTGTCCCGGATGTAGTCGTGAATTTCGGGGATGGCGAGATTGACGACATGCATTTCGCGGCAATAGGGGCAGCCGTCCTGCTCCCACAAAATGGCCAAGCGCTTGCCTCCCGCAGTGGCGGTTTCCAGGTCGTCGGCAAGTTCGAAAAAGCTGCTCAGGAACCAGTCCCAGGTGTAGAAGCCTTCGTCCACGACCAGGGGCTCATAACGATGCTCGACAGCGCCGGCCCCGCCGACGCCCGCCAGCACCCCCAAAGCCCCGGCGGCCAGGCCATGGAACCGCCGCCGTGTAATCATAAAATGCTCATCCTGCAAGGAACCCCGTTTAGATGAATAATAATGATACCCGCACCAACAAAACATAAACTGAATAATGCGCACAATCAGTCACTATGGGTCTTAAACCAAGGAAATAGGATGGCGAAAATCATGAGCGGACGGGCGAGCCTGGCAATGGCGGCCGTGGTGTTGGTCTTCTATGCGATCAGCCCCGCCCGCGCGGCCGCTGTCCACGATTTCCATGATGCGGTGGCCGGCGCCTTCGCCCATTACCGCGAGGCCGTGTACTATCTGAGCACCGGTAACGGGTCGGTCGCGTTGTTCGAGTTGGATCAGATGGCGGCGAAGTGGGACGCCGTCGAGCGACGCTTCGCCGACGCGCCGCCGGACATCTACGCCAACGATACGGCTTGGCGCGACACCCTCGCCGCCGTCGGCGACGCCATCGAATCCGGGTTGGCGGCGGGCGATGCCGGCGACCTGGAGATTGCGTTGCTGCGCCTAGCGCCGGTCAGGAGCAAATTGTCCGGGCTGCGTCGGCGCAACGGCGTGTTCCTGTTCCCGGACTGTGTCGAGCGCGCCAACCTGGCCTTCCAGCGCCTCTTCGTCTACCGCCATGAGCCGCCCGATTTCGCCGATGTCGAGGCGGTCGACGGGCTGCGCCGGGTCTTAGCGATTACCGTTTATTGGTACGAGACATGCCGCGACACAGCGCCGGCCGTCATCAAGGGCGACGAGCAGTTTCAGCGCATTATGGACAGCGCCCTCTATTCCCTGGGCCTCATCTGGGGCGCCATCGACCAGCGGGACGAGCGTCGCCTGATCGGCAATCTGCGCGGGCTCAAATCTTCAGACGGCCTGCTCTACCTGCGCTTCGGGTAGTACGACCTTAAGCAGGATCTCTGTGCAACACCCCGGTGAGGCAGCCGAAGCCGCCGGCGGCCTTGATCAATTCGCGCGCCTCGACGGTGACGCAGTCGATGCCGAGGCCCTCGAAGAAGCTCTGGATTTCACCGCAGCCCCCGTTCATCAGGATCTTGCGCGGACCCAGGGTGACGAAATTCATCGCCCGGTTCATGGCGTCATCGTCGGCCTCGGGCAGGAAGGCGACCTCATAGCCGTGCTCGCGGAGCGCCAGCACCGCCCCATGGGGCGTGCGCCGGGGCCAGGCGATGGCGAGGTCGCGATCGGCAAAGCGCAGCATGCCCATGAGATGCATGGTGCCGTAGGGCATATCGACAGCCAGAGCATCGACGCCGATCTCGTCGAGGGCGGTGGCGACCTGCTCGATGGCCTCGAGATTGGTGCGCAAGCCGTGGCCGATGATGACGGTCTCGCTATCCAGCCACATGGCGTCGGCGCCCTCGAACACGGCGGTGCCGCTCAGGCCCTTGAGGATCGGCATGCCGAGGGCGGCGACGGCCCGCGCGACCTGGCGTTCTTCACCGGCGCGTAATGTCGAGGCGGGACGCCCCAGGATCAAGCCCTCGGGTGTCATGAACAGCAAATCCGCACAGAACATCTGGTTGGGCGTTACCGTGCCCTCGGGCGCGATGTAATGCACCGCGACTCCATGGGCGCGCAAGGCATCGGCCATGGCGTCATGCTCGGCTTGAGCGGCGGCGACATCGACCGCGGCGAGCATCTGCACCGCATTGGCGTCCTTGGCCGAGGCGGCGAGCTCATCCCCCGGACGATGGAGCAGAACGCCGCGCAGGGGCGCCCATTCGCTATCGAGGCCGCAAGCAGCCCACAGATCGCCGATCTCCTGACGCAGGGACCGGCTGCGCGGCGACCAGCCCTTGCCGCCGTATGCCGATGCGCCGAAGGTACTATTTTTCGCCATCACTGCTGTTCAATGGGGTGAGGAGGGCTGCATTTGAAGCAGAGTGGCGCGCCCGGAGAGATTCGAACTCCCGACCCCCAGATTCGTAGTCTGGTGCTCTATCCAGCTGAGCTACGGGCGCGCAATGGATATGACCGGTCCTGACCGGAGCAAGGGAACCTACTCACGACAGCGCGGCGGCGCAAGGATAATACCAAGGATTTCCCTCTGTTTTCTTGCGTCATGGGCACGCCGCAAAGACGCCAGAGCGGTAAAATACCGCGTCACGGTCATGCGTAAATCGGGCTTGTCGCCTCGCAACCCTTTGAGTAAACTCCAGATTCGTTCAGAGGGTGAGGGAATTTAATTTTTCCATGATCCATTGCTGGGCTATGCCGCTTTAAACTGATTTCCAGAGGGAAGAGCGGTGGGGAATGAATCGTCGATCAAAAGGTGGAATTTGAGCATGGCGCGCACAAAATCTCGCGGAACTATTCTTGGCATCACGGGACGCCGCTCGGCGGTTATCGGAGCCGCGTTGTTATTGGGCGGCTGTAGCTATGTGGCCGACGATCTGTGGCCAACCTTGGCCGGCGACGAGCCTCAGCCCGCGACAACCCGCATCGTGGTCGGGCCCTCGCCCACCGAGCAGCAGGCTCAGCCGACCCTGTCGCCGCCGCCCGAGCCGACGCCGCAATATGTCGCGCCCCAGGCGCAGCCCGCGCCGGCGATGCAACCGGCTCAGATGATCGGCGCCACGGGCACCTTCGTCGGCGCGAAAGTCGGCCAGCACGCCAGCGAACTCGAAGCCCTCAAGTCCTCTATCGGCAACGGCAACGCTCGCTTCCAGCAGCTCCGCCTGGTAACCGAGCAGAACGCCCAGCGCTATTACGCCATCGTCGCGGCGATCAGCGCGCGGCTGCAAATCGGCACGACACCGGGCAACCCGGTCCTGGTCAGCCAATGGAACACGGCCCAGAGCGAACTCGACCGTATTCTCACCGATATCGCGGCGCTCAACACCCTGGCCAACGATATCGCCGGGCAATCCGCCATGTCGGCCTATCTGATCGAATCGATCACCGCGGCCTACGGCCTTTCGGGCGCGGTGGAAGAAGACCACCGCCAGCTCGCCCTGATCGAGGACGAGGTCAACCGCACGGTGGTGCTGATCGACCGCATGCTTAGCGAAATTCATGAGACGATTGCGCGCCAGACCGCCTATGTCAGCAACGAGCGCCGCAACCTGACCTCCCTATCCCTGTCGGTCAAGAACGGTGAGCTGTTCGGACCGCCGCTCGCCGCCCGCGCCTATACGGCGGCGGTGGTGGCCAATGCGCCGACCCGGGCGACCGCCGGCCTGGGCTTCACCCAGGGACGCCAGCCGCTCGTGGTGATCCGCTTCGATCGGCCCGATGTGCCCTATCAGCAGGCGCTCTACAGCGCCTTGTCCGAGACCCTGGACCGCATGCCGACGGCGTCGTTCGACGTTGTCGCCATCGCGCCCAACCAGGGCACCCCGGCCCAGGTCGCGCTAAAAACCAATGAGTCGAAGCGCAACGCCGAGCAGGTCTTCCGGTCGCTCACCGATATGGGCCTTCCGGGCGACCGCGTGTCCATATCGACAACCACCAGCGCCTCGGTACAAGCCAACGAAGTCCATATTTACGTAAGGTAGAGTTGGTTTAAAAAAGCCTCCCTACCAGGGGACTTCCTTGCCTTCGTAGTCCAGGAAGCGGCCTGAATCGGCCGTGGTCAGCGTCTCGATGACCTCGCGCATGCCGTGGACGCTCGCCGCTGGGGTTACCGGCGCGTCATGGCCGCCCATGTCGGTAGACACCCAGCCGGGGTGAAACGCGATGATGGTGACGCCATGATCCGCCAAATCGACGGCGAGGCTGCGCATGACGGCGTTCAGCGCGGCCTTGGAAGAGCGATAGAGGTAGGCGCCGCCAGAGGTCGTGTTGTCGGCCATGCTGCCCATCCGGCTTGAAATCAAGACGATCTGCTTGCGCCCGCCGGCCGTCACATTATCAATCATGGCCTCGACCATGCGCATCGGCGCCAGGCTGTTGATGCGCAGGGTCTCCAGCCAGTCGTCATAGTCGGTCTCCCCGAAGCCCTTGTCCTTGCCGAGATAGATGCCGGCGTTGTTGAGCAGAACATCGAGCGGCTCGCCCTTGAGCGCGGCGGCGAGGGCCGCGACGGACGTCCCATCGCCGATATCCAGGCCATGAACCGAAACCTGACCACTCGTGGCCGCGGCGATGGCGTTGAGGGTGTCGGCCTCGTCAGGCGCGCGGCATCCGGCGTATACGCGCCATCCGGCGGCGGCATATTGCTTGGCGAAGGCGAGGCCCAGGCCCCGGTTGGCGCCGGTAATCAGTATGGACGGCATGGCATCTAGAATCCTTCGGCTATGTTGCGCAGGGCTTCGGGCCGGGCAATGTCGATGTGATGAGCGTCGGTAATCGCTATGTGCCCCGCTTTTTTGAGCCGGCTCAAGGTGCGGCTGACCGTCTCCATGGTAAGCCCGAGATAATCGGCGATATCGCTTCTGTTCATCGGCACCGGGATCGGCCCGGCGATATCCGCATCATCGCCCTCGACGCCGCGCGGCGCCATGCGGCCTGAATCCTGAGGCGCCATGCGGCGGGCCAGGGAGAGCAGAAAGGAGGCCAGCTTTTCCGAGGCGGTCTTGCGCCCGAGCAACAGCATTTGGTCCTGGGCGGCGGTGAGTTCGTCGGTGGCGATACCCAGAAGACGGCTCTGCAGGGCGGGGTAGCTGTCGAACAATCGATAGAGCTTGGCGCGGGGGAACCGGCACAGGTTCACTTCGGTCACCGCCTCGGCGCTGTAGGAATGGGTGCCGACCGATGCGATGCCGAGATAATCGCCCTGGTAGACGAAGCCGGTGATCTGCCGCCGCCCGTCGGGCAGAAGCTTGTAGAGCTTGAGGACGCCGGACAGGATATTGTAGACATTGTCGGCATCGTCGCCTTCCTGAAACAGCAATTGGCGCGAGGTTATACGGACTCTGCGCACGATCGCCTGGAGATGGTCGAGTTCTTCGTCGCGCAGCACCGAGCAGAAGGTGAATTCCCGGATCTCACAGGCCACGCACATAGGTTTGATGGCGCCCGGGGGCGTGATGGGATTCTGCTGCGCCCGAGGAAGATCGGATGAAATTTTTACCGGTGAATTCGTCGCCATGCTTAAGATCTGCCGTAAATGCTTTTACCGACGCTCTATCTTATCACTAAGATTGGCTACCCTGTCATTATGTCGGGTGGAGTCCGGGCGGCAACAACCCCCCAGTCGATTGAGCGGCTGCTAGAGCATATTGCGATCTTATAGGATCATGCTCTAGGGGCGGTTTTATGAATCCTGGAACATATTGCTGAAGGCCGACACAACATCGCCGGAGCCTTGATTGTCGCCGCGCATGGTCGCGGCGATGGCCTGGGCATGCAGGCGGACGATATCAAACTGCCGGGACGACGGCGACGACGCCTCGACAAGTTGATCGACAACCTTCTCCAGGGAGGTCGTGAGATGGTTCAGATCGCGCACGGTCTCCGGCATTTCGATGCCATTGATCTCGCTCAACAGGACGACAATTTTTTCAATTTCCTGCTTGAATCCGTTTTTGCCGGGATTCGACGAGGCGATCTCCGCCATTTCGGTGGATATATTGATGATCGGCAGCATGATGCCATAGAGCCGCTGTAGGGTGAAGCTGTTGGCGGCGCGCTTGATCTCGATCTCATCGATTTTTGTCAGGGCCCGGCCCGTTGATTTCACGCGCAGGCTGTTCGGCACCTTGACCTTGGCGGCCTCCTCATCGTCGGGACGAACGCCCTTTGCCCGCTTGGGACCGAGGTAGCCCGGGGTCGCCACGAAGTCCTTCCGGTTCTTGGTGAGATAGGCGATGCGCTCGGAAAGTATTTTGCTCGATACCGGCTTGGCGACCAGGTCGTCGGTGCCCGCGTCGAGCACATGCTGGATGGTCATTTTCTCGGGATACTGCGTCATGCCGATGATGATGACAAACGGGTTGTCGCCGAGTCGCGAATGGCGAATGTCACTGATTATCTCGCAGATCACATCCTTGTGGTAGTCGAGATCGAGGACATAAATATCCGGTTTGGTGTCGGCGATTGCGGCGTCGCGCACCTGATCCACGGTCCGGCAATCGTGAACGAAACCAAATCCGATTCCGAGCAAGGCGCTTTTCAACAATCGACGCATTTCGCCGTTGTTCTCGAAAAGCACCACGGTAGCAGATTTTAGTTTCTGGCTATCCATCTAGAATATATCGATTTAAATTTTCATTTTTGGAAATACGTTCATGCGGCTCCACCCCGGATCGATGCTAGGTGAGTCCATAATTATCAAAATCTCGTTTCATTTTCGTTAATGCGCCCCCGGCTAATACCCCAGGGCGACTCCTTCGCGGCGTGGATCGGCGCCCCCCGCCAGGCCATGGCCGGTCACCGCGACGCCATGCAGGCCGCTCGTCAGAGGCCTTATCCTGACCTCGTGCCCAAGCGCCTCAAGCGCCGGCCCGAGCGCCGCAAGCGGGGTGCCTTCCTCGAGGTCGATGGGGCCGTTGCGGTTAACGTGATGGGGCAGGGCAATGGCGTCGCGCAGCTCCAGCCCCCAATCGAGCATGGCGATCAGGCTTTGCACCACATAGCCGATAATCCGCGACCCCCCCGGCGAGCCGATGCTTAATTTGAGGCCGCCGTCCGCGTCGAACACCAGGGTGGGCGCCATGGAAGAGCGCGGACGCTTGCCGGGCTCGACGCGGTTGGCCACCGCCACGCCGTCGATCTCGGGGCGAAACGAGAAATCGGTGAGTTGGTTATTCAGCAGAAACCCGCGCACCATGATCCGCGAGCCGAAGGCGCTCTCGATGCTGGTCGTGAAGGATACCGCGTTGCCCTCGCCATCGATCACGGCGAGATGGCTGGTCGAGAGGCCCTCATCGCCGGGATCATCGGCGGCTAAGCCACTGTCGTCGAACGGCGGATCGCCCGGCGCCGCCTGGCCCATGCTGGAATCCGCATCGATGTCCGCGCGGCGGGCCGCGAGATAGCCCTTGTCGAGCAGGCCCCGAACGGGAACCGGCCGGAAATCGCTGTCGGCAAGATAGCGCGCCCGGTCGGCGTAGGCCAACCGGCTCGCCTCGGATATCAGATGCACGGCCGCCACCGAGCCGGGCGCCAGGGCCGCCAGATCGAAGCCTTCCAGCAGGCCGAGTATCTGGAGCGTGGTGACGCCGCCCGAGGACGGCGGCCCCATACCGCAGACCCGCCATTGGCGATAGGGCCGGCAGACCGCATCGCGCTGCTTGGCACGATAGCCGGCAAGATCGGCCAGGGTCATGAGGCCCGGGTTATCCGCCGCGCCGCGCACCGCGGCCACCATATCGGCGGCGATCTCGCCCTCGTAGAAAGCCCGGGCGCCACGGGCGGCGATGGCGCGCAGGGTGGCCGCGAATTCCGGGTTGGTCAGTCTCGTGCCGACCGGTTTGGGCAGGCCCTCGGCCGTGAAGAAATAGTTTCTGGCCGCCTCGTAGCGACCGACATCGCGGGCTCCGCCGATCAGCTTGTTGAGCCGGGGCGAAAGGGAAAAACCCTGTTCCGCCAGAACGATCGCCGGCTCGAACAAGACCGCCCAGGGCAGCTTTCCGAGGGCATCATGGGCCAGCTCGAGCATGGCGACGAGGCCTGGAACACCCACCGCGCGGCCGCCGATCGCCGCCTCGTAGAAACCCAGCGGCGCGCCCTGCCCATCGAGGAACAAGTCGGGTGTCGCCGCCGCCGGCGCGGTCTCGCGGCCGTCATAGGCCCGGATAGAGCCGTCGCTTGCGTCATAGGTCAACAGGAAGCCGCCGCCGCCGATACCCGATGACTGGGGCTCCACCAGGTTGAGGACCATTTGGGCGGCGATCGCCGCATCGACCGCGCTGCCGCCGCGCGCCAGCATGTCGAGGCCGGCCTGGGCGGCATAGGGGTTGGCGGCAGCGATCATTTGACGCACCGGGGCGGTCTGAGCCACGGTTGCCGGCGCCCAGCCCAGGACCGCCGCGGCGACCAGCAACCGGATGAAATTCACCAAAATCGATCCTCCCGGATTATCCCCTCGGAGATTAGATGTATCACAGGTGGAGCGGTATCAATCGGCTCGTTTACACCAGATTCGGCTGTTGTCGATGTAGGCGCGCGCTTCGAGCATCTCGGACATTAAATTTTGACCCGACGGCGTCTTGGTCTTGCCTGACGGCGTCGTGGCGTGGATCGCACTGCACCCATGCTCACGGGCCTCGTCCTCGGCGCCGGCCATGAGTGCTGCAATGATGTCACGGGGTGAATAGACGCTCTCAAGAGCGAAATATTCCACATCGAGGGTTCGCCCATGGTGCAGATCGGCTGTCACCTGATAGGTGAACAGGCCGCGCAGATAGCCGTTGGGCGAGCACAGACCGACAATGTCGCAGCATTTCGTCGCGCGGGCCCGCGCGCCCAGCATATCTTTAACGTAGGCGCGCCACGCCTCGACCGAAAGCTCACCCGCCGCCGCGCAGACCAGCGGGTAGGCTTGGAGAATACGGTCTCCGCGGAGTGGCGATAGCCGAAAATGCCCCATTCAACAGGACCCTGATCCATGATCTACGGCCCCAGGATTGCATCCCTACGGGAGGGTGTCCTTGATATGGGTCATGGGATTTCCGGTCGTGTAAATTCGGGACCCTACCAGCCGCTGGCCCGGTCCCACTCGTCGATGATCTCGTCGGTGCCGTCGACCAAATGGTAGCGGTCGTAGGCGGCGGCGGTCATGCAGGCGTGGTTGGGCAGGATCCTGAGGCGGGCGCCGATGGGCAGGCTGTCGAAGGGAATCCGGGCATCGCCGTCGACGGGCTCGACGAGGCCGTGCTCCTGATGGACGGCGGCGACCCTGAGGCCTTCCAGGCGGCGCTCGCCGGAGGCGTCATAGACCAGCCCATAGCCCGCGTCCTCGGCCTGACCCGCCGTCGAGCGGTCCTTGGACAGCGCCAGGCCGCCGGCGTCGATGAGCAGCATGTTGAGATCGCGGCGCTGGCCGATGACCGTGGCGAGGACGGTCAAGGCGACCTCATCGAGGCGGCAACAGCCGAGGCCTGCCTGGAAGGCGTCGTTGAACATATAGACCCCGGGGCGGGCTTCGGTGACGCCTTCGAAGCTGCGCCCGAAGCGCGCGGTCGGTGACGAGCCGACGCTGACCTCGGGGCAAGCAATTCCGGCACCCGCCAGGCGCTCGGCGGCGCGCACCACGGCCTGGCGTTCCGCTTCGGCGACGATCTCGATCTCGGCGACGGTGGCGCAGCCATAGGAATGGCCGGCATGGGTGAGAACGCCGCGCAGGCTGACCGATTTTCCGGCTTCGAGGGCCTGGGCTATCTCGATCAGAGCCGGGTCGTCGGCGTGGATTCCCGCCCGCCCGAGGCCGCTGTCGATCTTGATGAAGACGCCGAGTCCGTCCCCATAATCTAACCCACTGGCCTCAGTCCGGGCAATTTCCCGCGCCACCTCGACACTGTCGGTGACCACGGCTAAACGCAGGCCGTCGCGGCACAATGCGGCGACGCGCGGCAGCTTGTCCGGCGCAATACCCACCGCATAGGTGATGTCGCGGAAGCCATGGGCCGCGAAATACGTCGCTTCGGCGAGGGTCGATACGGTGATCCCGCCACTGTGGGAGGCCGTCGCCAGGCGGGCGACATCGGCCGATTTAGCGGTCTTGAGGTGAGGCCGGAGATTGACGCCATGATCCGTCATGCGCGCCGACATGGCGGCGATATTGGCGGCCAGCCGTGATCGGTCGAGGACCAGCGCGGGAGTTTGCAGATCGAGCAGTTTCACGAGGCGGAATACCGCATCCTAATTCGCCGGCGCCGAGGGCGCTTCGATCTCGTTGCCTTGCAGGTCGAAGCGGCTGATCTCGGCTTTTTCGTTCAGCTTTACCATCAAGTCGAAGACGAAATCCTTGGCCAATCGCTGGCTGATCTCTGCCTGGCTTTGCTCGAAGGTCGGCGGCGGCGGAATGCGCCGGTCCACGACCTTGATGACATGCCAGCCGAATTGCGTCTTTACGGGCTCCTTGCTGTATTCGCCGGGGGCCATGGCGAAAGCCGCCTCGGCAAAGGGCACCACCATCTGTTCCTTGGTGAAAAAGCCGAGGTCGCCGCCGCCGGGCGCCGATGGTCCCGTCGAGCGTTCCTTGGCCAGGATGGCGAAATCGGCGCCGCCGTCGAGTTCCGTAATGACCGCCCGGCCGGCGGCCTCGTCTTCGAGCAGGATGTGGCGGGCGTTGATTTCTTCTACGCCGGGCGTGTCGCCGATCGTCGCCTGATAGGCCGCGCGCTGACGTTCCTCGGTGATCTCCGCGGCCAGCATTTGGTCGAGATAGCTCTGTTGCAGCGCATCCTTGGCGACATAGGCCAGCCGCCGTTTGACCTCGGGATCGTCCATCATGCCGGCCTCGACCGCCGCCTGAGCCAGCAGTCTGGTTTCGATCAGACCTTCGAGGAGCTGGTCATGCAGAATCTCCAGGCTGATCTGGCGGTATTGCTCGGGCAGGGAGGCGTGGAACATGACCAAGTCCGAATTGAGAATTTCCTCGCCATTGACGATGGCAATAACCGGATCCGGCTCGGTCTGCGCCAGAGAGACCCCGAACGGCATCAAGCCGAATGTGGAAACAACCGCAAGCACCCCAAAGAGCGCCAAACCGCGTATCATGGCCAAACCGCGTATCATGTAACGAACCTTTCGAGAGAAGTGTTTGGAGTGTGACCGAACCGACCGTGCGAAACGCCCTATAGTCGCGAAGAGTGCGGACAATACGACGTGCAACAAGAATAGCGCAACGTGCAATGCCCTATGAGCAGGCGGCCATATTCGTCATTCTCGCCGTCTCCCTGGTGCTTTTCATCTGGGGGCGCTGGCGCTACGACATCGTCGCGTTCCTGGCGCTGCTGATGTCGGTGCTGGCCGGCGTGGTGCCCTATGAATCGGCCTTCGACGGGCTCGGCCATCCGGCCACGGTGACCGTTGCCATGGTGTTGATCATATCGCGGGCGCTGTCGAATTCGGGCGCGGTGGATTTGATCGCCCGCCACTTCACCCTGACCGCCAAGCGGCTCACCCTGGGCATCGCGGCGCTCTCGGGCCTGGGCGCCGGACTTTCGGCGATCATGAACAATGTCGGCGCCCTGGCGCTTCTCATGCCGGTCGCCTTACGGGCCGCCAACAAGGCAAAACAATCGCCCGCCGTGATCCTCATGCCGCTGTCCTTCGGCTCGATCCTCGGCGGCCTGGTCACCTTGATCGGCACGCCACCCAACATCATCATCGCCACCTTCCGGGAAAAGTCGGCGGGTGAGCCGTTCGGTATGTTCGATTTCACGCCGGTCGGCATCGTCGCGGCAGTAGTCGGCGTGCTCTTCATCTCCACCATCGGTTGGCGCCTGATCCCGGCCAAGCGGCGGCGCAGAATGTCCTCGCGGGAGTTCTTCGACCTCGAGGACTATGTCTCCGAGGCGCGGGTGCCCGAGGACAGCCCGGCTGTCGGCCTGACGGTCCATGACATCGAAGAGCTGACGGCGAAAACCGGGGCGCTCATCGTCGGCGTCATCCGCAAGGGCCGGCGCGGCTTCGGCGTCGCCCGCATGGAGACCATAAAAGCCGGCGATCTGCTGATCATCGAAGCCGGCCCCGACGATATCGACAGCTTCATTAAAACCCTCAAGCTCGAGGTGGTCGGCATCGAGGGGCCGAAGACCAGCCTGCTGTCCGCCGAGAATGTCATTCTCTTGGAGGCCGTGGTGCCGCCGCGCGCGCGCATCGAGCGTCGCACCATTAAATCCGAGCGGTTGCGCTCCCGTTTCGGCGTCACCCTGCTGGCGGTATCACGCCAGGGCCGGCCGATTCGCGAGCGGCTCATGTCGCTGCCGATCAAGGCCGGCGATGTGCTGCTGTTGCAGGGCGACCCCGACCGATTGTCCGAAGCGATCTCGGCGATCGGCTGTCTGCCCCTGGCCGAACGCGGCCTGCAAATCGGCAAGCGCAATCAGGCTGGGCTGTGCACCGGTATCTTCGCCGCCGCGATTATCGCCGCCGCCACCGGCGCCCTGCCCTTCACCATCGCCCTGGCCCTGGCGGCGCTGGCCATGATCATGCTGCGCATCGTGCCGCCCCGCGAAATCTATGACAGCGTCGACTGGCCGGTGATCCTGCTGCTCGGCGCCATGATCCCGGTCGGTGAGGCCCTGGAGACCACGGGGGCGACGCAACTGATCGCCGGCGCCATCCTGAATTACGGCGCCGGGCTGCCGCCGGTCTACATCCTGGCCATGCTCATGGTGGTCACCATGACCCTGTCCGACATCATGAACAACGCCGCCACCGCCGTGGTCATGGCGCCGATCAGCGTCGGCATCGCCAGCCAGCTCGGGGTCAATGCGGATCCCTTCCTGATGACCGTGGCGGTCGCCGCCTCCTGCGCCTTCCTGACCCCCATCGGCCACCAGAACAACATGCTGATCATGGGTCCTGGCGGCTATCACTTCAGCGATTACTGGCGCATGGGCCTGCCGCTCGAAATCCTCATCATCATCGTCACCCTGCCGACGATCCTCTGGGTCTGGCCGCTCTAACGGTCGCCCAAAGGGCTCCCTGCGTTCAAACGTCACGCAGGCTTACGCCGGGTAAGCCGGCGGCTCGCGCTTGCTCGCTTGCTTTCCCGGCCAATGGAGGTCGGAGAATGCTACTGAGCCTGATGATAGACTCAAAAAAGCCGCCCGCGGGGGCTCCCCACGGGCGGTTATCCTCGTTGCATGGAATACTTTACGCGGTGATGCGGGCCACGGCCTCGTCGGTGGTCCACAAGGCGTTGGCCATGTAGCGGAAGTTGGTCAGGGCGGCGAGATAGCCGTCGCCCTCGGGCAGCATGGCCGCGGCGGTGGCGTCGCGCACCACGGCGACGTCGAAGCCCTGCTCGAGCAGCTCGCGCATATGCGCCTCGACGCAGAGATTCGCCGACATGCCGGCGAGGATGACATTGTCGATGCGCTGTTTGCGGAGCTGCAGGACGAGGTCGTTGTTCTGCGGCCCGTAGACCTTGTGCGGCGAGGCGATGATGGTCTTGCCGTCGTGGATATATTGTTTGTACTCGGGCATGAAATCGGCGCCCGAACCGACGAAATCGCTGAGATCATAGGCGCTCGGCCGGTCGAACATGCCGATCTTGTGCATGAGTTTTTCCAGCGGCCCGGTGAACTTCCAGCCATAATCGGTGGCATAGTAGTAATGGGGCGAGACCGCCACGGTCATGCCGACCTGCTTAGCGGCGGCGAACAACCGGCCGATGTTGGCGACCGTATTGTGGCGCTCGACGCTTTTGCCGACCACCCCCCAGGTCACCCCGTCGGGGCTGAGGAAATCGATCTGCGGATCGGTCACCACCAACGCCGTGCGTTCGACGGTAACGGTCACGTCGCTCGGCGGCAGCGCCGGCTTGGCCGGGTCGGCGTAGGGGTTGTCGGTCGCCGCCTGGGCTTCGCTTGAGCCGGTGGCCGCCAGGGCGACGCCGGCCAACCCGGTGGCAACGCCAGTGGAGATACCGGCGGCAATAAACGAGCGGCGGTCGACGCCCTGGTCGTCATGATTATGATTATGATCGTTGCACATTGTTAAATTCTCCTCTGTTGAGTCGAGCCAGTCTCCTTCGATCCCAGGATGGGACAGGGGGCGTGCCTTTTGGCACGCGGTATGTGCCTTATCGTCCAGCCCAATCCGCTGTAGACTCCTCTCATGATCCTGCTTGAGAAGCTGCTCGCCGGTCTCGAGGTAACCGTGCGGCCGTTCGCCGTCTGCGACGTACGCGGCACAGCCCATCTCGCCTTCTTGGACCCCAGCGAATTTGCCACGGTCCACTACACCCTGGCCGGCTCGGGCCTGGTGCGGGTGGACGGCGCGCCGACGGTGGAAGCGCGACCCTATAGCTTCATCATCGTGCCGCCCGGCATGGCTCATCGTATCGAACCGCTGACCAACGGCGCGCCTTTGGAGCCGGTGGGCGCATGCACGCCGCCCTTGCCTGCCGGCCTTGAGCGCCATGCGGTGGGCAGCGGCGATCACGGCGTGATCGTGGCCTGCGGCGCGGTTCGCGTGACCTACCATGCGACTTGCGACCTGTTCGACTATCTCGACGGGCCGATTGTCGAGAGTTTCGCCGACGATGCGCCGATCCGCGCCATGATCGAAGCATTGCTCGCCGAGCTCGCCGATCCGCAAGCCGGGACCGCCGCCTTCGCCGAGGCGGTCATGAAGCAATGTCTGGTGGTTTTATTACGCCGCCATTGCGAGGGCGGCGAATGTCGGGTTGCCTGGCTCTCGGAGCTTGAGAATCCACGCCTGGCCGCCGCGCTGGAAGCCATGCTCGACGCCCCGGAAGCGCCGCACACGGTGGAGAGGCTGGCCACCATCGCCGCGCCATGAGCCGCTCGGCCTTCGCCCAGCATTTCACCGCCGCCTTCGGACGGCCGCCGATGGATTTGCTGAGAGAGCTGCGCCTGCGCCGGGCCGCGCAAATGCTGAAGTCCTCGCAAGCCCCCGTGAAATCCGTGGCGCAGGCGGTGGGCTACGGCAGCCGCAGCTATTTCTCGCGCGCCTTCAAGGCCTTTTACGGCATCGACCCGGCCGCCTACCTCGCTTCTGAAACAGCCCTTTAAAGCTTTAGCCGCCTGATACACCCATGTAGCGGTCGAGGATGGTCGTATCCGCGGCGAGCGCCGCGCTGTCGCCGGCCCAGCCGATGCGGCCTTTTTCGATGATAAAATGCCGGTCGGCGACGCGCATCAGATCGTTGACGTTCTTGTCGATGACCAGAATGGCCAGGCCCTCGTCCTTGAGCCGCTCCAGGCAGGCCCAGATTTCCTGGCGCACCAGAGGGGCCAGCCCCTCGGTGGCCTCGTCGAGAATTAGCAGTTCCGGGTTGGTCATGAGGGCGCGGCCGATGGCCAGCATCTGCTGTTCGCCGCCGGAGAGCTGGCTGCCCAGGTTCTTATCGCGGGCCTCGAGCTCGGGGAACATGGCGTAGATCCTCTCCAGGATCCAGGGCCGCTCACGGGCGAAGCGATTGGCCCCGGTGGCCTCCAGATTCTCGCGCACGGACAGGGTGGGAAACACCTGGCGGCCCTCGGGCGCCAGGCCGATGCCGGCCCGGGCGATGCGATGGGGCTCGAGGCCGTGAATCTCCTCCCCCTTGAACAGGATGCGCCCGGCGGCGATCGGGGTGAGGCCCATGATCGAATGGACGGTGGTCGTCTTGCCCATGCCGTTGCGCCCCATGAGGGTGGCGAATTCCCCCGGCTCGATAGCGAGATCGACGCCGAACAGGGCCTGGCTCGCGCCGTAGAAGGTCTCGACGCCATGCAGCTCCAGCAGAGGCCGCTCAGCCATCGGCTTGCCCTCCTCGATCCGGCCCCGCATCCCCGAGATAGGCCCGCTCGACCTCTCGATCGGTGCGAATCTCATCGGGCGGCCCCGAGGCGATGGCGCGGCCATGGACCAGCACCGTGATGCGATCGGCCAGGGCGAAGACCGCGTCCATGTCATGCTCGATGAGCAGGATCCCGTGATCGGCCCGAAGGGCGCGGATGATCTCCACCATGCGTATCGATTCCTGCCGCCCCATGCCGGCCATGGGCTCATCGAGCAACAGCGCCGAGGGGTTGGTCGCCAGGGCCATGGCGATTTCAAGCTGACGATGCTCGCCGTGAGACATATGGCCGGCATTGTCGCCGCCGCGCTGGGCCAGGCCGACGCGCTCCAGGGCTTCGAGGGCGCCGGCGTTGAGCGCGCTCTCCGCCGCCGCGGGCCGCCAGAAACGATAGGAATGGCCGCGCTGCGCCTGGACGCAGAGCGCGACATTTTCCAGCACCGAGAAATCGGAGAAGATGCTGGTGATCTGGAACGACCGCGCCAATCCGAGACGCGACCGACCGTGGGGCGCCATGGCGGTGATGTCGTGGCCGGCCAGGCTGATGGTGCCGGCGTCCGCCCGCAGGATCCCGCTGATCTGGTTAATCAGGGTGGTCTTGCCGGCCCCGTTGGGGCCGATGACGGCGTGGATTTCGCCGCGCCGCACGGTGAGGTCGAGATGATCCGTGGCGATGATGCCGTCGAACGACTTGCACAGGCCGCGCACCGCGATCAGGGGCTCAATTTTGGAGTCGATTTGAGTTTCAGGCATGACGACTCCGCAGGAAACCGTCTATCCCGCCGCGCCCATAGAGCACCATGAGGATCAGCAGGGGCCCGAAGATGACCTGCCAATGGAGGGTCCACGACGACAGCACCTCCTCGAGGATGAGGAAGGTGGCCGCCCCAAGCACCGGCCCGAACAGGCTGCCGGCGCCGCCGAGCACGACCATGAAGATCAGCTCGCCCGAGCGCGTCCAGTCCATCATATCGGGGCTGATGAAGCCGGTGAAATTGCCCAGCAGAGCGCCGGCGAGGCCGCACAGAGCGCCGGAAATGACATAACAGATCAGGCGATACCGGTACGTGTCGAAGCCGATGGCCTGGGCCCGCTCGTCGTTGCTTTTGGTGCAGCGGATGACCCGGCCGAAGCGCGAGGCGACGATCCGCCTGACCAGATAGAGGCTGCCGATAAGCGCCACCAGGATGAGATAATAGAGGCTCGCCGGCTGTTCGAGATCGATCAGCCCGGCGAATTCGCTGCGGGTTTCGATGATCAGCCCGTCGTCGCCGCCGTATTCCTCGATGCTGACCAGGGCGAAGAAGGCCATCTGGGCGAACGCCAGGGTGATCATGATGAAATAGACGCCGCGCGTGCGCAGGCAGACCGCGCCGGTGATCAAGGCGAACAGGCCGGCAGCCCCCATCGCCAGGGGGATCTGAATGAAGCCCGAATATTCGCCGTAATAGGCCGGGATGCCGACCGCATAGGCGCCGATGCCGATGAAAGCGGCGTGGCCGAAGCTGACCATGCCGCCGAAGCCGAGGATCAGATTGAGGCTGACGGCGGCGATGGCGAGGCACATCATGCGCATGGCGATATCGAGGTAATAGGGCTGATCGAACAGCTCGGCGAGCGGCGGCAGGATGGCGAAAGCCGCAAGCCCGCCCAGGGTGACGGCGGACCTTAAAGATACGGGGGAGCGCAGAGACATGGTCATCAGCGGCCCTTCGGCGCGAACAGGCCCTGGGGCCGTACCGCCAGGATGACCGCCATGAGGATATAGATCAGCATGGCCGAGAGGGCCGGCGCCGCCGTCTCGGCGTTCTGCGCAGACAGCACCAGCTTCATGGCGGAATCCAGAAAAGCGCGGCCCATGGTGTCGATCATGCCGACCAGCAGGGCGGCGATGAAGGCGCCCCGCACCGAGCCGATGCCGCCGATGATAATGACCACCAGGGTGACGATGAGGATTGAGTTTCCCATGCCCACATAGGCCTCGGTGATCGGCGCCATCATCAGCCCGGCAAGCCCGGCGAGAGTGGCGCCGGCGGCGAAGACCACGGTGAACAGGCGGTTCACATCGACCCCGAGTGCCCCCAGCATGCGGCGGTTCGCGGCCCCGGCCCGGATCAAGGCGCCGATGCGCGTGGCGCTCACCACATAGGCGAGCGAGGCGGCGACAGTGAGGCCGACCATGATGATGACCAGGCGATACGTCGGAAACTCGATGCCGGGGGCGAGGCTCACCCGGCCGTCGAGAAACGCCGGCAGGGCGATGGAAATGCCCTCGGGCCCCCAGATAAGCTGGGTTGCCGCATCGAAGAACAGGATCAGGCCGAAGGTGGCCAGCACATGATCGAGATGGTCGCGGGCGTAGAGCTTTCGCACCACCAGAAGCTCGACCGCCAGCCCGACGGCGAAGGTCAGGGGCAGGGCGGCCAAAACCCCGAGCAGAAAGGAGCCGCTGATGTCTGCGATGGTGGCGCAGAAATAGGCCCCGACCATGTACAGCGAGCCATGGGCCAGATTAATGAAGTCCATGATGCCGAACACCAGGGTCAAGCCGGCGGCGAGCAGAAACAACAGCACACCCAACTGAAGCCCGTTGAGCATCTGGATGACCAGCAGGGTCCAGTCCATATCAGCTATCAGCCCGTATCACCCGGACGGACGGCCGTCCTGTTCTAGAGCTTGCAGTCCTTGGCGTAGACGTCCTGATGGTTCTCAAAGACCGTCTGGACGATGCTCGTCGTCCACACCCCGTCGGCGTCCGCCACGACCTGACGCAGATAGAAATTCTGGATCGGAAAGTGGTTGTTGCCATAGGTGAACTTGCCCCGCACCGAGGGGAAATTCGCGGCTTCCATGGCGGCGCGCATGCCGTCCTGGGCGTCGAGATTGCCGCCGACGGCGTCGACCGCGCTCTTGATCAGGAAGATCGTGTCGTAGCTCTGGGCCGCGTAGAAGGACGGATAGCGGTCGTATTTAGCCTTGAAGCCGTCGACGAATTTCTTGTTCTGCGGCGTATCCAGGTCGGGCGCCCAGAACATCGTATTGAAGGTCCCGAGGACACCCTGCATGCCGGCCTTCTGGAACTTGGGCAGGCTGAGAGAATCCACCGTGAACACCGAATAGAGGTCCATGCTGTCCGCCAGACCCGCTTGGCCAAACTGCTTGATGAAGGCGCCGCCGGCCTTGCCCGGGTAGAACACGAACAACCCCTCCGCGCCGGAGGCCTTGGCCTTGGCCAGTTCCGCCGAGAAATCGAGCTGTGCATCCTTGCCCCATTTGGTCAGATCCTGGCCGACAATCTTGCCCTTGAAGGTGCGCGACACCCCGGCGATCATATTTTTGCCGGCGGCGTAATTGGGCGCCATGATATAGAGCGAGTTCACGCCCTTCTGGTTGAGCACTTCGCCCAGGGCCATGGGCGTCTGGTCGTTCTGCCAGGAGGTCGAGAAGAAATTCTTGTTGCATTTCGCACCGGCGAGCTGCGACGGCCCGGCGTTGGAACTGATGAGGAATTTTCCCGCCTTGAGCGCCGAATTACTCGACGCCAGCAACACATGGGACCAGATGAAGCCGGCGACGAAATCCACATCGTCCTGCTTGACCAGCTTGTCGGTCTTCTGCTTGCCGATCTCGGGCTTGAAGCCGTCGTCCTCGACGATGAGTTCGACGTCGAGCCCGCCCATTTTCCCTCCGATATGCTCAAGGGCGAGGTTGACGGCGTCGACCATGTCGCGGCCGATCACCCCGGCCGGCGTGGTCAGCGTTGTGACGAAGCCGATTTTAACGGTTTCGGCGGCAAATGCCGGAGCCCCAGTGACGCCGACAATGAGGGTCAGCGCAGCAATAAGATATTTCATAAGTTCTCTCCCTGATACGATTGACTGAGTCATAGCCTGAATCCGGGGATTGGCGCAATATTGCACTCAAACGCAAGGAGCGATCACGTGATCGATGAGGAACAGGAACGGCACTACAACGCGCGGGCGGCGGTTCCCGATCACGGCGATTTCTTCGCCCGCTGGGAGGTCCGCAGCGCGGGTTTTCGCGAAACTGCCCGCTATGAACTCTCCCAATAGTCGTACGATTGGGTGGTGTTAGAACTAATTTGGAGTTAATATAGAATATGTCGGTTTAATTTAGGACGGGTCATGGAGTCATTAGCCAAATCCCTGAGTGACTTTATCGGTCGTGACTTGGTTTTTATTGTTAGTGGCGGCACCGTCATAATTTCTTTTTATATAGTTTTCAGCAAGATTTTCCGTTGGATTTACCCGTAGCTCTCTACATCATTGCTGCTGGTCTTGCCTGGGTGATCGGATACTTGGTCCAAGACTTTCTTAGCCTTTTTCCAATCGTCTCCACCGCTCACGTATCAAAGCCCGGACGATTCGTGAAATTCTTGTATCGTCAGTTCACCAAAATCGAGTGGCAAGATATAAGTGCAGAAGACATTACCGAAGCCGAAATATATATAGACGAGCATGCCTCTGCTAAAAGTTCGTCAAATTTTGAGCGCATCATCATTCTAAGGCTAGCTGGAACGGCAATCGGATCGTCTGGAATGTTGTCGAGTGTTTTTCTAGCTGGTCGCGCAATTAGTTCTTATGGAACAATATTCGATGTAGCGCTCGTTTCCGCAGCGTTAGTATTGAGTTCAATTTTGCTGATTCTGAGTTGGATAAAAGGCGCACAACAAGCACAGCAAGCCGTAAAACTCTCTTCGTCAATCAAACTGAACAAAGCAGTTTAATCCAATAATTAGACGTACTGCGGAGCGTCCAATTATTGAATTTAATGATTTTCGGAAATTATCGGTCCAATGGTCTCTGTCCTGGAATGCCATTAATCGAGGTAATTATCTATAACAGGCATGGAGGCGGGGATGACGATCGATGAGGAACAGGAACGGCACTACAACGCGCGGGCGGCGGTTCCCGATCACGGCGATTTCTTCGCCCGCTGGGAGGTCCGCAGCGCGGGCTTTCGAGAAACCGCCCGCTGCCGGCTCGCCCTGCCCTATGGCGACAGCGCCCGCCAGGAATTCGATCTGTTCATGCCCGAGGACGGCGACGGCACCCCGCCCCTGGTGATGTTTATTCACGGCGGCTATTGGCAGGGCCTGGATAAAGCCTCCTTCAGCTTCACCGCCGAGGCCCTGGTGGCGGCCGGGGCGGCGGTCGCGGTGGTCGGCTACGACCTCTGCCCGGCGGTGACCATCGACCAGATCGCCGGCCAGATGCGCGCGGCAGTGGCGTTTCTTAACAGCAACGCAGGCGACCTCGGTTTCGATGGAGAAAGGCTGTATGTCTCGGGCCATTCGGCGGGCGGTCATCTGACAGCCATGCTGATTGCGGATGGACAATGTTCCGGCGGCATCTCGATCAGCGGCCTGTTCGATCTGGCGCCCTTGATCAATACCTCGATCAACCGGAAACTCGGGCTCGACGCCGCCAGCGCGCGGGCCAACAGCCCGTTGTTCATGACCCCCCGGGGCGACGCCCCCCTGCTGCTCGCGGTCGGCGGCGACGAGAGCGCCGGTTTTTGCGATCAATCGGACCGCCTGGCCGATGCCTGGGGCGACCGCTGCCGCCGCCTGAATATCCCCGCCCGTCACCATTTCTCCGTGGTCGAAGACATGGCGGACCCGGAAAGCGCTCTGTTCGGGGCGATCCGGAGCATGGTGTTTTAACGTCTTGGCTTTGCCGCTTGCCGGGTCGAACGGCGACGGTTGGGCGGTCACCTGGCGGTCGTTCACCTGGCGGTCGGTCACCTGCCGGTCGGTCACCTGCCGGGCGGTGTCAGGTCGAGGCGCCGGCCGGTTTCATCGATCTCAACGATCAAGGCCTCGATGGTCCACTGCCCCAACCGGCGGGTGCCCTCGACATACACCGTGCCCCCGAGGGACGGCCCGCTCACAGAATACGATATCTCGGCGCTGCCGCTTTGATTGGTGATTTCTATAGTTCCGAGCGCCATCCAACCCACCTCGATCGGCACGCCGAGTGCCTGCTGGACCTCGGGGCTTTTGTGAACCAGATCGAGGCTCATGGCATACACGTCGGAATTCTTGAAAATCCAGCCGACGCCCAGGAATGCGACCAGCAACAGCGTGGGTAGGGCCGTCACTGTCGCCAGGCCGGCCCACGCCCAGAGGCGCTGAACCTTACGGAAATGTTCGGTGCTCTCCCAAGTCGTATTGCCCCACGCCCACTGATTTCCCTTGGCACCGAGCACGAAGGGCATGACGAACATGGCAGGGGGGACAAACATCAGAAGCGCAATGAAGGTCTTGTTGCCCAGTCCCCAGACCCAGTTCAGAAAGAAGGCGCCCCAGTTCCAGCCCCTGAGTTCAGGCGGGAGCGCGGCATCCGGTCCTCGCCCGGACGTGTTCTCCAGTCGATACTCGCTCATGAACACTCCGGGGGAAGCGCGCGTTTCACTCTCATACCAGCGAGCAGTATTACTCGCCCGCCGCGGATTAAGTCCCGACCGCCAGGGGATCCGGCCCGACCGCCAGGGGATCCGGCCCGACCGCCAGGGGATCCGGGCCGAAGCGATTTTCGCCGCTGGTTCCCTTTAAAAACGCAATTTCAACCAAAAGCCAAATCGCGCCGAGGATCGGAATGAAGCCAATCAAGAGGAACCAGCCAGAACGGTCTCGGTCGTGGCAGCGTTTGACGACAACCGCCAATGACGTCCAAAAAATGAACCCGATAAATGGTACGCCGAGGATCACGGCAATAATAATCAGCCAGATGGATTCCGGGCCGAAAACGGACATCACCGCAAAACCCGAGGCCCCCGCGACGAGCTGGAAAGCGATTTGGGCCAGAAACAGGAGGAGAATTCCCTTCAGCCAATAAACCTTGCGGTTTATCCGCATATTGAACGAAAACCAGACGTAGGAAAGAGGCATTGAAGCCATGATTGCCGTCGTATTGAGCGGCGCCGCGCGCTTCGCTCGGGATTTACGGGAAATCGGGGCCGGGCCATTCTTTCGTCTGCCGAAAGACTTCGGTTCTTTCTCCATCACTGCCTCCCTGCCATGATTTGAGACGCCCTAGGCGAGCTGCATAGATTTACGGATCGTACCGCCATTTCCCGTCGCAGGGACAGCATTCTCTTCGCCGCCAACCGCTAGACGACGGTGATCTCGATCTCGCCGACGCCGGCGACGCCGCCGCGCAGGATGTCGCCGCGCACCACCGCGCCGACCCCCGCGGGAGTGCCCGTATAGATCAGGTCGCCGGGAGCCAGGGTGAACAGGCCCGAGAGGCAGGCGATGATTTCGGGGACCGACCAGATCAGTTGATCGAGATCGCCTTCCTGGCGCAAATTCCCGTTGATGTCGAGCCAGATGCGTGCCGAGCCCGGATGGCCGATGGCGCCTGCGGGGGCGATGGCCGAGCAGGGCGCCGCATGGTCAAAGGATTTGCCGACGGTCCAGGGCCGGCCCGCCTTTTTGGCTTCGCCCTGTAGGTCGCGGCGGGTCATGTCGAGACCGACGCCATAGCCGAAGACGTGATCGAGCGCCCGCTCCACGGCAATATCCGCCCCGCCCAGGCCGAGGGCCACCACCAGCTCGATTTCGTGATGCACGTCGCTGGTGCCCGGCGGATAGGGGAACGCGCCGCCGGAGAGCACAATGCTGTCGGCGCATTTCTGGAAGAAGAAGGGCTCTTCGCGGTCCGGGTCATGGCCCATTTCCCGCGCGTGGGCCGCGTAGTTGCGCCCGACGCAATAGATCCGGCGCACCGGAAACAGAGCCCCATCGCCGACCACGGGCAGCGCCGCTTGCGCCGGAACCTCGACGGCGTATTCAACCATTGGGGATTTTCTTGGGAGGAAAAACCTTGAATTGCGCGGTTCCGTCGCGCTCGATCTGGCCGACCAGATCGACCTCCCAGGTCAGATAGGCCTCCATGGCGGCGCTGTCGCCCTCTTCCTCCAGGTCATAAGGCTTATACCAGCGGTCGTCGGTATGGTCGGCGATGTGGGTAAAGCCGCTCTCGAGCGGCTTTCCGGCGACAACCCAGGCATCGCTGCCGCCGCGCAACAGTTTCACCCGCCGCCCCGAGGCCGCCGCCTCGCTCACGGCGAGGCGCGCCAAGTCGCCGTGTTTCGAGGTCAGCACCAGGAGGGCGGCATCGGGCAGCTTTGCGAGATTGTCCGGCATGCGCGAGCGGATGGCAAACCAGGCGCCGGGGATATGCCCCTTGTAATAGGCCAGGCTGTTGGCGAGATCGGCGACCACCGCTTCGCCCGCATCGAGCAGGGCGGCGAGCTCTTCCACGCTCACGCTGTCCGGTTCGGCATCCGGCAGGCCGAGGATGCGCGGACGATACGGCCCGGTCTCCAGCGTCTCGCCCCCCGCCTCCAGCACATGGACATCTCGCCAGTCCATTTGGATGAGCCATGATGCGGTCATCTTGGCCCGCGCGCCGTCATTATCGGTGAGCACCAGCCGGGCGCCGCGAACCCCGACATATTCGTCCGTCGCCTGGACAAGCTGCCCGCCGGGGGCATGAATGGCGCCCGCCAGATGGCCGGCGGCATATTCCGGGGCGTCGCGCACATCGAGCAGGAACGTGGTGCGTCCGGCCTCGGCGCGCCAGCGGCTCAAGGTCGCAGGGTCGACCAGGGGCACGGCGAACCGCGCAGCCACCGCATCGGCGCGGGACCTGGCCTGGGCGGCTCCTTGATCGGACGCCGCCGCAAACATGCGGTCCTGGCCGCGCTCAAGGACATAGCCGGCGAGGTGCCAGCCCATGGTGCCGTTTTCCAGGGCGATCACCCGGTTGGGAATCCCCGCATTGATCAGCGATTGTGCGCCGATGATGCTGCGCGTCCGCCCGGCGCAGTTGACCACCACCGTGGTCTCTGGATCGGGCGCCATGTCGGCGACCCGATAGACCAGCTCGCAGCCCGGCACATCGATGCCGCCGGGAATGTTCATGCGATGGAATTCCGCGAAGGGGCGGCTGTCGAGGATGATGAAATTCTCCCCGCCGTCGGCCATGGCCTGGAGCTGATCGGCGGTGATGCGGGGCGTGTCGTAGGTGGTCTCGATAAATTCGCCGAACGCCTTGCTCGGCACATTGACTCCGGAGAACACCTCGAACCCGGCCTCCGCCCAGCCCGTGAGGCCGCCTTCAAGAAAGCTTAAATCCGTATAGCCGAAACCCGCGAGCCGCGTAGCACCCTTGGCAATCAACCCGTCATCGTCGGGCTCGTCGGCGCAAAGCACGATAGGCACATCGCGGCGGGGCACCAGGCCGTCGATGCGGAATTCCAGGCGGCTGAGCGGCATGGATATGGCAAACAGCAGATGGCCGTCGGCGAACACCCCGCCCTCGCGCAGATCGAGCAGGGCCAGCTCACCGCCGGCGATGATGGTCTCGCGCAGAGCGGCGGGGCTTATGCCTTGAGTCACCGTCAGCCCCTCCGACAAAATTAGCCCGGCTGGATGTTCTGGGTCGCGGGGAAGACCTTGTAGGTGCCCGCCTCGCGGTCATACATGACGCGCTCGTGAAGCTGTTCCAGGGCCAGGCCGTACAGATGCAGATGGACGGTTCGTTCCCCGCCGGTGATATGGATGGAATGGATGTCTTCCGGCATCAGGGTGGCGCCATCGCCGTGGTTCAGGGTGACGTCGCCGGTTTCGCGAAGGGTTCCCTTACCGGGCGTGGCGCCATCGTCGGTGCGCTCGTAGAAGACATTATGCTCGTCGCCGTGAAGGCCGACGATGACCGCCCAGGTGGTGTGATTATGAGGCGGCACGGACTTGCCCGGCGTGCCGGTCGAGGCATAGAGCGCAAAGCGGTGATCCGCATCCTCGGACAGGCGATAGAGCACATCACGTCCATTGTCGGCGTCGCTGGGCGGAAAATCCGCGATCGGGAACAGTTCGAGATGATCGGCGAGATCGATCAGCTCCTGCTTGATCTCTCCGAGGGATTCGCGGGTCACACCCTGGCTGGTCTCAATGGCGCGAATCCGCTCGATGGTCGCGGCCACGGACGCCTGTCTTTGTTCCCTGACACTCATGACTGGTCCATTCCTGAATTAATACCAAGATGCGAGGTTATTTTATGACGTTTGCGGCGCCTTGTGTAGCCGTTTGCCGGCAACATAGGTGGCGCGCACCGCGCGGTCATCGCCCAGGGTCATGAGCAGGAACAGCTCCTCGGCGAGATCGCCCTCGATGGTCTCGGAGCGGTGCGCCATGGCGGGGGTGGCGCGCGCATCGAGCACCACCAGATCGGCTTCCAGACCGACCTCCAGGGCGCCGATATGGCGGTCGAGATCAAGCGCCCGGGCATTGCCCAGGGTGATGTCATAGAACGCCTGCAGGGGCGCCAGGTTGTGGCCCTGCAATTGCAGCACCTTGTAAGCCTCGCCCGCGGTGCGCAGCATGGAATAGCTGGTGCCGCCGCCGACATCGGTGGCCAGGGCGGTGCGCAGGGGGAAGCGTTCATGGCGGGCGAGCACCCCATCGAACAGGCCGCTGCCGATGAACAGGTTCGAGGTCGGGCAGAACACGGCGACCGATCCGCTCTCGCTCAGGCGCGCCCGCTCATTCTCATCGAGGTGGATGCAATGGCCGAACAGGGAATGCGCACCCAGCAGACCGTGCCGGTCATACACCGCCGTATAGCTCGCATCGTCAGGGTACAGCGCCGCCACCGCCTCGGCTTCGCGCCGGTTTTCGGCCAAGTGGGTCTGCAAATAGACGCCCGTGTGCTCGCGCAGCAATGCCCCGGCGGCTTCGAGCTGGGCCTCGCTCGAGGTCACGGCGAAGCGCGGCGTTACCGCGTAATGCAGACGGCCGCGCCCGTGCCAGGCCTCGATCAGCGCCTTGCTCTCGTCATAGCCGGCCTGCGCCGTATCGAGCAGCCCCTCGGGCGCCCCGCGATCCATCAACAGCTTGCCGGCGATCATCCGCATGTTGCGCGCGGCCGAGGCGGTGAAGAAAGCCTCTACGGAGCCCGGATGGACCGTGCAATAGACCGCCGCCGTGGTGGTGCCGTTGCGCAAACACTCATTGAGGAAAAACTCGGCGATGCGCGCGCCATGGGCGGGATCGGCGAACTTCAGCTCCTCGACAAAGGCATAGCTCTCCAGCCAATCGAGAAGCTGGGCGCCGAAGGAAGCGATGACCTGGGTTTGTGAATAATGGGTATGGGCATCGATGAAACCGGCCATAACCAGATGTTCGCGGTAATCGTCTAGCGGCGTCCCGGGCGGCAGGCCGGGTAGCAGAGCCGACGCCTCGCCGATTTGGGCGATCCGCCCGTCTTCCAGGACCAGTAGACCGTCTTGCCAAAAATCATAAGCGGCGGCCTCGCCGACGGTCCCAGGATCATCGCGATATGACAGCAGGCGGCCGCGGATGGCCTGTTGGCTCATTCTTCCCAGCCCGGCGCGCCCGCCGCGATCCAGACGGCAAGCTGGCGGCGTTCTTCATCGGGGATTTCGGTGATGTTGCCCGGCGGCATGGCCCGGGTATGAACCGCCTGCAGGCCGATGGCCTCGGCGTACAGGCGAATCTGCGCCTGGCTCTCCAGCACGACGCCCTTGGGCGCCGTCGCCATGCCCTCCCACAAGGGCTCGGCGGCGTGGCACATGGCGCAACGCGAGGCGATGATGCTCTCGACCTCCGCCATATCCATCTCGCCCTTCGCTTCGACTTCGGTAATTTCAACCGCCGGCTGAGCGCTCAGCCAAACCATGGCGGCCATACCGGCGGCGGCGACCGCCCATGTCCACCAGGGACTGGCCTCGCCCTTGTGACGCTGATTGAAGAAATGCCGGATCACCGCGCCGACGATCAAAACGATGGAAATGATCAGCCAGTTCCACGGCCCCGCGAACGCCAGGGGGTAATGGGTGCCGATCATGGTAAAGACCACCGGCAGGGTGAGGTAATTATTGTGCATGGAGCGCTGTTTCGCGGCCCGCCCCAATGCCGGGTCGGGTTCTTCTCCGGCGAGCAACGAAGCGACCACTTTGCGCTGGTTGGGGATGATCACCAAAAACACGTTGGACGCCATTATGGTGCCGATCAGCGCGCCCATCTGCATGAAGGCGCCGCGTCCGCTGAAACCCAGGGTGTAGAGGTAGGCGAGCGCGCTCAGGAAGATAAACAGGACCAGGGTGAGTACGGCGTCATGGTTCCTCAAGCGAGACTGACAGAAAATATGATAAAACCCCGTGGCGACGACGAACTGGACCACGCTGGCGAGGATCACATTCTTGACCGAGCTATCGGGAATGGTGGAATCGATCATATAAAGCTCGGCGGCCATGTAATAGACCACCACCATGAGCGCCATGCCGCTGAGCCAGGTGGCGTAGGCCTCCCATTTGAACCAGGTCAGCTGATCGGGCATGGCGGCGGGCCCCCCCTCACACTCGCCCACTTGACACAAGCCGACCCCCTCGCCCTGCCCGGCTTCCCCGGCGGCCCCCGTGCGCCCGCC
>ERZ813253.69-NODE-69-length-40150-cov-10.226020_pt1 | contig 40150 bp, 39 predicted proteins | sample MGYA00520893_ERZ813253 | MGnify/ENA primary metagenome ERZ813253 (study PRJEB31669, sample SAMD00080414) | marine metagenome | biome: oceanic hadal pelagic zone biome; feature: marine hadalpelagic zone; material: sea water | place: Pacific Ocean:Izu-Bonin Trench...
AGAAACCTGCAGTGACTGTGAATATGACTTTATAGCGTACGGCTCTGAATGTTGTGATACAGCAGCCAATGCGTTTGGTTTAAGCTGTGCTGCACTTGAAGGTAATTATAACTGGGATTGCTCCGGCTGTGCATGCCCACTTGATGGAGATGAACCTGAAGGTTGTGCCGATGGTCAATTTGACTGCAATGGTGACGGATCACAATGTATTCCTGAAGGCTACGTTTGTGATGGTTCAAGTGAATTCTGTAATGCTTCATGGGGTGCTGATTGCTCCAATGGTGCAGATGAAGGTCTAGATACATGTGGATATGAAGATGAATGTGACACTGGTGGTGGATGTGCCAATGGTACTGTAGAAGATTGTTCTGGTGATGGTGACTGTGCTCCAGGTAGCTGGGTAGGTGACGGTTGGTGTGATGGTACAGATCAGCCTTATGGTTATGACCTCACTTGCTATGATAATGATGGTGGCGACTGTGATGGCAGAAGTGCTGACAGTGCTAAATCGCTTAGGCTTGACCAATATAATGCTAAGAAGTTAGCTATATATAATTACGATCAGAAGATGGCTGAATATGATGCAGCGAATGCATCACGTGACTCAGCATGTGACGGTTCATGGTCAGGTTCTGATTTTGGCTGTGACGGCGTATGCTTCAGCGGTCTTGTAGATGATGAATGTGGTGATTGTGATGGTGATGGTATCGATGAAGGCTATTGTGACTGCGATAACAATTTAGATGATTGTACAGGTGAATGCGGTGGTTCTGCTGAAGTGGATGTATGTGGAGTATGTGGTGGCCCTGGTGAAACGGAATGTTGGGATGGGTCATTCGTTTGTGATGACTCTGATTGTCCTGAAGAAAGCACAACTATTGACTATTGCCTGGAATTGCATTCTGGTGCGAATCTGAAAAGTTTTTATGCATTACCCGATGATGTATCTATTACCCATGTAATGTCTTCAATTGAAGGTAATGCTACGGGTGTAATTGGAGAAGGTGTGGCTGCCAACTATAATGGAACAGATTGGTTGGGTAGTTTAAATACTATTAGTTCATTATCTGGATATTGGGTAATAGTGAGTGAGGCGGGTTCATTATGTATTGAGGATGGGAATCCAACTGACCCGGCTATTCAATACTCTCTTCACAGTGGTGCTAATTTAATTTCTTTCCCCATTGAAGGTTCTGTAGAAATCAGTTCCAGTTTACCAGATGATATTGAAGGATCGGTCAGTGGTATTATTGGGGAAGGTGTGGCAGCTAATAATCAACCTCCCTGGCAGGGAAGTTTATCTGCTCTGAGTGGTGGAAATGGATATTGGATGATTACAACTGAAAATATTTCTTTCTCTTTTGATGTTAGTACTATGAGCAGGATTAAATTTGATGATGAGGCTGGATTAACAGCTCCAGATAACAAGGAAATCCACCAATCTACTCAGCAGGCATTCTATTTTATTGAAAATATTATTCTGGATGATGGAATGCAAATTTCAGAAGGTGATTGGATTCTCTCCTACAATGGAAAAACGCTGGTAGGGGCTCGCCAATGGAATGGAGCTTTTACTGATGTTCCAGCCATGGGTTATGATGGTGCTTTTGAGACCGACGGCTACGGCAAGAATGGTAGTGTGCTCACTTTTAAAGTACAGCAGAATACCACTGGAAAAATCTATCAGATTATGGATGCTGTCCCGGCTTGGAAAAGTAATGAAATTTTTAACCTTGCCCAACTTACAGCAAGAGAAATGCCGGATGAATTGCTTTTGGTTTCAGCATATCCAAATCCATTTAATCCGGTAACCAATATTACTTTTGGTATAGAAACTGACGCAGTGGTAATAGCAAAAATATTTGATGTCACCGGACGTGAAGTAGCTGAACTTGCTAATGGTATATATTCAGCAGGATACCATGTTGTTAATTGGAATGCTGATAGCCACTCCAGTGGACTCTATTTCCTTACTATTACTGTTGAAGGTTTTTCATCTGGTAATGGGCAACATTCAGTTCACACTCAAAAGCTCATGCTATTGAAATAAAGTACTGAAAAGAATATTTAAAACCCCGCATGTGAGAAATTATATGCGGGGTTTTTTATAAGGGTTTATTTAATATAAAATGTAATTTAATCCCCCTGCAATTCTAAATTCATTCTTTTATTGATGAAGCGGATTGTAGACAATTTTCAAGGGAAAATATTCGACTATTATCAATTATGAGAAAAACTAAAATTATTGCCACCTTAGGTCCAGCAACAAATTCTAGAGAGAAAATTGACCAACTTATCCATGCCGGTATGGATGTGGCCCGTATTAATTTGTCCCATCATGCATCCCCGGCTCAGTTAAGAAAAACAGTTCAATTGATTCGAGAACAGAGTTCGAAATTTGAAAAATCTGTTGCCATACTATTTGATTTAGGTGGTCCTAAAATTCGAGTAGGTGAAATTATTGGATCTGAGTCGATTCTAATTAATGATGGTGAGGAATATAGTCTTGGAGGTGATTCCAGCGATATCCCCATAAATATGGAATTAAGCTTTTCTGATCATGCTCGGGGCGGAGAAATTAAAATAGATGATGGCAGTATATCTTTTGATATTATCGAAGTACATAAACGTTATTTGCAGATAAGGGCAAAAAATTCTGGAGAAATAACTTCTGGAAAAGGGATCAATTTTCCAGGAGTGAAATTAAATTTGCCATCTGTGACTGAAAAAGATTTTACAGATATCCAGCTTGCCATAGATTTAAAGGCGGATTGGATCGCCATGTCATTTGTTCGCTCAGCAGATGATCTGACTCTCATTAGAAATGAACTGGAAAAAAGAAATGTAAAAATTCCCGTTATAGCCAAGATTGAAAAACCGGAAGCGATAGAAAATCTGAACGAAATTATAAATGCTTTTGATGGTATATTGGTAGCAAGAGGAGATTTAGGCGTTGAAATGCCTCTGAAAGAACTTCCAATCCTGCAAAAGAAAATTGTTAATGAATGTCTTCAAAATAGGAAACCGGTTATAATTGCCACTCAAATGCTGGATACAATGATACATAACCCAACTCCTACCCGTGCGGAGGTAAATGACATTGCCAATGCTATTTATGATGGTGCTGATGCGGTTATGCTTTCCGGGGAAACCGCAGTGGGAGAATATCCTGTGGAATCGGTACAGATTATGGCTGACATTGCCCAATCAGTTGAAAAGGATGTAGACAGGCAAAATTTCAACCGATATATTCTCAATGAATCAATGCATTATTTAGATAGTCGGGGATCTATTTGCCATGCTGCAATGACCATTTCCAATGATCTTTTTATAAATACCATTGTAATAATGACTGAAAGCGGGGTCACCGCAATGAAAATGGCACAGCATCGACCCAGAGCCCGGATTTTTGCTCTTAGCCCAGATTCTAATGTATGTCGTCAATTGGCTTTGATTTGGGGTGTTACACCCTTGTTGGTAAATCCTGTTACATCCACAGATAAAATGATAATTGATTCCAGTGAATTGTTAAAAGAGAGAAAATTTATAAAAAAGGGGGAGTCCTTTATTATTACTGCGGGTGTACCAGTTGGGGTAACGGGAAGCACCAATATGCTGAAGATTCATTCTGTGTAGGAATTTAATCGAATTTCCCATTAATAAATAAAAACATCTTTCGTCAAATGATTTGCTTGATATAATTTACTTACGCTGTACTTACGAGTATTTATATTTAAACAATGAAATAATAAGAGAACTCAATGATAAACCTTTCACCAAAAAAACAACGATTTGTTAAATATATCAGCGATTTTACAAATACCCATGACAGGCCGCCAACTTTTGTAGAGATAATGGCAGGGCTTAACATTCTTTCCCTGGGAACCATAAACTGGTATGTAAATGAACTGGAAAAAGAAGGAGTAATCCAGCGAATGCGAGGTAAAAATGGTAAGCGGGCATTATCCGTTTTAGAAATGCATATTGATAATCGACTTCCTCTGTTGGGCTTAATTGCAGCCGGATATCCTCTGGAAGTATTTGAGAATACAGAATATATGGATGTGCCTCCTCAATATATTAAACCTGATAATTATGTATTAAAAGTCAATGGAAATTCCATGATTGATGATCAAATTAAAGATGGTGATTTTGTAATTATAAAAAGGGTGGAAACAGCCAATAATGGAGATACTGTTGTTGCTCTTGTGAATAATGAAGCCACATTGAAACGATATTATAAAAGGAAAAATGGGATTGAACTTCACCCTCAAAATTCTGACTTTGATATAATCAGGGTCAATTCAGGAGACGATTTTCAAATTAACGGAATTGTGTTAGCAGTATTTCGAGAATACGACAGAAATTAATTAGAATAAAAAGGTGTCAATCATAACTTTCCTCTTTCTCTACATCCATCCAACTCCCTAAAATTCCCCGACGATAAAATGCAGAAATTCACACTTAATAATATTAAATTCATATATGCCTGAACCAATTTACGATGAATCCACAATAAAATCGCTGGATTGGAAGGAGCATATACGCACGCGCCCGGGAATGTATATTGGAAAACTGGGCGATGGATCTTCTCATGATGATGGCATTTATATTCTCCTAAAGGAAGTGGTTGATAATTGTATTGATGAATTTATTATGGGATATGGAAAAAATATTGATATTAAAGTATCTGGTCAGAAGGTTACGGTGAGGGATTATGGTCGGGGTATTCCTCTTGGCAAATTAATTGATTGTGTTTCAAAAATAAATACTGGGGGAAAATATGATACAGCAGCCTTTAAAAAATCTGTTGGTCTAAATGGGATAGGTACGAAAGCTGTAAATGCACTATCGGATGCTTTTACGGTGCAATCCGTTCGGGATGGTAAAATGAAACTGGTTAATTACTCTAGGGGTGAAATTATACAAGATAATAAAATTGAAAAATCGTCCCTTCGGAATGGAACAAAGGTAGTTTTTCAACCGGACAGTGAAATTTTTAAAAAATTTCACTATTTAACAGAATATATTGAAGACCAAATTTGGAATTATGTGTACCTCAATTCCGGACTCAACATTCATTTCAATGGCGAAAAATACTTTTCTAAAAATGGCTTGAAGGACCTGTTAGAACGGAAAACAGATGTAGAGAAAATTCGCTATCCTGTCATCCATTTGAGGGGTGATGATATTGAGGTTGCACTAACCCATGGCGACCAATATGGTGAAGAGTATTATTCATTTGTAAACGGACAACATACTACTCAGGGCGGCACTCATTTAGCGGCATTTCGTGAAGCTGTAGTGCGAACTATGCGAGAGTATTATAAAAAAGATTTTGATGCATCAGATATCCGGGCATCCATTATTGGAGCTATTGCACTTCGAATTCAAAATCCAGTATTTGAATCTCAAACAAAAACTCGGTTAGGTTCAATTGATATGAGTGAAAATGGGCCAACAGTACGAATTTTCATTAATGATTTTATTAAGCGGGAATTGGATAATTTTCTTCATCAAAATACTGATATTGCAGAATATTTATTAAGAAGGATTATGCAATCAGAGCGAGAACGGAAGGATATGGCTGGTGTGAAAAAGCTTGCGAATCAGCGGGCAAAAAAAGCCAACCTGCATAACAAAAAGCTCCGAGATTGTAGGGTCCATTTGAATGATGAAAAAGCGGATGAGGAAAAACGTCTGAATTCTACTATTTTTATTACTGAAGGAGATTCAGCCAGTGGATCTATAACTAAATCCAGAGATGTCGCAACCCAGGCAGTCTTTAGTCTAAGGGGAAAGCCGTTAAATACTTTTGGAATGAAAAAGAAGATAGTATATGAAAATGAAGAATTCAACCTGCTGCAGCATGCCCTCAATATTGAAGAAGGATTGGATAATCTCAGGTATAATCAAGTGGTGGTTGCAACTGATGCCGATGTAGATGGAATGCATATTCGTCTTTTAATACTCACCTTTTTTTTACAGTTTTTCCCGGATTTAGTAAAGAATGGACATGTGTATATTTTAGAAACTCCATTATTCAGGGTTCGAAATAAAAAGGAAACTTTGTATTGCTATTCTGAGAATGAAAAGATATCTGCTATCAATACTTTAGCTGGTAAGCCTGAAATTACCCGATTTAAAGGATTGGGAGAAATATCACCTGAAGAATTTGGACTTTTCATTGGAGAATCTATAAGGCTTGAGCCGGTAATCATCAGGGGGAAAACATCGGTAAATGATTTATTGAAATATTATATGGGTAAAAATACAGAAGATCGTCAAAAATTTATTATTGATAATTTACGTGTAGAAGAAGACAATTTAGAGAATACCCATGCCTAAAGATGAAAAGGTGAATGGCTCACCAAAGATGGAACTGAATTCTTCTTTAGATGAGAATATTCAGGAAGCAAGACCAATCTCTCGCCTTTACGAAAATTGGTTTTTAGATTATGCTTCGTATGTTATTCTTGAAAGAGCGGTTCCAAAATATGATGATGGATTAAAGCCTGTTCAGCGGCGTATTCTACATGCCATGAAAGAAATGGATGATGGTCGTTTTCATAAAGTTGCCAATATCATTGGGCAGACAATGCAATACCATCCACATGGGGATGCTTCTATCGGTGATGCATTGGTGAATATGGGACAAAAAGATATGCTCATTGATACACAGGGAAACTGGGGAGATACCCGCACCGGAGATTCTGCTGCCGCTCCCCGCTATATAGAGGCAAGGTTGTCAAAATTTGCCCTGGATGTGGTATTTAATAAAGATATAACTGATTGGAAGAATTCTTATGATGGCAGAAAACAGGAACCGGTGGCATTACCTGTCAAATTTCCAATGCTTCTTACCCAGGGTGTTGAAGGGATTGCAGTAGGGCTTTCTACCAAAATTATGCCTCATAATTTTTGTGAATTAATAAAAGGCTCAATAGATATATTAAATGGGAATAGAAGCAAGCTTCTACCAGATTTTACATCTGGTGGAATGGGTGACTTTACCCAATATAATGGGGGTCAGAAAGGTGGAAAAGTTCGCCTGAGAGCTGATATAGAAGTTGTGGATAAATCCACACTGGCCATTACATCCGTTCCCTATAATACAACAACTGGAAGCCTCATTGATACCATCTTAAAAGCAAATGATTCCGGTAAAATTAAAATAAAGAAAGTAGAAGACAATACCGCTCAGAATGTTGAAATATTGGTTCATTTAAAGCAAGGGGTATCCTCAGATGTAGCAATAGATGCACTATTTGCATTTACAAACTGTGAAGTGAGTATATCACCAAATTGCTGTGTAATTATAAATAATACCCCTCGATTCTTACCTGTAGATGACCTTCTGAAAATGTCCACTGAAAATACAGTGGGATTATTACGAAAAGAATTAGAAATTCTGAACTTTGTGTTAGATGAGAAATGGCATTTCTCATCTTTAGAGCGGATTTTTATTGAGAATCGGATTTATCGGGATATTGAAGAATGTGAAACCTGGGAGGCAGTGCTATCAACAATTGACCAGGGATTGGATCCGTTTAAATCTCAATTTAAACGGGAGATCACAGAAGAGGATCTGGTTCGACTTACCGAAATTAAAATTAAGCGTATTTCTAAATTTGACAGTATGAAAGCGGATGAAGTCATTGATAAAATTGAGGCAAATTTGGAGGAGGTTAAAAACAACCTGAATCATTTGACGGAATATGCTATTCGATTTTTTGAGCAAATTCTAAAAAACCACGGTGAAGGGCGTGAGCGTAAGACTGAAATTGCCCAATTTGATACTATTAAAGCACGCAGGGTTGCCGCTGCAAATGTAAAATTATACATGAATCGAGAAGATGGTTTTGTGGGTTCGTCTCTTCGGAAGGATGAATTCATCTGCGATTGTTCCGATTTGGATGATATAATCATAATTAGAGAGGATGGAAAATTAATTGTTACTCGAATTGAAGAAAAGACATTCGTTGGCAGGGGTATCATTCATGCAGACATTTGGAAGAAAAATGATATACACATGGTGTATAATGTCATCTATTATGATGGAAGCTCCGGTATTTCTTATGCCAAACGATTTTCGGTAACATCAATCATTCGAGATCGTGAATATGATCTTACTCAAGGCAATGATAAATCACAGTTATTATATTTTACAGCAAATCCAAATAGTGAATCAGAAATGGTAACTGTGAATCTGCACAATTCTGCCCAAGCTCGTAAGAAAGTATTTGATTTTGATTTTGGCGACCTTGCTATCAAAGGTCGAGGAGTGAAAGGGAATATTGTATCTAAGCACCGTGTTCGAAAAGTAGTACAGAAAGAAATAGGAGAATCCACACTGGGAGGACGAGATATCTGGCTGGATGAAAATATTGGCAGACTGAACACAGATAAACAAGGTCGATATCTGGGTAGTTTTAATACTGATGATGCAATATTAGTGATTTATGAAGATGGCGCCTATGAACTTACCGATTTTGAACTCACCAATCGATATAAACAAACTGAAATCAAACTAATTGAAAAATTCAATCCAGACAGATTTCTCACCGCAGTGCATTTTGATGGTGGGTCACGAATATATTATGTAAAACGTTTTTTTATCGAAACCGCTACATTTAGTCGGCGTTTTGGTTTTATAAGTGATGAACGAGCATCTAAATTGGTTCTCATATCTTCTGATGGAAACCCAATATTAGAATATAGTTATAGAACCAAAAGGGGTGAGAAAAAAACTCGTAATGAAATATTAATACAATTTGTTGAGGTGAAAGGCTGGAAAGCGCTGGGAAATAAATTAGGCAATTACCTACGTATGAGTGGATTTAAATGGGTAGAGGTACCAATGTTAGAAAGCCCAGAATCTGAGGGGGAAGCTAAATCAGAATTGACCTTATTTAATTAGCCTAATTTAGGTGTAATTTTAAGGTTATGCGGTTAATCCATGTCAAATTAGAGAAAATCCGAAATAAATTATTTGTAAAAATTCCGGAATTAATAGCTGAGGCATTACATCTTAAGGAGGGGGAAGAAATTGAAATCAGCATTCATTCTGAACCTGCTTTTGCCCAGGGTGAACTCTGGGGCGATGAGCCTGAAGAAGTTGATGAAATAGATGACATTTATTTGGATATCTCGGAAGATCTCCACACCCTAAATATGTATAACCGGATTTATGTACCAGAAAAATATCGATTCTTTTTTCCACCGGGAGACATTGATTTCTATCTAATTACAAATGTGGGGCAAATTAAAACTCATATTACAACAAGTGGATATTTTACTAAAGGAGTGCGTTCATGGGTGGAAGTAAACGGTCCACTGGAACCTACGGATAAAATTCATGTCTCGCTTTTAGATGAAAACCAGAATATCTATGAGATGAATGTAGTTAGTGGAAAAAAATTATCCAATAAATAATTTTAATAAAGAGAAAATACATTTGATAAAAGAACCAGTAATTGATTTAAAAATGGCTAAAGAACATGGGCTGTCAGATGACGAATTTAAGCGAATTTTGGAAATATTAGGTCGTGAACCCAACTATGTTGAACTGGGTATATTTTCAGTCATGTGGAGTGAACATTGTTCGTATAAGTCATCTATAAAAATGCTGAAGACATTGCCAAGGGAAGGAGGCCGTCTTTTAGTAGAAGCAGGGGAAGAAAATGCTGGTCTGGTTGACTTAGGTGATGGCTTGGCAACTGCATTTAAAATTGAATCGCATAATCACCCTTCTGCCGTTGAGCCCTATGAAGGGGCAGCTACAGGTATAGGCGGGATTATGAGGGATATATTCACAATGGGCGCACGGCCCATTGCATCCATGAACAGTCTTCGTTTCGGCAGTTTGGAACGAGCACGCAATCGCTATCTCTTAGATCATGTGGTGGAAGGAATTGCAGATTATGGGAATTGTCTGGGTATCCCAATGGTGGGCGGTGAAGTGGTTATTGAAGATTCATATTCCGGGAACTGTTTGGTCAACGCAATGTCTCTTGGCATTGTAGAGACAAAATATGTTACCTCCGCAATTGCCAAGGGTGTTGGTAATCCGGTATATATTGTAGGGAGCACTACCGGCAGGGATGGAATCCATGGCGCCACATTTGCCTCTGTTGAACTCACCGAAGAAACTGAATCCAAACGATCAAATGTACAGGTTGGTGATCCATTTACAGAAAAACTGCTCATGGAAGCATCTTTAGAACTTTCTAAAAAAGCCTGGCTTGTGGGAATCCAGGATATGGGTGCAGCAGGGATTACGTGCTCCTGCTCAGAAATGTCAGCAAAAGGAGAATCTGGAATAAAAATTGATTTAGATAAGGTACCCTTAAGAGAAGATAGTATGAATGCGTACGAAATTATGCTTTCCGAAAGCCAGGAACGAATGTTGGTTGTTATTGAAAAGGGGTTTGATGCAGAGTTGAATGCAATTTTTGAAAAGTGGGAATTGGATTGTACCCATGTTGGAGAAGTAACGGACACCGGAATGTTAGAAGTATATCATCGTGGTAATAAGGTAGCAGAAATTCCTTCAGAAGAGTTGGTTTTGGGTGGTGGAGCTCCACAATATGAAATGCCAGTACGAGAACCAGCCTATTTCTCTGAATTAAATAATTTTACTATTGATTCCATACAGCAAGAAGAAGATTATAATAAAACCCTGCTCACACTGCTGTCAACACCAAACATTACCAGTAAACAATTTGTATTCCGTCAATATGATTCAACAGTTCGAAGCAATACCGTTCAGGGTCCTGGTGGCGCTGCAGCTGTTATACGCTTAAAAGGAACACAGAAAGGCTTAGCAATGAGTACGGATTGTAATGGAAGATATGTGTATTTAAATCCCAGAATGGGCGGGCAAATTGCGGTAGTGGAATCTGCTAGAAATGTGATCTGCTCAGGAGCTGAACCTCTGGCAATTACTAATTGTCTGAATTTTGGCAACCCTCAGGATCCTGAAATTTATTGGCAATTTAAAGAAGCGGTTACAGGTATTGGTGAAGCCTGTCGTGCGTTGAATACTCCTGTAACTGGAGGGAATGTGAGCTTCTATAATGAAACTGGTGATACAGCTATTTATCCAACTCCCGTCATTGGCATGGTAGGGTTATTGGAAAATATCAACCAGAGTGTAACCATAGAATTCAAAGATGCGGGTGATTTTATTGTGACCCTTGGAGCCCTGAATGGATGTTTAGGTGGATCTGAGTATCTTCGTACAATTCATGGAAAAATTCAAGGACCCATTCCTCATCTCAATTTAGAATTGGAAATGGGAATACAAGAACTATGCCTTGATGCAATCAAAAAAGGGATAATTAAATCGGCACATGATCTTTCAGATGGTGGATTAGCTGTCAATATTAGTGAATCCATTGTTCATTCTAAACAAGGCTTAGGTGCACGGTTGGACGTGGTACGCAAATTACAAAATAATGAATTATTATTTGGAGAATGTCAGTCTGTAATTGTTGTAACATTGGAGGAATCAGCCTTATATGAATTGATCCTCCTTGCACAAAAATTGGATATGCATACCCAGACAATTGGCAGGGTAACTGATACTAATTCATTGGTTATTAATGATCAAATTGATATTTCCAGAATCAAACTGGAAAATGCTTATTTTAATTCTCTTGAAAAAATTATGACGCAATAAATTATGAATTGGGGTAGAATTTATTTTAGCCATTCTCCAAAACCAACAATTGGTGTTGAGGCAGAGCTTTTTACAATCAACAAAGATTCATTAGACCTCACCCTGGATTTGGTATAGTAGAAGTTTGTGTCTGTGATGTGGTACCTTTTCTTGAGGAAATAGTAAATCTGTCTGGATTAATCCAATGTTTGGTAGTGGGATTATCTAATTTCTAGGATGATGGGGTTTAGCTGCCAATATTGGAGCCCTGGGTCATCCAAGGAAATAAATGGTGTGCCCCCCTTTTTTGTTTTGGACGCAGATATCATGTTGATAAAGGAGGGAGTCTCCAAAGTCTAAAAGGATCTATTTTGGAGACCATAGATAAGGATTCTACCCATCGCTGAAGATTTGGGGTGCAGGGATGAATTGATACGTTTAGGGGATATTGTAGAAAACAATCAAGCTCCTAACCAGAGACAAATTATGCAGTATAAAACTAATAACGAATATTCAGAAATTATTTTGACAGCAATTAACGATTTAGAAAAAGGAATGGTAGCTGTATTATGATTGACAAATGGCTGGAGGCTAATTTTGAAAAATTGGTAGAAATAAGACGATGGCTGCATAGCCATCCTGAAGTTGGTTTCGATGAACATGAGACCACCCGATATTGCCAAAATCTAATGAGTGAACTGGGAATGGATATTCATAAAAATAAAGAAATGAAAACTGGTTTTTATTGTGATTATGGAAGTGGAGATGGACCAACAATTGCAATTAGGTGTGATTTAGATGCACTACCCATTCAGGAAATAAATCAAATAGATTATTGCTCACTTAATTCTGGGGTATCCCATGCCTGCGGTCATGATGCACATTTAACTAATATATTGGGACTAGCAACCTATATGGTTGAGTCTAAAATTGAAATTCCCGGAAAAGTACGTTTTTTATTTCAACCAGCTGAAGAAATTGCTCCCGGTGGCGCCATTGTAATGATTGAAGCTGGGGCAATTGAAGGTGTTGACCATATTTTTGGTGGACATATACTACCATCCCTAAGTCCAGAAAAAATCGGAATTCGATATGGAGCAATGGCTGCTGCGGTAGAGCAAATAGATGTAACCCTGAGTGGTCCCGGTGGACATACATCCAGGCCAGCTGAATCTGTTGATTTAATTTGGGCGCAAAGTCATTTGGTTATTTCTCTTGAAGAATCGCTGAAACATCACATTGGGGAACAAGAAAGAGTGGTTCTCGCCTTTGGTAATGTGGAAGGTGGGCACACCTGCAATGTATTACCTGATGAAATAAAAATGAAAGGCACCCTTAGGTATCTAAATATGGACATCGAAAGTAAATTAACGAAGATTATTGATAACACAATTCATGCAGTTGAACAATTGACAGATGCAAAAATAACCTGGTCAATTCCCTATGCAGCGCCAGGGCTTACTAATGATAATAAGTGCACAGATTTAATTATAAAAGCCGCAAATGCAATCCTTGGTGAAGATAATGTAATGATAATGGAGGAATCCAGTATGGGTGGAGAGGACTTTGCCTATTATCTTGAAAAAATTCCTGGAGCCTATTTTAGAATTGGTTGTAATGACGGAAAGACACGGGACATTCATACCAATGATTTTAATCTCGATGAAAATTGTATCGCTACTGCAATTAAAGTATTTTCAGCAACTATTGATCATTATTTCAATGATTTAAAAATATAAAACGCCTTCTATTCGGTTAGATAAAACATCTAATCTCAATTCTCTCTATTAAATTGAAAAAATATACAGTTTTAGGACTTATGTCCGGTACCTCTATGGATGGTTTAGATTGTGGGCTTTTTAAAATTTCTCTCACCTCTGATTTTCAACTGAATTGGGAATGTATAAATTTTACTACTATCTCTTATTCTACAGATATCCGTGAATCTATTTGTAAGGCATTAGTAGGAGATGAAGCTCTTATCGATGCTGTTGATAGAAAGCTGGGGAAGGAATATTCTTTAATAACGGAACAATTTATTAAAGGTAGAAATATTGATCTCATTGCAACACATGGACAAACAATTGCACATGATGATGGTGTCAGTACACGACAAATTGGTGATGTACAATATTTAAAGAAAATCTTTCAAGTACCTATAATTTCTAATTTCAGGCAAGCTGATATTAAAGTCGGCGGTAATGGTGCGCCTCTCATGCCTTTCCTGGATTGGCTATTGTTTAAAGAATACGATCGAAATGTAATCACTCTAAACATTGGCGGAGTAGCAAATATCACTTATATTCCAAAATCCGGAATAAGGAGTGAAGTGTTAGGATTTGATACTGGACCGGGGATGGCACTCATTGATGAAAGCTGTCAGTTATTTTTTGAAGAATCATTTGATAGAGATGGTGTACATGCTGCAATCGGTAAGGTGAACCAGGAAATTCTTAAAGAGTTGATGGCACATGATTTCATTCAGAGAATGCCGCCAAAATCTACAGGACGTCAAGAATTTGGGCGAGATATGGTTAAGCAAATCATTCAACGTTTTCCTCGAATTTCACCGGATGACCTAATTCGAACGTTTTGCGCCTTTACAGCCAAATCCATAGCAGAAAACCTGAATAAACATCTTAATTTTACCGCTTCAGATTGCAGTCTATTTATCAGTGGTGGGGGAGTATATCACCCTGTTCTGATGGAAGATATTCGAAATAGTACGAAAATATCAAATATTAAAACATCCGCTGAAATTGGGATACATCCAGATATGAAAGAATCTCTCCTTATAGCGGTACTGGGTGTCGCTAAATTGGAAGAGATACCAGCCAATATGCCATCAGAAACAGGAGCAAAAGAGATGGTAGTTTTGGGGGATGTATTATAAAAATAAATGGTAAAAATATTAATTAAAGGAAAATAAATGAATCCATATATATTTAGAAAATATGATATTCGGGGTATTGTGGAAACAGATTTTACACCCGACGTTGTCACTGATTTAGGCAGGGCATTCGGCACCTATGTAAAAAGATATGGGGGAGATAGGGTATCAATTAGCGGGGATGTTCGTTTGACCACTCCCAGGCTCATGAATAATTTTGCAGATGGTCTGCTTGAAACTGGTATTACTGTTTTGGATATGGGGATAGTCCCTACCCCAGCAAATTATTTCAGCATGTTTCATCTTGATGTGGATGGCGCAGTGCAGATTACCGGCAGCCATAATCCACCGGAATTTAACGGCTTTAAAATTTCGTATAAACAGTCCGCATTTTATGGGGATCAAATACAATATCTTAAGGAACTCATCGAATCAAAGAATTATGAAATGGGTGATGGGAAAATAGAAGAAGTGGATATAATGAATCCATATAAGTTAATGTTAAGAGAAAAAATTCAATTAGACAAACCAATGAAAGCCGTAATTGATTGTGGAAATGCGGCGGGATGTTTAACAGCCCCTCAGATATTCAAAGAAATGGGGATAGAAACTAAAGAACTATTTTGCGATGTAGATGGAACCTTTCCCAACCATCATCCCGACCCCACTGAAGATCATAATTTACTCGATCTAGTAAATGAAATGAAATCAGGAGAATATGATTTTGGTGTTGCTTATGATGGCGATGCAGACCGAGTAATAGCTGTAGATGAGAATGGGAGAATTATTAGATCTGATATATTGATGGCACTCTTTCTACCAGAAGTTATCAAAAACCCTGGCGATCCCATTGTATATGATGTAAAATGTTCACAGGCGTTGGAAGACATGATTTTAAAATATGGGGGAAAACCTATCATGTGGAAAACAGGCCATTCCCTCATTAAAGATAAAATGAAGGAACTCAATGTAAACTTTGGGGGTGAAATGAGCGGACATATCTTTTTTGCAGATGATTTCTTTGGTTTTGACGATGCCGTTTATGTGTCTCTTCGTTTGGCACAACTATTATCCAGGACGCATCGAACATTATCTGAACTCACCTCAGAGATTCCAGTGTACTATTCCACTCCAGAATTGCGCTTGGAATGCAGTGATGATGAGGAAAAGTTTAAAATATCTCAAAAAGCGGACGAATATTTCACTGCCAATTATGACTGTAGCACTGTGGATGGCGTACGTATCAAGTTTGATGATGGCTGGGGACTGGTGAGGGCTTCCAACACACAGCCAGTGATTGTCTGCCGGTTTGAAGCCAAAACATTGAAACGTATGGAAGAGATACAAAAGGAAATTTTGGATAAACTAGCGGAATTTGGAGAAATAGTACTTGAGCATTGCTGACTTAATTCCAGTTTATAGAGAAGAAATTAATAAAGGATTGTGGAATATTTACCCGCATGGTCCCGATTCACTTACAAAGCCGGTAGCTTATGTGCTTCAAGGAGGCGGGAAACGACTCAGACCCCTATTAACAATAATTTCAGCAGAGGCATGCGGGGGTACAAAAACAGATGTATTTTCTGCAGCATTAGCCGTTGAAATATTGCACAATTTTACACTTGTTCATGATGATATTATGGATCAAGATAGTATTCGCCACGGTCAGAAAACAGTCCACCATAAATGGGATGATGGGGTTGCCATTCTCACCGGTGATGCTATGCTCTCGCTAGCTCTTGGATTATTAAATCAATCTCCAGCGGCTTCTCATCTTCAAATGAAAATATTTATTGATGGGTTATTAGCTGTCTGTGAAGGGCAGGCATTAGACAAAGAATTTGAAACACAATCATCAGTATTGCTTGATGAGTATATTCGAATGATTGATTTAAAGACTGGTCATTTGATTGGATTAGCGGCAGAATTAGGTGCTATTTCATCGGGAGTAGATTCCCACATTTGCGAGAAGGTGAGAGATTATGGTCGATTGGTTGGGCGAGCATTTCAAATACAAGATGATTATTTAGAAATATTTTCAAATAGTTCTAATATGGGTAAATCTTTAGAAAGTGATGTAGTGTTAGGAAAGAAAACCTTTCTAATGATTCTTGCTTTAGAAAAAGATAGTGGTTTTATTATTAATGCTTTGGAATTAGCTCGTATTGATTTTGATAAGGGAATTGGGATAATCAGGGATTATCTGGAAAATGAAGGCATTAAAGATAGCGCTCGGGAAGAAATTGATGATATTCTCAAATTGGCAGATAAAAAATTAAATGATTTACCTATTGATAAAGAAAGGCTGCTTTATTTTAGTAAAATAATTAAAAAAAGAGGTAATTAATGAGTGAAACTATTTTAAACTATAATACAAATCTTGATCAATCAGATATGAGAGGGGCAATTACTGAATTTCCTAATCAAATTAAAAAATCATTTTCTATTATGAATAACTGGGTACCTTATAAAAAATATCAAAATATCCAAAATATAATGGTATTGGGTATGGGTGGTTCTGCTATTGGTGGAGATGTAGCCAGAGTACTGGCACAAAATGCCTGCACAGTTCCCGTTTTTGTAAACCGATCGTACAACATCCCTGAATGGGTTGGTTTGAATACGCTAATTTTGGCATCTTCTTACTCGGGAGGAACAGAAGAAACCTTAAGTGCATTTGCACTATGCAGAGAACGGAACTGCCCAATTATTGTTCTTTCAACTGGTGGTATAATTACGGATTATGCAGGTGAGTATGACTTAGATAAGATAACTATCCCTGGCGGATATCAACCGAGAGCAGCGTTGGGTTTTTCTTTTTCCCTGATTCTAATTCTTCTAAGTCGATTGGGTTTTGTACAAAATAAAATTATAGAAATGGTGGAAAAATCAATTGATTTATTGGAGTCATTATCAACAGAAATGAACAAAACTGAAAATAAAGCGCTCACTTTTGCCGAAAATATACACACTACCTGTCCCATTATTTATGGGAGTGAAGAATTAACCTGGGTTGCAGCACTTCGGTTTAGAGGGCAATTGGCTGAAAATGCAAAAATGCTTTCATTTCATCATCATTTCCCGGAACAGAATCATAATGAAATTGAAGGCTGGACAGTAAATCCAGATATTATGAAAAGATTCTCCATTATTTGGATAAAGGATGAAGATGATCACCCTGGTACTCAGGCACGGATGCGTATTTCATCCACCCTGCTGGAATCCACTGCAGGCAGTCAATTAGAGGTTAGCCAACCGGGAGCCAATAGGGTTGAACGGTTGTTAAAATTAATCCATTATACAGACTGGATTAGCTATTATTCAGCACTTCTAAACAATGTTGATCCAACACCAGTAAAGCGAATTCAAGAATTAAAAATAAAAATATTAGAAGAGAGATAATCTCTTATTGTATGTTCCGACGAGAAATATGTAAATTATCACTATGAATTTAGTAGAAGTTAAACGCATTTCTTATTATCCACCTTCCAAAGGGTATGCAGTATTGTTACAGGAAAAGGATAGTAATCGAAGTCTTCCTATAATTGTAGGAAGCAATGAAGCTCAGGCAATTGCCCTCTATCTTGAAGGTGTAGATATGCCTCGGCCAATGACACATGATCTTTTGATTAATGTCTTAGATTCTCTTGAGAGTGATGTTATACAGGTTACAATTGCACGCATGAAAAATGGGACATTTTTTGCAGAAATTAAAGTTTCAAATTCACAAGTCGGAGATATTATCATTGATTCTCGTCCAAGTGATGCCATAGCTATTGCCCTGCGAACAATGACTCCAATTTATGTTTCAGATGAAGTTATGGAAAGAGCCGGAATAGATAACTATTCAACTGGCGGTGAAGTTGCTGAAACTGTATCTTTGGATGAATTATCAATAGAAGAATCGGCGGGTTCAGCCATAGAAAACCTAGCTGAAGCGTTGGAAAAAGCTATTTCTGAAGAAGAATATGAAGTGGCTGCGAGATTAAGAGATCGGATTAAGCAGCTAGAAAAGAAATCAACGCTCTAATAAAAAACTAATTGCTCTTTGAGCACCATCTTGCTCAGCAGATTTTTTTGTTGAACCAATACCCCTCCAAGATTTATCAGGAGAAATTACCACTTTAATTATAAATGTTTTTTCATGTTCCAGACCACGTGAGTCAACGATGGTAAATTGAGGGGCGGGTAGGTTGTTTGTGTGGCAATATTCGATTAATTGTCCCTTATAATTTAAATCCTCATCTGCCAAATGTTCTGATAAGCAGAGGGTTCTTTTTATAAATTTAGAAACTTCTACAAAACCTCCATCAAGATAGATTGCTCCTACAATTGCCTCATAAACGTCTGAAGCAATATTGGTAATCACTTTTGGGTCATTAATATTTACACTCTGTTCAATGCGAATTACATCCATAACTTGCAGTTTTTTACCTAGCATGGATAGAAAATCCCGGTTTACTAAAGATGACCGTTTCTTTGTAAGTGTCCCTTCATCAGATTGAGGATACTTTTTAAATAACCAAATGGATACGGTTTGATCAATTATTGCATCACCAAGAAATTCTAATCGTTCATAATTTCCCTCAGAGTGATTTTGGATAGAGCGATGGGTTAGGGCTTTTTCAAGATAATAGGTATCGCTAAATGTATATTGGAGCTGTTTTTCGAATTGTTTAATTTTGGAAGATTTTTTCGAGAATAACAGCTTTATATTTCGAAAGATACTCAATTTTCAAATGATTTAAAAACCAATACCGCATTATGTCCTCCAAAACCAAATGTATTGGACATCGCATAATGAATGTCTTTTTCAACTGCAATATTGGGTACATAATTCAAATCGCATTCTGGATCTGGTGTTTTATAATGAATTGTAGGGGGAAGAAAATTATTTTTGATACTTAATATTGACGCAATAGCTTCAACCCCTCCTGTAGCTCCAAGTAAATGACCAGTCATAGATTTGGTTGAGCTAACGGAAAGTGTTTTTGCATGGTCTCCAAATGCTGTTTTTATTGCCTTTGTTTCAGTTTTATCATTAAATGGTGTAGATGTACCGTGTGCGTTAATATAATCAATATCTTCCGGTTGGCAGGATGCATCTTCCATTGCTCGTTTCATTGCTCTTACCGCACCATCCCCATCGGGAGCAGGCATGGTGAGGTGATGGGCATCGGCTGTGGCTCCATATCCAACTAATTCTCCCAGGATTTCTGCACCTCGTTTCTGGGCATGTTTCAATTCTTCAAGTACGATTATTCCAGCACCCTCACCCATTACAAATCCATCTCTTTCAGAATCAAATGGACGGTTTGCAGTATCTATGTCTTCATTTTTTGTAAGTGCTTTCATATTAGCAAAACCAGCAACAGCCATTGGTGTGATAGAAGCATCTGAACCCCCGGAAATAATTATATCTGCATCACCATATTTTATCATTCTCAGAGAATCACCTATAGCGTGACTTGCCGTAGCACAGGCAGAGACAACACAATAATTTGGTCCCTTGAATCCATACTTAATTGAGACTTGCCCGGAAGCAATATCGGATATCATTGATGGAATAAAAAATGGACTGACTCTCTTGGGGGAATTGAGTAGCTTTTTGTGCTGTTTTTCGAAAGTATTTAACCCACCAATTCCTGATCCAATTATCACCCCAATTCGATTTTTATCCAGCCTATCATCATCAATTTTAGCCTGATCAACTGCTTCTGTGCTGGCAATCAATGCTATGGCCGTAAATCGGTCCATCCGGTTTAGATCACGCTTTTCAAAATGATCTTCCATATTAATTTTGAGTTCACCTGCAATATGAACACTAAAATCGCTTGAATCAAATAAGGATATGGAGCTAATACCATTGGCTCCACTTTTTAATCCATCTAGAAATTCTTGGGTGGAATTACCAATCGGGGACAGAATTCCTGTTCCCGTTACCACCACTCGTCTTGACATATTTTTATTTAGTTCAGCTTAGTCGCAATATAGTCAACTGCTTGACCAACAGAAAGTAATCCCTCTGCATCCTCATCAGGAATTTCAATACCAAACTCTTCTTCAAATTGCATGATGAGTTCAACTGTATCAAGTGAATCTGCACCTAGATCATCAATAAATTTTGCTTCCATTGTAATTTTTCCATCTTCTACACCTAGTTTATCGATGATTATTTCTTTTACTTTATCGTATTGTTCAGACATACTACACTATCTCCATTTTATTATATCATTACCATTCCACCATCTACATTAAAGGTTTGACCTGTAATATATCCGGCTTCATCTGATGCAAGAAAGCAAACCAAGTTTGCTACATCGTCCGGAGTACCAAGCCTTCCTAGGGGAATGGAGGATTTCATTTGCTCTTTTACTTCATCATTCAGTTCATTGGTCATATCAGTTGTGATGTATCCAGGGGCAACAGCATTCACAGTAATATTCCGAGATCCCAACTCTTTTGCCATTGATTTTGTCAATCCCATTATACCAGCTTTTGACGCTGCATAATTACTTTGCCCTGCATTACCGATTTGACCTATTACTGAAGTAATATTAATTATTCTACCAGCTTTATTTTTTATCATAGGGCGTGCAACCGATTTTATCCCATTAAAACACCCCTTCAGATTTATATTCATCACACTGTCCCAGTCATCTTCTTTCATTCTCATAATGATATTATCACGGGCAATTCCAGCGTTATTTACCAAAATATCTATCCGACCCCATTTATCAATTGTGTTGGTAACTATTTCTGAAAATGAATTTAAATTAGATACATCACCCGCCATAGATTCAGCAATTCCACCTTTTGAAATTATTGTCTCTTTTACTGCGACTAATTGATCAGAATTTCTTGCAATTAAAATTATTTTAGCCCCACAACTTGATAATTGTTTTGCAATTGCTTCTCCAATACCTCTGGATGCACCAGTTACAATGGCTACCTTGTCATTTAAATTACAGCACTTCACAGGCATCCAAATGCTCCAATTTATCACAGGTAATAGTTGTTGATTCAGGGAAAATTCGTCGGTTTAATCCTTTAAGTACTTTTCCAGGACCCACCTCATAAAAATCTGTTATCCCCATTTGTTTCAGGTTCAAAATTGTGTCACACCATAATACTGGGTTTTCCAATTGGTTCAAAATATTATCACGAATAGCAGCAGCATTGGTAACGGGAGAAGCGGATACATTTTGATAAACGGGAATTTTTGCATTATTAAACTCAATTGAATCTATAACATCTAATAACGGCTGGCGAGCAGGCGCCATTAATGGAGAGTGAAATGCTCCTGACACATTTAAAGCCAATGCTCTTCTAATTCCAATTTTTTTTGCAGTAATAATGGCGTTTTCAATTGCTTTTATTTCGCCGGAAATTACCACTTGCCCTGGTGCATTAATATTGGCAGGAACAACAACTCCATTTTGGTTACAAATAATTTTTAATTGATCATCATCAGCACCTAAAATGGCAGCCATTGTTCCAGGAACATTTTTGCCTGCTTGTGCCATTTCGGATGAACGGACTTTTACAATTTCCAACGCACTTTCAAAGGAAAGTACATCTGCAGAAACCAATGCAGAAAATTCTCCCAAACTATGTCCTGCAACAGCATTTGCTCTAATATCTTTTTCTTTAAGGAATTTATCTACGATAATTGAATGAACAAAAATTGCTGGTTGGGTGTACTGTGTTTCTTTTAATGTCTCTTCAGGTCCATTAAATGAAATTTCTTGCAAATTGAACCCTAATATGTCAGATGCTATTATATAAATTTCTTGGGCATAACTAGAGTTGTTGTAGAAATCTTCACCCATTCCAACATATTGGGAGCCTTGACCAGGAAATAGAAATGCATTATGCATTAGCCTGCATCCCCCATTTTAAATACATTGCTCCCCAGGAAAATCCTGCACCAAAAGTCGATATAATGACATTATCACCAATATTGAGCATATTATTTTCACTTACTTCAGCAATACAAATAGGAATAGTAGCCGATGTTGTATTTGCATAAGTATCAATATTAATCATAACCTGAGATTCTTTTAATCCCAGTCTTTTTGCAGCAGCATCAATTATCCGTTTATTTGCCTGATGTGGAATAAAGAGAGATATATTATCCGCATTGAGATTATTTCGCTCAGCAACTTCGTAGGAAATATCAGCCATTCCTCTCACCGCAAATTTATAAACTGTTTTGCCATCTTGCTTAACATAGTGTAGTTTGTTTGTTACAGTTTCATGGCTGGCTGGATTTAAGCTTCCACCTCCAATTACTTTCAAAAATTCACCACCTGTCCCGTCAATCCTTAATTCTGAATCGATTATTCCAAATTCTTCAGATGGTTCTAGCAATACTGCACCAGCACCATCTCCAAAAAGAATACAGGTGTTACGATCTTCATAATTTAAGATGGAGCTCATCGTATCAGCGCCTATTACTATCACCTTTTTACACCGTCCCGATACAATCAATGCCGCACCAGATTCCAATCCAAATAAAAACCCTGAACAAGCTGCTGACAGGTCATATCCCCAAGCGTTCACAGCATTTATATTTTTTTGAACCAGGGCAGCTGAACAGGGGAGTATCATATCGGGTGTTACTGTAGCAACAATTATTGCATCTATTTCTTTGGCATCTAAATCGTATCTTTCCATTAGATCACGAACAGCATTTGTGGACATATCTACTGTAGCTTCTCCCTTTTGTACTTTTCGCCTTTCACGAATACCGGTACGAGATTGAATCCACTCATCACTGGTTTCTACAAGTTTTGCCATATCATGGTTGGTTAAAACATTTTTTGGGAGGTATTTCCCTGTGGCTGTAATATTTGCTTTAAGCTGGGTTTGTTTCATTTATTTTATTGTTTTCTTCAAAAATATCACTATGCCTGGAAAGTCGTTCAGCGATCCCGTCAATCAGGTTTTCTTCCAAAGCTTTTTGTGCAGCTATTAATGAGTTTTTAATTCCTCTGTCGGTAGATGATCCATGGCATTTCATAACCACACCATTGATGCCCAGTAATGGAGTGGCTCCATATTCCTCATGGTCTAATGTATTTGTGATATCATTAAAAATAGGAGTCAATATTGAAGCTAAATCCTTATTGGTAGTAAGGGGCTTAATTCGTTCCTGAATCCAACCCAAAAGATGGGCAATTACCCCTTCAGTTAACTTCAGTACGATATTACCTGTAAATCCATCACAAATTACAACATCGGCCTCACCATCTAAAATATATCTGGATTCAATATTTCCAATAAAATTTCGCACATGTTTTTTTAACATAGGATATGCATTCGTTGTGAGTTCATTCCCCTTATTTTCTTCACGGCCGATATTCAGTAATGCCACCTTTGGGTTAGGTCTGTTTTCCAGATGTTCAATATAGGCACTTGCCATTAGAGCAAATTGTACCAAATGTTGTGGTTTGCTATCAGCATTAGCTCCTGCGTCACATAAGATAAATCCACCATTATTTGTTGGAATAAAGGGAGCAAATGCCGGTCTGCGAATTCCTGGAATCTTTCCAATTAAAAATAAAGAAGATGTTAATAATGCGCCTGTATTTCCAGCACTAACTGCAGCCTGAGCTTCGCCATCCTTAACCAGTTGGATAGATTTCACCAGTGAGGAGTCTGGTTTTTCTCTAAAGATTCGGGATGCACGTTCGTTCATGTCCACCACTTCAGTTGTATGGATAATGGAAACCTCAGTTACATTTCGAGAGAGGTCTTTTATCGAGGATTCGATTTGGATTTTATCGCCAATAAGTATGATTTCTGCAGCAGAAGCACCACATTGATCCAAGTACGCAAATGCTCCCTTAATATTTGATAGGGGTGCATTGTCTCCTCCGAGAACATCTAATGCTATTTTCATAAGCGGAAAAGCTTAACTGACCTGAGCTGTTATGACGGGGCGTCCTTTGTAATACCCACAGTTTGGACACGCTCTGTAAGGTAATTTGGGTTGACTGCATTGTGCGCACACACCCACTTGTGGGGTAGCACAATTCCAGTTGGTTCTACGCTTTCGACTTCGCGCTTTTGATTGTTTTCCTTTTGGTACTGCCATATTAAATAGTCCTTCTAAATTGGGTTATTTGCAAACTAACATAGCTAAGAAATTTAGGGAATTAAAAGTAATGTGGACAAGAAAAAGTCCAATGCTATTTCTATTCCGAGGGCAATACATCCAGCCATGTTTTTGCGTGAGTGATTGATTCTATTTGCTTTTGAACTACCAGTGCTTTTGCTTTACTATTAAAATTACCAATTCTTACACGATACCATACTTCATCTTTTTTATTCCTGTAATGGCGTTGGATATAGGCATCCATGCCTTCCTCAATCAGTTTAAGTTGATCAATACGGGCATGTTCTAAAGAAGGCCAGGCTGCTACCTGAATCGTATAATGTACATTTTTGGTGTTCTTGGAGCTTTTATTTCTTTTTTTGCGCGCCTTAGATTGGTTGATATTTTCTTTTTTTGCCTTTGTTTTTTTTTGCGGTTTTTTTACAGTTGAAGATGGTACAGTAGTTTTCATTTCAGAGCTTAGTTTAGCGATAGCAACCTCTAAAGTTTCAGGAATTGCACGATAATAAAACATCTCTTCTGCAATAACATCGTCAGAAATATCTGTGATAGAGAGGTGGATTTGATAGTCACCCTCTAATTCCGGTGAAAAAATAAGCATGTCATTTTTTAAATCAAAGGGTACTGCAATCTTGGATGGACCCGCCGGAGATTCCCATTTGAAGGTATAGTTTTCAGCATCATCATGGTAATCCTGTGAAAATACCTTTACGGTTTTGTTAACCATTACTTCCTGATAATCGGGGTTTGATCCACAGGCTGTGAATACAAGTAGAATTGCAAAGTGAATTAGTTTTTGCACAAATATTAACCTTATTGATTGGTAATAAGTTCAGACTCTGAAAAGAAAAATCCTATTTCTTTTTTGGCATTCTCATCTGAATCTGAGCCATGCACCGCGTTTTCTCCTATGCTGGTTGCAAAATCACGGCGAATGGTACCTTCTGCAGCTTCTTCAGGGTTTGTTGCGCCAATAGTTTCCCGCCAGGTTGAAACCGCATTATCCCTTTCTAATGCCAAAACCATTGACTGGCTGGAAGACATAAAATCAGTTAATTCGTCATAAAATGGTTTTCCTTCATGAATTGCATAAAAACCCTGTGCCTGAGCAAGCGTCATTCTAATAAGTTTAGCACCTAATATTTTGAATCCTGCGGAAATAATTCGGTCATAGATTTTCCCGGTATTTCCATTTTTTACTGCATCTGGTTTAATAATTGCGAATGTTAAGTTCGACATGTTTTCCTTTCCTTAATTATACGGTCATTTTTGATTGTAATGAATTTGCCATGGTTTTTCCGATTTCTGCAGGACTGGCGCAAACTGCAATTCCTGCATTTCTCAGGGATTCCATTTTATCTGCTGCAGTTCCTTTTCCGCCTGCAATTATTGCTCCTGCGTGACCCATGCGTCGCCCTGGAGGTGCTGTTTGTCCGGCAATAAATGCCACCACTGATTTATCGAAATTATTATTTTGCATCCATTGAGCTGCTTCTTCTTCTGCACTTCCGCCAATTTCACCTATAATCACAACTCCATCAGTTTGGGGGTCGTCTTTAAATAAAGAAAGCAAATCAATAAAAGTAGTTCCAATTATGGGATCGCCGCCTATTCCAATACAGGTTGATTGTCCAATTCCCTGCTCTGTTAATTGGTGAACAGCTTCATAGGTCAGTGTGCCAGATCGAGAAATTACTCCTACATTTCCATGGGGTTTATGAATAAAACCGGGCATAATACCAATTTTACACTCACCCGGGGTGATAATACCGGGGCAATTAGGACCTATCATTCGAGTGTGTGAATTATCCAATGCTTCTTTCACAGGAACCATATCCATTGTGGGGATGCCCTCCGTAATACAAACAATGAGGTCAACTCCGGCATCGATGGCTTCGAGGCAGGCATCAGCAGCAAATGGGGGAGGAACAAAAATTACAGAGGCATTTGCTCCGGTTTCAGTAACAGCATTTTCCACCGTGTTAAAAATAGGAATTCCATTGTCATCTTTTTGTCCGCCCTTTCCAGGTGTCACTCCAGCAACAATTTGGGTTCCGTATTCCACCATCTGCTGTGTGTGAAATGCGCCTTCCTTTCCGGTGATTCCCTGGACAACTAATTTGGTTTCATTATTGATTAATATACTCATTTAACTCTCCTCTCCTGTAGCTTTTACCGCTTTTTCAGCGGCATCAGCCAAACTATTTGCAACAATGAAATTATGTTCTGCATTTTTCAATAGGTCTCTAGCTTCTACGGCATTTGTACCTTCTAGCCTGATAACTACCGGAATTGTAACTTCTACCTGAGTGAGTGCATCAATAACACCTTGAGCTACACGGTCACAACGAACAATTCCCCCAAAAATATTAATGAGAATACTTTTTACATTTGGATCAGATAAAATAATCTTAAATCCATGGGCCACAGTCTCTGCATTTGCTACACCCCCAACATCTAAAAAGTTTGCCGGTTCCCCGCCATACAATTTAATTATATCCATGGTTCCCATTGCTAATCCTGCACCGTTTACCATACAGCCTACATTTCCATCCAGTTTTATATAATTCAGGTTAAAGGAATCTGCTTCAACTTCAGAGGGTTCTTCTTCAGACAAATCTCGCATTTCCTGAATATCTTTATGGCGAAATAGTGCATTGTCATCAAAATTAATTTTTGAATCCAAAGCTATAACCTCATCTGATTTTGTTACCACTAAGGGATTAATTTCCATGAGGGAGCAGTCGTAAGCTTTAAATACTTTCCAGAGAGATAAAAATGTTTTCACTGCATGTTTAATTTGTACACCGGAAAGTCCGAGAGCAAAAGCAAGTTTTCGAGCCTGGAATTGTTTTAAATCCTGGTTAGGCTCTATCCATTCTTTAATTATTTTTTCTGGTGTTTCAGCAGCAACTTTTTCAATTTCGACACCACCTTCTGATGAAACCATAAATACAAATTTTCCACTACTTCTATCTAATATAATGCCAGCATACAATTCTTGAGCAATATCTGATGCTTCTTCAATTAAAAGGCGCTGCACCAGTTTTCCTTTGGATCCGGTTTGATGGGTGACAAGTTTCATCCCAAAGATATCATTGGCATATTTTTCAACCTCTTCAGTACCATTGGCAAGTTTAACACCACCACCCTTGCCTCTACCTCCGGCATGAATTTGTGCTTTTACAACAACCCGGTCAGTGTCCAGCTTCTTATAGGCTTCCATTGCTTCTTCTACACTAAATGCAGGGAATCCATTTGGAACTGGAACTCCCGCATTTCGAAAAAGCTCTTTGCCCTGGTATTCATGTATTTTCATATTGTCCCCATTTAATTTTTAAGTATCCGGGTGCCTGCGCGCTTCTGAATTGCATTCCCCATATTTTCAATGGATGTAATAATAACTTCATTACCGTGATGGTTTAAAAAGTAGAGAGCAGCTTTTATTTTTGGTTCCATTGTTCCTTGCCCAAATTGACCATCTTTGAGCCAGCCTTCAATATCTTTGGCAGTAGTATCTCTTATTATTTCCTGCGAATCAGTTTTGAAATTCAAATAGATATTATCTACATCTGTTATAATAAATAGTTCCTGGGCTTTAATAATCCTTCCCAGCAATGCAGCAGTCATGTCTTTATCAATGACACCATCCAATCCTTCAAGTGAGCCATCCTCTAAATTATATGCAGGAATTCCACCACCTCCGCCAGCAATGACTATCGTACCAAAATCCACTAAATGTTTGATAGACTTTCCATTAAAAATGTAAAGCGGAGCAGGGGAGGGTACTACTCGTCTCCACAATCCAGGTTCCTGCTCTTTCATATCCCAACCATATTTATCCATATAATTCCTGGCCCCTTTATCATCATAGGAAATACCAATAAACTTTGATGGATTCCCGATGGCGGGGTCGTTTCTATCTACTTTCATTTGAGATATAAAAGATACAACTTCTCTTTCGGAATTTTCACTATACAGGGCATTTTGTAGGGATTGCTGAATCATATATCCCATTGCCCCTTGGGTATTAGCAACCAGCACTCCCAGGGGAAGAGGGGGAATTATTTTAGAGGCAATCTCATTTCTGGAAAGTTCTGCCCCAACTTGTGGTCCATTTCCGTGTGTGATACAGATATTATAGCCAGCCTGAACAAAGTGCATCACTCCTTTCAAGCTATTTTTTGTATGCTTGAATTGTTGAGTAATGGTACCAGCTTCAGACTTGGGCGATAATGCATTTCCACCCAGTGCAATCATAACGGTTTTATTATCAGCCATCAATACCTGTCAAAATACAATTAATGAGATTTAGAAAAAAACAGTGTTATAATTAATTTTCACCCATAAATGGATAACGGTAATCTGTTGGTGGATCAAAGGTTTCTTTCACAGTTCGAAGGGAAACCCAACGATATAAATTCAGTGGTGATCCGGCCTTATCATTTGTTCCCGATGCCCGGCTTCCCCCAAATGGCTGTTGACCCACAACTGCACCAGTTGGTTTATCATTGATGTAGAAATTCCCAGCAGATTGGGAAAGCATTTTTCTCCCAGAATCCACAGCTTTTTTATCTTGAGCAAATATAGCACCTGTGAGACTATAAGGGGATGTTACATCAACAATGGCACATATATCATCCCAGGATTCATTATACAGATAAATAGTGAGAACTGGTCCAAAAATCTCTTCTTCCATGGTTTTAAAATAGGCATTTGTGGTAAGAATAGTTGTAGGTTCAATAAAGTAACCTTTTGTTTTATCATAGCCGCCACCTGAAATTATTTCCGCTTCAGATGAGTTTTTAGCATAATCAATATAGCTGGAAATATTATCAAAAGACGCTTCATCAATGACAGCATTCATAAAATTTGAGAAATCATTCACATCACCCATTTTAATATCAGCCACTTGAGAAAGATATTTCTCTTTAACGTCATCCCAAAGTGATACTGGAATATAACAGCGGGATGCAGCTGAGCATTTTTGTCCCTGATATTCAAATGCACCCCTCACCATGGCAGTTGCTAATGCTGCCGGGTCAGCAGATTCGTGTGCAAGTATAAAATCTTTACCGCCTGTTTCTCCCACGATTCGTGGATAGGTATGGTAGGTTGAAATATTATCACCGATCCGTTTCCACATTCCCTGAAAAACTGCAGTCGAACCGGTAAAGTGAATTCCTGCCAAATGAGGGCTGTCCATGACCGGATTACCCACTTCAGCGCCGGATCCAGGGAGAAAGTTTATTACCCCATCGGGCAAACCAGCTTCCTGGAGAAGTTTCATTATAAAATATCCTGAATAAACGGATGAGGAGGCGGGCTTCCAAAGCGCCACATTACCCATTAGAGCAGGGGCAGATGGAAGGTTGCCTGCAATTGAGGTGAAATTAAATGGGGATACAGCAAATACAAACCCTTCTAATGCACGATATTCCAAGCTGTTATGCATTCCTTCTGGTGAAATAAGGGGTTGATTGTTACAAATTTCTTCAGCAAATTGACAGTTGAAATTGAAAAAATCTATCAGTTCACAGGCTGCATCAATTTCAGCTTGAAATACGTTTTTACTCTGGCTGAGCATGGTGGCAGCATTGATGGTATCGCGCCATGGTCCAGCTAATAATTCAGCTGCTCTACGAAAAATAATCGTTCTTTCCCTAAGAGGAGTATTGGACCATGAATGCCACGCTTCTAAAGCAATATCAATAGCCTGATGTACTTCTTCCGCTCCCGCTTTATGGTAATCAGCCAGAATATCTTGGTGGTCATGGGGTTTGCGGCAATGTCCCTTATTGCCTGTAAAAATTTCTTTGCCGCCAATGATGATGGGGATGTCATAGGACTCATTTTCCATTTCGGCTAATTTGGATTTAAGACTTATACTTTCTGAAGAACCGGGAGTATAATCCCGGATAGGTTCGTTTACAGCAGAGGGTATTTCTAGAGTAATTTCTTCCATGGTTAAATTCCGTTTAATGATAGATAATGATTTTAATGAAAATGCCCCGATTTTGGAGCGTGGAAATTTACCTTATATGGGTTTTGGAGAACAAGAATTTAGTTGGAGATTGAGGTAAAGACTTACAAAGTTACAAAGCCACCGATTTGAATTTCACTAATCCCTACTTGATATTTACTATTCACTATTGCCTTAGTGCCTAAGTGTCCAAGTATAAAGTTCATAATTGGTTGAGAAAGCATCATCAACTTAAAATTCATAATTAACAATTATAATCTTATGTTGTTCTCATTTAAATTTTCGTTTTAATCTTTCCCTATGAAAACCAATCGAAATGATCCCTGTCCATGCGGCAGTGGAAAAAAATATAAAAATTGTTGTGAAAAGAAGCGATTTCAATCTGGGGATGAAAATCGAATAACTCGCTTGCTAATTACTGCTGCAGTGGGAGTTTTCCTGGCAATCTTCTTGTGGGGAGTGATAGAATTCTTTGCCACGGATCATCCAGAAATGGAATACTATAAATGTGATAATCCCAATTGCACAATAATGCATAGTAGACCGGTAACTGGTAGTAATTAACTCAGTTTTTGGAGCGCAAAGTTCCTAATTATCTTTTGTCTTCATTTTTTCTTTTTGCATACCTGGCTATATAATGTTCACTTCCCAATTTTCACTGATGGAGCTTGGCAAATAACCCATTAATTATTTTGCTTGTGTTACCGTCCCTATATCTGATTTAGCTTAGTAATAAGATGTTACATATAATTCTCTTTTATTACCCTTGTTAATTAATATATTACAGGATGAAATATTTAATAATTAGTTTAATACTGCACCCCCTTTTTGCAATTAATTTCAGCGAAGATATTTCTCCTATTATCTATGAAAACTGCACCAGTTGCCACCGGCCGGGTGAAATTGCCTCCTTTTTACCATTGACCAATTATGAAGATGTATTTAATAACCGCAATTGGATTGCCTATGCCATTGTGGGAGATGATTCCCGCCATGGAGATCCCATTATGCCGCCTTGGCCGGCTGACAGAAATTATAGTAATCTCATTGATGAAATGTATCTCACTGAGGATGAAATTCATACCATTTTAGACTGGGTAGATGCAGAAGCGCTGCAGGGAAATCCTGCTAACGAATACCCAATGCCTAATTTCCCAGAAGGTTCTAATATTGGTGAAGCTGATATAGTATTGAGCTTGGAAGAACCCTTTCAGATTACAGGGAATTATACCGATAATTATCGCTGTTTTGTACTGCCAACGGGATTTGATGAAGATAAAGATATCTCTGCCTTAGAATTCCGCCCTGGGAATTTAGAGGTTGTACACCATGCTATAATAGTTGCAGTATCTGAGGGGTCTGTCAATGATCTGGATGCAAACGACCCCGGATATGGATATGAATGCTTTGGTGGTTTTGGCACTAATAATATATCAGACTTTTTAGGTGGGTATGCACCTGGAGTAATAACCCGCGAATGGCCCCAGGGCTTGGCGCAGAAAATTCCTGCTCATTCAGACTTGATTGTGCAAATCCATTATGCACCATCCACAACAGATATGACCGATCAGTCAACTATAAATATTTTCTTTAAGAATGAACCTGTGGAACGTTATGTAAAGGAAGAAGTGTTGATTAATTTCCAATTCATGCTGCCTCCCAACCAGATTACGGAGGTTACTGCCGAATGGAATATCAACCAGGATATCAGCTTAATCCAATTTTTACCTCATTCTCATTTGTTGGGTAAATCATGGGAAATTTATGCGGTAACTCCTGCTAATGTTACCATTCCAATAATTAGAATTAATGATTGGGACTTTGACTGGCAATTCTGGTATTCACCGGAATATATGATTCATTTACCTCAGGGATCTGTGGTGCATGCAAGCTGCATTTATGATAATACCAGCGCTAATCCCGATAATCCCAATGACCCGCCAGAGTGGACATTCTGGGGTGAGAGTACTACCGAAGAAATGTTTTTTGTACCTTTCCGTTATGTGGACTATGAAGAGGGGGATGAGAATATCTATCTCGGAGATGACCAGCCTCTCATAGGCGATGTTAATGGGGATGGTGACTTAAATGTTCTCGATGTAGTTTCTTTGGTAGGAGTGATACTAAATGGCAATAATGAAACCGCTGCCTGCGATGTGAATGGAGATGGTGAAATAAATATATTAGATGTAGTTTCTCTGGTTAATTTAATTCTATCCTAACTTACTAATACTTAACTAATACCTGGATCTTTTCTAAGAGTACTTTTTTCAGAAATACATGCTACTCTTAATTATTCCTCTTTTTAAAAATATTAATTTTGGGCTATAAATTTATGTTTATCAAAAAACATTTTTTAAATATACTACGCTGGGGATTGCGTTTGCATGGAATAAGTCATTTTATTGAAGTGATTTCTGCCATTAATGAAGAAGCATACATTACGGCAACTATTGCGCTTATTTTTATTTGTATTGAAATCTTAGCGAGCTTTTTTATACCTCATGAACATATACATTTCAGACCGCTAAAATCTGAAGTGCATGAAACCTGCGATGAGGATTAAGAATTATTAATTAGTTGATAAAATCAAATTGACGAGCTGCACCACATCTAAAACATTTACCATGTTATCATTATTGAGATCTGCACACTCAATATAATCCAATGCTCCTAAAGCAATATTGACTAAAATTACTACATCAAGTACATTCAGGATGGTGTCATTATTCACATCCCCGCTTGTGCAAGATTCTGTTATGCAGTCACCTTGATCGATACATTCGGCAATGGTATGATTAATCACCGCGTCAATTTCGGGAACATTGGTTGTGGAACTTTTATACACAACTTCCATTTTATGATTTAGTATGGCATGATTATGGACCGAGAATTGGGCAGTATTAAATAGATTGAAAATTTGATTTTCATCCCCACCCTCATATATTCCATCATCAATTAGAGGAGAGGGCATGTCAGGGAAGCCAAGTCCTGCCCATTCTTGGCATGAATAAGGATTCCCAATATCCATAACAGCTGTTATTTTTACAAAATAATCGTTGTCAACCCAATTTTCATATATTTCATCTACCGAACCGGTTTCTGCCATGCAAGAACCTCACCAGGTTGCCAGCATTTCTATCCAGATTATTTTATAAGAACCACCATTGTCATAGCCGTTAAAATGAGATAATTGAAGATTTTCGGTAGGATATTCGCCATAACATACAGGGTAGTCGATATTTTGATGGGCTGATGATACTGTTTGACCTATTTCATAAAAACCACCGAATCCCAAAACAGGGATAAGAAGAATTAATAATAATTGTCGATTCATTGTTAAAATTACAAACAGCTCGCCTGATTTAATAGGAATTATATTGTAATGGATTGTTACGATTTTATTTAATTTGTATTCTCAATGATAAATAAAATATAAATCAATATTTTTAAAATATTGACCTATTTTTGATCTTTATTGCGTATATATATTATAGAGGGTGTTTTTTTGGTAAACAATTTTAGTCTGGCCGGCCCCTGCTACCTGATGGTTGGTCCCATCCTATAGCTGGTATCGGGGAGTAATTTTAATAATTGCTCCCCGATTGTATTTTCCAATGAAATCATTAATTATTTTTTTTGTTTTAAAGAATTATACTCTGTCCATTTTGATTTCCCTATTTAAATTACTACTCTTGGAGATAAGCAGCTTATCAATAAAATTGGGATAACATGAAAAATAAAAAACTAGTCTATATTGGAATGTCAGCTGATTTAATTCATCAGGGACATATAAATATAATCCGTGAAGGGTTGAAATTGGGTGAAGTAACTATTGGACTCTTAACTGATGAAGCCATTGCAGAATATAAACGCTTACCCCTGATTGCCTTTAATGAACGGAAACTGATTGTTGAAAATTTGAAAGGGGTAGCGAAAGTCATTCCACAGAATACCCTGGATTATGTTCCCAATTTAAAAGAGTTAAAACCAGATTTTGTAGTCCATGGTGATGATTGGAAAACAGGTGTTCAGAAGGAAGTGCGTCAACGGGTAATTGACACTTTGGCTGAATGGGGAGGTGAGCTGGTAGAACCCAATTATACGGAAGGTATTTCATCCACCGATTTAATATCTGCTGTGAAGGCCCAAGGGATTACTCCCGGGAAACGGATGAAAACACTTAGACGGTTAATTGGCGTCAAACCCATTGTACGGATTTTGGAAGCACATAATGGTTTGACGGGTCTCATCGCCGAAAAAACACAAATTATAAAAGATGGAAGAACCATTGAGTTTGATGGGATTTGGGAAAGCAGCCTCACTGATTCAACGGCTAAAGGAAAACCAGATACAGAACTGGTTGATTTTTCATCCCGCTTTTCTACAATTGAAGAAATATTAGAGGTTACCACCAAGCCCATGATTGTAGATGGTGATACCGGAGGCAGAATTGATCATTTCAAATTCCGCGTAAAAACTCTTGAGAGATTAGGTGTATCTGCTATCATTATAGAGGATAAAATTGGGGATAAGCGAAATTCACTTTTTGGAACCACTGTCCCTCAGGAACAGGATTCAATCGACCATTTTTCTCAAAAAATTCATGAAGGGAAAAAATCTCAAGTTACAGAGGACTTCATGATCATTGCCCGGGTTGAAAGTTTAATATTACAAAAAGGCATGGATGATGCACTGCTCAGGAGTAAAGCATATATAAAAGCTGGTGCAGATGGAATTATGATCCACAGCAAAAATAAAGATGGGAAGGAAATTATTGAATTCTGTAATCATTTTAAAAAGTTTGAAAATAGAGTACCGCTTATAGTTGTGCCCTCAACCTATGCTCATATAACGGAAAATGAATTAAAGGACTTAGGTGTAAATGTGGTGATTTATGCAAATCATTTGCTGCGCTCTGCCTACCCCGCAATGGTAAACACTGCGAAATCATTATTGGAAAATAGTCGCGGGATGGAAGCCTCAAACGATTATTGTATGTCTATTAAAGACATAATTACTCTTATTCCTTAGCAGATTTGATGGCTATAAACCCGGAAGAATTTTATAATGAATTAGCTTTACATGGTGTTGAGCTATTCACTGGAGTCCCTGACTCTTTGCTGAAAGAATTTTGCCTCTGTGTTGATGATAGAATGTCAAAAGAGCAGCATATTATCACCGCTAATGAAGGAAATGCCATTGCCTTAGCTTGTGGGCATTATTTGGCAAAACAGTCAATTCCGCTGGTATATATGCAAAATTCTGGTTTGGGAAATGCCATTAACCCCCTGCTTTCACTGTGTGACCCTGATGTGTATTCCATCCCCATGCTGCTTTTGATAGGGTGGCGGGGAGAACCAGGAGTTAAAGATGAACCCCAGCACCTAAAACAGGGAAAAATCCAAATTGAGCTGTTGAAGACGATGGATATACCCTATGAAATTATATCAAAAGACAGCCAAGATTTTAAATCGAAAATATCTAAATGCATTGATACTGCTAAAGGGGAAAACCGGCCAACTGCATTATTGATTAAAAAGGGCACATTTGACAAATATGGTAAAACTGTTTCAGCGGAGGAAGATCAAAGCATGAAACGGGAAGAAGCGTTAGAAATCATTTTAGATAATCTTGATGATAACACGATTGTTGTTTCCACCACTGGGAAAACTTCCAGGGAGATTTTTGAAATTAGAGAAAAAAATAATCAGTCGCATGAGCAGGATTTCTTAACCGTGGGTTCAATGGGACACTGCTCTTCCATCGCTTTGGGTATCGCTTTGGCAAAACCGCATCGGCAGGTCGTGTGTATTGATGGTGATGGTGCTATGCTGATGCATTTGGGAAGCCTTACATCCATTGCAGATATGAAACCAAAAAATTTCAGCCATATACTCATGAATAATAAAGTCCATGAATCAGTTGGTGGACAGTCAACAGCGGCAAAAAATATAAATTTATCAAAAGTTGTTAATTCATTGGGAGTTAGTAAAATGTTCTTTGCTGAATCTCCTAATGAGCTCAAACAAAAAATCGGAGAATTTTTATCTAATTCTGAGCTAACATTCCTTGAGGTGAAAATTCAACCAGGTTCCCGGGATGATTTGGGGAGGCCTACTAAAACACCTGTTGAAAATAAAGTAAGTTTTATGAAATTTCTTGAGAATTGATTTTCTCAAATTTATATGTCCAATTATTTTAATCCCGTAAAAATCATTTATACCGAAAATTGGCTAAATAAATTAAAAATTAGTCAAAAAAACTTAAGTATTTCCAATCCAATACTAGTTACCTCTCCTGGAAATCGAAAACGGTTAAAGCTTGACTCGAAATTTAATTCAGATTCAATTTTTAGTGAAATAGGAGAAAATCCCAATTTTTCTGATTGTAGTAATGTAATAAGTTTTTGTAATGGCAAGAGTTATGATGGTGTAATTGCTCAAGGTGGAGGTTCCGTTATGGATTTAGCAAAAGTAGTGATGGCTTTTCTTTCTACTGGTGAGAGTGATATTGTTGATTTGCTTGAATATAAGCGGAAATACGAAAGGTCAATTCCATCAATATTTTTACCCACCACCCATGGTACAGGGAGTGAGGTCACCAAATGGGGGACTGTCTGGGATATGAAAGAAAAAAAGAAATATTCCATTTCTCATATTGACCTTTACCCAAGCATTGCCATTTTAGATGGCAATTTAACTGTATCGCTTCCAATGGATATTTCGATTATGACCATATTGGATGCATTGAGCCATAGTTTTGAATCCATTTGGAATAAGAATGCAAATGAAAAATCAACAGAGTATGCAATTGAGGCTATTACTATTATTTTGAGTAATGTAGAATTTTTAAAACAAAACCCAACTGATCTTAATGTACGGAATAAATTATTAGAAGCAGCCACTAAAGCGGGACTTGCTTTTTCTAATACAAAAACAGCGGCAGCACACTCCATCAGTTATCCATTAACCATTCGGTTTGGCATTCCGCATGGAGTAGCCTCATCCCTCAGCCTGATCCCATTATTAGAAATAAATGGTGAGCATATTAAAGAACCATTAGATAAAATATATCAAACATTGGATATAACTATTGATGAACTCATTCAAAAAATAAAAGCAATCCCAAAAGGAATTATTCCCTATACCCTTTCTGAATGGGGTATTCAAGAAGAGGATTTATCTCAATTGGTTGAGGAATCATTTACCAAGGGAAGAATGGATAATAATATTGTTGATTTAACGCAAGACGATGTATTGGATATATTGAATTCCATAAAATAAATTCTAAAAATATTAAGTTTATAAACTTTTTATTTTGTAGGAAACATTCAATTAACTTCCTCGTAAATTAGCAGTCAATATAAAAAGAACTTAATTTAATATGGCAGTTATACCAGAAATATATGAGCAAATATTAAAAGATTGCTTTTGGGAATATAAATTTAATGAGGAAAAAATTCGAAAATTTTCCAATAGTTCTGATTTTTCAGAAAAAATATTCCTGTTTGAGAAAATATTAGTAAATAGTACAGAAGTTCTAAGTGCGTTAGGAATTTTTAAATTTAATGATTTAAAAAAACTCATTGAAGATTTTAAAGTCCCAGAATTTAACCATGAATTTATATATAGAAGAAAAAATATGGCAGAAGTATTTTTCTTAGATAAACCGCTTTTGATTGAAGAATTGCAATGGATGGTATAGACTATAAAAAATTGTATAAGCTGCAGGATAAAGTTTTAGACATAGTTTTTGAAACTGAAAAGATTTTCTATTTGACTGGTGGTACTTGCCTGAGTAGATTTTATAATGAAAAGCGGTATTCTGATGATCTGGATCTGTTTGCAAATAGTGAACCCCGGTTTAACCTTGCAGTGAAAAATGTTAAAACAGCGCTTTTAAAACATTTTGGTGTAAATACAGAAGTTGACGGAAAAGATTTTATCCGCCTTAAAATTAATGACTTATTACAAGTAGATCTTGTTAATGATAGAGTATTTTATTTTGGTGAGCCGATTTTTCAGGAAAATGGATTAATAATAGATAATATTGAAAATATCCTAAGCAATAAGATTACAGCTGTAATAAGTAGGGATAATCCCAAGGATATTTTTGATATTTATTTAATTTCAAAATATTATAGCTTTAAATGGGAAAATATTTTAGAAGCAGCCCATAAAAAAGCGGGATTTGAAAACTCGGACTTAATTATCAGGTTAAAATCTTTTCCAATACATTTATTAAATGAGATCATTTTAGCAGATGAAGAATTTTTAAAAAACTTCAGTATGGATTTCCCACAAATAATTGAAGAAATAAAAGATAAAAAAGACCATATTATTCCTAAAACATAATATCCTTGAATTATCGCAAGATGATGTATTGGACATATTGTCTTCCATAAAATGAATTTCAATTTATTTATTCCTAATTGTATAATTATTTGCTGGAAACTCTAAAAGTATTCCCTGTAAATTATTAGTCTATATCAAGGCATACATACCCAATAAATGATCAAGGTTATTGATAAAAAAATAGATATAAATATTTTAAAGGAAATATGTGATGCACATTTTAAGACAATGGTTAAATTTGTTGTGGATATAAAGCTGAAAAAAATGGGGGTTGGAGGTGAGCTGCATTCTGATGCTGAAGAATTACTAATAAATGAGGGCTCAAATCAGGAAGATATTTGGGGCGCAAACCTATATCCCTATAAATCGGCAGATGAGCGATTAGAATACACGTCTCTCATTAATATTCGACCGGGACAAGGCAACCTAAGCATGGAAATTGAAAATGAAAGTTTAAGAAAAAAAATACAAATAATGACTGAACAGTTATTATTAAATAATAATGAAAGTCTGGCATAATTCTCTAAAAGAACGATTTATTGAATTTCCTGTTCATCAGCATTTGTTAATGATTTGTAATGAATTAAACCGCGCAGGCAATCTGCTAAATGACACTCAAGAGTACAAAAACTGCTTAGAAAGAGCACTGGAGCTATTGGACTATAGCGTTTATTCTGGTGTCTGGAGGGCTAGATATAAAGAGATATTGCGTGCCAGGGGATTAATTGCTCACTTATATGTATCACCCCCTTCGAAAACAAAAGATTTACAAAAAATACTAATAAGTTTAAATACTGAAGCATTTCAGATTGTAAATGGAAAATTATAATAAAAGTTGCTATAAATGAACGATAACAAAATTCAAATCATCAAAGATGATGAAATAGATCTCAGAGCTCTGTTTCAGATGCTATGGAACGACCGTAAACGTATCATTCAAATTACTGCTGTTATAACACTTATTGGGGTGTTGTACGCCCTTTTAGCTACGCCATTATATAAATCCACCATTACCATGTACCCCGCTGGAAGTAATAGTGGCGGCCAAATATCCTCATTGAAGGGTATGGCATCTACCTTTGGCTTTAATGTGGGAGGCGGAGGTCCGTCATTTAATATACCGGATATTGTTCAG
>ERZ813253.70-NODE-70-length-40097-cov-7.221366_pt1 | contig 40097 bp, 35 predicted proteins | sample MGYA00520893_ERZ813253 | MGnify/ENA primary metagenome ERZ813253 (study PRJEB31669, sample SAMD00080414) | marine metagenome | biome: oceanic hadal pelagic zone biome; feature: marine hadalpelagic zone; material: sea water | place: Pacific Ocean:Izu-Bonin Trench...
TAGGCCTCGTAGAACGCCCCGTTGACCGTGCCGATATTGCCGCCATGGCCGTTGACGAACATCATCCGGGTGAAGCCGTGGCGGGCCAGGGAATGGACGTTGTCGCAGATCACGCTGACCAGGGTCGAGGGGCGCAGGGTCATGGAGCCGGGAAAGCCCATGTGATGCTCGGCCATGCCGACGGCGATGGTCGGCGCCACCAGGGCGCCCGATATCTCACCGGCGCGCGCGGCGATGACCTCGGCGGTGATCGCGTCGGTGCCGATCAGGCCGGTCGGGCCGTGCTGCTCGGTCGAGCCGATGGGGATGATGACCCCCTTGGAGCCCTCGAGGTAGGCCTCGACCTCTTGCCAGGTGGATGTCTGCAACTGCATTTGTATTGAGTCCCTTAAGATGGGTGAAACGACGGCCCGAGCTTAGCCACCGCCGCCGCCGCTGGATAGGCCGCGGGCGTCACTGATCGGGTGCCGATGTAGGGATATTGTGGCGCTAATCGACGCGAATGTTCCCGCGCCTGAGTAACGCGGGCCCTGAAAGAAGTGCTTTCGGTGATTCGCGACCGCTATACGCGCGCGAGAACTTCACTGTATCCGGCGTCTCGCAGAACAGGCAGCGGGCGAGCCAGCCCAGAACGCCTTGACGGCGCCGGCCATCGATCCGGTGATGCGGCATGCCGACGCCGGCGAAACCACGGCAATTGTCATAGAGTTCCGGCTTCACGAGCACCAGCATGAAATCATCGAATTCGATCATGTCCGACTCCGAATCATCTGCGATTTCCCGGATTATAACAGAATCACGGGGTAATGGGGGGCATTTCAAACGGACGCACGACCCTGGATAGGCTGAGCGGCTTGGCGTAGAGTGCCGCGCTGAATTGGCCTCGTTTGGAGAAGACCTCATGTATTTCGCCATTTCCTGTATCGACAAGCCCGGCGCGCTGGATCTGCGCATGGCGACCCGCCCGGCGCATATCGACTATCTCAAGACCCACGAGAGCGCGGTGAAGCTGGCCGGCCCCTACCTTGCCGACGACGGCGAGACCATGAACGGCAGCCTGATCATCTTCGAGGCTGAAGACCGCGCGGCCGCCGAGGCCTTTTCCGCGGCCGACCCCTATACCCTGGCGGGCCTGTTTGAGACGGTTCTCATCCGCCACTGGAAATGGACGATTGGTAATCCGTACGACTAAGACTTGGCCGTACGACTGATGACTCTGCTGTGCCGTCTCGACGATATCGGCGTGCCCGGCTCGAAGGGCTTCACTCTGGGCGAGCGCGGCGCGCGGCGTAAGCTGTTCGTGGTGCGCGATGAGCACGGCGTCTACGCTTACGAAAATCTATGCCCCCACGGGCGCGGCCCCCTGGAGTGGATCGAGGACCAGTTTCTCAATCTCGATTGCGACCATATCCAATGCACCCAGCACGGCGCGATCTTCCGGTTCAGCGACGGGCTATGCGTCTTGGGCCCCTGCGTCGGCGAAAGCCTGACGGCGGCACCCATAAAGGTCCGCGATGGCGAGATATTTTTGACCGGGTAGAGGGGCTAAAAATTGGCGACAGATATATTTAACGCCGGTTCGGGCCGGCGTTAAATATATCTGTCGCCAATTTATGTAGAGAGGCCGCGTTAAGAGAGCCAGAACGGGTTGGACCAGGCGTGGCGGCCGTCGGCGTCGAGCACGGTGATGCGGATGTGGCCCTCGTTGAAGCGCGCCAGGGGGATGCGGCCTTCGGTCAGGCCGTCGCCCTTGACGAATTTTGCGCGCGCGCCCTTGCCCTGGGCGCTGATTACCGACGCCGGGGAACAGGCGACGATGATCTCGTCGTTATCGATACGGATGTCTTTGATCTCGGGGCCCTGGCTGGAATAATAGCGGCCCGCCTTGAGGGATTGCAGAATGAGCTCCGGGTCCAGGCTTTCGGCCCAGACATGAACCCAGCCGCCGAAGGCGTCGTGGGTCACGTGATGGGCGTCGTCGGTGGCGAAGCCGGTCAGCCGCCGGCCCTGGTTGAGCAGGATATCGCACAAGCCCCAGCCGTAGCCCCGGTCGTTCTCCACGTGCGATCCGTGGTTATAGACCTCGATGGCATGGGCGCATTCGATGATGTTGGCGTCATTGGGGGTCAAGCCGTACCATTCCGGATGGACCAGGCCGATGAAGGCGCCGGCGTCGGCGGCGCGCCGGGTCAGGGCGATGATATCCTCGCCCTCGCCCATAGGGGCGAAGTCGGGCGGCAGGCCGATGGCCAGCACATGCCATATTTCATCGATCAGGGTTCTCGACGTGTGAAGCTCGGCGCCGATCAGGGTGGTGAAATCTTCGCGGCGCAGGGCTCGGGTGTCGGTCACCGGATAATTGTAGCGCTCAAGGAAATGATCGGACAGGGTGAGGAAATCATAGCCCGCGCGATGATAGCGGCCGATCACCTCGGCGGGCGTATGATCGCCGTCCGAATTGGTCGAATGGGTATGGAGATTGCCCTTGTAGAAGCGGCCGGTCTTGCTGAACGGGGGCTGGCCGAACGAAAGATTGTCCATCACACTTACTCCGAATTAGGAAGCACTGGCCCTTGATGGGAAACTCTGGTTGTCTGGCGATGTCATATGGCACCATGGCGCGTGATTAGCTATAGAAAAGATTAGGGATTTATGAACAAGGCCACTGTTTTATGCCGGCTCGACGACATCGCGGAACCCGGATCGATGGGATTCAGCCTGGGCAGCGGCGCCGAGCGGAGGGAAATATTAGTCGTGCGTGACGGTGGTGGCGGGCTGCGCGCCTATCAGAACAGCTGCCCCCATACCGGCGGTATGCTCGATTGGGTGCCCGATCACTTTCTCGACATCGAGCGAAAATATATCCTCTGCGCCACCCACGGAGCGCTGTTTCGCATAGGCGACGGCCTCTGTATCCATGGCCCCTGCATCGGCAAATCCCTGGTTTCGGTCGTCATCAAGCTCGAGGGCGAGAGCAACGTACTGGTGGACTAGCGCCCGTTTATGCCGAATAATCGACCCTGGGAGAAACACGTGAGGAGCGCTTGATCATGTCGGAAAAGGTCTATCCGGTTCCCGCTGAATGGGCCAGCAAGGCCCACTGCGACAACGATAAATATCTCGAGATGTACCAGCAGTCGATCGACGACCCGGAGGGCTTCTGGGCCGAGCAGGCGGAAAGCCTCGACTGGATCGAGCGCTGGCATACGGTCAAGGACACCTCCTATGAGGGCGACGTGCAAATCCGCTGGTTCGACGGCGCCAAGCTCAATGTGAGCGCCAATTGCCTGGATCGCCATCTGGCGACGCGCGGCGATCAGACGGCGATCATCTGGGAAGGCGACGACCCGAACGAAAGCCTGCACATCACCTATCGCGAGCTCCATGAAAAAGTCTGCCGCCTGGCCAATGGCCTCAAGTCCATCGGCGTCGAAAAGGGCGATCGGGTGACCATCTATCTCTCCATGATCCCCGAGCTTGCTGTCTCCATGCTGGCCTGCGCGCGTATCGGCGCGATTCATTCGATCATCTTCGGCGGCTTCTCGGCGGAATCAATCGCCGGGCGCGTCGACGATTGCGAATCCGAATATCTGATCACCGCCGACGAAGGGATTCGCGGCGGCAAGGTGATCCCGCTGAAAACCATTGCCGACGAGGCGGTGGCCAAAGGCGATCACATACGCAAGACAATCGTGGTCAAGCGCACCGGCGGCGAGATTGCCTGGAACGATGCGCGCGATGTCTGGTATCACGATCTGGTCGATGCCGCCTCGCCTGATTGCGCGCCGGAGGTTATGGAAGCCGAGGACCCGCTGTTCATCCTCTATACCTCGGGCTCGACCGGCAAGCCCAAGGGCGTTCTGCACACCACGGCGGGCTATCTGCTCTACGCCTCGATGACCCACCGCTATGTGTTCGACTATCACGACGGCGATATCTATTGGTGCACCGCCGATATCGGCTGGGTCACCGGGCACAGCTACATCGCCTACGGCCCTCTGGCCAACGGGGCGACCACGGTGATGTTCGAGGGCGTGCCCAACTACCCGACCGTGTCGCGTTTCTGGGAGGTCTGCGACAAGCATAAGGTCAATATCTTCTACACCGCGCCAACCGCCATCCGCGCCCTGATGCGCGAGGGCGACGGGCCGGTCAAGTCAACCTCGCGCAGCTCGATCCGCCTGCTGGGTACCGTCGGCGAGCCGATCAACCCGGAGGCCTGGGAGTGGTATCACAAGGTGGTCGGCGAGGGCCGCTGCCCGATTGTCGATACCTGGTGGCAGACCGAGACCGGCGGCATCCTGATCACCCCGCTGCCCGGCGCCACGGCCCTCAAGCCGGGCTCGGCGACACGGCCCTTCTTCGGCATCAAGCCGATAATCGTCGATAGCGACGGCAATGAGCAGAGCGGCGCCTGCTCGGGCAATCTCTGCATCAGCGATAGCTGGCCCGGCCAGATGCGCTCGCTGTACGGCGATCACGAGCGCTTCATCCAGACCTATTTCTCTACCTATCCGGGCCTCTATTTCACCGGCGACGGGGCGCGACGCGATGAGGATGGCTATTACTGGATCACCGGTCGGGTCGATGACGTGCTCAATGTCGCCGGCCACCGCCTGGGCACCGCCGAGGTGGAGAGCGCCCTGGTGGTCCATCCCGCGGTCGCCGAGGCGGCGGTGGTCGGCTATCCCCACGACATCAAGGGCCAGGGCATCTACGCCTATGTCACCCTGACCGTGGGGCATGAGCCCAGCGATGCGCTGCGCGCCGACCTGGTGCAGACCGTGCGCAAGGAAATCGGCCCGATCGCCACGCCTGACAAGATCCAATGGGCGCCGGGCCTGCCCAAGACCCGCTCCGGCAAGATCATGCGCAGAATCCTGCGCAAGATCGCCGCCAACGAGCATGACGCCCTGGGCGACATCTCGACCCTCGCCGACCCCACGGTGGTCGACGACCTGGTCGAAAACCGAATGAATAAGTAGGGGTCAGGGACTGGCGTTAGGGGTGATTGGCGCGCAGTATACGTCTTGGGCTTGTAGGGCGGCGCAGAGGGATTGGGCGAGGGTCATGTCGGCCAGGGGGCCGGCCTGGACGCGGATCCAGATGCCCTTGTTTTCGCCGAGATCGGTGTGCACCAGCTCAACCGCGAGGTCGCCCAACAGGGCGGCGTGACGCTTCTTGAGACTCTCCCACTGGTTCACCGCCGCACCCATGGTGCGAAACGAGGCGATATGAACCCAGACGCCGCTCGCCGGGACGGGGGTGCTCTGCGGCGGTTGTAGGATGACAATTTCCGGCACCGGGGCGGCGGGGATGAGGCGCTCGGGCCGTATGAGCAAGATGGTGTCGTAGGCCCGCCCCGCCAGTCGCTCGATCGACGGCGGCGGTGCGTTAAGCCCCCGCGAAGCCTGGCTGACGCGGCTATACCAGAGCGCAGCGGCGGCGTAATCCCGGGCCAGGCCGAGGCCGTTCTCGTAGAGATGGGCAAGCCGCATCTGGGCGCTCACGTTGTCGCCCAGGGCGGCGACGCGGAACCAGTAGGCCGCCATGAAATAATCCTGTTCGAGACCGAGGCCGCCGGCGTAGAGCTCGCCCAGGGCGAATTGCGCCAGGGCGTGGCCCTGCTCGGCGGCCCTCCGGTACCAATGGGCCGCCCGGCTGTAGCTTTGCTCGAAAGATTGCCCATTCTGGTACATATAGCCGAGGCTGACCTGGGCGTCCGCGTCGCCGGCCTGCGCCAACGGCGGCAGGGCGATCCGGGGCGGCGCGTCCGGGGGGATCACCGCGGGGCTGCAGGCGGCGACCAGCGCAGGAATAGCCATGGTCATGAACAGGGACGCCCATCTCATGGGGCGAATGGTAGCACGGTTCGCCGGAGCAGGCGCGTCTCCGGGTTTACCCCTGTGTCGGCGTCGCTGCCGCAGGTTTTGTGGCGAGCCACGCCCTGGTTGATTTCAGTATTCAGATACCCGCCGTGGCGGTCGTTTTCGTGACCCTGCTCGGCGTCGCCTGCGCTCAATCTCTGCGCGGCCATCACGATCCATCGAAGGAACTTTAAAGCAAAGTTGAGAGCAGTCCCAGGAAGCCAGAATAAGATATTATCTTAACGATGCCGCCAAACTGTCCAGCAATATAGGGCTACTTCAATAGGACGACGATTTGTACCTAACTGGCCCCCTACCACAATTTCTTGCGGGTTCCCGTTCTCGGCTACACCGCTTAGTATCAATCTTGAATTACCATTGCCGATGCCCATCCCGGAAGAGGAATTGGATTGATATTCTGGCTTCTGATCGCCGTCGTTGTCCTAGCCCCTCTTCCTTTCGCTTCCGTACAGCCGTGGAGCTGGAGCCTGATGGCGGTCGTCGTCGGCCTCCTGCTCGTCACCTGGAGCATGCTGGTCGTCATCGGTAGGCTGCGGCCAGCCTTCGGGTTGAGTCGCCTTTGGCTACTCATACTGCTGTTCTTGATACCAATTTGCTGGGCGGTGCTGCAGTCCTTATCACTCACGCCGGAGGCCTGGCACCACCCGCTGTGGCAAAGCGCCGCGGAAGCCCTGGACATGCAGCTTATACCAAGGAGCGATAATAGAGACCCATAGAGATCGTGTCCGCTTATTCCCGGGAAGGAAGGAAGCCGCGGGCGATGCAGCGCATCGGTTAGGTTTCCTGACGCACTCCGGGGGTGAGCGGACGCGACCGTGACGGCGGCTTCCCGTGGCTTTCGGACGTCGTTCCGCCCGCCTAGCGATGCGCTGCATCGCGTCGACGGACGCGCCTAAGTGGTGAGCGCGCCGCGTTTTTCTCGGCAAGCGAAAGAGGAAACTTGGCCGTTGCGCCGCCAGCAGGGTTCCAGTGGGTCCATAGGGACCTACTAGCTGCTTCGCTTCATCACTGCTCGGGCGCGGATGCTAAATCGGCTAGCCAAGCCTCAAGCAACTCAAGCTCCTCCGAGCCTATGAGCGCCATACGAACAAGTTGCTCATAGCACAGGCGCATATTGTCTGGGATATTGTCAGGCCCCTCCTGGATGGAGAGTGCACCGAGCTGCTGGGCTATATTCCGGTTATTGAGATAACCAGGCACCTCATCGGCAAAATCCCGCATCAGATCGTGTGGATTGCGGTCTTGCCAAACCGTCGGTTCATGGAACAAGACGCACCACCCGTTCTCCCAGGCGATGCGTTGGGCAACAAAACTACGCCAGATGTCCGTCATTCGGAAGGAGCAGTAGGCTGGAAGAAATAACAAGGGGTAAGCATCCGGCCACCAGGTCGTATTTTGGCTATTAAATGGACACCACGATCCCGCTTTAAGCGCCACTTGGCGATCCTTCAGGAACGACTGCGGCAACGGCAGAATGAGCCGGTAAATAGCATCGACATCCGGGTTTTCATCCGCGAGACCCTGTTGTATGGGACAATCCAGCTCTTCGATTACTAGCTGCTCATAGCTTTGCCAGACATTGTCAACCGCATCCAATGGCAATCCGCGGGGCCAGATTTTGGCTGTCGTGAAATAGGCGTAGACATTTATCCAGTTGTTTGCGTCCACGGCCCCAACTCGGACTACGCGTTGCCGAGGCTCGAAAAAACCGTCTCTCGGCAGGTTGTCGTCATCCGTGTCGATGATCAGGCCCGCTTGCTCGTGTATGGCAAGCAGGTAGCCAATGTTTTTACGGGCATAGTGATTCTTGGGGCAAATTTCTGCCAGCAGAAAGCCCGTCTCGTACTGCTCGTCAAGCCGCAGGAAGCGGCAGCCTTCGAGATGGAAATCTGCCGGAGATTTCGCATCACCGATAACAATGAAATTATGATCGCTGGCCATGCTTTGCCGAGCCAGTGCTTGCATGGCCTCGGTCGGAGGATTGATTGAGGTGACAACGACCGTTGGCGTCATGGCGACGACCCGGTTCCAGGCCTGGTCACAAGCTCCCTGCCAGACGTTGCCTGAACAGTCCAAACAGACGCGCGAAAGCACCCGTAACAGCGGCGCCGGTGACTCTGTTCGAGGGGGCGTGATAGTGAATCGGTACTTCGGTGAAATTCATATGGCGGCAGTAGACTTTCATCTCTGTTTGGAAGAAGTGCATTCTCGACTGTATCCCCCGGTCAAGGACATGCTGAAGCGCCGCACGCTGAAACATTTGATAGCCACAAGTCATATCGCTCAGCTGCGTGCCGAGCAAGAGATTGGTCAGGATCGACCCGCCACGGCTGATGAGGTACCGCTTGGGGGAGACCTCCGAGATACGACCGCCCTGGCAGAAACGACTTCCGAATATACAATCATAGCCCTCTAGCATGGGGCCAAAGAAAAGACTGAGGTCCTCCGGTTGATGACTGAATCCAGCGTCAATTTCGAGGATCCATTCGAAACCGGTTGCCAGGGCTTCACGATAACCACGCTCGTAAGCATCGACGAGACATCTGTTTTCAGGTGCCCATACGACTCTCAGCCGGTCTTCTTTCACCACCAATTTGTGGAGCAGATCCAGCGTCTCATCCTTGCTGACATTGTCGAGCACAGCGATAAACACGACCTCACTCAAGGCAGCGGTTACCTCAAGCATACGATTGACGAAACGAACAGCCGAATCGGCCTCGTTCGCCATCGGACAAACAATCGCTAAGCGGACATCCGATATTTGCATTTTCAGCGTTTCACCGTTGACAATGTGACTCTGTGATAGATGCCTCGGACATTCGCGCTATGGGCTTCATGTCATGCCGGGTTAGCACAGATGTTAGGTCAACAATATAGACGCAATTGTGATTACATCATTAACAGCACTTCGCCCTAAGCATACTATTGGATTCTACTGTAGCAATATCCAATGGCTCCTACAGCCGAATTTTTAACAAATCTCAGCTATAAATTTTTAATAATATTTGAATTTATTATTATAACAAATAATTATAAGAATATTAATGTTATTATCTAACATTTTTGTTTCTATTTACTACAAGCCACAATATTAATACAATGAGACCGATGAAACTCATTAGCCACAAAGTAATAGAACGAAACACAATGGTGACGATTGCCGCATCGGCGGGGGTCGCACCGAATTGGATGAGGAGAAAGATCGCCGTGGCTTCGAAACCGCCAACGCCGCCCGGCAGAAGCACAAGCACACCGACGATGGTGGCCAGGCCGAACACACCGAATGCCACCCAAGGCGCTATGAGAAGATCAGGCAGCAGTTGCAGCATGATGAGATACAGCGCCATCACTTCGCAGCTCCAGGCAATCAGGGCAAACAGGCTGCCGATGATAAATGGCTTCGGCCGGAGCAGGCTACCGGCCGTGTCGAGCAATCGGAGCAGGCCGGCTATAAATTTCTTGGATCGCTCGGATCGTGCTTGCGCCGCCAGCAAAACATTACGCAAAGGAAACTTTCCCAAGAATAAAACGAGCGGCGGCAGGAGAACGACGGAAAGCAATACATAGTGTCCAAATCCTGTGAAGAAGGACATGCCAACAACCGCGAACAAGACGATGGCGATGAGATCAGTTAACCGTTCAATGAGCAACACCCCTGCGCTTTCCGAAAGGGCCGTGCCGTATCGCATGCGCAGTAATGCCGATTTGACCAGTTCGCCTGCTTTTCCTGGCGTCGCCGTCAGGGCAATTGAGGCGATAAACGCCATGGAGCTCGGCACGGCAGGAATCGGCCAATCAAAATGTCGGCCATAATACAGCCAGCGGGCAACCCTCACCGCGATACTCAGAAAAACCATTCCCAAGGCACCAACGAACAGCCATGAATGAGACAAGAGGGCAACAGTTTGCTCTATTCTTTCCCAACCGGCCCAGGATGAAAAATAAATATAAATAAATAAAAGACTAATGACAGTAATTACACTTCGAATAATCCATTTATGCTGTGTATAACTATAATCACTTTGGGCTTCTATTTTCATTATTTGTTGATGCGTCTTAACAATCCGATTGTCAACATTACTTTAATCTCGTGCATGTGGCCCATTCACTCAACGGCGCCTAGGTTTTGATCGAACCACCAGGCAGGAGACAGTATGATACAGCGCCAATCAATGGACAGTTGGACCGGGATGGACATGGTGGACGATCAACGAATCGACGCGCAGGTCGCAGTGACCGGCGCTTCTGGTCATATCGGTTATTGGGTAGCCCGGGCCTTGCTAGCCCGGGGGGCTCGGCTGCTGTTACCGGTGCGGCGGATTAACCGCTCGGTCGAGCAGCTTAGGCTTGGCGGTGCTCGGGTGGAATTAGTCGACCTGCATGATCGTTCAGCCTGCGCGCGGACATTATCCGGTGTCGATTGTCTGTTTCATTTGGCTGCCGAAAACACCACCGACACATCACAAGCCGATCGAGTCAGGCATAACACCCAGGGTTTGACCGAGGCCATCATGACGGCAGCGGCGGAAGCCAGGGTGGGCACCGTCGTCTACACCAGTTCCGCAGTGGTCATCGGCCGCTCCGCCGACCCCATGCGTCTGCTCACCGAGGAAGATCGGTCGGAAACCTCTGAAAGCCCGTATGTAGCCGGCAAAAAGGACGCCGACACCACGGCACACAACATTGCGGCAAAGGCGGGAATTGACCTTCGTCGCGTTTATCCATCCTGGGTCATGGGTCCCGGCGACTTGCGCGGCACCGCACCACAACGTTTGGTGGCCGGCTTCTTGAACAAGGGCCAGCCGTTCCATCTTCCCGGCGGCGTCTCCATCGCCCATGTGTGCCATGTGGCCGAAGCCCATGTAGCGGCCTGGTTGCGCGGTGCCCCGGGCCAGGACTACCTGCTGGGCGGCGACAACATTAGCTTTGAACAGCTATTTGGTATTCTGGCCCGGCTGGGCGGATGGCGCGGCCCAGTCCTCGGCCTGCCCCGCAGCTTCGTCATCGCGGCCAGTTCTGTGCTATCGGTCCTGTTGAGGCCGTTGGGCAAAGCCCCGCCTTTGGAACCCGGCTATGCGCGGGCCATGATCGGGCGCTTTAGCTGGTACGATTCGACTCGGGCTCTGGATGAATTGGGCTACCACATCCCGCCGGCCCGAGAGACCCTGGCCGATGCCTTTCAGTGGGAACGCCAGCGGGCCAGGAGTTGCCATGTTCTGGGCCTGCCCACCACTCGTCCAGGGCCCGCTATAACCGAGCCCGCCACTCAGCCGGCTCCGCTGCTGGTAACCGGCGTTCCCGGTTGGCTGGGCAATCGGTTGGTGGATGTTTTGGTGGCCGGTCTCGCCGGCCACCGGCCAGAACGGCGGCGGCAAGTGCGGTTGTTGGTGGAACCGTGCCATGAGGGGTTGCTCACTGGCTTGCCTGACAATTTTTCAATTCATCTCGGCGACATCCTGGACCCCGAAGCGGTGGCCCGGGCACTCGAAGGCGTGGGCACTGTCTACCATCTGGCCGGCGTCATCTATCCGAGCCGTATCCGTACTCTTTACGAGGTCAACGCTAAAGGCACCAGAAACTTGGTGGACCGATGTATTGAAGCAGGGGTGAGGCGCATCCTCTACATGAGCACCGATAGTCTCTGCGGCCATGGCACGCCGTCACAACCGATCTTCGATGAGACTACCCCGAGCCGGCCGTTCCGCCATTATGGACTCAGCAAGGCAATGGCCGAAGACTACCTCATGAAAATGACCGCCGAGGGCAGCATCGACGGCACCGCCTTGCGCGGCTTTTGGTTCTTTGGCCCCCACGCCCCGCCTCGGCAGCGCCGGTTCCTGGCGATGATGAAGGGACATCGGCAAGTTATTTTCGGTGACGGTAAAAACCTGCGCAGTATTTCCCATGTTGATAACGTGATTGCCGCCTTTATGGCCGCTGAAGACGAGCCCCGAACCTATGGCCGCTGGTATTGGATCGGTGACGAAAAAGCAAACTATTCCATCGACCAAATACACGGGATCTTGTGTGCCCAGGCCGGCAGCACGTATAACCCGCACCGTCTGCCCGGATCCATATGCACCCTGATGCTAGGCTTGGACAGCCTGATGGGCCTATTCGGTCGATTGAGCCCGACGATACACGGAGTCGCCAAGTTCCGGTTCGATATTGCCGGGCGGATTGACGCCGCGCAACGGGACTTCGGCTATTGCCCGGTGAAGTCCCTGGACTCCTGTATGGCCTATCAAAGTGACGACGAGGAACCCCTTACCTGATAAACCAACTCAAACCCATTTAATCTTACTACGCTGATGGGTGAGTCTATAATCTTCTCCACCGACAGTGCAACTTAGGTGACTTCATCATCCAAATCTAAGTGTTTGGAATATGTGGGTTAAAGTGTCTAAATTATCTAATTCAGGATGCGTAATGAGTTCAGCCAAGGGGTTTCGAGTTACGCGATTGGCCACAGCATTTGCAGCCAGACCACTTCTTCCTTTCGGCTTCGCGGCCTTTGGCATAGTGGCCGCGCTCACAACGCTACCATTTATGAACGAAATGCCGATCTATTGGAATAATGCCGAGATTCTCGCGAGTGGCGAGCTCTTACCTAGCGATAGTTTCTACTTATTCGGTTATTCGTTAATCTTATCTCCTTTTATCGCGTGGTTTGGCCTGAACGGCGTCACGGCACTCCAAGCTTCAATATACGCCTTAACCATATGGTTAGCATGGACGCTCCTGAACCGGGCCAAAGTCACGCCCACGCTGGTAGTTGTTGGAACCGCAGTCATCGCCTACCATCCATATCTGTTGTTAAATATTCAGAGAGTAAACGATAATGTTATAAATGTTTTTTTAATTATCATACTTTATTATTATTTGTTTACGAGCCGTGTGTTACATGATTTTTCTCGATCGGTAGGTTGTGGAATTGCTTTAGGACTATTCTGTATTATTCGACCCAATGCTGCGGTGTTTGCTTTGCTTCCCATTGTAGCGCTACTTATGGACCATCCTACGCGGCAAAAGGGATATCGCTTGGCCGCTCTGTATGGCTCTGCCATTGCCGTATGGTTTGCTGTTTCGTTTGTAGCCACGGGAACGCCATTCTTCGTACCAAGTAATGGCCCCTACAATCTTTTCGCCGGGAACAATCCATATAGTGAAGAAGCGTTGTTGAGCATGTTCAATGGCGAGTATTCTATCGACCGTGGACTTGAATATTTTGGATATGCGGGGGTAGACCGTTATACGATTGATGGCCAAACTTATATTCGTCTGAGCATGGAGTTTATCAAGAGCCAGCCGGCCGAGGCGTTCAAGCTGCTTTTCATCAAGGCCTGGGTATTGCTTGGTCCCGACCTAAGCCACGCCGATAACACTGCGGAAATCCTCATCCAAACTGCGTTGGCAATGCCGGTGTTGGTATGGCTGGCGTTGCTGTGGCTAACCAGAGGATTGGTGTCTCGTTCCGAGACGCTTTATATTTTACTCTTCTTCATACTGTTCATCGGTCCTTTTATTGCCACTAATGCGGATCCCCGTATTCGGCTGCCACTGGATGTTATGCTTCTGGTCGACTCCGTGAAACGCTTGGACCTTTATTGGAGAAGTCGACGTACCGAGTTTCGATAAATGACGCTCAACCTGCAGCCTCTCCCTTAACAACCGATATGTGCCCGTACACCGCGAACCCGACGGGAGCGGCTTGGTTTTGTTGCGGACAAAAATGACCGTCTGGACCTATCCGCCGAGAGCGATCACCTGCGCACGCGGTCCGGCCTCGAAACCATGCGTGTCCTGAGGCATTGGCCTGCGGCTGCTACGTCATCACCACGAAGAACACGGGGTCGATCGTCGAAGACGGCGTGCATGGCGCTCTGGTGCCACCCGGCGATGCCGACGCTCTGTCTGACGCCAACCGAGCCGCACAGAGTGAAACTGCACCCGATCCATCAGATGCCGAGACTAAACAACTAGGGCCTGCTTGTCTGGCGGTTAATAGAGTCTTAAGCTTCTCAGTGTGTCGTTAAAAATAAAATCGAGCCGTGCATACGCCATCGGGGCGTGGGCTCTCGCTTTTGGTTTGGCCATTCTGCTGGTTGCCGGGGCGTTCGCCTCCTGGGTTGCCTATGCCCGAGGCTTGGCCATCTTGAGCCTGCTCCCGGCCGCCGGTTTGCTCGTTTTGTTGCCCTGGGCTTTCCGGGCCTGGCGGCAATTCAAATTCGACAGCGATATCCAGCGGATCATTCTGGATGCCATGCCCGGCGGATTCTTTTTCGTGGATTACCGCGATGACGGCGAACGGCTGTCGTCCAATTTTTCCTCGGCTTTCGGCGAAGGGTTCGAGGCTTTCATGGCGACGCTCGATGGCGATCATGAGGCGCGTCTTTTCGCCAGTATCGACGCATTGCGCGCCGGCGGCGAGGATTTCGACATGACAGTCGCAAATCGTGACGCCACGAGGCATTTTGAGGTCGCCGCCCGCGCCGTGCCAAATCGAGACGAAGCGATCGGCATGATGATTTGGCTGCGTGACGTGAGCGATAGGGAGGCCGCAGGCGCCGCGGAGCGCGCCGCCCGTGATCGCCTGATGGAGACCCTGGACGCCGTCCCACTGCCGATCTGGCGGCGCGATGGGGATCACGCCCTGACTTACTGCAACAAGACCTATGCGGATATCGTCGAGACCGACGCGGCGTCAGCCACCGCGGGACAGGGGATCGAGCTGGTCGCCGAGGCGGATCATGAGAAGGCCCACGATCTCGCCGATCTGGCGCGCAAGACCGGGGACGTCCAGGGCACCGCCTATCATGTCGTGGTCGATGGCGCCCGGCGATTGCTCCATTTGGCCGAGGCGCCCCTGAAAGACGGCGATAACGATACCCTGGATGGCGGCACTGTCGGGGCGGCCTGGGACGTTACCGAGATGGAGGAAACCCGGCGCGATCTCGCTCAGCATGTCGCGGCCCATGCCGAGGTGATCGGCAGCCTGTCCACCGCCATTGTCATTTTCGGCCCTGACAAGCAGCTTGAATTCTCCAACGACGCCTACGCAAAAATGTTCGATCTCGATACCGAGTGGCTGCGCGAAAAACCCCTGTATAGGGAAGTGCTCGAGCTCTTAAGAACCAAACGCCGCCTGCCCGAGGTGCCGGACTTCGCCGCCTTCAGGGACAAGCGCGAAGCCATGTTCAACGATTTGATCGAGCCCTTCGAGGAGGTTCTATTTCTGCCGAGCGGTGTCTCTTTGCATCTCAAGACGACACCGCATCCCTTTGGCGGGCTGATGTTTACGTTCGAGGATGTGACCGACACCCTGGCCCTGGAGAGTTCCCTCAATACGCTGATCGCGGTGCAGAGCGCCACCCTCGACAATCTCTACGAAGGCGTCGCCGTGTTCGGCGGCGACGGCCGTCTTAGACTGCGAAATCCCGGCTATGCGCGCATCTGGAAGCTCGATGTCGATCAGCTCGACGGCGAGCCGCATATCGCCGAAATTCTCGAGATGACCAAGGCGCTCTACGATCACGGCGACGATTGGGACAGCTACAAGGCGCGCATCATTGCCCATACCACCGAACGTTCGCCAAGCTTCAACCGGCTCGACCGCACCGACGATACGGTCCTGGAATGGGCCAGTGTGCCGCTGCCCGATGGCGCCACCTTGATGACCTACCTCGACGTCACCGACAGCAACAATGTCGAGCTGGCCCTGCGCGAACGCAACGAAGCGCTCCAGGAGGCCGATCGTCTGAAGTCGGAGTTCATTTCCAATGTTTCCTACGAGCTTCGCACCCCGCTCAACACCATCATCGGCTTTAGCGAGTTGCTGTCGGCGGGTTTCTTCGGCAGCCTCGAGACCCGTCAGGCCGAATATGTTCAGGGCATCTTCGATTCATCCCAGCATCTCCTGCAATTGGTCAACGACATCCTCGACCTCGCCACTATCGAGGCCGGCCACATGCGGCTTGATGTCGGCTCGTTCAATATCGACGATATGCTGGACAGCATTCTGACCCTGACGCACCAGCGGGTGCTGTCCGAAAACATCACCCTGGATTACGATTGCCCGGCCAGCCTCGGCGTTATGGTCGGCGATGAGCGGCGCATCAAGCAGTCGATTTTTCACCTGCTCAGCAACGCCATAAAATTCACGCCCGAGGGTGGAACGGTGGCTCTCAAAGTCGCCGAGGACGAAGGGGTATTGGTGATCACGGTCAGCGATTCCGGCGGCGGAATTCCCCACGACGACCTGGTGCGAATATTCGAGAAATTCTGGCGTCGCGGCAACGTCCCCCTGCACGCCGCGGGAACCGGTCTGGGCCTGCCGCTGGTCAAGTCCTTCGTCGAGCTTCACGGCGGCCATATCGAAGTGGAATCGAGTGACACCGGCACCACGATCACCAGCTACCCGACTCTCGCCGTGCGCTGGTTTGCCTCCTGCATGAAGTTCTTCGGCAGCCCCATGATAGGCCGCCTGCTCGCGCGCGGCGAGGCCATACCCGATGCGCTCGTACGATCCCTGTTGTTTTGCGGAAGGATTTCAACAGGCCGCATGGCTGACGCAGAGGTTGCCATCGCTCGCCGGCGCCAGGGAGTCGATGAACAATTACTCGTTTAGACTCTATGGCCGCCAGGCCGAGAAGCTTGTCCGCACAAACCGCCAATCGGCTCGGATCTATCATTATCGTGCCGGACTCGGCCATGAATCGGTTGCCACGGCCAAGGAGCTTGGCATGATCGCATTGTGCGATCATTCCATCGCGCATCCCGCCGTACTGGAGCATCTTGTCGCCCATCAGGGGCAACTGCCGCCGCCGGGCATTCAGGGGGCGATGGGAACATTCTGGGCCGGTATTCTCCACGACATTGAACAATCCGACGCTGTAGTGGTGAATTCTGATTTCGTTAAGGAGACCTTCGTTCATCAGGGCTGGGACCCGGCGCGCGTTCACGTCATCTATTGGGGGCCGGACGAGCAATTTTTCGGCTCGATTCCGCAGGGCGATCCCCGGGAAAACGGGCGCGATGCAACCATGCGGATGTTGTTCGCCGGGACTCTCGAGCAACGCAAGGGGGCGACAACCCTGTTGAGCGCGGTTGGGAAGCTCGGCGATGCGCCCTGGCGGCTCGAGATCGCGGGCATGGTCGACCCGGGAATCCGCCACGCGCTCGATCGTGAATTATGCGATCCTCGCATCACAGTCAGCGGGCTCCTGCCGAGACGGGAACTCGCGTCGAGAATGGTCGCCGCCGACCTGTTCATATTCCCCTCGCTCGCAGAAGGTTCGGCGCGGGTCGTGTTTGCCTGCCGATGGATGTCACGTCTCGCGCAGAGTCTTAATCCCGCTATTCGTCGAATATTCGAAATGAAGCGCTTCGCCGGGAAAGACCAGCGGGTGAATAGCGTGGGCCGCGAGGGCGGCTTCCGAAAAACCACTGAGGATGAGCTTGAGCTTACCCGGGTAGCGCGCGATATCGCCGATCGCGAATATCCCGGCGCGGTTGGTCTGCGCGGTCGCCGCCTCGATGGTGATGTGGTTATGGTCGAGCGCCAATCCCCAGTCGGCAATCGGCCCCAGGGTCATGGCCAGGCCGAAAAAGCATAACAGTGCATCGGCCTCGAGACGCCTCTCGGCGCCGTCGAGGTTGCGCACGACAACCGCCTCCAGGCGGCTGTCGCTGCCCTCCAGCCGGTCGAGCTGATAGGGTACCACCAGGTCGACGACGCCGTCTTCGGCGAGTTTTGCCAAGCGCTCGGCCATGTCGGAAGCGGCGCGGAATTTGGCCCGGCGGTGGACCACCGATACCCGGGCCGCCACCTCGGCGAGAGAGACCGCCCAGTCGACCGCGGAATCGCCGCCGCCGGCGATGACCACCCGTTTGTCCCGAAAATCCTCGCGGCTGCTGACCATGTAGAACACGGCGCTGCCTTCGTATTGTTCGATCCCATCGAGATGGGGCCGGTTGGGTCCGAAGGCGCCGCAGCCCGCCGCGACGATCACGGCGCGGGCTTCGATCTCATCGCCGCTCGAGGTACGGACCCGCCAGCCGGCATCAGTCTCGGTGAGGGCGACCACCTGCTGGCCGAGGTGATAGACCGGCTCGAAGGGGGCGGCCTGCTCGATCAGCTTGTCGACCAGCGCCATGGCGTCGATGCGCGGATAACCGGGAATGTCGTAGATCGGCTTTTCCGGGTAAAGCGCGGCACACTGGCCGCCGATGACGTCGAGGGCATCGATGACATGACAGCGCATGCGCAGCATGCCGGCCTCGAACACCGCGAACAGGCCGACCGGGCCGGCGCCGATGATGACGATATCTGTAGTGACCATGCCCCGGTTGTAGCGCCGAGAGGCACAATTGCGCAACCACACAGCGCTGTGGTTCATGATAGTCTCGCGGCATGACGATGAAGATTCATTTCAGAAGATACCGCTGGATGGCGCCGGCCGCACTGCTTGTGCTGGCGGCCTGCGTTGCCGCATCACCGCCGCCGCCCGGCCCGGTGCAGTTCTCGGCCGACGACACCGCCGTGGTCAGGGGTGGCCCCGCCCAGGAGGATTATCTCTTCGGCCGCGGCAATGTGACGCTGACGCGGATCGACGATACCGTCCTCGTCGATGACGGAAACACGCCGCTATACCGTAACGTCGAAGTCGCCGCCGGTCCCCACGCGGTCTATTTCAACTACCGTCATGGGGCGCTTTGCGCCACCGATCAGACCTGCGCCATGTCCCTGTCGCGCGACCGCAAAATCGCGCTCAGCGCGCAAGCCGGCCATATCTACCGGGTCGGCGCGACCTATCGCGCTGGGCGGTTGTGGTACTGGATCACCGATCAGAGCGACGCCAACCGGTTGGTCGCCGGCGAATTTCCCGACGGCGCCGATTGGGCGACGGTCGTCGAGGGCCTGGGAGGCGATCGACTGTTCTGATCGGGAGCCCATGCAGACCAATTTCACCCTGGCCCAGCTTGCCACATCCGAGATCGAGGAAGCCGAGAATATTCTCCGCAAATGTGTCCATTGCGGCTTCTGCCTGGCCACCTGTCCGACCTATGTTCTGCTCGGTGACGAACTCGACAGTCCGCGCGGGCGCATCTATCTGATCAAGCAGATGTTGGAGCGCGGCGTGGCGCCCGCGGCCAGCGTGGTGACCCACATCGACCGCTGCCTGAGCTGCCTGTCCTGCGCCACGACCTGCCCCTCGGGGGTCGACTACGGCCGTCTCATTGACAGCGCCCGGGTCCATATCGAGAAGACTTACAGGAGGCCCTGGGCCGACAAAATGCTGCGCCTCCTGCTGTCCTTGCTGGTGCCGCGCCCCGGGCTGTTCCGCCTCGCCCTGATCGCGGCGCGGCCGGTGCGGGCGTTTGCGCGGTTCCTGCCGGGACGCTTGGCCGCCCTCGCGGCCATGGCCCCGGCCCGCATCGAACCCCCGTCGCCCCTCGAGCGTCCCCAGGTCATTCCCGCCCATGGTCCCCGGAGGCGGCGCGTCGCCTTGCTCACGGGCTGCGCGCAACGAGTACTGGCGCCGTCGATCAACCAGGCGACCATCCGCCTGCTGACCCGCCTCGGCTGCGAGGTGGTGGTCGCCAAGGGGGTCGGATGCTGCGGCGCCCTGGTCCATCACCTGGGCCGGCAAGAGGCGGCGCGCCAAAGCGCCCGCGCCAATGTGGCGGCCTGGCGCGCCGAGATGGAGGGCGACGGCCTCGACGCCATCATCGCCAATGCCTCGGGCTGCGGCACCATGATCAAGGATTACGGTCATTTGCTGGCCGGTGATCCTGAGTGGGCCGAGGCGGCGGGCGACATCGCCAGATTGGCGAAAGACGTCAGCGAAGTACTAGATGAACTCGACTTCGCGCCCGAAGAAGGCGTCGAGCGGCCGGTCATCGCCTATCATTCGGCCTGCTCTCTCCAGCATGGTCAGAAGCTCCATGACCTGCCCATGCGGGTGCTCGCCAAGGCGGGCTACGAGGTTCGCGACGTCGCCGATGGTCATCTTTGCTGCGGCTCGGCGGGGGTCTACAACCTGCTCCAGCCGGACCTCGCCGAGCGCCTGCTCGCGCGCAAGATCGAGACCCTAGAGCGCACCGGCGCGGACGTCGTTGCCGCCGGCAATATCGGCTGCATCAACCAGCTAGAGCGGGCCACGTCCATGCCCGTCATTCATCCGGTCGAGCTGATCGATTGGGCGACCGGCGGCCCTCGACCGGCGGCCCTCACCGACTGACATTGCCACCATCACGCTATTGTGTTGGTCAGGCTCCGGCCGACGCCCTATCATGGAGGGCATGATACGCTTGAGACATCTAATCCCAGCGCTCGCGCTTCTCGCGGCGATTGTCTTCGCCCCGCCGACTCAGGCGCGCCAGACCAATGCCCGCCTCGATGTGCTGTTTGCGCGCCTCCATGTCACCGACAATCTTATCGAAGCCCGCGGCATCGAGGCGATGATTTGGGGCCTCTGGACCGCCGCCGAGGATGACAAAATCGACCGGCTGATGATCGCCGGCGTCGCCGCCATGAATGCCGGCCGGTACGGTACGGCCTTGGAGAACTTCGACGCCATCATCGAGGACGATCCCGAGTTCGCCGAGGGCTGGAACAAGCGCGCCACCCTGTATTATCTCATGGGGCGCTTCGAGGACTCGATCGCCGATGTGGAACGGACCCTGGCGCTCGAGCCGCGCCATTTCGGCGCCCTCTCCGGCATGGGGCTGATCTATACCGCGTTGCAAGACGGGGAAGCCGCCCTGTCCTGGTTCGAGCAGGCGCTCGAAGTAAATCCCCATATGCCGGCCATCGCCCGGCGTACCGAAATGCTCAGAAAAATGCTCAAGGGCGAACCGATTTAGCGAGCCGGACGACAAGGCAACCGGCGATCGAACGAGACTCGGCGCCAAACGGTCATTGACGACGGCGGTAATTGGCGCCAGCCGGTAATTGGGACAGACGGTAATTGGCGCCGGCAGTAATTGGCGACAGTATATAATTAATTGGGGCTGGCCCCTATCGCTCCTTGGTATAGATTGTCCCGCCATGGCGCCGCCCCTTCTCACCCTGCAAGATATCGACCTTGGCTTCGGCGGCGCGGCGCTGCTCGAGGCGGTCGAGCTTGTGGTCTCGCCGGGGGATCGGCTGTGCCTGGTCGGGCGCAACGGCTCGGGCAAGTCGACGCTGCTCAAGATCGCCGCCGGATCCCTCGAGCCCGACCGGGGAAGCCGATTCATCCAGCCCGGCGCCGCCCTGCGCTATCTGCCCCAGGCGCCGGATCTCACCGGGTTTTCCAGCGTGCTGGAGTATGTCGAAGCGGGCCTCGGCGAGGGTGACGACCCCGATCCCGCGCGGGCGCTGCTCGGCCAGCTCGGCCTGACCGGCGACGAGGCGCCGCAAGCCCTGTCCGGCGGAGAGGCCCAGCGCGCCGCCCTGGCCCGCGCCCTGGCGCCGAAGCCTGATATTCTGCTGCTCGACGAGCCAACCAACCATCTCGACCTGCCGGCCATCGAATGGCTCGAATCGGCGCTTCAAGGCTCACGCTGCGCCTTGGTGCTGATCAGCCATGACCGGCGCTTCCTGGAAACTCTCAGCACCGCCACCCTGTGGCTCGACCGGGGCGCGATCCGCCGCTTAGACAAGGGATTTGCGCATTTCGAGGCGTGGCGCGATGAGCGGCTCGAGGCCGAGGTCGTCGAGCGTCATAAACTCAAGCGCAAGATAGCCCGGGAAAACGACTGGCTGCGTTATGGTGTCGCGGCGCGCCGCAAGCGCAACCAGGGACGCCTGCGGGCGCTCCACGCCCTGCGCCGACAACGCAGCGACCAACGGCCGGCGGTCGGCGCGGTCAAGCTGGCGCAAACCCGGGGCGCGGTCTCCGGCAAGCTGATCGCGGAAGCGGAAAATATCGGCAAATCCTACAATGGGCGGGCGGTGGTGGCGGATTTCTCGGTCCGCATCAAGCGCGGCAGCCGGATCGGCGTTGTCGGCCCCAACGGCGCCGGCAAGACCACGCTGATCAAGATGTTGACCGGGCAGCTTACCCCCGATTCCGGGACCGTCCGCCTGGGCGCCAATCTCGACATCGTGACCCTGGATCAGCATCGAGAAAGCCTCGATCCGCGCCACACCCTGACCGAGGCCCTGACCGGCGGCGAAGGCGATACGGTCCTGGTCGAAGGCAAGCCGCGCCATGTCATCGGTTACATGAAGGATTTCCTGTTCACCGCGGATCAGGCGCGCACGCCGATCGGCGCGCTGTCGGGTGGCGAGCGCGGCCGGCTGATGCTGGCCCGTGCCCTGGCGCGGCCATCGAACCTGATGGTGCTCGACGAGCCGACCAACGATCTCGACCTCGAAACCCTCGATCTGTTGCAGGAAATGCTGAGCGATTATTCCGGCACCCTGATCATGGTGAGCCACGACCGCGATTTCCTCGACCGGGTGGCGACCGTGGTGATCGCGGCCGAAGGCGATGGCCGCTGGGAACAGTATGCCGGCGGCTACAGCGATATGATTGGCCAGCGAGGCGCGCAAATGCCGGCGCCCGCAAAAGATGCCAAAGCGAAGAGCAAGCAGGCAAAGCCCCGCGCGGGACGAAAATTCTCCTTCAAGGACAAACACAGCCTCGACGCGGCGGGGCTGCGCATGGCGGCACTGCAAGAACAAATCGCAGGGATTCGCGAGAGCCTAAACGATGCCGATCTTTATGGCTGCGATCCGGCCGCTTTCGCCGCGAAATCGAGCGCCCTCGATGCCGCGATACAAGACCTCGCCGCCGCCGAGGAGGAATGGCTCGCCCTCGAGCTGCTGAGGGAAGAAGCGGAGACGGGGTAAATCAGACCCATCGCCGTACTGTCCCGATCCGCTTGGATGGACCCGGAACGGGTAAAATAATTATTGACTAATTGGTTAATTTTTGATCATATGGTCAAATATTTACTATAATCGTTTCGGGGATTTTTTTAAAAATGTCTGGGAATAATAGATTGAGTGCTGTTGCCGCCGCCACGCGGGCGGAACCGAGCGAGGGGCGCCATGGAGGCAAACGCTCTGTCGCCTTGTTGGATGTCTTGTCGAAAGTCGACTTCCACGGATACCGGGATATTGTCGATCGGGTGGTGATCCCCGCTGGATCGTCGATCGACGATCATCGGCGGGGCGATGACGAGGAGATGTACATCGTCCTCAAGGGATCGGCCATGATGACCTTGGATGGCAAGACCTTCCGCGTGCGGGAAGGCGACATGATGCTCAACGCGCCGCGCAGAGATTACGGCCTGGTCAATGATACCGGCGCCGACATCGAGTTGCTGATCATTCAAGTGAGGTAGGGTTTGAAATTTTCTTGATCCGTTGATAAAAATTTGATCAAATGATCAAATCTTGGCGGCAATATAACGGGAGTGCATGTCATGTTTGAGAATCTGCGTGCAAGAGATATCGCCACGGGGCGGTTGTCGGGGGCGGAGTACGCGGAGAATTTCACTGATATCCATCCCCCCCTGACCGCCCATCAGGCCGAGGTCGAGGCCGACCGCTGCTACTTCTGCTACGATGCGCCCTGCACGGTGGCCTGCCCGACCGCCATCGACATCCCCCAGTTCATCCGTCAGATCGCCACCGGCAACCGGTTGGGTTCGGGCGAGACCATATTCGCGCAAAACATCATGGGCGGCATGTGCGCGCGGGTCTGCCCGACCGAGCAGCTTTGCGAGGAAGCCTGTGTGCGCACCAGCGCCGAGAACAAGCCGGTCAAGATCGGCTTGTTACAGCGCTACGCCACGGACGGATTGATCGACGAGCAGCGCCAGGTCTTCACCCGCGCCGAGTCGAGCGGAAAGCATGTCGCCATCGTCGGCGCCGGACCGGCGGGGCTGTCCTGCGCCCATCGCTTGGCGCTGTTGGGCCACCAGGCGACTATCTTCGAGGCCAAGCCGAAGCCCGGCGGCCTCAATGAATATGGCATCGCCGCCTATAAGTCGGTCGACGACTTCGCCCAGGCCGAAGTGAACTACATTCTCGCCATCGGCGGCATCTCCATCGATTACGGCAAGCGTTTGGGTTTGGATGTGACCCTGGAACAGCTCGTTGAGGATTACGACGCCGTATTTCTCGCCATGGGCATGGGCGCGGTCAACAGCCTGGGCCTGGACAACGAAGATCTCGATGGTGTCGACGCCGCTGTCGACTATATCACCGAGCTGAGGCAAGCCGTTGAGTTGTCGAGCCTCGAAGTTGGCCGCGAGGTGGTGGTGATTGGCGGCGGCATGACCGCCATCGACATCGCCGACCAGAGCAAGCGTCTGGGCGCTACGAATGTCACCCTGGTCTACCGCCGGGGCGTCGAGCGCATGGCAGCCAGCGCTTTTGAACAGGAACTGGCAAAGGTCGACGGGGTCAAGATCATCTGCAACGCCCAGCCCCATCGCCTGATCGGCGAGGCGGGCGAGATCGCCGCCGTTGAATTCGAATATACCAAGACCGACGGCAACGGCCAGATGATCGGCACCGGCGAGAAATTCATCGTCGACGCCGACATGCTGTTTAAGGCAATCGGCCAAACATTCGCGTCCGATGGGGCATCCGGCTTGACCCTGGAAGGCGGAAAACTGGCCGTTGACGAGGAGCGCCGCACGTCCATGGCCGGGGTATGGGCCGGCGGCGATTGCGTCGCCGGCGGCCAAGACCTTACCGTCGCCGCCGTGGAGGATGGTAAGGTCGCCGCCATCTCCATGGATAAGTCGCTCAGGGGAGAATGAGACATGGCTGACATCCGCAACAATTTCATCGGCATCAAATCGCCCAACCCCTTCTGGCTCGCCTCGGCGCCGCCGACCGACAAGGAATATAACGTGGTGCGCGCCTTCAAGGCGGGCTGGGGCGGCGTGGTGTGGAAGACCCTTGGCGAGGAAGGCCCGCCGATCGTCAATGTCAACGGGCCGCGTTACGGCGCGATCCATGCCGGCGACCGCCGGGTCATCGGCTTCAACAATATCGAGCTGATCACCGACCGGCCCCTCGACGTCAATCTGCGCGAGATCAAGCAGGTCAAGCGCGATTGGCCGGACCGCGCCATGGTGGTGTCGATCATGGTGCCCTGCGAGGAAGCCGCCTGGGAGAAAATTCTGCCCCTGGTCGAGGATACCGGCTGCGACGGCATCGAGCTTAATTTCGGCTGCCCCCACGGCATGTCCGAGCGCGGCATGGGAGCCGCCGTCGGCCAGGTTCCCGAATATGTCGGCATGGTTGCCGCCTGGTGCAAGAAACACAGCCGCATGCCGGTGATCGTCAAGCTCACCCCCAATATCACCGATGTGCGCCAACCGGCGCGCGCCGCCAAACAGAACGGGGCCGACGCGGTGTCGCTGATCAACACCATCAATTCCATCGTCGGCGTCGATCTCGATGCCATGGCGCCCAACCCCAACACCGACGGCAAGGGCACTCACGGCGGCTATTGCGGCGAGGCGGTCAAGCCCATCGCGCTCAGCATGGTCTCCGAAATCGCCCGTGATTCCGAGTGCCAGGGAATTCCCATATCGGGCATCGGCGGCGTCACCAACTGGCGCGACGCGGTCGAATTCATGGCCCTGGGCGCCGGCAATGTGCAGGTCTGCACCGCCGCCATGGTCTATGGATTCCGCGTCGTCGAGGATATGATTTCGGGCCTCAACAACTGGATGGACGACAAGGGCTACGCCCGCCTCGACGATTTCGTCGGCCGCGCCGTGCCCAATGTCACCGACTGGCAATATCTGAATTTGAATTATGTGGTGAAAGCCAGCATCGATCAGGATCTCTGCATCAAATGCGGCCGCTGCCACATTGTCTGCGAGGACACCTCCCATCAGGCGATCACGGCGAGCCGCAATGGCGAGCGCCGTTTCGAGGTTGTCGATGCGGAATGCGTCGGCTGTAATCTCTGCGTCACGGTCTGCCCGATCGAGGACTGCATTTCCCTGGTCGCCATGACCGAGGGCGTCGATCCGCGCACCAAGCGCCCCATCGATGGGTCATATGCCAACTGGACGACTCATCCCAATAATCCCGCCGCTGTCGCCGAATAGAAGGTGAGCAAGCGGGACAAAACATGCTACCAATTACCCAATTAACAAATTTTATTACAGTGGAGGAAGACCAATGAAATATATTACTAAAGGATTGGCTGTCGTCGCCCTGATAATCGGCGCGATGGTTTGGACAACCACGGCGGACGCCGCCAAGATCAAGGTTGCCGGCATCTACACCCAGCCGATTCAGCAGAAATGGGATGCCCGGCTGCATCTCGCCCTGGTCGCCGCCGAGGAGCGCGGCGACATCGAATATGTATTCTCCGAAAAGGTCGCCAATACCGATTATATCCGCGTGCTGCGCGAATATTCCGAGAGCGGCGTCGCCCTGATCGTCGGCGAGGCCTTCGGGATCAGCAGCGAGGCGCGCAAGGTTGCCGATGATTACCCCGGTGTCGCCTACCTCATGGGCGATCCTTTCAAGCCCCACGGCAGTAATTTTGCGGTGTTCGACAATTACATCCATGAATCGACTTATCTCATGGGCATTCTCGCGGGCTCGATGACCAAGACCAACAAAATCGGCATGGTCGGCGGCTATCCCATCGGCGAGGTCAACCGCCTGTTCCATTCCTTCATGAACGGCGCGCGCTCGGTCAACAGCGATGTCCAGTTCAAGGTCAACTTCATCGGCTCCTGGTATGATCCGCCGAAGGCCAAGGAAGCCGCCTTCGCCCAGGTCGAAGCCGGTGTCGATGTGCTCTATGCGGAGCGCGCCGGGGTGGTCGACGCAGCCCGCGAGAAGGGCATCCTCGCCTTCGGCAACGTCAACGACATGAACAAGGAAGAGAACGGCATGAACGTGGTCGTGACCTCGGCCCTGTGGGACATGGGTGCGGCCATCGACAACGCCATCGCCGAGGTCAAGGCGGGCAAGTTCATGGCCGCCAACTACAAGGAATGGACCATGATGCAGAAGGGCGGCACCAGCTTGGCGCCCTATTATGAGTTCGAGGACAAGATTCCGGCCGCCGCCAAGGCGAAGGTCGAGGCCATGACCGCCGATATCATGTCCGGCAAGCTTGTCGTCGAGATCATCGACGACGAACCGAAGTCGACCTACTAAAGCTGGCTTCGACTTAGCCAACGTTTCGGGGTCGCCCCATGGCCGTTCTCGAGATCGTTGGCGTGACAAAGCGCTTTGGCTCTCTCCTCGCCAACGACGGCATTACGCTGTCGTTGGCCGAGGGTGAGATTCTCGCGCTGCTCGGGGAAAACGGCGCCGGCAAGACCACTTTGATGAACATCCTGTTCGGCCATTACACCGCCGACGAGGGTCATATAAAGGTGCGCGGCGAAATCCTGCCGCCGGGCTCGCCCGATGCCGCGATTGCCGCCGGGATCGGCATGGTGCATCAGCATTTCACCCTGGCCGACAATCTGTCGGTTCTAGAAAACGTCATCCTGGGCCGCGAATCCCTGTGGTCTTGGCGTCAGGACAAGGCGCGCGGCCGCGATCATATCCTCTCCATGGCGCGGGACTTCGGCCTCGAGGTCAATCCCGACGCCCTGATCTCCGATCTTTCCATCGGCGAGCGCCAGCGCGTCGAGATTCTCAAGGCGCTCTATGGCGACGCGCAAGTGCTGATCCTCGACGAGCCGACAGCGGTGCTCACCCCGCAGGAGACCGAAAGCCTGTTCGAGACCCTGCGCCGGCTGGTCGACCAGGGCCGCTCGGTGGTCATCATTTCCCACAAGCTCCATGAAATTCTCAGTGTCAGCGACCGGGTCGTGGTGCTCCGGCGCGGCGCCATTGTCGGCACGGTGAAGACCGCCGACGCCGACCGCGACAGCCTCGCCGAGTTGATGGTCGGACGCGCCGTGGTACGGCCCAAGGCGGAACCCATGGCGCCCGGCGAGGAGGTATTGCGCCTCCATAAAGTCTCCCTGGGGGGCGCCAAATTGGACGCCGTCGAGCTTACCGTGCGGGCCCATGAAATCATCGGTATCGCCGGCGTGGCGGGCAACGGCCAAGCCGATCTGGCCAACGTGATCAGCGGCCTGGCGCGGCCCACGTCCGGCCATATCACCCTGTTCGGTGAAGGCCCGGCGCAGCTTACACCCGAGAGCGTGGTCGCCGCCGGGGTCGGCCGCATTCCCGAGGACCGCAACGCTGTCGGGGTGATCGGCGCCATGACCGTGTGGGAGAATCTGTCCAGCGAGGACATCCGCCGGCCGCCCGCCTCGCGCGGCGGCATCTTCCTCGACAAGCCCGCCGCGCGGGCCCGGGCGGCGGAATTGATCGAGGCCTATGACGTGCGCTGCAAGGGTCCCGACGCGGAGACCGGCCTGTTGTCCGGCGGCAATATCCAGAAGCTCATCCTGGCCCGCGCCCTGTCGCGCGAGCCCAAGCTTATCCTCGCCAACCAGCCGGTGCGCGGGCTTGACGAGGGGGCCATCGCCTATGTCCATGAGCGTCTGCTGGCGGCGCGCCGGCGGGGCGCGGGCATCCTGCTGATCACCGAAGACCTGGACGAGCTCATGGCCCTCGCCGACCGGGTCGCGGTGATGTATCGCGGCCGCCTGAGCGCGAGCTATGCGGTGAGCGAGGTGACCGTGCCCGAACTCGGCCTGATGATGGCCGGACAAAACAGAGAAGCCGGGGAAAACAGTAAAGATGGCGCGCGCCATGCGGTTTGAACCGCGCGAGCGTGTCTCCGTCCTGGCCGCCGCCGCGGCGCCCCTGGCCGGCGTGGCGGTGGCGCTTCTGCTCTGTTCGGTGTTGATACTCTGGACCGGCGAATCAGTGCTGGAGGCCTATTGGCTGCTGCTCAAGGGCGCCTTCGGGACGAAATTCGCGATCACCGAAACCCTGAGCCGGGCGACGCCCCTGATCCTCACCGGGCTCGCCGCGGCCGTCGCCTTTCGCGCCAAATTCTGGAACATCGGCGCCGAGGGCCAGCTCTATTGCGGCGCCCTGGCGGCGACCTGGGTGGGCACCGGCCTGCTCATCTTGCCGCCGGTGCTGATGATCCCGCTGCTCTTCCTGGCCGGCGCCCTGGGCGGGGGTGCCGCACTGCTGGTGCCGGTGATCCTCAAGAACCGGCTCAAGGTCGACGAGGTGGTGACCACCCTGTTGCTCAATTTCATCATCCTGCTGTTCGTCAGCTATCTTCTCGAAGGGCCGCTGAAAGATCCCATGCTGATGGGCTGGCCGCAGGCCGCGCCGATCATCGACGAAGGTGTGCTGCCCCGGCTGGTCGAGCGCAGCCGGCTCCATCTCGGCCTGGTTGTGGCGGTCGGCGCCGCGCTCATGGTCTGGCTGGTGATGACCTTCACGGTCTGGGGCTATGAGATCCGCGCGGTCGGCCACAACGCGGCGGCGGCGGCCTTCTCGGGGATCAAAATCAACCGCACGATCATCCGCACGGCGCTGCTCAGCGGCGGCCTCGCCGGCATGGCCGGGGTCACCGAGGTGGCCGGCCTGAAGGGCTACCTGACCCTCGATCTGTCGCCCGGATTCGGCTATGCGGGCATCGCCGTGGCCATGCTGGCGCAGCTTCACCCGATCGGCGTCCTGGCCTCGGCGCTGTTTCTCTCAGCCATCTATGTGGGCGCGGATTCGATGAGCAGGGGGGTCAACATCCCGACCTATATCGCCGATGTGCTGGTCGCCACCTCCATGCTCGCCGTGGTGCTGAGCGTCATGCTGACGCGTTTCAGAATACGGTTTAATTGACATGGATGTCATCGAAATCCTCGCCACCGTGGGCTTCTGGGCGGCCACCCTGCGCATCGCCAGCCCGCTGATCTTCGCCACCCTTGGCGAGCTCATCTGCGAGCGCGCCGGGGTGCTCAATCTCGGCATCGAGGGCATCATGACCATGGGCGCCATGGCCGGCTGGATGTGGGTCTATCAGGGCGGCGATCTATGGGGCGGGGTGCTGTTCGCAGCCGCCGTGGGCGGGGCTTTCGGCCTGCTGCACGCGATCTTTACGGTCTATTTCGGGCTCTCACAGCATGTCGTCGGCATCGGCATCACCCTGCTTGCCTCGTCGCTCAGCTTCTTCCTGTTCCGGATGATCCTGCCGGCGGCGACGACACCGCCCAAGATCACCGCCTTCCAGGTCTATGAGGTGCCCTATCTCTCCGACATTCCCTTTATCGGCCAGGCTTTTTTCACCCAGACCCCGTTGACCTACCTCGCCCTGGCCGTCGTCCCGGTGGTCTGGTACGGGCTCTATCGCACCCCGGTGGGACTCGCCGTGCGCATGGCCGGGGAAAACCCGGCCGCCGTGGAAGCCCAGGGTATCGACGTGCTGGCGGTACGCGGCGGCGCCGTGGTGGTGGGCAGCGCCTTCATGGCGGTGGGCGGCGCCTTCCTCACCATGTCGGCGTTCGATGCGTTCTATTTCGGCATGGTCAACGGCCGCGGCTGGATCTGCATCGCCCTGGTGATCTTCGCCTCCTGGCGGCCCATGAAGGCCCTGTTCGGCGCCCTGCTGTTCGCCGGGCTCGATGCGTTGCAAGTGCGCGCCCAGCAGATTTCCGGTGTGTTCATCCCCTATCAATTTTTCCTCATGATGCCGTTTGTGCTGAGCATCGTCGCCATGATCTTCATGTCGCGCAGCGCCACCTATCCCAAGGCCCTTCTGGTGCCGTTCCGTCGGGGCGAGCGAATCTGATGCTCGATCTCATCCTGCGCGGCGCGACCCTGCCCGACGGCCGCGAGGGGCTGGATATCGCGGTTCGGGACGGCCGCATCGTCGAAGTCGCGCCCGCCCTGGAAGAGACCGCCGCCGAGGAAATCGACGTCGCCGGCCGTCTGGTGACGCCGCCGTTCGTCGATCCCCATTTCCATATGGATTCCACCCTGAGCCTCGGCCTGCCCCGGTTCAACGAGAGCGGCACTCTGCTCGAAGGCATCGCCCTGTGGGGTGAGCTTCAGCCCGACCTGACGGCCGAGGCGGTCAAGAGCCGCGCCCATGAGATGTGCCGCTGGTCGATCGCCATGGGCACCCTGGCCATTCGCAGCCATGTGGACGTCACCGACCCGTCCCTGATGGCGGTCGAGGCGCTGCTCGAGGTCAAGGCGGAGGTTGCGCCCTGGATCGACTTGCAGCTCGTCGCTTTCCCCCAGAACGGTTTCTATCGCGATCCGCCGTCGGCGGACAACCTGAAGCGGGCGCTGGATCTCGGCGTCGAGGTGGTCGGCGGTATCCCCCATTTCGAACGCACCATGGCCGACGGCGCGGCCTCGGTGACGGCACTCTGTGAGATCGCCGCGGAGCGCGGCCTGCTGGTCGATTTACATTGCGACGAGACCGACGATCCCCTGTCGCGCCATATCGAGACCCTGGCCCGGGAGACCAAGCGGCTCGGCATGGCGGGCCGGGTCACCGGCTCGCACCTGACCTCCATGCATTCCATGGATAATTATTACGTCAGCAAGCTTTTACCGCTGATCGCCGAGGCGGGCGTCGCGGTGATCGCCAATCCGCTCATCAACATCACCATTCAGGGCCGCCACGACGCCTACCCGAAACGCCGCGGCATGACCCGGGTGAAGGAATTGATGGCCATGGGCATCCCCGTCGCCCTGGGCCATGATTGCGTCATGGACCCCTGGTACAGCCTGGGCAGCCACGACATGCTCGAGGTTGTCCATATGGCGATCCATGTCGGCCATATGACCGGCAGAGACGAGATGCGCAGCCTGTTCCGGTCGGTCACCGAGACCGCCGCCGAATTGCTCCATCTCGACGGCTATGGGGTGACGCCCGGCTGTCACGCCGATCTGGTGGTGCTCCAGGCCGGCGACCCCATCGAGGCGATTCGCCTGCGCGCGACGCGGCTCTATGTCATCCGCCGGGGCCGGGTGATCTCGCGCATGGCCCCCTCGGAAGCCCGCCTCGACCTGGACGGCGAGACCCATAAGGTGGATTTTTTGCGGCCGCCGCCCGACGGCTAGTGGTTCCCACTTAACGCTTGAGTCCCCCAAGAACCTATGGCCTGCCTGGGGTATTGCCCCTTTTGGACGGTACCAAATGTTAGATTCCATCCACTAGTCTTGCGGTTGCGCGACGATGCGCATGTAGGGCAGGGGCTGCTCCCAGCCGCCGGGATATTTTTCCTTGGCTTCGTCGTCGGAGACCGCCGGCACGATGATGACGTCCTCGCCTTGCCGCCAGTTGACCGGCGTCGCGACCTTGTGCTTCGCCGTCAGTTGGCAAGAATCGAGCACCCTGAGAATCTCGTCGAAATTCCTCCCGGTGCTCATGGGATAAGACAGGGACAGCTTTACCTTCTTGTCCGGTCCGATGAGAAACACCGTGCGCACGGTCGCATTATTGGCCGCCGTGCGGCCCTCGGAGGTATCCCCCGCGTCGGCCGGCAGCATGTCGTAGAGTTTCGCCACCTGCAACTCGGGATCGCCGATGATCGGAAAATTGACGGCGTGGCCCTGGGTCCTCTCGATGTCCTTGGACCACTCCGTATGATTGCCGGTCGGGTCGACACTGAGGCCGATGACCTTGCAGTTGCGCTTTTCAAACTCCGGTTTTAGACCGGCCATATAGCCGAGCTCGGTCGTGCATACCGGGGTGAAGTCCTTGGGATGAGAAAACAGAATTGCCCATCCATCTCCGATCCAATCGTGAAACGTGATGGTGCCTTCCGTCGTCTCCGCTGTAAAATTCGGTGCATCACTACCAATTCGGATAGTCATTTAATATCCCCTTGGTTAGTTCGATTCCCCTCAAGAGTTGACACTAGGGCCAAGCCGATCCAGGTTCAACTGATCGGGGCCGCAGATCTAGTGCTTGCGCGGCAAAATACCGTGCAGGATGACGGCGCTGACGGCGTCTTCGATGCGGTCGAACTCTTTCTTGTTGAGCGCGCCCTTGCCCCATACGGCCTTCACCTGAATGTCGAAGTCGGCATAATGCTGGGTGGTCGCCCAGATCATGAAGATCAGATGGATCGGATCGATCGGCGCCAGCTTGCCGGCGGCGATCCACTGCTCGATGACCGCGCATTTATCGGCCACCAGGCTTTTCAAATCTCCCCGCAGATAGCTGTTGAGGACGGGCGCGCCGCGCAGCATTTCGGAAGCGAAGATGCGCGACGCACGGGGGTTTTTCCAGGACGCCTCGAGCTTGTGGGCGATGTAGCGGCGAATTTCGCTTTCCGGGTCTTTGTCGGCGTCGAGTTCCGCCAGGGGCTCAAGCCAGAAATTCAGCGTATGGTCCAGGACGGCGCGGTAGAGTGTTTTCTTATTTTTAAAATAATACAGCAGGTTAGGCTTGGACATTTCGGCGCGCTTGGCGATCTCGTCCACCGTGGCCCCGCGAAAGCCATGCTCGGCAAAGACGGTCTCCGCCGCCGTGATGATCCGGCTCTCGTTCAAGGCCTGAATACGCGTTTTGCCGTTGGCCTGCCGCGATTGAGGTTCTACAGTCTTCATCAGGGTCTCTGAGCAGTGAAAATAAATTGATAAATAGGTCACAGGAAACTAGTATTTCTTTTACCTTATGGTCAAAAAGCATACAAAAGTACAGCCCATAAGAAAATGAACAGGGGAGCATCGCGATATGACCGCCAAAAATGCGACAGGCAGAAATCTGAGAATCGACGGCCAGCGTCTGTGGGACAGCCTGATGGAAATGGCCAAGATCGGCGCCACGGAAAAGGGCGGGGTCTGCCGCCTGGCGCTGACCGATCTCTGCAAGCAGAGCCGCGATCTGTTCATTAAATGGTGCGAGGAGGCGGGCTGCACCATCAAGGTCGACAAGATGGGCAACATTTTTGCGCGCCGGCCCGGGCGCAATAACGACCTGGCCCCGGTGCTCGCCGGCAGCCATCTCGACAGCCAGCCCACCGGCGGGCGCTTCGACGGCGTCTACGGGGTGCTCTCCGGTCTCGAGGTGGTGCGCACCATGAACGATTTGGGCATCGAAACCGAGCGGCCCTTCGAGGTCGCGGTCTGGACCAACGAGGAGGGCTGCCGCTTCGCCCCGGCCATGGTCGCATCGGGCGTGTTCGCCGGGGTCTACGATCTCGACTACGGCCTGAGCCGCGCCGATCCCGACGGCAAGACCATGGGCGAGGAACTTGCGCGCATCGGCTATGACGGGCCGGAGGACGTCGGCGGGCGCGACATCCACGCCTATTTCGAGTCCCATATCGAACAGGGCCCGATCCTCGAAGACGAGAACATCACCATCGGCGTGGTGACCGATGCCCAGGGCCAGCGCTGGTATGAGCTGACTCTGACCGGCGTCGAATCCCACGCCGGGCCGACCCCCATGCGGATTCGCAAGGACGCCCTGCTCGGCGCCGCGCGCATCGTCGATGCCGTCAACCGTATCGGCCTGGACAACGCGCCGGTGGCCTGCGCCACCGTCGGCATGATGGAGGTCTATCCCAATTCGCGCAACGTGATCCCCGGCCGGGTCTGGTTGACCATCGATTTCCGCCATCCCGACGACGATGTGCTGGCCGGCATGGACGCCGCCATGCGCAAGGACGTGCAGGCGATCTGCGACGATATCGGTCTCGAACTCGAACTCGAGCAGATTTTCTATTACGCGCCGGTTCATTTCGAGGAAAGCTGCGTCGATGCGGTGCGTCAGGGCGCCGCGGCCTGCGACTATCCGATGCGCGAAATCGTCTCCGGCGCCGGTCACGACGCCTGTTATATGGCCGCCGTGGCGCCCAGCGCGATGATCTTCATCCCCTGCGTCGACGGCATCAGCCACAACGAGATCGAGGACGCCAAGCCCGAATGGGTGACGGCGGGGTGCGACGTTTTGCTCCATGCCGTGCTCAACCGGGTCGATGAGGCCTCCTGATCGAAGCAGGCAGAAGCGATGACCGAGGATGCCGTCGCCGTCGTCGAGATCAAGGGTCTCGGCCTGACATTCGAGACCGCCGACGCGCCGGTCCATGCCCTGTCCGGCATCGATCTGACCATCGGCAAAGGCGACTTCGTCTCTTTCATCGGGCCGTCGGGCTGCGGCAAGACGACCCTCATGCGGGTCATCGCCGATCTGGAGACCCCGACCTCGGGGGCCCTTACGGTGAATGGCATGACGCCCGGGGAAGCCCGCAGGCAGCGCGCCTATGGCTATGTCTTCCAGGCCCCGGCGCTCTATCCCTGGCGCAACGTGCTGCGCAATGTGACGTTACCGCTCGAAATCATGGGCATGGCGCCCGAGGCGCGGCGCGTTCGCGCCCTGAAGCATCTCGAGCTGGTTGATCTGGTGGGCTTCGAGAAGAAATATCCCTGGCAGCTTTCCGGCGGTATGCAGCAGCGCGTCTCGATCGCCCGGGCGCTGTCCTTCGAGCCCGAACTCCTGCTCATGGACGAGCCCTTCGGCGCGCTCGACGAAATCACCCGCGATCACCTCAACGAACAGCTCCTGCGGCTCTGGGAAAAGACCAAGAAGACCGTGGTCTTCGTGACCCATTCGATTCCCGAGGCGACCTATCTGTCGAGCCGCATCGTGGTCATGTCGCCGAGGCCGGGGCGCATCATCGATATCATCGATTGTAATTTGCCGCCCGACCGCGGCCTCGACATCCGCGAAACCCCGGAATTTCTCGCCATTGCCCATCGCGTGCGCGAAGGCCTGAGGGCCGGTCACGATGAGTAAGCGCGCGATGAGTAATCCGGGGGGCGGCAAGACCGGGCCGATACTGCTCATCGTCGGCGTCATCATCCTGGCCTGGTACGCCGGGGCCGTCTATCTCAACACGCCCTGGCAGATCGAGGTCTTCGAGCGCGCCGGTCAGGACTGGACGGCGAGCGAACTGGTGGCCGAGACCTGGTCTCAGAAACGCCCGGTCCTGCCCTCGCCCCATCAGGTCTTCGCCGATCTCTATAAAAGCGTCTTCACATACAAGATCACCTCCAAGCGCAGTCTGCTCTATCACGCCGGGGTGACCGCCTCGTCGACCCTGCTGGGCTTCCTGTTCGGCAGCCTGTTGGGCATCGTGCTCGCGGTCGGCATCGTCCATAACCGCACCCTCGATCATTCCCTGCTGCCCTGGGTCATCACCTCCCAGACCATCCCCATCCTCGCCATCGCGCCGATGATTATCGTGGTGCTCGGCGCCATCGGCCTCAAGGGCTTGATCCCCAAGGCGATCATCTCGACCTATCTCTGTTTCTTCCCGGTCACCATCGGCATGGTCAAGGGCCTGCGGTCGCCGGACCCCTTGGCCAGTGATCTGATGCGCACCTACAGCGCGACGCGCAGACAGACTTTCTGGAAGCTGCGCCTGCCCTGCTCGACGCCGTTCCTGTTCACCAGCCTCAAGATCGCCGCCGCCAGCAGCCTGGTCGGCGCCATCGTCGGCGAGCTGCCGACCGGCGCCCAGGCCGGCATCGGCGCCCGCCTCCTGGCCGGCTCCTATTACGGCCAGACGGTGCAAATCTGGTCGGCCCTGATCATGGGGTCGCTCATGGCCGCCCTGTTCGTCAGCCTGATCGCTTTCACCGAGAAGCGGGTCGTCGGCCGCATGGGGTTGCGCCGATGAGGATGTCGGCATGACCTGGACACGGGACATCTCGGCCTTGGCCGCGGGGGCTGCAATTCTGCTGGCGGGAGCGGCCAGTCTCGTCATGGCCGGACGACAGGATCTCGCCATCCACTGGTTCGCGTCGCCGCTCCCGGCCCTGGCCTGGTTGGCGGCCATGGCCGCGGCGGGCTGGATGCTGTGGCGGCCGTTATCGGGCCCGGTGGTCGGGCTCGCCCTGCTCGGGGTCATCACCCTGGGGGGGCTGGCGACCCTGGATGCGATCACGCCGGGCGGCGCCGCCGGTCCCGGCGCTTTGGGGCTGTGGTTGTTCGTCGTAGCGCTTGGCTTCCTTGCCTGGCGGGCCATGGCGCTGCTCGCCGATTGCCGCCTCGCCAATCGTCACCTTGAGCGCGGTCTCCTGTTTATCATCCCCGCCGTGTTCGGCTTCGGGCTGCTTTTTTTGTGGGAAATCTCCGTCCTCGGGTTCGGCGTCTCCCCGGTGTTGCTGCCGGCGCCCAGCGCCATCGGCCAGGCCCTGGCGGCGAACGTCGATATCTTGGCGTCGGATTTCTACCAGACTTTCGCGAAAGCGGTGCTCGCCGGTTATGCCATGGGCTGCGGCGGGGGGTTTCTGGTCGGCGTCATGGTCGACCGCATCCCCTTTCTGAAGCGCGGCCTGCTGCCGCTCGGCAATCTGGTCAGCGCCCTGCCCATCGTCGGGGTCGCGCCGATCATGGTCATGTGGTTCGGCTTCGATTGGCAGTCAAAAGCGGCGGTGGTCTCCATCATGACCTTCTTCCCCATGCTGGTGAACACCATCGCCGGGCTCGCCGCATCCGGGGCCATGGAGCGCGACCTGTTGCGCTCCTACGGGGCAAGCTATGGCCAAACCCTGATCAAACTGCGTTTGCCTAGCGGCATGCCTTTCGTCTTTAATGCGTTGAAGATCAATTCGACCCTGGCGCTCATCGGCGCCATCGTCGCGGAATTCTTCGGAACCCCGATCGTCGGCATGGGCTTTCGGATTTCCACCGAGATTGGCCGCATGAACCTGGACATGGTTTGGGCGACCATAGCGGTGGCGGCGCTGGCGGGATCGTTGTTTTATGGCGGGATATCACTGGTCGAGCGCGTCATGACTTTCTGGCACCCATCTTTTCGGCAATAATCAACCAACCATCACTAAAGGGAGAGACATTATGCGTAAGTTTATATTAGCAGCGGCCGCTTTGGCCGTCGGTCTGGCGGGGCAAACCACCCAAGCGGCGGAGCAGGTCACCATCCAGCTCAAATGGGTGACGCAAGCGCAGTTCGCCGGCTATTACGTGGCCCAGGAAAAGGGTCTCTATGCGGCCGAGAACCTGGATGTCACCATCAATCCCGGCGGCCCGGATATCTCGCCGCCCCAGATCATCGTCGGCGGCGGCGCCGATGTCATCATCGATTGGATGCCCTCGGCCCTGGCGTCCCGCGAGAAGGGCGTTCCCCTGGTCAATATCGCCCAGCCGTTCAAGCGCTCGGGCATGATGCTGACCTGCCGCAAGGACACCGGCATCGCCGGGCCCGAGGACTTCGCCGGCAAGACTCTCGGCGTGTGGTTCTTCGGCAATGAATATCCCTTCCTGAGCTGGATGTCGAAACTCGGCATCTCGACCCAGGGCAGTCCCGGCGTGACCGTGCTCAAGCAGGGCTTCAATGTCGATCCCATCCTCCAGCGTCAGGCCGATTGCGTTTCGACCATGACCTACAATGAATATTGGCAGATCATCGACGCCGGCATCCCGGCCGACGAGCTGGTGGTCTTCAAATATGAGGACGAGGGCGTCTCCACCATGGAGGACGGGCTCTATGTTCTCGAGGACAATCTCAAGGACCCCGCCTTCGTCGACCGCATGGCCCGCTTCGTGCGCGCCAGCATGAAGGGCTGGGACTGGGCGCGCAAGCATCCCAAGGAAGCCGCCCTCATCGTCCTCGACAACGACACCACCGGCGCCCAGACCGAGAAGCATCAAATCCGCATGATGGGCGAAATCAACAAGCTCACCGCCGGTTCCAACGGCAGGCTGGACCCGGCTGACTTCGACCGCACGGTGAATACCCTGCTGTCGGGCGGTTCCGACCCGGTCATCACCATGAAGCCGGTCGGTGCCTGGACCCATGTCATCACCGACAAGGCCGGCTTGATGTAGCCGGCGCCGTTCAAAACCCGAGGGGCGGCGCCGGTTCGCGGCGCTGCCCCGATGAAGCTCGTGCAACAAGGAGAAAGCGCATGTCGATCTTGATCCGGGGCGGAACCGTCATCACCGCCGACCAATCCTTCCGCGCCGATGTGGCGACCACGGACGGCAAGATCACGGCGATCGGTGAAAACCTCGAGGCCGCCGCCGGCGCCGAAGTGATCGATGCCGGGGGCTGCTACATCGTGCCCGGCGGAATCGATCCGCACACCCATATGGAACTGCCCTTCATGGGCACGGTGGCGTCGGAGGACTTCTTCTCGGGCACCACCGCCGGCATGGTCGGCGGCACCACCATGATCATCGATTTCGTCATCCCCGGCCCCCAGCAGGACGTCATGGAGGCCTATCACACCTGGCGCGGCTGGGCCGAAAAGTCGGCGGGGGATTATTCCTTCCATGTCGCCATCACCTGGTGGGATGAGACCGTAAGTGCGGCCATGGGCACCCTGACCCGCGATCATGGGGTCAACAGCTTCAAGCATTTCATGGCCTACAAGGGCGCCATCATGGCCGACGACGAGATCCTGGTGAACAGCTTCACCCGGGCCCGCGAGCTCGGCGCCATCGTCACCGTCCATGCGGAGAACGGCGAGCTGGTCGCCCACTTGCAACAGAAGATGATGGACGCCGGCATCACCGGTCCGGAAGGCCATCCCTTGTCGCGGCCCCCCGAGGTCGAGGGCGAGGCGGCGGCCCGCGCCATCCGCATCGCCGAGGTGCTCGATGTGCCGCTCTACATTGTGCACAACTCCTGCATCGAATCCCTCGAGGCCATCACCCGGGCGCGGCGCGACGGCCAGCGGGTGTTCGGCGAGGTGCTGGCCGGCCATCTGCTGGTCGACGACAGCGTCTATCGCAACCCCGATTGGGACTTCGCGGCGGCCCATGTGATGAGTCCGCCGTTCCGCCCCAAGAAACATCAGGAGGCGTTGTGGAAGGGCATCCAGGCCGGCATGCTGCAGACCACGGCGACCGACCACTGCTGTTTCTGCGCCCCGCAAAAACGCGCCGGCCACAATAATTTCACGCAGATTCCCAACGGCACCGGCGGCGTCGAGGACCGCATGCATGTGTTGTGGCATCACGGCGTCAACTCGGGCCGCCTGACGCCCAACGAATTCGTCGCCATCACCTCGACCAATGCGGCGAAGATCTTCAACATCTACCCGCGCAAGGGCTCGATCTCTCTCGGTGCCGACGCCGATATCGCGATTTGGGATCCGGAGCGCGAGCGCACCATATCCGTCAACGAGCATCACCAGACCATCGACACCAATATCTTCGAGGGCATGACGGTCAAGGGCATCAACACCACCACCATCAGCCAGGGCAAGATCGTCTACCAAGACGGCGAGGTGCGCACGGAGAAGGGCGTCGGGCGCTATATCGACCGGCCGTGCTTCGCGCCCTACTACGCGGCCATGGA
>ERZ813253.71-NODE-71-length-39764-cov-7.870752_pt1 | contig 39764 bp, 37 predicted proteins | sample MGYA00520893_ERZ813253 | MGnify/ENA primary metagenome ERZ813253 (study PRJEB31669, sample SAMD00080414) | marine metagenome | biome: oceanic hadal pelagic zone biome; feature: marine hadalpelagic zone; material: sea water | place: Pacific Ocean:Izu-Bonin Trench...
AACGCCAGTATCCGCCAGGCCCTCGGCAGCGTGCCGCTGCAGGATATTATCTCGGGTGAACGCGCGGCGCTGATGGCCCAGATCCGCGACATCGTCAACGGCGAGGCCGTCGACTTCGGCATCGATGTCATCGATGTCCGGATCAAGCGCGGTGATCTGCCCGAGGCGAACAGCGAGGCGGTCTTCAGGCGCATGCAGACGGAACGGGAGCGCGAAGCCAAGGAGCTGCGCGCCGAAGGCTCCGAGGAGGCGCAGAAGCTACGCGCCATCGCGGACCGCAAAAGAGTCATCCTGATCGCCGAAGCCAAGAAGCTGGCGCAGATCACCCGCGGTGAAGGCGACAGCACGGCGATTCGCATCTTCGCCGAGGCCTTCGGCCAGGATATCGAATTCTTCTCCTTCTATCGCTCCATGGAGGCCTATCGCGAGGCGCTCAGCAGCGACGACACCACCATGGTGTTATCGCCCGACAGCGAGTTCTTCCGGTATTTCGACGGTTTTTCCGGCGGATTGATAAACGACGCCGCCGAGTAAGGCGGCGCCGCCCCGAAAGGCTTGGATCATTGTCTCATGAACGTAAACTGCACTCCTTAGTTTCTAATTTCCAGAACCAAGCGGCCTGTCACTAAGGTTTCCACTAAAATCCGATCGTGACTCGGAGGCGGGGTGGTCGTTAGGCCGGCAATCCAGCAGCGATCAGGCGCGAGGCGAATGCCTCTAGGTCCGAAGGTCGCCGGTATGGCTGTTGTTCGGCGAAACGTTGAACTGAAAAACCCGGGTCGCTAGCGATCACACGCTCGGCGGCCTCCCGTGCCGCGCCGGACATTTCCCGCGCCGAGAAGGAGGCGGCTCGCACCAGCTGAGCCGTCGCTCCCCCAGGATTCACCCGCAGGGATTCACTCGCGACCGCCTCTGCGGCTTTGAAATGATCCCTGAACAAGAGCGCCAGAGCCAGAACATCGGCGAAGAACGGTGGATAGACAGGCGAATAGCGGATCGACCAAGTGATGTGTTCGATGGCGTCGTCCTGCTCACCACAGAAATGGAGAATATTGGCAAAAAAACCATTCGCGTTCGTGCAGTTCGGGCGAAGCGCCACCGCCTCTCGGCCGATGATGAGGGCATCGTCGAACCGTCGGTTCATCAGGTGCACATGGCCTAGGACCATGTGCGCCTGGCCATCGCCATCCTCCATAGTGACAGCCTTCTCTGCCCATTCCTCGGCCAGCGCCAGCGACGCTGCAGGGTCCTCTCCTCACGCCTTAAAGGCATCGAACCAGTGGCACAGGGCAACCCACGTCGCACCAATGGAAATTTCGGGTTGCTTCTTGTCGACGATTTCGAAAAATCTGCGCGCCCGCAGGACCGGTTCCTTCTGCAGCTTAAAGAACTGCTCAACGCCCCGGTAGAAGGACTCGAGGGCGTCGCGGTTCTTCAACGTCTTGCGCCAGACTGCCGCCTGTTCTCCGCGCAACAGTTTGACATCCAGCGCAGTGATGATCTTCTCGATGATCTCATCCTGGACTGCGAAGCCGTCATCGAAGAGACGGTCATAGGTCTCTATCCAGATTGCGCTGCCGGCGTGAGCATCGATCAGTTCGGCGGAGATGCGCAGATTCGGCCCCGACCGTCGCACGCTCCCCAGTAGGACGTATCGAACGCCTAACGCTTCGCCAACGCTCCGGGCGTCGCGCCCTCGCATGGCGTTGGCGCTACCCGCAGCGATCAGGAAGATGCCGGTGATCTTTACCAGCGCAGCCTGGATATCGATCCGGATGCCTTCGGCCATGTGATCGTTGTCGGTGCGGCCAGTCAAGTTTTCGAACGGCAGGATGACGATGGAGGGGCGCTCCGGTATGGTCAAATCGAGGCCCTGTAGTTGCGCTGGTACATCGGCTCCCAAAGCCGGTTTCTTCGCTGGTTTGTTGCCGAGAGCGCGGACCAGTTCGCTTGTCTCGACCGCTGGCGCGTGAGGTGCCTGGAGCGAAGATTGGCGTCGGCTGGCGATCTCATCCCTAAGGCTGTTGGTTTCGCCGCATGGCTCGATCCCCAGTTCCTTCCTCAGAATGTCGCGGCATAGCTTGTATTGTTGGAGCGCGGGTTCAAATCGATCCTGGTTGGCGAGCGCCCGCATCAAAGAGCGATGCATCCGCTCTTGCAACGGGTCTATAGCCAACAGCTTGCACGAGATCATGGCAGCCTTGCCCCATTCCCCTAGCTTCTCGTATTGATCGGGAAGGGAGCCGAGCGCGGTGATGGCGAGTTCTGTGATTCGGCGCCGCTCAGTCGTGATCCATTCCTCGAACGGGCCTTCATTGACGTGAAATCCCCTTGCAAACCCACCGTTAAGGAGCTCGGCCGCGGCTTCCAGTGAAACGATGTCCGAACGGGATACCAGCCCCTCGAACTTCGCGACATCCGTCTCGACATGTTCCGCAACCAGCTCGATTTGCTGTGCGTTCGCCGCGATCACTTCCTTCGCTGACCCGAGCGACTTTCGCAGCCGCGTCAGGCTCTGGCGAAGGCTCATTCTCGCCTGCTCTTCTGCGCTGCGGCTCCACAGCAGCCCGGCCAATTGCTCGCGCAACCGGGCAACGCCGCACGGCGACGCCAAGAAAATAAGCAAAGCCTCGGATTTCCTCGTCGGCAAGCGGATAGTCGGTTTTAACGGGAGATGAAACCCGAAATTCTCCAAGAAGTCGAAGCATCAAAATCGCCATGACGCGAGGGTAGATCAAGTGCAATGCGATATCTGCCCCTGAACGGCATTTTTCACTGATTTTTCACGCTCGCTTTGGCTTGTGCGAACGAGACGGTCACGACACAGGCTCATAGTGTCCTCAAGTACATCGTTAGGGACCGTCGGCAGATCCGGGGCGCCCTTAAACAAGGAAGACGAGGAGAATCAAATGAGCCCGATACAGATCACAACCGAGCCGACGACCAACGTCTGGAGATCTCTGAGCCACTACGACAACAAAGCTCGCCAAGCGCGCGCCGACTTTCTGGCCGAGACTTTTCATGCCCTGCGCAGCCTTTTATACGATGCTTTCGCCAATCGTATTAGCAGTACGAGAATAAGCTCGTAAGCTATCTTTGAGGCAGGAGGTCGCTCGGATTTTTCTCCGAACGGAGAATTTCCTAGATCGTAAAGGCCAGCTCGCCCAGGCGTTTGGTCAGCTTCATGTTTTCGGCATAATCGATGGGGATGGCGATGATCGCCGGGCCTTCCTGCTGGAAGGCTTCCTCAAGCGCCGGCATGAGCTGATCGGGGGCGGTCAGGGTCTTGCCCCAGGCGCCGAAGGATTGCGCCAGCATGTCGAAGTCGGGGTTGGTGAAATCGAGCTTGGAATGCTTGCCGTCGAAGGAATTCTGCTGCTTCCATTTGATCAGCCCGTATTCGCCGTCGCACCAGATGATGGCGACCACGTTGATCTTGTAGCGCACCGCCGTTTCGATATCCTGGAAGTTCATCATGAAGCCGGCGTCGCCGTTGATCGACAGCACGCGGCGGTCGGGATGGGCGATCTTGGCGCCGATCGAACCGGGGAAGGCGAAGCCCATGGTGCAGAAGCCGTTTGAGATCAGGCAGGTGTTGGGCTCGTCGCACTGGTAGTAGCGCGAAACCCACATCTTATGGGCGCCCACGTCGGACAGCAGAATATCCCCGGGGCCCATGAATTCACGGACGTCCCACAGCACCTTCTGGGGCTTCATGGGGAAGGATTGGTCGTCCTTCTCCATGGCGAAATCATCGAGGATGGTCTTGCGCAACGCGGCGCGGTCCGCGATGTTCCACGGCGAAGGATTGTCTCCCAGGCGGTCGTTTATCTCTTCGTTGATCTGCCACAGGGCGTCGGCGATATCGGCCGCAATATCCACCTCGGTGGCGTAATTCTCGTCGATCTCGCTGGGCCAGAAGTCGATATGGATGATCTTCTTGCCGCCATGCTTGTTCCAGAAGGCCGGCGCGTATTCGACCAGATCATAGCCCACGGAAATCACCACGTCGGATTCGTCGAGTGCGGCGTTGACGTGATCGCGGCCCTGCAGGCCGATGGTGAACAGGCAATGCTCGTCGTCGCGGGCCACCGCGCCCTTGCCCATGAAGGTGTTGACCACGCCGATGCCGGTCTTGTGGGCGAGGCGGCGCAACTGCTGGGCCGCCCGTTTGCGCACCGCGCCGTTGCCGGCCAGGATGATCGGGTTCTTGGCCTCCATGATGATGTCGACCGCCTGTTTGACCGCCTTGTGGTCGGCCGCGGGGCGGCGGGTCGGGATCACGGCGAGGGGGGCCTTGTTGGTCTCGTGTTCGGCGAGGTCTTCGGGCAGCTCGATGACCGTGGCGCCGGGTTTCTCGGCCATCGCCACCTTGAACGCCTTGCGGGTGATCTCGGGGATGTTGTTTTGATGGAACACCGTCTGGGCCCATTTGGTGATCGGCCCGAACATGGTGATCGCGTCCATCGCCTGATGGCTTTCCTTGTGCAGGCGCTTGGTATCGGCCTGGCCGATGATCGCCACCAGGGGGGCGCGGTCCATGTTGGCGTCGGCGACGCCGGTGACCAGATTGGTGGCGCCCGGCCCCAGGGTGGCGAGGCAGACGCCGGGCTTGCCGGTAAGCCTGCCGTAGACATCGGCCATGAAGGCTGCCGCTTGTTCATGCCGGCAGAGAATGAATTCAATATCGCTGTCCATGAGCGAAATCATCGTATCGGCGTTTTCTTCGCCCGGAATGCCGAAGATATGAGTGACGCCTTCGTTCTCCAAGCAGCGAACAAACAGATCGGACGCTTTCATGACGGTTGCCCCCTTTATTTATGTTTCATGCCTCGCAATATGAATGAGTATCCGGTTGGCTTGGGATCGCGTCAACCGTATTAAGTTTCAGTCGCAACCGATACCCGGCCGTTGGGGCGCCAGATCGTCCGCGGTGACGCCCTGGGCGGCGACATCCGCCTGCAGGTCCTCGCCCATGACCAACGCCGCCGCAATCCGCGCCGTGGCCGGCGAGGTCATGATGCCGATGCCGCCCTGGCCGGCGAGCCAGAAGAAGCCGTCGCCATCGGGTGCATAGCCGACAACCGGAACCCGATCAGCGACGAAGGAACGTAAGCCGGCCCAGCTATGGGAGATACGGCGGACATCGAAATTCGCGCAAGCCAGAACCCGGTCGATGGCGACGGCGATATCCAGCTCATCGGGCTGGACGTCACAAGGCTCCATGGGCGTCTCGTCGGCGGGCGATGCGAGAACCCGCCCCGCCTCGGGCTTGAAATAGAACTGCTCGTCGATATCGGCGGCCATGGGCCAGGAAGCCATATCGACCCCGTCGGGCGGATCGAACGTCACCATGGTGCGCCGTTTGGACACCAGCCCCACGGGCGCGATGCCGGCAAGCCTGGCGATTTCATCGGCCCAGGCCCCGGCGGCGTTGATCACCACCGGGGCGGTCCACTCACCCGCCGGCGTCGTGGCGCGCCAATCACCGCCGTGGCGTTCGAGAGCGGTGACCTCGGCGTCGCTGACAAGCAGCCCGCCGCGCGCTTTAAGCCCGCGCAGGAATCCATGGTGCAGGGCGTTGACATCGATCTCGTGGGAATCCGTCTCGATCAGGGCGTCGGCCACATAGTCGGGGCGCAGGACGGGGATCATCCTGCAGGCCTCGGCGCCGCCGATACGGCTGAGCGGCGCCGGCCCCTTGCGGGAGTCGGCCAGGGTACTCTCGAGGGTATCGATCTGATCTTCGCGGGCGATATGGATCTCGGCGCGGGGGCTCAGGAGGGCGTCCTCCGCGAAGCCGTCCGGCGGGTTCTCGAGAAAGTCCCGGCTGGCAACCGCCAGGGCCTGCACCGGCGGCTCACCGTAGTTTTGCAAAAACATCGCCGCCGAGCGGCCGGTGGCGTGATAGCCCGGCGTCGTCTCGCGCTCGGCCAGGATGACGCTGCCATGGCGGGCCAGCTCATAGGCCGCCGAGGCGCCGGCGATACCGCCGCCGATGATCAGAAAATCGTAACTCATGAGCGGATTATAAACCGAGGCGCTCTTGATCATCCAGCCGGATGGCTCCATATTGCCGATGTTCACTGGGGGGAGCCGAGTTCTCGGTTGAGAGGTCCCGATTGGCGGGACGACCCCTCGAACCTGATCCGGGTAACGCCGGCGTAGGAACGAGTGACCCGATGTCTCTTTCCGACGACTCATCGCGATTACCATCTCCCCTGGCGGCGCGTATCGATAACGCGACCCTGACCTATGGCGGACGGCTGTTGTTCGACGGCCTCGATTTCGCCCTGGAAGAGGGGCTGTGGACCTGCCTATTGGGCCCGACCGGGGTCGGCAAGACCAGCCTGCTGCGGCTGTTCGCCGGGCTGGAGAAGCCCGATGCCGGTCAGGCGCGCGCCGGGGCGGTTTCCTATATGGCGCAGCAGGACCTGCTCATGCCGTGGCTTACGGTGATCGAGAATACGGTCATCGGCAGCCGCCTGCGCGCAGAGCCGCCCGACTATGAGCGGGCGCGCGTTCTGCTCGCCTCGGTCGGCCTAGCCGATCGGTCGGGTGATTATCCGCGCAGCCTGTCGGGCGGCATGCGCCAGCGGGTGGCGCTTGCCCGCACTCTCATGGAAGACCGCCCCCTGGTGCTCATGGACGAGCCCTTCTCGGGCCTCGACGCGATCACACGGCTGCGCCTGCAAAGCCTCGCCGTCGAATTGCTGCGCGGCCGCACCGTGCTGCTGGTGACCCATGATCCTCTCGAGGCGCTGCGTCTCGGCGACCGTATCCATGTCATGGCCGGGCGGCCGGCGCGCATCAATAAGGCCCTGACCCCGGCGGGCGACACCCCCCGCGACCCGGCGGACCCGGCGCTGCTGGCCCATCAGGCCGAGCTTCTGGCGCGTCTCACAGCCGCTGCCGACGCCGACGCCGACGCCGCCGCTACCGCCGCCGCCGCCGCCGCCGCCGCCGATGGAGGGCCGGGATGACCCTGCTGCGCCCGCTCATCGTCTTCGCCGGTCTGCTCGCCCTGTGGCAGATTTTCGTCTCGCTCAGCGGCGTGCCGCCCTATCTCCTGCCCGGCCCGGGCCAGGTGATCGTGACCGGATTCGACCATGCCGGCCTGATCGCCGGCCACGCCTGGGTGACCGCCGCGGAAATCCTCATCGGCCTGGCCCTGGGGACTCTGCTCGGCGGGGCGAGCGCGCTCTGCCTTGCCTATTTCCGATCTGCCCGGCCCTGGCTCATGCCCATTCTGGTGATTTCCCAGGCGATACCGGTATTCGCCCTGGCGCCCTTGCTGGTGCTGTGGTTCGGCTACGGCATGGCGTCGAAGGTGGCGATGGCGGTCCTCATCATCTACTTCCCGGTGACGGCGAGCTTCTTCGATGGTCTCCGGCGCACCGATCCCGGATGGCTCGATCTCGGCCAGACCATGAACGGCACACCGCTTGCGATCCTGCGTCATATCCGCCTGCCGGCGGCGCTCCCGGCCTTCGCCTCGGGCCTGCGCGTGGCCACGGCCGTGGCCCCCATCGGCGCGGTGGTCGGCGAGTGGGTCGGCTCCAGCGCCGGGCTCGGCTATCTCATGCTGCATGCCAACGGGCGCATGCAGATCGACCTGATGTTCGCGGCGCTGTTCACCCTCGCCCTGTTCGCCGTGGCGCTCTATTTCACCATCGACACCATCTTGCGTCGGGCCTTGCTCTGGCAGGCCGACAATTAAGGAAACGAGACTATGATTCGACTGATTCTTGCCGCCCTGATCTTCGCCGCCACGACCCCTGCTTCCGCCGGCGAAAAATTTGTCGTGCTTCTCGACTGGTTCACCAATCCCGATCACGCGCCGCTCTATGTGGCGCAGGAGCTCGGCTATTTTGCCGACGCCGGGCTCGATGTCGAGCTGATCGCCCCGGCCGACCCCAACGATCCGCCCAAGCTGGTCGCCGCCGGTCAGGCCGACATCGCCATATCCTACCAGCCGCAGCTTCATGTTCAGGTCGCCGAGGGATTGCCGCTGGTGCGCATCGGCACCCTGGTGGCGACGCCGCTCAACAGCCTGGTGGTCATGGCCGATGGGCCGATCCACTCGATCGCCGATCTCAAGGGGAAGACCGTGGGCTATTCGATCGGCGGCTTCGAGGACGCGCTGCTGCGGACCATGCTGGCGCGCTACAATCTGACCCTCGACGACATCACCCTGGTCAATGTCAATTTCTCCCTGTCTCCGGCGCTGATCGCCGGCCATGTCGACGCGGTGATCGGCGCCTTCCGCAATTTCGAGCTCAATCAGATGGACATAGTCGACCGGCCGGGGCGGGCCTTCTTCGTCGAGGAGGAGGGCGTGCCGGTCTATGACGAGCTGATCTTCATCGCCCATAAGGACAAGTTGGACGATTCGCGTCTGCGCGCCTTCCTCGGCGCCATCGAGGCGGCGACCCTCTATCTGATCAATCACCCCGACGAGGCCTGGAAGCTGTTCATCAAAGGCCGCGCCGAGCTCGACGACGACCTCAACCGCCGGGCCTGGCGCGATACCTTGCCGCGCTTCGCCCTCCGGCCGGCAGCCTTCGATGCTGGACGTTACGAACGCTTCGCGCTGTTTCTGAAAGAACAGGGATTGATCCCGGAAGCCCTTCCCGCCGAGGCCTATGGGGTGGAGCTGCGCTAGGTCACGGACCCACAAACAAGAGTCATAACCGCGACGTCTACTTATAGAGGTTACCCGGACATGCTAAGGGCCGTGAGCACAGGTCCGCTTATAGCCACAAGCGGACATTTTGATGCTGGGTTGTGATAGGGCCACTTATCCTCAACCCGCTCGAGTCAGAAAGCCTTATAAATGGAGGGCGGGTCAACACCGGCACCCCGGCTTTCCAAAACCGCTATTGTGCGGCATGCTAGCGCCAGATTGCAGCTATATGGTGGGTGACGTTCGTGCAAATAGTTCATGATGAGATCGTACCAGCCAGAAAACCTTGGTCTGGCGTTATCAAGGCTGGCGACATCTTGGTAATCACGGATCTGGAGGGCCAGCAAGCAGTCGACTTTCTTTGCTATGATGCGAACAATCTGGCTGACCGATATTCAGCGACCAACACAGTTAAAGTGCAAGGCAATGTGTATGTGGGACTTGATACCGTGCTGTATTCAGATAGTGGGACAGCATTGATGACGGTCATTGAGGACACCGTCGGGCAGCATGACACCATTTATGGCTGTTGCAGTAATCCCAACAATTTTTTGCGTTATGGGGTTGAGACCAGCGAATCTTGCTATTCCAATTTCGAGAGCGCCTTGGCGGCCCATGGCCTAGGCAAAGACGCCATCGTGTCGAACGTAAACTGGTTTATGAGTGTGCCAATTTTGGATGATGGTTCAGCCGGTGTTGCGAATGCAGAACCATGCCCGAATAGCCATGTCTCTCTTCGAGCGGAAACAGATGTGCTTGCCGTCCTGTCCAATTGCCCTCAGATGCACAATCCCTGCAATGGCTATAACCCAAGTCCCATAAAGGTGGCAGTGCTGAGAAACTGACGAGGTAATGATCTAAGGTGCTCTGAGGTAACATCATTTTCGCTCCGCCCACAAAGCGGACTCTTTTGAGACGTGTTAGTCACTTCCGTTCCTGGCCACTACCGGACCTTTCCCTGGATCAGGTTTGTGCGTTGTGGGATCACGAAATCCGATCCGCGACAATAGACATACGCTGGCCACCCGGATCGGCGGCCTACGACGCGCAGCGCTACAAACGCTTCGCCGAGTTCCTCAAGGACCAGGGCCTGATCCCCGAAGCCCTCCCCGCCGAGGCCTATGGGGTGGAGCTGCGTTGAGTGGAATCGGCGGTTTCAAGAGCAACTTAGGAAAGTTTCGGAGCGTGGAAGTTCAAGAAATTATCAATTAAATGTTTCCGTATTGTTCTTTTGTTCGGAATCACTTATAACTATAGAAACCTAAACTGGGGGCAATTTGAGGAATTCCGAACAAGATGACAATTTGCATTTGGTGCAAAGGAGTTGATGCTCCATCAGCTGTGGAACACATCATCCCAGAAGCGTTGGGGTGCCCCGTAGGGTTTGTATTATCGGGCGGCACGGTTTGCAAAGAATGCAACAATGGTCTGGCGCATTTAGATCAGGCAGTTATTGATGATTTTGACATCTTCGCATTTATGAATGGCGTCCCGCGGAAGAAGGGCCGCCCATCCGAAATTCGTAGCCGTGGAAATTTGATCGGAACACAAGGCCTAAATGGAAATGAAATCTCCATCAATATGGAGCATTTTCCAGTTGTAGCGCATGATGGGACCAAATTAGGTGGGTTCGGAAAGTCCGATAGAAATATTCAAGCATCGTTTGAAAGCGAAGGTGATGTCGTAAAAATTTCTTTCTCAACATCCATCGGTAGTAAGCCAAAATTTTTGCGTGGAATTGTTAAAATTGCCTTTTCATCCTTGGCATATTTCCGTGGTGGGGAATTAGCTCTATCGGAGGATTTTGATTCCGTTCGCGAATTTGTGCGAGAAGGGAAAGGTAGTAGGCCTGTTCTGATCAAACCGATCTCAAAGGGTGACTATCTCAATCAATCTTGGCCACCATTTAAGTCAGAAACTGACGAGTATGCGGTTACGTTCCGATTGACGTGTTTAGAGTTTTGCGTCGATTTAAGCCCCAATGTTACGATTTTTCCTATGATCAAGGAAAAAGCTTTTGAGATGTACGGCGAGTCAGGCTGGGGCTATTTGCCAATCGATACCTAGAATATACGGACCAAAGTGGGTGATTTGAACTACTCGAAAACCGAGTTGCCCTAGCCCTCCAACGCGGGGGTGGCTTGTGATGCTTGCGGCGCGCGGAAGCCCAGGAACAGGCTCATCATCGGCGGGATGATGGCCAGGGTGAGGATGGCGGAGAGCGCCAGCCCGCCGACCACCACCGAGCCCAGGCCCCGGTAAAGCTCGGATCCGGCGCCGGGAAACAGCACCAGGGGCAGCATGCCGACGACGCTGGTGATCGTCGACATGAAGATCGGGCGCAGGCGGTTCTTGGTCGCCCCGAGGATCGCCGCATGGGCGTCGGCGCCTTCCTCGCGGATCAGATAGAGCGTCTGGTGGACCAGCAGGATGGCGTTGTTGACGACGATGCCGATGAGGATGACGAAGCCGAGCAGGGTCAGCATATCGAGCGGCTGATAGGTGAAGTTGTTGAGGAAGGCCAGGCCGACCATGCCGCCGGCGGTGGCCAACGGCACCGACAGGATGATGATCAAGGGATAGACGAAACTCTCGAACAGCACCGCCATGAGCAAATAGGTGATGGCGATGCCGATGGCCAGGAACAGCTTCATGGAGGCCCAGGTCTGAGTCAGCTTATCGGCGGTCCCCGACAGGCTGAGTCGTACGTTCCTCGGCAACCCGGCGTCTTCCAGGGGCGCGATGATCTCGTTTTGCACGATCTCGATGGCGGTCTCAAGGGGAATGTTGGGGGCCGGTTGAATATTGATGGTCACCGTGCGCACCCGGTCACGGTGGCGGATCTCGGTCGGCCCCATGGTCTGCTCGATGGTCGCCAGGGAGCTGAGCGGCAGGATCAACCCAGCCGAGGTGACCACCGGAATCTGGCCGATCCCCTGGGTTTCGACCACATGATCCTGGGGGCCCTGGAGGGTCAGGTCGATGCGCCGCCCATCGACGGTGACCTCCGCGACGCGCAGGCCCGAATTGAAGGCATCGACGCTTTGCGCGAGACCCCGCGCGGTCAGGCCGTTGTCGGCGATGCGCACCGGGTCGGGGACGACGCGAAGCTCCGGCGCACCGAGTTCGAGGCCGGGTATGGGCCGGTACTGGTTGCCCTCATTGCGCGGCAGCGCCACCGAGACCAGGTCCATGGCCTGGTTGGCGACGGCGAGTATCTGGACGAGATCGGGGCCGGAGATATCGAGCTCGATGGTTCGGCCGCCGCCGCTGTGACGGCCGAACAGGGGGGATTGGCTGATCGAACCGTAGGTTCCGGGCTCCTTGAAGGCCGCCGCCTGAATAATCGGGACCAGTTCGGCGGCGCGTTCGGGCTCGACCGCCGCGGCGCCCAGGAAGGTTGAGCCGCGCCAGGCGACGAAGAAGAAGCGTTGCATCTTGGGCGGGTCGCCGGGCAGGGACGTTGCCTCGACAAGTCCGTCGGCCTCGTCTTCGCTCTGCCACAGAGGACGAATGGCATCCTCGATACCCTCGGCGATCTTGACCGTGGTTTTCAGATTGTAACCCGGCGGCGGCTGTAGAAACCCAAACACCAGGTTGCGGTTGCCGTTGGGCAGATATTCGAGCTTGGGCATGAAAGCCACCGTGGCCCCGCCGGCGGTGCCGCAGATCAGGACGACCGCCAGCAACGAGCGCAGCCGCCCGCGCACCACGAAGCCGGTAAAATCCATCACGCTCTTGGAAAACCAGGCGGCGGCGTTGTCGAGGCCGGGCAGGCGCATGGGTTGTTTGGCGCTTTCCGCCAGCAGGCTATTGGCCAGCGCCGGAATAACGGTGATGGCGACGACCAGCGAGAGCAGCACGGAGATCGAGATCGCCACGGCGATGTCGCGGAAGAGCTGTCCGATCTCGAGTTCGAGCACCAGAATGGGAATGAAAACAACCACCGTGGTCAGGGCCGAAACCAGCACCGCGGTCCACACCTGGTTGGCGCCCCGGTAGGCCGCTTCGAAGCGTGAAAAGCCGGCCTCGCGCAGGCGGAAGATATTTTCCAACACCACGATGGCGGCGTCGACCACCATGCCCACGGCGAAGGCGATGCCGGCCAGGGAGATCACATTGATCGACCGTCCCATGGCCGCCATGGCGACGAACGTGCCGATCACCGATACCGGGATGGCCAGCGATATCACCAGGGTCGCCCGCAGGGAGCGTAGGAACAGCATCAGGACGATGGCCGCCAGAATTCCCCCGACCCAGATGTTCTGGCGCACCAGAGCGATCGCGGATTTGATATAGACGGTTTCGTCATAGACATGACGCAGGCTCAAATTGGCGTCCGCCACCGGGCCTTCTTGCAGCTCTTCGACCGCGGCGCGGATGCCCGCCATGGTCTCGATGACATTGGCGCCGGCTTCGCGCTTGGCCGATAGGGCGAGCGCCACCTCGCCGTTGTAGCGAATATAGGCAACCGGGTCCTTGAAGGTGAAAGCGACATCGGCGATGTCGGCTATGGAGACCCTGGCGAAGCGGCCCGATTCCGCATCCAGGTCGCTGCGCAGCACCACGGCGCGCACTTGCTTGAGGCTGTTGAGTTCGGATACCGCGCGCACCACATAGCGCCGCTTGCCTTCCTCGACATCGCCGGCGGACAGCGACAGGTTGGCGGCGCGCAAGGCGGAAACCACGGCGGGAACGGTCAGCCCGAAGCGGGCCATGCGCTCGGGATCGATGGTAATGCGCAGCTCGCGCTCCGACCCGCCATAGACATCGACGCGGGCGACGCCGGGCACCCGCTCGAGCCGGTCCTGTATGACATCGGTGGCAAAATCGCCGTAGCTGTTCATGGGGCGGCCATCGTCATTGAGGCTGCGCAGGATGAACCAGGCGATCGACTGATCCTCGGCCCCGGCGGTCCTGAGCGTCGGTTCGTCGACCTCATCGGGATAGCCCGAGACCCGATCGAGGCGGTTGGCGACCAGCAGCAGCGCGCGGTCCATGTTCTGGCCGACCTTGAATTCGAGGGTCAGGCGGGACCGCCCGTCTTGCGAGCGGCCCTCGATATCGGTCATGCCTTCGAGGCCCTTGAGGACTTCTTCCTGGCGGTTGATGACCTCGCGTTCGATTTCCGCCGGCGCGGCGCCAAGCCAGTTTGTGGTCACCGTGATCACCGGGCGGCGCACGTCGGGGGCCAGTTGGATCGGGATGGTGCGCAGGGCGAGCAGGCCGAACATCACCGTCATCAACACCGCGGCGATCACAGCGACGGGCCTCTCGATTGCCGTGCGGATGAGATTCATACTACGACTGGCCCTCGTACTGAATTGTCTGGCCCGGCCTCAAACGCTCGTTGCCGCGCACCACCACAAGGTCGCCGGGCTCGAGTCCGTCGAGCACCTCGAAACGGTTGCCGATGGCCTCGCCGAGGGTCACCAGCCGACGCTCGGCCCCATCGCCATTCACCACAAAGACGGCGACGCCGTCCACGCCGCGGGTGATGGCGTCCTTATGGACCGAGAGGATATCGCGGGGCGGACCGATGGGCAGGGTCAGGAAAACCGACTGGCCGGCCGCCAGGTTGGTGGCCATGCCGTCGAAATCCGCGGAAAACCGCACCGACCGCGTCCGGGTGCGTGGGTTCTCCTCGACGCCGATGGCGCGCACCGAGGCGCGGCCCCAGGGGCCCTTGTCGAAGCGGAAGCGGATCTCGGCATCGGCTCTCAGGGCGCCGAGCCGGTCGTAGGGAACGTCGGCCTCGATTTCGATATCCCGGTCGTTGACCAGGGTGACCACCGTGGCCCCGACCTCGAGATAGGCGCCGACCTCGGTTTGGCGCAGGGTGACGACGCCGTCGAAGGGCGCGCGCACCGCCGTGTCCTTGAGGTCGTCGATGGCGATCGCCAGATTTGCGTGGCTGCGCGCGATGCGGGCCTGGTTCTGATCGATCAGGGACAAGGCTTCCTGAACCTCGGCGCGGGCGAAGTCGACCGCACTGATGGCGACGGCGGTTTCCTGCTCGAGATCGTCGAGCCGGGCTTGCGAGAAGGCCGCCGAGGCGCGCAGGCGGTCCAGCCGGGCGAAGGCCTGACGGGCCAGGGCAAGCCGCGCCTCGGCGCGGGCGACGCCGGCCTGAGCCATGGCGTGGCGGGCTTCGGCGTTGGCCAGGCTCGCCTTGCTCTCAAGGGCTTCGGCGGCGGCCACGTCGCGGCGCCAGGCCGGCCGCTTGCGGTCGATCAGCGCGATCACATCGCCGAGACGCACCCGGTCGCCGATCTGGACGCGCAACTCGGCGACCGGGCCGGCAACCCGTGCCGCCACATCGCCGCGCTGGCGCGCCACCAGGCGGCCGATCACCGTGAAGGTCTGATTGAGCGGCTCGCGTATGACCGCGTCGACCTCAACCAGGGTCACCTCGCTTTGCGCCCGGGCGGGAGTCGCCGCGACTGTCATGGCGGCAAGCGCCAAGGCAATTATGAGATATCGAGGAATCACCACGCCGGGACCATATACCGCCGCGCCCCGGAAAACCAACAGCAAGCTGTTGTTGCAATTCTAGGCATCCCTGACCCTTGGTATGAACGGCCCCCCGAGCGATCAGAGGTTACATATGGGAGTGGCCGGTCTAGGCTTCAAGCTTGGCGGGAAGATGAAGCGGACCATGAAAAAATCCATCGCGATCATCGGCGGCGGCGTAATCGGCCTCTCGGCGGCCTATCATCTGGCTCGCCGTGGCGCCCGGGTGACGGTCATCGATGGCGCCACGCCGGGTGGTGGGGCGACCGCCGGCTCGTTCGCTTGGATCAATGCGGCCAGCATGAACGGATCGACTGATTATTACCGTCTGCGTTTGCAAAGTCTGTTGGAATTACAAAGGTTTGAGCGCGATCTGGCGCTTCCTGTCAAGCATGGCGGCCGCCTCGAATGGCGCGATGATGAGGGCGATTTGGCCCGTGAGTACGCGATCCTGGCGGGGCTCGGCTATGCGGTTCAATGGCTCGACCGCGAGGACGTTTCCGGCCTGGAGCCGGCGCTCATCGACCCGCCCGAGCGCGCGGTTTTCACCGCGCTGGAATCGTCGCTCGACCCCGAGGTCATGATCTCTTGTCTGGTGGCCGGGGCGGAAAGGCTCGGGGTGGAGATTCGGGGTGGCTGCCGGGTCACGGGTTTCACGGTGGAGCAGGGGGCGGTGCGGGGTGTTACGGTCGAGGACGGTTCGGTCGAGGCGGATTGCGTGGTCCTGGCCGCCGGCGTCGACAGCGAGGCCCTCGCCGCCACGGTGGGCTTGCGCCTGCCCATGGCGAACAGCCCCGGCTTGCTGACTCATACGGCGCCGGCCCCGCCCTTGCTCGGGCGGGTCGTCCTGACGCCGACTGTTCATATGAAACAGGATTTGGATGGCCGAATCGTCGCCGCCTGGGATTTCGCCGGCGGCCCGGTGCCCGACGATATTGAGCGCGAGGGCGAGCGCCTGCTCGCCGCGATTACCGCTCTGCTGCGCCTCGAAGAGCCCCTGGTTCTGGACGACATCACCGTCGCCTTGCGCCCCCAACCGGAGGACGGTTTCCCCATCGTCGGTTTCGCCAAGGGCCCGGATAATCTCTATGTCACGGTCATGCATAGCGGGATCACCCTGGCGCCGCTGATCGGCCGATTGGCGGCGGCGGAAATCCTCGATGGCGTCGTCGCCGAACTACTGGCTCCCTTCCGGCCCAATCGGTATAACCAATGACGGTATAACCAACCATGACAACCCTGCTCTTTAGCCATGAAGCCTGCATCGCCCATGATCCGGGGCCGCACCATCCGGAGTGCCCGGCGCGGCTGCGCGCGGTGCTCGACGCCCTCGACGATGCGGCGTTTGCCGGGCTGGAGCGCCGAGCTGCGCCGCGCGCGGAGATCGCCTGGATCGAGCGCGTCCACGATGCCGATTACGTGGCGGCAACCCTCGCCGCCGCGCCCGCCGAGGGGCGCATCCACCTCGATCCCGATACCGTCATGTCACCGGGCTCGGCGGAGGCGGCCTTGCGGGCGGCCGGGGCGCTCTGCGCCGCTGTCGACGCGGTGGTCGCCGGAGAGGGCAAGAACGCTTTTTGCGCGGTGCGTCCGCCCGGCCATCACGCCGAACATGACCGGGCCATGGGCTTCTGCCTGTTCAACAATGTCGCCATCGGCGCCCGCCATGCCCAGTCCGCGCACAGCCTGGGCCGCGTCGCGGTGGTCGATTTCGATGTCCATCACGGCAACGGCACCCAGCATATGTTCGAGGCCGACGGCGATTTGTTCTACGCCTCGACCCATCAGTTTCCCCATTATCCGGGCAGCGGCGCGGCCACCGAGACCGGCGTCGGCAACATCGTCAACGCGCCGCTTTCGGCGGGCGACGGCGGCGTCGAATTCCGCGCCGCCATGAACGATCAAATCCTCCCGGCCTTGCGCGATTTCGGCCCCGATTTCCTCTTCATATCGGCGGGCTTCGACGCCCATGCCGCCGACCCCCTGGCGGCCCTGAATTTCCTCGAGGCGGACTTTGAATGGGCGACCGCCGAGCTCTGCGCCCTGGCCGATGACTGTTGCGCGGGGCGGCTGGTCTCGACCCTGGAAGGCGGCTATGATCTGGCCGCTTTGGCAAGCTCGGCTGCGTCTCATCTGCGCGCCTTGATGGCCGCGTAATCTGGGAGGAGGCTTATGGCCAAGACAGACTTGCCGGCCGAGATCGCCAAATTGAGTTTCGAGGACGCCCTGGCCGAGCTCGAGACCATCGTCGGCGAGCTTGAAACTGGCCAGGCAAAGCTCGACGACGCGATCAATTTCTATGAGCGCGGCGCCCTGCTCAAGCGTCATTGCGAGGACAAGCTCAAGGTTGCCCAGGCCAAGATCGACCGCATCGTCGAGGCCGCCGACGGCGCCCTCGAAACGAAGCCTATGGAAGGTGAGCCGGGCGGGGTCGACGTTTGAGCGCCAGCCGAATCGAACGGGCCCTCGGCGAGACCGCCGAGGCGGTTACCGATTGCCTGGACCGGCTTCTGCCCGCGCCGGACGGGCCCGAGGGGCGGGTCGCCGAGGCCATGCGCTATGCCGCCTTGAGCGACGGCAAGCGGCTGCGGCCCTTTCTGCTGGTGACCAGTACCGGCCTGTTCGGCGTCTCGGGGGAGCCCGCCTTGCGCGCCGCCGCGGCGGTCGAAATGATCCATGCCTATTCCCTGGTGCATGACGATCTGCCGGCCATGGACGACGACGATCTGCGCCGCGGCCGGCCGGCCTGTCATATCCAATTCGACGAGGCGACCGCCATTCTCGCCGGCGACGCCCTGCTGACTTTTGCCTTCGAGGTGCTGACCGACGAGGCGACCCACGGCGATGGGGCGGTGCGCTGCGCCTTGGCGCGCGGCCTGGCGGTGGCGTCCGGCGCGTCCGGTATGGTCGGCGGCCAGATGGTCGATCTGCTCGCCGCTGAGCACGATCTCGATCTCGACGGCGTCACCCATTTGCAGAACCTCAAGACCGGCGCCCTGATCGCCTTTTCCTGCGAGGGCGGCGCGATCCTCGGGGGCGCCTCGGCCGAGCAGCGCGACGCTCTTTCCGCCTATGGCCGCGATCTCGGCCTGGCCTTCCAGATCGCCGACGATCTGCTCGATGTGGAGAGCACGGCGGCCCAGCTCGGCAAGGCCGTGGGCAAGGACGCCGACGCGGGCAAGGCGACCTTCGTTAGCCTGCTCGGTGTCGCGGGCGCCCGCGATTACGCTAGCGAACTGGTGGCGCGGGCGATCAGCCGCCTGGAGTTGTTCGACGGCCGGGCCGATCTGCTCGCCGACGTTGCCCGCTTCGTCATAGATCGCCGTCATTGAGCGCCCCGAAATTGACTGGTGGGCCGCGCCTCGACAAGCTTCTCACCGACCGTGGGCTGGCCGATAGCACAAGCCACGCCCAGGCGCTGATCATGGCCGGCAAGGTGTTCTCCGGCGAGCGCCGCCTCGACAAGCCCGGCATGGCCGTCGCCGCCGACAGCCCGCTTGAGGTGCGCGGCAAGGCGCATCCCTGGGTCTCGCGGGGCGGCACCAAGCTGGCCCATGGCCTCGATCATTTCGCCATCGATCCGAGGGGCTTGACCGCCCTCGATATCGGCGCCTCGACGGGTGGCTTTACCGATGTGTTGCTGTCGCGCGGTGCTGAGCGGGTCTATGCGGTCGATGTGGGGCGCGGCCAGCTCGCCTGGAAACTCCGCCAAGATCCCCGCGTGGTGGTGCTCGAAGGGGTCAATGCCCGTCATCTGGACCGGGGCCAGGTTCCCGAGGCCCCCGGCCTGGTCGTCTGCGACGCGAGCTTCATCGGCCTGGCGACCGTGCTGCCGGCGGCCCTCGCCTTGGCCGCGCCCGAGGCCCGGCTCATCGCCCTGATCAAACCCCAGTTCGAGGCCGCCCGCGAGGATGTCGGGAAGGGCGGCGTGGTGCGCGACGCGGGCGTCCATAAAGCGGTCTGCGAGCGGGTGCGCGACTGGCTCGACGGTCTTGCCGGCTGGTCCGTGCTCGGCATCGAGGAGTCCCCGATCACCGGACCCGAGGGCAATGTGGAATATCTCATCGCGGCGCGCCATGGCTGAATCCGTCGTTCTGGAACTCACCGTCGAGACCCTCGGCGCGGCGGGCGACGGCGTGGCCCATCATGCGGGCCTGCGCTACTACATTGCCGATGCCCTGCCCGGCGACCGGCTGCGGGTGCGCGTCACGGGGAAGCGCGGCGACGGCTTCGCGGCGGAGACCGTCGAGCGGCTCGCCGAGGGGCCCCATCGCGCGAAGCCTGCCTGCCGCCATTTCAACGATTGCGGCGGCTGCGCGGCGCAGCATCTCGATGGCGGTTATTACGATGATTGGAAACGCCAAAAGGTGATCGACGCCCTCGCCCGGCGCGGGTTGGGCGACATTGAGGTGGCGCCCCTGATCCGCACCGCGCCCGGCCTGCGCCGCCGCGCCACCTTCCACGCCCAGCACCGCAGACAAAATGAGCACCGCAGGCAAAATGAGCGCAGCAAGGCTGACGCTTTCGTTGGCTTTCAGGCGCGGGCTAGCCACCGCATCGTCTCGATCGGCGAATGCCCGTTGCTGCTGCCCGCCCTGGTGGCCCTGGTCGAGCCCTTGCGCGGCCTGTTTGGTGGGCTGCTCAAGCCGGGCGGGCGCGCCGAAGCCATGCTCACCCAAGTCCTGGGCGGCATCGATATGCTGATCATCGCGGTAAAATCGCCGGACCTGGACCAATGCCGGCAACTGGTTGAATTTGCAGATAAATGTGATCTGGCGCGTGTCTCATGGCGGGCTCAGGGCGACCCCGATCCGGAGCTGATCGTCCTTCGACGGCCGGTTCAGGTGGATTTCGCGGGAACCGCCGTGGACCTGCCCGCCGGGGGCTTCCTGCAACCCAGCGCCGAGGGCGAGGCGGGCTTGCGCGGGATCGTCATGGCGGCGATGGCGGACGCCAACCATATCGCCGATCTCTATGCCGGTTGCGGCGCCCTGAGTTTCCCCCTCTCAGGCCATGCGAGGGTTCATGCGGTCGAGGGCTCGGCGGCCATGACGGCGGCCATCGATCGGGCGGCGGGCCGGGCCGGTCTCGCCGGGCGCATCACCAGCGAGACCCGCGATCTCGACCGCCAACCCCTGCTGGCGAAAGAGTTGGCCAGGTTCGATGCGGTGGTCTTCGACCCGCCGCGCGGCGGCGCCAAACATCAGGCGGACGCCCTGGCCGAGAGCGACGTTCCCCTGGTCGTCGCCCTGTCCTGCAACCCGGCCAGCTTCGCCCGCGACGCCCGCATCCTGATCGACGGCGGCTACGTCCTCGATGGGGTCCAACCCCTGGACCAGTTTCTCTGGACGGCCCATGTGGAGGTGGCGGCAATCTTCAGGCGAGGCCATTAATTTATATCAAAATGATCGATATCAAAGCCGGCGCCGTAAAAGAGGCGTAATCCTGGCCCATGGCGGCGCGTCCTGACTCGATCGGCAAAAAGGCAATCTATGACCGGATTGCCTGGCTGTATGACGTCTTCGACCTGCCTTTCGAGCATTTCCGCTACAAGCCCTTGCGGCGGATTTTATTTAACGGGCTGGACGGCGACCTGCTCGACGCCGGGGTCGGCAACGGGCGTAATTTTCCCTTCTACCCACCGGCCTCAAGGGTTACCGGCATCGACCTCAGCCCGGCCATGCTCGAGCGCGCCCGGCGGCGCAAGGAAAAGCTCAGGATCTCCGTGAGCCTGCAGGAGATGGATGTCACGGCGTTGGCGTTCGCCGATGACCGGTTCGACAGCATCGTCTCGACGTTCCTGTTCTGCGTGCTCGACGCCGACCAGCAGCAGCCCGCGCTTGAGGAGCTACGCCGGGTCTGCCGCCCCGGCGGGACCATCCGCATCCTGGAATATTCCATTTCGGAAATCCCCTTGCGGCGCTTCATCATGAAACTATGGGCGCCCTGGGTGCGCTTTGCCTACGGCGCCGCGTTCGACCGCCATACGGAACAGTATCTTGAAGCCGCCGGGCTGGAGCTGGTGGAGCAGAAATTTCTCTATAAGGACATCATCAAGCTGTTGACCCTGCGGCCGATAGCCCCCTGATCAATCTTCGTTCTCGATGCGCTCCAGCTCGGCCCAGTATTCTTCAAATATTTCCCGGCGCAGGGTGGCGTCGGGGGCGTCCGCATCGAGGTTGTCGGGGTGGAAGCGTTGGTGGAATGCCGCCTTGGCGCGGGCGAAGCGGTCGTCTTCCGTCTCGTCATCGGTCTCGTCGTCTTCATATTCCTCGTCTTCATGCGCGTCGTCTTCATGCGCGTCGTCTTGTGGCGGCACGACCGGCTCGCTGCCGCCGCCGCCGCCGCCGAGGCGCTTCGCCAGTTGGCGGATATATTTGTCATCGGCGGCATCGAGTTCGCCGTTGGCCAGATCATCCATATAGCCCTCGAGTTCGAGGATGAACTCGGGAGAATTGCCGCGCCGCGCCATCAGGCCGTCGAGAATCGCTTTGCTGTCGCTGCCGGTCATGACGATTTTCCGCATTGCGCCCGGTGGCGCAGCAGTTGATCGGCCAGGACGCAGGCCAGCATGGCTTCGCCTACCGGGGTCGCGCGGATGCCGACACAGGGGTCGTGGCGTCCCTTGGTCGAGACCTCGACGTTCTTGCCGAAGCGATCGACGCTGCGCCGAGGTATGCGCACCGAGCTGGTCGGCTTGACGGCGAAGCGGGCGACGATGTCCTGGCCCGTCGAGATGCCGCCGAGGATGCCGCCCGCGTTGTTCGAGAGGAAGGTGAGTTTTTTCTTCACCATGCGCATTTCATCGCCGGAGACCTCGCCCGCCATGGCCGCCGCCGCGAAGCCGGCGCCGAATTCGACGCCCTTGACCGCGTTGATGCTCATCAGCGCCGCCGCCAGTTCGCTATCGAGCTTGCCGTAGATCGGCGCGCCGAGACCGGCGGGCACGCCGCTCGCGCAAAGCTCGACGATGGCGCCCGCCGAGGAGCCCTGTTTGCGAATATCGTCGAGGAAACCTTCCCAGGTGGCGACGATCTTGCGGTCGGGCGACCAGAAAGGATTCTTCGCCGTCTGAGTCCAGTTCCAGTTCGCCCGGTCGATGGCGTGCGGGCCGATCTGGATGACCGCGCCGCGAATTTTCACGCCGCGCCCGAGCAGTTTGCGCGCCACCGCGCCGGCGGCGACCCGCATGGCGGTTTCGCGCGCACTGGAGCGCCCGCCGCCGCGATAATCGCGAAGGCCGTATTTGGCCTGATAGGTCATGTCCGCATGGCCCGGGCGGAAGCTGTCCTTGATGGCGCCGTAATCGCTGGTCCGGGCGTCCTGATTGGCGATGATCAGCGAAATCGGCGTGCCCGTGGTGCGCCCTTCGAAGACCCCCGAGACGATGCGTACCTTATCTTTTTCCCGGCGCTGGGTGGTGAAGCGCGATTGACCGGGGCGACGCTTATCGAGCCAGGGCTGGATGTCTTTCTCGTCAAGCTTCATGCCCGGCGGCGTGCCGTCGATCACGCAGCCGATCTCGGGCCCGTGGCTCTCGCCCCAGGTGGTGACGCGAAACAGATGGCCGAACGTGTTGTGAGACATCAGGCGACGGAGATATCGGGCGCGTCGATCGCCTTCATGCCGACCACATGGTAGCCGCAATCCACATGATGGATATTGCCGGTCACCCCGGTTGAGAGGTCGCTCAACAGATAGACCGCGGCGCCGCCGACCTCGTCGATGCGCACGTTGCGCTTGAGCGGCGAGTTATATTCGTTCCATTTGAGGATATAGCGGAAATCGCCGATTCCCGAGGCGGCCAGGGTCTTGATCGGTCCGGCCGAGATGGCGTTGACCCGAATGCCTTGGCCGCCGAGATCAACCGCGAGGTAGCGTACGCTCGCCTCCAATGCCGACTTGGCGACGCCCATGACGTTGTAATGGGGCATCACCCGCTCGGCACCGTAATAGGTCAGGGTCAGCAGGCTGCCGCCGTCGGTCATCAAGGGAACCGCGCGCTGGCAGACCGCCGTGAAGGAATAACACGAGATGGCCATGGTCATGGTGAAGTTGTCGAGGGTGGTGTCGAGATACAGCCCCTTGAGCTGATCCTTGTCGGAATAGGCGACCGCATGGACGACGAAATCGAGTTTTCCCCATTCCTCGCGGATCGTGTCGAACACCGCGTCCAGGCTGGCCGAATCGGTCACGTCGCAGGGCAGAACCATGGCGGAGCCGACTCGCTCGGCGAGCGGACGCACACGCTTGCCGAGAGCGTCGCCCTGAAAGGTGAAGGCGAGTTCGGCGCCGTGTTCGGCTGCCGTATTGGCAATGCCCCAGGCGATCGAGCGCTCGTTGGCGACGCCCATGATCAGGCCTTTCTTGCCGGCCATCAGGGGATTGTCAGCGGTCATATTCTTCTCGCCCATGTGTTGAATGCGTTGATCGTGGCATCCTACACATTTGCGGAGTCGGGTAAAGTCTAAGCCTTACCCTGGCTGGCGGACGAGTCGCTAGTTGACGAAGCGCCAGCTCCCGTCCGGTTCGCGGCAGGCGGTGCCGTAGACATCCTCGGTTTGACCGTCGATGGTCACCGTCGAATGATACTCCCGGCAGGGCTGGCCTGCGGCCGTGACGTAGGTATTGGTCGGCGTCAGGCTGCCGGAATTGCCGCTGTCGGGATTGACCCAACTCGAAGACGTTCCCGTGGGCGTGGTCTCAAGCGTGCTTTGCGCATTATTTGCGACATAGGCTTTGTCGGCCCGGTCGAGGGATTTGCCGACCTCGCTGCCGAGCAGGCCGCCCAACAGCACGCCGACGCCGACGGCCGCGAGCTTGCCGCTGCCCGAGCCGATCTGCGAGCCGGCGAGGCCGCCCAGGCCGGCGCCGATCAGGGTTCCCAGGGTCTGTTTCTCACCCTGGTCGGTGACGCAGGCCGATAGGGAAATCATGGCGCTGAGCGCGATTGCGATAGATGTGAATTTTGACATCAATATTCCTCTTGCCTGTTTCCAAACCGCCGGGCGGGATGGAGAATAGTACACTGCCGCCACTGTCTTATCCGAAGATAAGCTCTATATTTATAGACGAGACAAGATGTACAGGACATGAACAGCGAACTTGATAATACCGATCCCATCGCCTTGTTCGCCGAATGGTACGGCGAGGCGGCGGCGTGCGGCCTCAAGGAGCCGACGGCGGTAACCCTGGCGACCGCCGACGCCCAGGGCTGCCCGACGGCGCGCATGGTGCTGCTCAAGAGCCATGACGAGAACGGCTTCGTGTTCTACACCAACCGGGAGAGCCGCAAGGGCGACGCCTTGGCGGAAAACCCCTTCGCGGCGCTGTGTTTCTATTGGCCGCCGCTCGGCCGTCAGGTGCGGGTTGAGGGCGCGGTGGCGCCGGTCACGGACGCCGAAGCAGACGATTATTTCGCCAGCCGCGACAAGCAGTCCCAGATCGGCGCCTGGGCATCGGCCCAGTCGCGGCCCCTGGAAAGCCGCTTCGCCTTCGAGAAGGAAATCGCCCGCTACGCCGCCAAATATGTCGTCGGTTCGGTGCCCCGTCCGCCCCATTGGTCGGGCTACCGGATCGCGCCTGCGCGTATCGAATTCTGGAGCGAGGGCGCTTTCCGCCTGCATGACCGTCGGGTCTTCACCCGCCAGGGCAACGGCTGGTCGATCCAGCGATTGTACCCGTAGAGCTGGGGCGGGGGATGATCGACAGGCCGGATAAAGCCACCGCCGAGAACGCGCCGGGCACGATCTCGACCGGTGCGGTTTCCGTGGCCGAGGCCGGCCGCTTGATGAAGCTCGCCACCAAGGCGTCGGTCGCCGTCGCCCTGATCCTGATCGCCGTCAAGATGGTGGCCGTCCTGCTGACCGGCTCGATCAGCATTCTCTCCTCGCTGATCGATTCCCTGATGGATGTTCTGGCCTCGGCGATCAATCTGTTCGCCGTCCACCACGCCCTTCAGCCACCCGATGCGGAACATCGCTTCGGCCACGGCAAGGCCGAGCCCTTGGCCGGGCTGGGCCAGGCCGCCTTCATCGCCGGCTCGGCGGTATTGCTGACCATCGAAGCGGTGCGCCGGCTGTTCGCGCCTCAGACGGTGGTCGAGATCCAGACCGGCATCGCGGTGATGGTCTTTTCGATCGGGCTGACGGTCCTGCTGGTGGCGTTTCAGCGCTATGTGGTGCGGCGCACGAATTCCACCGTGATCGGCGCCGATGCGCTGCATTACGAGAGCGACGTGCTGATCAACGGCAGCGTGATCGTCTCCCTCGGCCTGTCCCACTGGCTCGGCTGGCAGGCGGCCGACCCGATCTTCGCCATCCTCATCGCCGGCTATCTGGTGCGCGGCGCCTGGTCGATCGCGGCGAAATCCCTCGACGTGCTGATGGACCGTGAATTCCCCGACGCGGAGCGGGCGCGCATCACGGAAATCGCCATGCGGCATCCGGAAGTGACCGGCATGCACGATCTGCGCACCCGCCGCGCCGGCCTGCAGCAGTTCATCCAGCTCCATCTCGAAATGGACGGCGACAAGCGCCTCATAGAGGCCCACGACATCGCCGACGAGGTCGAGGCCTGGATCTGCGAGGCCTATCCCGGCGCCGAGGTGATCATCCATCAGGACCCCCACGGCCTCGAAGAACACCACCCGGGCTACACCGGCGCCTGATCGTCTTAAACCGTCAAGCTGTGGGGGAAGTCAAATTCACGATTCAAGACCTGACCCTTATTTTTATACTTAATTTTTGTACACTATCGGACTCATTTGCGATGTCAAAATATGAGCTACTGTGTTGTCAGTTGCTCCAACGCTTTCGTTTGTGCAGCAAGCAGATTTTTCTGCGCCTCGATGAGAGAGGCTTGCGTTGTAAGATTCGATTGCTGAGCGGTGACAAGTCTCGTGTCGTCTGTAACTGACGTGACCTTGAAGTCCAAGATTGCCGAAGGAATCGAAACAATCGCCTTTACGGCATCGATCGGAATACCCATGAAGGCAAGGGCCTCACTGGGTTTGTCCAACTCAAGCTTGGTGAGCATTCCATTTAAAAATGTTATGGTCGTCTTGTTGGTAATGAATGTTCTGCGACTGACATCGATCGACGCGATGATTGCATTGTTCGGCAAGAGCACGAGTGTTTGCGCTACGACCACGTTAAAGTCGTTATCATTAAGAGACAGCATGTAGGGAATTGCAGGTCTATAACAAATTCCACTTAAGCATTTCGTTTTATGCTCACCCAAGAGGTTTTTTGATAATGGGTCCACAGTAAATGTGAGATTTTTACTTTTTAGTGCTTTATTGACTAGTTTTGTATGATCGTCATCTGTCGGGTCAATTGTCAGCTTGATCGTGAATTGTTTGGGTCCTTCTTCAGCTGGCGTGAACAAAATGCCGAAGGCAGCCTTCGCGGCTTCCGTGGCCAGTTCGACGACCTTCTTGACGAGTGCGCCTGACTCGTCAGTCGTTGTTGTCGCTACGGACAACAATAGTCCCGTGGATGTAGTTTGGATAATAACCTTGTCGGTCGAGAATATGCTGCTCTTGTATTCGATACGGTAAAGATGTTCCGAATTCGGAACAAACGTCACATCACTTACTGTCATTGAGTTATTGCCAACCTTGTCCCGACTGATCGTTATGTCGATGAAACCGCGTGGCAGGAAATAATATGCGCCGTTAAAATTGTATTTTGCTAAATCCTCGTCTTTGGCTGGAACGTCGACCTTTATCGACGTAAGGAGAGGACTAGCACAGCCTATCGTGAACAGACTGGCGACTACCGCGATGGCGGTTGCGAATCGGCTGAAAACACGAGACGACCTGTACATTGTATCACCCCCCCCTCCCCAAGGCTGGTCATTCACGATGAGAGTTCTTCCGCAGAATTGGAACCGCTCACCAAACGTCGTGGAAATGGTGGACCGGGCCGTGGCCTTTGCCGACGGTGAGGCGGTCGGCGGCCTTCAAGGCGGCGGTGACGTAATCCTTCGCCCGCCGGGTGGCTTCGATGACGTCGAGGCCCTGGGCGAGGCCGGCGGTGATGGCGCTCGACAGGGTGCAGCCGGTGCCGTGGGTGTTCTTGGTGGCGACGCGGGGCGCGGTGAAGCGCTCGTTCATGTCTTCGCCCCCCCCGTCGCTGCCCATGAGCAGGTCGCTGCTTTCGGGGCCCTCCAGATGACCGCCCTTGAGCAGCACCCATTGCGATCCCAGGGCGAGCAGGCGCTTGGCCACCGCCGCCATCTCGGCCTCGTCGGTGAGGGCGGGCTCCTCCAGCAGCACCGCCGCCTCGGGCAGGTTCGGCGTGACCAGGGTGGCGAGCGGCACCAGCCGTTCGCGCAGGGCGGCAACCGCCTCGGGGGCGAGCAGCTGGTCGCCGCTCTTGGCCACCATGACCGGATCGAGCACCAGCTTGCTCACGCCCAACCTGCCCACGCCATGACGCTCCAGCCCCGCCGCCACGGTCTCGATGACCTCGGGGCGGCTCAACATGCCGATCTTCACCGCATCGATGCGGATATCGTCGAACACCGCGTCGATCTGCTGGGCGATGAATTCGGGCGGCGCGTCATGGATGGCGCGCACGGCTTGGGTGTTCTGGGCGGTCAGGGCGGTGATCACCGAGGCGCCGTAGACGCCGAGCGCGGAAAAGGTCTTGAGATCGGCCTGTATCCCGGCGCCGCCGCCGCTATCGGACCCGGCGATGGTCAGGGCGTTGTAGATCACGATTTCGCCTCATCGACGATGGCGCGGAGATCGGCGGCGGCGGCGCGTGGGTCCGCCGCCGCGCAGACCGCCGAGATCACGGCGATTCCCTGGACTCCGGCGGCGATCACCGTGGCCGCGTTGCCTGGTGTGATGCCGGCGATGGCGACCAGGGGCAGATCGAACAGGGCGGCAATCTCCGCACATCCGGCCACATCGATGGGCGGATTGGGATTGTTCTTGCTGGTGGTGGCGAACACCCCGCCGATGCTCACGTAATCGACTTGATCGAGCGGCACGGCCCGCGCTTCATCGAGATTGTGGACCGTCACCCCGATGATCGCCCGCTCGCCCAGCAGCCCGCGGGCGTCGGTCGGCTCCATGTCGCCTTGGCCGAGATGCACGCCGTCGGCGCCCGCCGCCAGAGCGACATCGACCCGGTCGTTGATCACCAGCGGAACGCCGAGGGGGGCGAGCCGCGCCTTGAGAGCGCGCGCCGCTTCGATCTGGCCGCGGCTTGTGGATGTCTTGTCGCGCAACTGAACCAGGCCGGCGCCGCCCCGCGCCGCCGCCTCGGCGACATCGGCCATGTCCCGGCCCGCGCAATGATCGGGGCCGATCACCAGATAGAGCGAAAGATCGAATTGTTGCCGCATTTATCGCCGCCTCCACCGGCACGTCTTAATGCGATTGCTGTAAGGCCCTGTCAACAGCCGCGTCTTTCACGGATTGTGTTGTCCCCGCCGACCGGCTAGAGAGGCTCCAAATCTGGTGCGGAGAAACGATCTATGAAAGACATAAGGCTGGTCGCGGCGCTCTGCGTCGCGCTGACCTGCGCGACCCTGAGCTATACCACCTTCGCCGCGCTGATTCCGACCTTCTCCGCCCTGTGGCAACTCAACTATACTCAGGCCGGCATCGTCAACGGCGCGTTCATCGCCGGCTATGTGGTCGCCGTGCCGCTGCTGGTCAGTCTCACCGACCGCATCGACGCGCGGCGCATCCTGCTTGTCAGCCTGATGTTGAGCGCGGTCTCGGCGGCCGTCTTTTCTCTGCTCGCCGATGGCTTCTGGTCGGCTTCGGCGATTCGCTTTTTCGGCGGCGTCGGCCTGGCGGGAACCTATATGCCAGGCATGAAGGCGTTGAGCGATCGCCTGAGCGGCAAGGCCCAGGGCCGCGCTGTATCGTTCTATTCGGCGAGCTTCTATCTCGGCCTGGCCCTGTCGGTTCTGACCACCGGCTGGATCGCCGAGGGCTTGGGCTGGCGCGCCGCGTTCATGGCCAACGCAATCGAGGCTATGGCGGCCCTCGCCATCGTCTCTGTCGCCCTGCCCAGGACCGTGCTGCCGACCCGCCCGGCGCTTAAGGAACACGCCCTCGATTTCAGGCCGATTCTGCGCAACCGAGAGGCCATGTCCTATGTCATCGGCTACGCTGCCCATAACTGGGAGGTCTTCGGGTTCCACAGTTGGGTCGTGGCCTTCCTGACCTTCCACCTGGCCATGGGCGAGGGCTTCGCCCTGTCGGCGACCGAGGTGACCACCCTGCTGTTGTTTATAGCGGTGCCGGCGGCGATCTTCGGCAACGAGATCGGCAACGCCCTCGGCCGCCGCCGCAGCCTGATCGGCTTGATGACCCTGTCGGCCGTGGTCGCGCTGATGCTGGGTTTCGGCGCCTCGTCGTCGATCTATGCGGTGCTCGCCCTGACCGGCGTCTATGCGGCGACCACGGCGGCGGATTCCGGCGGCCTGACGGCGGGCACGGTGGCGGCGGCGGAACCCCACCGCATGGGCGCCACGATGGCCTTGCATTCGACCCTCGGGTTCTTCGCGGGGATGCTCGGGCCGGTCGCCTTCGGGGCGGCCCTCGACCTGACCGGCGGCGGCGTGACGGTGGCCTCCTGGGGCGCCGGTTTCGCTGTCCTCGCCCTGGGTGTCATGGTCGGCCCGCTGGTCCTGATGACCCTCGGCCGCCGCCGTCAGAGGGTCGGGAAGCCGGGATAGTGGCCGGAATGATCGTCGTCGAAGCCGTCCATGCCGCGCTGGGTGAGCAGCTTCGACTCGGGCATGTCGGGGGCGCTCCAGCGGATCGCCTTGTCGGACGGTCCTTCATACCAGCGGATATTGAAGGCGCAGAGCCAGGGATAAAAGGCGACCTCGGCATAGTCGGCCAGATGATCGCATATCCACCAGGCGAGCGGCCTGAAGTCGCCACTCTCCTCGAAGCGCTCGATATACCAGGGGATGACGATGCTCGCCGTGGCGCCCTTGTAGCCGTCGGCGTCGCGCAAATCCCAGATATGCCGCGCCGCGGCGTATGTATTGTCGCCGCAGTAATAGGCTCCCGGGTCTTGGGAGAGGCGCTGGTGGCAGTAATCATTGACCAGGGCCGAGCGGAAGGCGCTGCGCACGGTGATGCCGCCGAAGGCGCGGTGCAGGGGCTCGAGCACCAGCTCGCAAAGCTTAGCGCCGCTCGCGACGGCGAGGTCCGGGTCGTCGGGCATGTTCGACAGGCCGTGGAAATTGGCGACCTCGCTATAGAGCATGTCGCGCATGAAGAAATGCTCGGACAGACGAACCCGGCCTAACTCGGTTAAGTCGGCGACAGACCCAGGCGGCTCCATGGGACGATTAATCGGCCTCTATTTTTTTTGCCGTTTCCGCCGTCTTGGCGCCCGCCACTGACTTTACGGGCTCTCGATTCAGCTGGGCAATCACCTGGCGTCTGTAATCCGGATCATGAGCCGCCCGCTCAATATCGATATCGTCATCGGTCATGATCATTGGCCCCCCCCTGAACAACAGCGAAGAAATCTGCCCGAGAATCCCCACACAATCAACAGCCGATCATGGTTAAACGTGAGATTCCTGGGGATCGTCTTGTGGAAAACCCATGAATAAGCCGGGGGATAACTTTACCGCCCACAAGCCTGGTAGACCACCGCCGTATCATCCCGAAGCCTGGCGATCCCCGACCGGCGTGGATTCATAGAAGGGCTGCGATTCTATTTTGATAAACGGGCATTTCGACCCTCTCCGGCAAGGCTGGAGAGGGTTTGCTTTTAGGCGGCGCCGGACGTATGTCTAGATCAACATCAGCTCTTATTTCGCTCGAGGATTTTACCATGGCCATCCGCGCAAATTCGCCCCAAGCCAGGGATATCGCCTATCACCTGCATCCCTACACCAACGCCGAGGTCCATGAAGAAGTCGGCCCCAGGATCATCACTGGCGGCGAGGGCGTCTATGTCATCGACGACGACGGCAAGCGCTATATCGAAGGGCTCGCGGGCTTGTGGTGCACGTCCCTCGGGTTCAGCGAAAAACGCCTCGCCGATGCGGCCTATAAGCAGATGCGGGAAATGCCCTACTACCACGGCTTCGCCCATGCGACGACGCCGCCGGTAATCGAACTCGCCGAGCGGCTGGTCGAGATGACGCCGCCATCCATAGGGAAGGTGTTTTTCACCAATTCCGGCTCCGAGGCCAACGACACGCTGATCAAGATGGTCTGGTACTACAACAACGCCCTGGGGCGCCCCGAGAAGAAGAAGATCATCTCGCGGCACCAAGCCTATCACGGCGTCACCATTGCCGCCTCCAGCATGACGGCGCTGCCCTATGTGCAGGATTCCTTCGACCTGCCGATCGCCAATTTTATCTATACGGACTGCCCGCATTATTGGCGTTACAAGGAGGACGGCGAAAGCGAGGAAGCCTTCACCAACCGCATGGCCGACAATCTCGAGACGCTGATTCTCGAGGAAGGCCCCGACACCGTCGCCGCCTTCTTCGCCGAGCCGGTGCAGGGGGCCGGCGGGGTGATCGTTCCGCCGGCCGGCTATTTCGAAAAAATACAGGCGGTGTTGCGCAAGTACGACGTGCTGTTCGTCGCCGACGAGGTGATCTGCGGCTTCGCCCGCACCGGCAACATGTTCGGCTGCGAGACCTATGATATCGAACCCGACATGATGACCGTCGCCAAGGCCCTGTCCTCGGCCTATCTGCCGATTGCCGGAGCATTGATCTCCGATGAGATTTATCAGGCCATCAAGGCGGAAAGCGGCCGGCTCGGCGTGTTCGGCACGGGCTACACCTATTCGGGCCATCCGGTGCCCGCGGCGGTCGCCCTGGAGACCCTGAAAATTTACGAGGAGCGGGATATTCTCGGCCATGTTCGCGGCCTGGCCCCCCATTTCCTTGAACGCCTGCACGGTTTTGCCGATCATCCGCTGGTCGGCGAGACACGCGGCGTCGGCCTGATCGGCGCGGTGCAGCTAGCGCCCGACAAGACCAAAAATGTGATTTTCGATGCCGGCCTGAAGGCTGGGCCGCTGACCGCGAAATATTGCGCCGTTCATGGCCTGATCACCCGTCCGCTGCCGGGCGACGCGATCGCCTTCTGTCCGCCGCTGATCATCACCAAGGACCAAATCGACGCCATGTTCGACAGTCTGGCCAAGGCGCTCGATGACAGCCTCGACGATCTCACCCGCCAGGGCGCCATCGCCGCATAAGTGGCTGTTCACTCCCGTGAAACTCCCGGTCTCCGCGACGTTAACGCATTGACGGTTGACTCATCGGCCGCTTGCGGTTGCTATTGGGCAGTAACAGTGAGGCCGGGCTCGTCGATGCGTCCTTAAGAAGGCGCCGGGGGCCGGCCTAGTCAACAGCGAGAATTCGCTGAGGGAGAAAAATCGGTGAGCGACGATACGATCGTTAAGTTCGATCGAGTCCAGAAGAGCTATGACGGCGTGGTTCTGGTCATCAAGGATCTTAACCTCGAGGTTGAGCGCGGTGAATTTCTCACCATGCTGGGGCCATCGGGATCGGGCAAGACGACCTGCCTGATGATGCTCGCCGGGTTCGAGCCGGCGACCCACGGCGAGATCTATCTCAACGACGAGCCGATCAACAACGTGCCGCCGCATAAGCGCGGCATCGGCATGGTATTCCAGAATTACGCCCTGTTCCCTCATATGACGGTGGCTGAGAATCTCGCCTTCCCGCTCGAGGTGCGCAGGATATCGAAGGGCGATATCGAGATCCGCGTGAAGCGCGTCCTCGACATGGTGCAGCTCGGCGGCTTTCAGGACCGCCGGCCCAGCCAGTTATCAGGCGGCCAGCAACAGCGTGTCGCCGTGGCCCGCGCCCTGGTGTTCGACCCCCAGCTTGTACTCATGGACGAACCCCTGGGCGCCTTGGACAAGCAGTTGCGTGAGCAAATGCAGTACGAAATCAAACATATCCACGAAGATCTCGGAGTCAGCATCGTCTATGTCACCCACGATCAGTCGGAAGCCTTGACCTTGTCGAACCGCATCGCGGTGTTCAATGACGGAATCATTGAACAGCTCGCGGCACCCGCGGACCTGTATGAAAAACCCGAAAACACCTTCGTCGCCCAGTTCATCGGCGAAAGCAACAGCCTGACCGGCACGGTGCGCGAAATGGAAAATAGCCATTGCCTGGTCGACCTCGACGGCGGCGGCGAAGTGCGGGCGCTGCGTGTCAACGTCAACGCGGTCGGCGAACGCACGACCCTCTCCTTGAGACCCGAGCGCGTCGAGGTCAACCCGCCCGAGGGCAAGTTCCCCAACGTTTTCGAAGGCAGGGTCGAGGAGTTGATCTATCTCGGCGACCATATTCGCACCCGTGCCAGCGTCTGCGGCCGGGACGATTTCATCGTAAAAATACCGAATGCCGCCCACCACGCCGCGCTGAAGGAAGGCGAAACGGCGACGTTCGGATGGACCATGGAGGATTGTCGGGCGCTGGACGGCTAAGGCTCAGCCTCGCAAGGGAAGGCGATTGACGAATACCCGCTGATCGCCTAATCGATGAAAAGGAAATCGCCAAAACGTTCGGCGCCTTTTCAAATGTTTCACGAACTTCATTAAACCAGGGAGAAATAGACCAATGAGGAATATATTAAAGCTTTCAACGATTGCCGCTGCCGGGGTTCTTGCCTTTGGCATCGGGGCCGCCCAGGCGCAAACTCTGACGATCGTTTCGTGGGGTGGCGCCTATACCCAGAGCCAGATCAAGGCTTATCATAAGCCGTACTCCGAGAAGACCGGCATCAAGATCAACTCCGAGGACTACAACGGCGGTCTCGCCGAAGTCCAGGCTCAGGTAGAGGCTAACAACGTGACCTGGGATCTGGTTGACGTCGAGCTTTCCGATGCGATCAAGGGCTGTGACGAAGGCATCCTTGAGCGGATTGACATCTCGATACTGCCGCCGGCGCCCGACGGAACGCCGGCCAAGGATGACTTCCTGGCCGGTACGTTGACCGAATGCGCGGTCGGGCAGATCGTCTGGTCGACCATCATCGCCTACGACAAGACCAAGTTCCCGGGCGCCAAGCCCGCGACCATTAAAGACTTCTTCAACACCACGGATTTCCCCGGCATGCGGGCGCTTCGCAATGTCCCGCGGGTCAATCTGGAATGGGCGCTGATGGCCGATGGCGTTGCCTCGAGCGATGTCTATGCGGTCCTCGGCACAGAGGCTGGCGTCGATCGCGCCTTCGCCAAGCTCGATACCATCAGGGACAGCCTGATCTGGTGGGAATCCGGCGCCCAGCCGCCGCAGATGCTGGCCGATGGTGAAGTGGTGATGGCGTCCGCCTATAACGGCCGTATCTTCAATGCTCAGAACCTGGAGAAAAAGCCGTTCGTCATCATCTGGGACGGCCAGATCTGGGATCTCGATCTGTGGGTCATTCCGAAGGGCAGCAAGAATCTCAAGAATGCCCTCGACTTCATCGCGTTCTCGACTGACACGCAGCGTAACGCCGACCAGGCCAAGTACATCTCGTACGGTCCGGTTCGCAAATCGGCCAGCGCGCTGGTTGCCACCCATGCCGAAACCGGCATCGACATGAAGCCACACATGCCGACGTCACCGGATAACTTCAAGACGGCGCTGCAGAACGATTTCGAGTTCTGGGCCGACAACAACGACGAGTTAAACGAGCGCTTCAACGCCTGGTTGGCGAAGTAACGTTTGTTGTGGGAATAGCGGGAGGGGAACCGGTTCAGCCGGTTTCCTTCCCGCACCTACTCAGCGATCACGAGCGACTATTCCTTTAGCGCATTTTCGGGACTCGTTCATGCCGCAGGACGCAGCCACCGCCACCGCGTCAATTATTACCGTCGACGGGGTGCCGCTTAAGACCCAGCTTAACCGGGCAAACCGCCGCCGTCGCATTCGCGCCGTGTTGCTGGTGGTGCCGCTGTTCATCTTCATTCTTATCAGTTTCCTCATTCCTATCGGCGATATGCTGTTTCGCAGCGTCGACAACCCGGTCGTCGCCGGACTGATTCCCGAGACCCTGGCCGAACTTGATAAGTGGGACGGCAAGGAGCTTCCCGACGAACGCACATTCGAGACCATGGCCAAGGAACTCGGGCTTCTCCAAATTGACCGGAAGCTGGGCAAGCTCGGCAGCCGCCTCAATTTCGAGCGCGGCGGCATGCGCAGCCTGATCACCAAGACCGGTCGCAAGCTCAAGAAAATCATGCAAGGCCCTTACAAGGAAGCCTTGATTAAGATCGATAAGCGCTGGGGTGACCGTGACTCTTGGGCCACCATCAATCTGGTCGGCTTGCGCTATACGGGGGTCAACTACCTGGCGTCCGTCGACCTCCGCGTCGATGCCGACGGCGACATCGTCATGCAGCCCGAGGTCCGCCAGATCTACACGCTGCTGTGGATGCGGACCCTGTGGATCAGCCTGGCCGTGACCGTATTCTGCCTGCTGTTGGGCTATCCGATCGCCTATCTGATGGCGACGCTGCCCGTGCGAACCGCCAATCTCCTGATGATTCTGGTGCTGTTGCCGTTCTGGACGTCGCTGTTGGTGCGCACCACATCGTGGATCGTGCTGTTGCAGGCGCACGGGGTGATCAATGACCTGCTGGTATGGGTCGGCATCATCTCCGAAGAGGGCCGCATCCGCATGATCTATAACTGGATCGGCACCTTGATCGCCATGACCCAGATCTTGTTGCCGTTCATGGTGCTACCACTTTACAGCGTCATGAAAACCATCCCGAAAACTTTCACGAACGCCGCCCAATCCATGGGCGCGACGCCGGCTTGGGCGTTCTACAAGGTCTACCTGCCGCAAAGCGTGCCGGGCATCGGCGCCGGCTGCCTGTTGGTGTTCATCCTCTCCATCGGCTACTACATCACGCCGGCCCTGGTCGGCGGCGAGGACGGCCAGTTGATCTCCAACTTCATCGCCTACCATATGAAGAAATCGTTGAACTGGGGGCTGGCGGCGGCGCTCGGCACGGTGCTTCTGGCCGCGGTGGTTGTGCTCTATTGGGTCTACGACAAGATCGTCGGCATCGACAACATGAAGCTGGGGTAACGGATCATGGCGCTGCAACCCTATGTCAGGCTGCCCGGGCGGATATGGCATTACAGCTTCCTGACCTATTGCGGAATGGTGTTCATCTTCCTGATAGCGCCGCTGATCGTGATCATTCCTCTGTCGTTCAATGTAGAGCCCTACTTCACCTTTACCCCCGCGATGATGTCGCTCGACCCGGACGCCTTTTCCCTACGCTGGTACCAGGACATCATTGACAACGAGCAGTGGCTGCAATCGGCTAAAAACAGCATCATCATCGCCACCGCCGCCACCCTCATCGCCACCACCCTCGGCACCCTCGCGGCGCTCGGGCTGTCGCAGCCATATATGCCGTACCGCGGCATCGCCATGGCCGTTCTGATCTCGCCGATGATCGTTCCGGTGATCATTTCGGCGGCCGGTATGTTCTTCTTCTATTCCAAAATCGGGCTGGCTCAGACCATGCCCGGATTGATTCTCGCCCACGCGGCGCTGGGAACGCCCTTCGTGGTGATTACCGTGACGGCCACCCTGATCGGCTTCGACCACAGCCTGACCAGGGCAGCCGCCAGCCTGGGCGCCACGCCGGTCACGACCTTCTTTAAGGTGATCATGCCCCTGGTCACGCCGGGCATGATCTCGGGCGCCCTGTTCGCCTTCATCACGTCGTTCGACGAAGTGGTAGTGGTGTTCTTCCTGGCCGGTTTCGAACAGCGCACGATCCCGCGTCAGATGTGGGCCGGCATTCGCGAACAGATCAGCCCGACCATCCTCGCCGTAGCCACTTTGATGGTCTTCTTCTCGATAATCCTGCTGATCACCCTCGAGATGCTGCGCCGGCGCAGCGAACGCCTGCGCGGGCTGACACCGGCATAATCCGGCGTCGGCATAATCGGGCGCCGGCGTGACGGGCCGGTCGCATGGCCGCCCACCAAGCCGATTGTAAATAAGGCTTTGTAAACCTATATTCACTAGGGTCTGCTTGTTGAAGCAGGTAGAAGCCGCGCAAGGTCTTGAGGATTGGCACAGATGTTCCGCGATAAGTCATTGATGCCGAAGGAGGCGATACGCCTGTCGGCGCTCGGACTGTTGAGCCGGGATCCGATGAGCTACGCCGCTCTGGCCAATGAGGTGCGCCATTTCACCACCCGTTTCTGGGGGCCTACTCTCGATGTCATGGCCTCGTCGATCGAGCTCATGCGTCTGGAGGGCCTGGTCGAAAGCTTCGGGAAAGATGCGGGCGGCACCGATGGCGACGCCATGCTGCGCCTGACCGACGCCGGCCGGCTCGAACTCAAGGAATTGCTCAGCGCCACCGTGCGGGCGGAGGCGTCTGATTTCAGCAAGCTCGCCATCGCCTTGAAGCTGCGCTTCATGCATCTGCTGTCCCTTGCCGAGCAAAGGGATCAGGCCGAGTCTCTGATCGAGATGCGCCAATCCGAGGCCGCCAGGCTGATCGATTTGCGCGCCGCCCATGCGGATGAAGGCGGCCATTTCCTGCGCTGGCTCGACCGCGAGATCGACCGCACTCAGGATGACCTCGCCTGGCTTGAGGACTTGCGCGCCGGCCTTGATACCGACTCGGTCAGGGGCTCATAAACGGATTAACTTCCGCTGCGCAGCACGAACCGGCCTTTCACGAAAATTCCGACGAAAGACCGCTCATAATCCGGAGCGGACATTGAGCCTTATGTAACTGAGAGCCGGACCCTTTGCCATGGTATGAAACGATTCTCGACCCTTGGTATTACAGAATCATCCCCTAATCGCTGGCCAGCAGAATTCCCGCCAGAACCAGAAGAAAGAGGCAAAAACCAACGACTGACCAGCCCTTCAACTTCGGCGAGGGGAAAGACGCGACAGCGAGAGCCGCAAAACCCACCAGGCTCGCCATGAGTATGGGGACGAAGGCTGAGCCAAGCCGTGCAGCCGCCACCTGCAACAGGCAGAGAAACGCGATCGAATAGTCCGGCGAAAGGCCGATATGATCGCGGGCCGGCACGAACTCGTAGCTATAGCGGACGGCAATCGCCATCAAATAGATCAGCGCCACCGGCACGGAAACGATCTGAAAATCGGTTGCGGTCAAGAGATACAGGACGGGGAATATGCCCTTGCTGATGTAGTCCGCATAACAGTCCAAGTGCTTCCCGAAATACTCGAACGCCGGGTTTCTCCCTTGGGTCCGCCGCGCCATCCACCCGTCTACATTATCGATGACGACGGCCAACGCGACGAGGGCCATGGCCAGGGAGGGCCGTCCCAACAAAACCACCCAGCAGGCGAGGAAAGAAATCGCCAGGCCGCCGAGAGTGATCAGATTGGCCGCATCCATGAGATGGGCCAGCATGCCCAGTCGCGGCGATGCCGGCGACACAACCGTTTTATCCTGGCTTTTCCTCGAAATTTCCACTGACATTTTCCTGATAACGCTCCAATCCGCTCCTACGGCACGCAGTTCTCAGGGTCATGGAAATGGCCAAATGTTCGGCCCGGACAACACTCGGGACGCACCCCCACCCCCCCGGATAACCCGGAGCGCATGCTTCGCCGGAACCCGTTCCTCAAGGTCAATATAGCATGAATGGAGTGCCGCTACCGTCGTCCTGCCCGCGCATCGCTTCCTCCTCCTCAATAGTGCAGAGGGAATCACTAATCAGCCCGCTTGGGGAGAGTTTTTCAGCAGTCTGTTAAGCCTTTTCCACCGCTCCAGCGGCGCGTTGCGCCACGACGACAGCCCCGATGATCAACGCCGCGCCGGCGTATTGTAGGACCGTCAGGGACTCGCCAAGAAGCATCAGCGACAGGGCGATGGTGATGACCGGCTCCGTATTCATCAGCATGCCGAAACGCACCGGCCCGACGAGGCGCACACCGCTGAACATAGCGAAGAAGGCGGCCGCGAAACTCAACACCGCGGCCGTAAAGACCAACCACCCGTAGAGGCTCGGTATGTCCATGGTGAAAGAATCGCTGGCCAGTGTCGCCACAGTCGCCAGAACCGCCCCGCTGACCGCCATATGATAGGTGGATACGGTGCTGTCCACGTCCTGTAACGACCGCCCACTCCAGACAACGAAGGCGGCGATGCCGATGGCGCCAAGCCCCGCCAGGCCGAGGCCCAGGGGGTGGAGGGTCTCGAAATTCACCCCCAGCGCCAGGGCAAGACCCATGAAAGCGGCCAGCAGGCAAAGGGCTTCGGTCGCGTTCGGCGGCCGTCGGTCGAGCGCGTTAGTGGCGATCATGGTCAGCAATGGAAAGAGATACAGAATAAGCACCGCCATGCTGACCGGTATATAGGCGAAGGAAGACAGCAGGCAGCCCGCGCCGACCACATAAGCGCCGCCGGCGCCGTAAGCATTGAGTCGCTGGCGCGGCGTCACGTCGGATGAGATGCCGCGTAGCCGAAACCACAAGCGGCAGACCGCCACGAAAAAAACAAACCGCAGAGTCAGGTAGGTCAGCGCGTTGCTGCCGTTGAGATCGGAAGAGCACACG
>ERZ813253.72-NODE-72-length-39484-cov-5.108011_pt1 | contig 39484 bp, 29 predicted proteins | sample MGYA00520893_ERZ813253 | MGnify/ENA primary metagenome ERZ813253 (study PRJEB31669, sample SAMD00080414) | marine metagenome | biome: oceanic hadal pelagic zone biome; feature: marine hadalpelagic zone; material: sea water | place: Pacific Ocean:Izu-Bonin Trench...
GCTCTTCCGATCTCACTTTAGGGAATATACACCAAATCAGATCCAAGAGATTCTGCAAACTTCTTTTCAGGACATTGATATCAAGGGGGTTTTTGGCTTGGAGAAAGCCATGGAATATTACGAAATAAATAAAAAGGCAGTAGAAAAAATTATGCGTTGGGATATTTTTAATCTTCAGTATTTATTGCCAAATTTTTTATTGCAAATCCCTTATGATATTCTAAATAGGATTAACAGACAAAATCTACAACATAATAATGATACTTTGGTGAATGTAGTAACAATAGATGATTTCTGCATAAAGCCAATGACCAATAAATGCTTTGATTATTTTTGTATTGCTACCAAGTAGCGCTAAAAGTAAATCCTCTTTCTTTTAATGTTTCAATAATTTTAGGTAGTGCATATTGCAAGTTTTTGTATGCATTCTCATTGTCATGCAAAACAATAATAGAGCCATTTTCTACATTAGAAACTACATTGGAAAAGCACTTTTCCTTGCTAGTATTTTTTTTAAAATCCCAAGCTAATACATCCCACATAATTATTTTATATTCTTTTTTTAGTTTGGCAATTTGCCAAGGAAAAATCTTCCCAAATGGAGGGCGGAAAAGTTTTGTTTCCGGAATAATTTGTTGGCATTTTTTTACATCCTCCAAATACTTTTTGGTGCAAGTGGTAAATCCGTTAGGATGCGAATAGGAATGATTGCCAATACTATGACCTTCTGCTGTTATTCTTTGTAAAATTTCAGGATGTTTTACCATTTGCTTTCCCAAACAAAAGAAAGTAGCTTTAACATTATAAAACAGAAGGGTATCTAAAACAAAAGGAGTGATTTCAGGAGTTGGACCATCATCAAATGTGAGCCAGACTTTTTTTTCATTAGTTGCATTTTTCCAAACTAATGTTGGGAAAAGAGTTTGAAAAATTTTAGGCGCTTTTGACCCAAAAAACATGGCTAATTATTTTGTGATTGAGCAGCAATATATTCATCCATAAAAGTATTAATTAGATAATCTTCCTTGTTTATCTCTTCTTCTTCACCGCCTTTTTCTCTAATATATTTTCCATCTATTTCACTATATTCATAGCTTACATTAGCCAATTGGAAACTTTGAATCAGACGAGAAATATTAGAAAGTACACTTCCAGCAATTTGTAGATTTCTATTCAATCCTCCTTTGTCCTTTATCGCATTGATGTAATTAAATTCATCTAAAAAAGTTTCAATCATTTGTGCTAAAATTTTATTTCCTTTTCCTTTTTCTCCCAAGCGATAATAAGTGTTTACAAGCGGGAAAGCATATACATTAAATGGTGCAGTGGTATTTGGCATTTCTCTCACACATTTATCAAGTACTGCAATGGCATCTTCTTTTCTATCCAATACAAAAAGAGATTCTGCCAAACGAGCATAATTATTTCTAAAATTCATAATCATCCTTGTGTTTGTTTCATCCAAATATACATCCGGATTATTCAGCCCTCCCCAAGTAAATTTGTTCATCAAATTATCATACATTCTATCCACATTCACCTCTCCGGTTTGTCCGTCTGGCGACACGGCTTCATATGGAACTAACCTATAAGAGAGGCCCTCTAACTGAAAGTATTTTTCTAAGCCCATAAAATTATCTTGGCCAACTGTAATAGCAAAATAAATTGGTCGTTCCCAATTGTTGTGTGCCAGCATATCCAATACCATTAGTTGATTTTTATAAAAGCCATTACCTTTTATTTTCCATTTTATTTCAGGTAGGATATTTTCATATTTTTCAACAGGAACAGTTCCGTTTGCTTTTACTTTTTCAATATCAACTTTCAATTTGAGTTTTTTTGCTGGACAATAGTTTCGTTTTCCAGCATTAGTAACAATCTTTGTTTGTTGTTTATCACTTCTAATAAAATCAATAACTTCTTTTACATCAACATACCCAAGACCTCTATCGCTAATTGGAATATAATCTCTGGTTCCGGTTCTGTATTGTTTATTTTCAAAAGAGGATGGAATAGGGTCGGCTTCATAAGATTTACGCTTCATTTGGTCGATATACCAACTTGTATTAAACAAACTGAGGTTGACTACTTTAATATCTGTTCTTAATCCTTCCACTTCTTGCATATACCAAAGTGGGAAGGTATCGTTATCCCCATTGGTAAAAAGGATTGCATTTTTATCGCAAGAATTGAGGTAATTGGCTGCGACTTCCCTTGCGGTAAATCTTCCAGAGCGGTCATGGTCATCCCAATTTTCAGATGCCATAATAGTTGGCGCTAAAAGAAGTGCAATGGCAGTTGCTAGCCCTGCACTTGCGGTAGAGTTCATTTTTTTACTCAAAAAGTCATAAATTCCTAAAACACTTAAACCTATCCAAATAGAGAAAGCATAAAAGGAGCCAACATAAGCGTAATCTCTTTCTCTTGGCTGAAAAGGAACAACATTCAAGTAAATAATAATCAAAACACCAGTAAAAAGGAAAAATAACAAAACCACCATAGCATCTTGTTTGGTTTTTTTAAAATGAAACAACATCCCAATAAGCCCTAAAATAAGCGGCAAGAAATAATAATGATTCTTTCCTTTATTATTCTGCAGGTAATCTGGAAGCTTTACTTTGGAGGGTAGCCCTATCCGGGCATTGTCAATAAAAGAAACCCCACTTTCCCAATTTCCGTGAAGGGCATTCCCGTTCATATTCATAAAATCGTTTTGTCTTCCGGCAAAATTCCACATAAAATATCTGAGATAAGACCATCCAATTTGGTACTTAAAAAAGAAGGATAAGTTTTGTGAAAAAGTTGGGGTTTTATCTTTATTCTTGCTCAGCCCTGCCCAAGATCTGTATCCGTTTGCATGCTTTGCTTGGGTGTTGCTCCACATTCTAGGGAAAAGTGTTTTGTGCCTTTTAGCATAATTGGGAATGGTATTCTTCCTTTTATCAATAATTACATATTCACCCTTTTTTTCATCTTTTTCATATACAGGATTCCCATCCAAATAAGGTTTTTTATTGTCTAATTTTGCATTAAAATAATGCCCGTAAACAATAGGCCAACTTCCATATTGTTCCCTTTTTAAATAAGATAAAAGTCCAACGGCATCCTCCGGATTATTTTCATCAATTGGAGGATTTGCATTGGAGCGAACCACCAAAATAGCGAATGAAGAATAACCAATCAAAAGTACGGTAAAACCAAGAATGGCGGTATTCCAAACGGCTTTGTTATTCTTTTTAGTGTAATGCAAACCAAAAACAATAGCAGCAATTAAAAACACAAAATAGAGGATTGTTCCAGAATTAAAAGGCAAGCCAATAGTATTTACAAAAAACAGTTCAAAGGAAGAGATTAAACTAATAGCACCAGGAATAATAACTCCTTGTACTAAACCCAAAATCACCATGGAAATAATAAAAGCTTTAATCGCTCCAATTTTAGAATATTCATAATTTTTGTAGTAATAAATCATGCCCATTGCGGGGATAGTAAGCAAGGAAAGTAAATGCACGCCAACTGATAAGCCCATTAAATAAGCAATTAAAACCAACCATCTGCTTGCATGGGGCTTGTTGGCTTCTCTTTCCCACTTCATAATGCACCAAAAAGCGATTGCCGTAAAAAAGGAAGACATGGCATACACCTCTCCTTCCACTGCCGAAAACCAAAAAGAATCGGAAAAAGTATAAGTTAATGCACCAACCAATCCGCTTCCTAAAATAGCATACATTTTGCTTTTTTCGTTCCCCTCACTTTTAGCAAACATTTTTCTTCCAAAAGCTGTAATGGTCCAAAAAAGAAATAAAATGGTAAAGGAGCTACAAAGAGCAGACATTATATTTATTGCAACAGCAACTTGTGATGTTCCAGGTTCGGCAAATAAAGTGAATATTCGCCCAAACAATTGAAACAAAGGTGCACCTGGGGGATGCCCAACTTCCAATTTGTAAGCGGTTGCTATATATTCTCCGCAATCCCAAAAACTTACGGTTGGTTCAATAGTTGATAGATATACAAAAGAAGCAATTAAAAATACTCCCCAGCCTACTATGTTGTTCAGTTTATTGTAGTTATTCATAATTTTTATGCTGATTTTTAATTTGCGAATTTAATAAATAATTAATGATTACAAATTAAAACGAAATTTTGATAAAATATTTTGTGCGCTTTTAGTTTATTGTTAGTTTTGCGCCCACTAATTTTAGTGCCCGATGGTGTAACTGGCAACACGTCTGTTTTTGGTGCAGAAGAGTCTAGGTTCGAGCCCTAGTCGGGCAACAAATAAAATACAGAGGAGAATTTTTAGTATTTCATTTGTAAACTCTAACGCATAGAGATAAATATTAATTATTTAATGACTTGTAAATTAGAATGAGAGCTAGATAAATAATAGATAGAAGCATAAATAATTAAGAAATTAGCTTGTACAAGAATCAAACAATAGGAAATAATTTAGAAGTAAAGTGTTAGATTCTAATTTTAGCAAACATCTTGATTTATCTTCTTATCCAAGAGGAGTTTATATGGTGCAAATAAGAACAAATGACTCCTTTGTAAGCAAAAGAGTAGTACTACAATAATAGTTTGCGAGATATATAAAAAGGTTCTATATTTGCCGACAGAAAAATAGAAGAATTGAGGATGGGGCTTACGGCCCCATCTTTTATACAAGATAATGATAGCAGAAGAAAGAGTACAGCAACTTGCCAGAGAAAAGGTTTTGGAATTAGGAGGGTTTTTAGTTTCTGCAAAAGTGAGTATGCAAAATGAAATTCAAGTTTTTGTGGATAAAGCAGAAGGGATTTTAATAACAGAATGTTTGCAAATTAGTCGGCATATAGAAAATGAGTTAGATAGAGAAATAGAAGATTTTCAACTGTCAGTTTCTTCCCCAGGATTGAGTAAAGCTTTTTTGGTAGAGCAGCAATATCAGAAAAATATTGGCAAAGAAATTGTTGTAAAACTAAGGCAGGGGAAAAAGATAAAAGGGAAGCTAATCGCCTTTGATGGGAATATAGTTTTGGAAACAAGCAAAAAAGAAAAAGGTAAAAAACAAATAAAAAAAGAGGAGAAAGTCATTTTATTAGAAGAAATAAAAGAAACAAAATTAGTTATAAAATTTTAAATCGTAAAAAATGGATATAGAAAATTTAATTGAATCGTTTTCCGAGTTTAAGGAAGTAAAAAATATTAACCGAGAAACAATGATGAACATCTTGGAGGATGTTTTTAAATCGGTTTTAGCCAAAAAATATGATGAAGCTGATAATTTTGATGTTATTATAAATGTTGATAAAGGGGATTTGGAAATTTGGAGAAATCGAGAAGTTGTAAAAGACGGGAAGGTAGAAAACCCAATCACTCAAATTTCACTTTCGGATGCATTAAAGATTGAAGATGATTATGAAGTAGGGGAAGAGGTATCTGAACAAATTGATTTTGGCACAGAATTTGGGAGAAGGCATATCCTCTCTATCCGACAAAACTTACAAGCAAGAGTACAGGATTTAAACAGAGATGAAATCCTGAAAAAATATAGTGAAAGAGTTGGAGAAATTGTAAGTGGTGAGGTTTATCAGGTTTGGAGAAATGAAATCCTTTTGCAAGATGATGAAGGGAATGATTTAATTCTGCCAAAAGCAAATCAGATTCCAAGAGATTTTTTTAGAAAAGGAGAAACGGTAAAAGCAGTAATACTTTCAGCTGAACTAAAAAACAACAAAGCCCTTATTACACTTTCGCGTATTGCACCAGAATTTATTGAACGGCTTTTTGAAACGGAAGTCCCTGAAGTTTTTGACGGACTGATAACCATCAAAAAAGTAGTAAGGATTCCAGGTGAAAGAGCTAAGGTAGCAGTAGAATCTTATGATGATAGAATTGATCCTGTTGGTGCTTGCGTTGGAATGAAAGGATCAAGAATCCACGGTATTGTTCGCGAACTTAGAAACGAAAATATTGATGTTATCAATTTTACAGAAAATACCCAACTACTCATTACGCGCTCGCTTAGCCCTGCAAAAGTGAGTTCCATAAAGGTTAATGAAGATAACAATAGGGCTGATGTGTATATGCAACCCGACCAAGTTTCTTTGGCGATTGGCAAGGGAGGTTTTAATATCAAATTAGCAGGTCTTCTTACTGGTTATGAAATTGATGTTTATCGAGATATGGATGACATGGTGGACGATGTAGCGATTGAAGAATTTTCAGATGAAATTGAAAGCTGGATTATTGAAGAGCTTAAAGCAATTGGTTGCGATTCGGCAAGAAGTGTATTAGAATTAGATGCGGAAGATTTGGTAAAAAGAACAGACCTGGAAATTGAAACTGTAGAAAATGTATTGTCGGTTCTTAAAAACGAATTGGAAACAGAAGAAGAATAATATAAAACAAAAAAATGTCAGAGAAAAAGAGCATACGGCTAAATAAACTTACAAAGGAGTTGAATGTTGGAAGTGATAGAATCCTATCCTTTTTACAAGGGAAGGGTGTGACTGGATTAAACCCTACATCTAAAATCTCTGATGATGTTTATCAGCTTTTACTTAGCGAATTTCAAATGTCCAAACAAACGAAATTGGCAGCAAAAATTGTTGCTAACAAGTTACAGATGGAACAAGAAAGTCAGGAATTAGAAGCTGAAAAAATAAAAGTGGAACCTCCAAAATTAAGTATTAAGCCAATAGGAACTATTGATTTATCCGGTACAAAATCAAAAACAATAGATACTGACAAAAAAACGGAAGAGCCAAAAAAAGAAGAAGTAATAAAGGCAAAAGCTCAGCTATTATCACAGCCAAAAGTAACTGGCGAAAAAGTGGATTTAGATAAACTAATTCCTAATAAGAAAAAACCTGTTGCCACATCTTCAGAACGAGGGGTTGCTGGAAAGAAAAAAAGAAAACGACTTCCCAAAAAAGTAAATCAAGATAGGTTTAAAGGGAGACAAGCAAAAAAGAAAAAACCAGTTGTAATTGAAGTAGATGCAGAACAGGCTCAAAAAAGAGTAAGAGAAACCTTAGCAAAACTACAAGGAGGGGGTAAGAAAACCTCTGTAAAAAACAGAAGAGAGAAAAGAATTACCCACAGAGAAATAGCCGAACAAGAAAGTGTTGAAAGACAGGCTTCTGACAAAGTAATAAAGATTACTGAATTTGCCACTGCTCAAGAATTGGCAACCATGATGGATATTCCAGTTACAGAAATTATTTCTGCTTTAATGGTGCTTGGTTTCATGGTAACCATGAATCAGAGATTGGAGGCCGATACCATTCAAATTATTGTGGAAGAGTTTGGCTTTACGGTAGAATTTGTTGGTGTAGAAGTACAAGAGGCAATTGAAGATGAGGAAGATAAAGAAGAAGATCTTAAATCACGCCCACCAATTGTTACCATTATGGGACATGTCGATCATGGAAAAACATCCCTTCTCGATTACATTAGAGATACCAAGGTAATTGCTGGAGAATCTGGTGGAATTACCCAACATATTGGCGCTTATGAAGTAACGTTAGAAAATGGCAAACAGATTTCTTTTTTAGACACTCCAGGACATGAGGCTTTTACCGCTATGCGGGCAAGGGGTGCAAAAGTTACCGACATTGTAGTAGTAGTAATTGCTGCTGATGATAGAATTATGCCACAAACTAAAGAAGCGATTAGCCATGCACAAGCGGCAGGCGTTCCCTTACTTTTTGCAATAAACAAAATTGATAGAGATGCATCAGATGCTGAAAAAATAAAGGGAGAATTAGCAGAAATGAACTTGTTAGTGGAAGATTGGGGCGGTAAATATCAGAGCCAAGATGTATCTGCTAAAACTGGAGTAGGGATTCCTGAACTTTTAGAAAAAGTAATATTGGAAGCAGAAATGTTGGAATTAAAAGCAAATCCTAATAGAAATGCAAAAGGGACAGTAATTGAAGCATCATTAGATAAAGGGAAAGGATATCTTACCACTATTTTGGTGCAAAATGGAACTTTGAAAATAGGGGATTACGTATTGTCCGGAGGATTTAGTGGAAAGGTAAAAGCACTATTAGATGAAAGAGGCCAAAACATAAATGAAGTACCTCCCGCATCTCCAGCAGTGTTATTAGGGTTAAATGGCGCACCACAAGCCGGGGATGCTTTTAATGTGATGAATGATGAGCAAGAGGCGAAAAAAATTGCAACCAAAAGAATGCAACTAAAAAGAGAACAGGGGGCAAGAACACAAAAACACATCACTCTTGACGAGATTGGAAGGCGAATTGCACTTGGCGATTTTAAGGAAATAAACATCATTGTAAAAGGAGATGTAGACGGGTCGATTGAAGCACTTTCGGAATCCTTAGAAAAACTAACTACTGAGGAAATAAATGTGAACATTATTCATAAATCAGTTGGTCAAATTTCCGAATCGGATGTTATGTTGGCATCTGTATCACAAGCTGTAATTATCGGATTCCAAGTTCGCCCATCTGTAAAAGCACGAAAATTGGCTGAAACTGAACAAATAGATATTCGCCTGTATTCCGTAATATACAAAGCAATTGAAGAATTAACACAAGCAATGGAAGGCATGCTTTCTCCTGATATTGAAGAGGCGATAGTTTGTAGTATTGAAATAAGAGAAATATTCAAAATCTCGAAAGTAGGAACCATTGCCGGCTGTATGGTGTTGGAAGGGAAAATAAACCGAAACTCCAAAGTAAGAATTATCAGAGATGGAGTAGTTACTTATACAGGAGTTCTTTCCTCCTTAAAACGATTTAAAGAGGATGCAAAAGAAGTTGCCAAAGGCTTTGAGTGTGGGCTGTCAATCGAAAACTTCAACGACATTAAAGTTGGAGATATTGTAGAGGGATTTGAAGAAAAAGAAATACAAAGAAAACTCGCCTAATCTTCAGTAATATTAATGTTTGAAGGCACAATATAAGAAGTATACCTTCTTCTTATTTCATTTTGCACTTTAAGTGCTTCCAGTCTGGTATAAAAATCACCAACAGTTACTTTAAAATAAGGTTCTTTATGGTCCAGATAGGCAGGTATTTCTGGGAATTTTAACATGAATGAGATTCGAATTTTTTTAGCTTTTTCTCTGTCGGTATCCGAATGAATTTGTAAGCGCCATCCTAATATCCCTTTTCTTTTTTTATTTAATTTTATATGCCGATCAAGTAATTCACCTACCTTTTCTTCCATTTCAATATTTGTAATAGCAGATTCTGTACTATCTGTTTTTGAATTTGTTTGCCCAATAGCGCAAAAGGAAGAAAACAAGAAAATTGTAAATAGATATTTGATCATAATATGCAAAAGTAATAAACTAATTAAAGCACATCTTTACTTCCGGTTTTATTAGAGGCTTTTATCTATTATTTAGAATGGCTATAAATTACATTAATTAATGATTTTCTACCTATTTCTATCCATTGAAAAAATTAAATTTACAGCCGAAAAATTGAACATTAAAAAAACATGATTCGAACTTATTCCCTTAATAGCCGCCTTCTATTTCTGACGGTTTTTTTCACCTTTTCCTTAAACTTATTTGCCCAAACTGATGGAGCGCAAATCTTCAAAACAAATTGTATATCCTGCCATACCATTGGTGGTGGCCGATTGATTGGTCCTGATTTGGAAGGGGTAAGTAAAAAAAGAAATGCGGATTGGTTAAAACAATGGATCAATAGCTCATCTGATTTTATTGCAAGTGGTGATGCGGATGCAATTGCAATTTTTGAAGAATATAATAAAGTTGCAATGACTTCCTTCTATTTTGAGGATGAGGATATGGATGCCTTATTAGCTTACATGGAAAATCCACCGATTGAGGAAAAAGAAGTTGCTACTACTACGGCTGAAAACGATAAAGGAATGAGCAGTTCCACCATTTTATTACTGATTGCAGTATTTTTATTTCTGCTTGTTTATATTTTGACCTCTATTAAAAACAAACTAAAAACACAATTAAACCAACCAACAGAAACGCTTTCAGAAACTATTATTAATCAAGGGAAAGCATTTTTAGCGGAAAGTAGAAATGTAGCGATTGTAGGGTTTGCTGTATTTATTATTGTGATGAAATTCACTTTTGATACTTTAATGGGCGTTGGGGTAACGACTAACTATCAACCTGAGCAACCAATCGCTTTTTCACATAAAATACATGCAGGAGACAATGGGATTGATTGTAATTATTGCCATTCGTCTGCTCGCTCTTCAAAAACATCTGGTATTCCTTCTGCTAATGTGTGCATGAATTGTCATGCTAATATTACTTCAGGAACTAATACAGGAACCGCTGAAATTCAAAAAATATATGATGCTATTGGGTATGATCCTGATACAAGAACCTATATTGAAGGCTATGAACAGCAGCCAATTAAATGGGTGAGAATTCACAATCTTCCTGATTTTGCTTATTTCAATCATTCACAACACGTAACGGTTGGCAAATTGGAATGTCAAGAATGTCATGGTCCTGTTCAAGAAATGGATGTGGTAAAACAAGAATCATTAATGACAATGGGCTGGTGTATTAATTGTCACAGAGAAACTGAAGTGAAAATGGAAGGGAATGATTATTACGCAAGCATGCATGAAAAGATGAAGGAAAAATATGCAGGACAGAAAATCACTGTAGATAAAATGGGTGGCTTGGAATGTGGTAAGTGCCATTATTAAAAAAATAGTTAGATTTAATTTCTATAATAAAATGACAAAAACAAAAAAATATTGGAAAGGTTTAGCAGAACTAAACAATGATCCAATTGTAGAAAAATTAAGGCAAAACGAATTTGTTGAAGAAATTCCTGTTGATGAGTTTTTAGCAGATAAGGAACTATCTACTACTTCTACATCCAGAAGAGATTTCTTGAAGTTTTTAGGATTTACTACTGCAGCAGCAACTTTAGCAGCCTGTGAAACGCCTATTAATAAAGCGATTCCCTACGTAATTAAGCCAGAGGAAATCACTCCAGGAGTTGCTAATTATTATGCAACTACTATGTATGACGGGCACGATTTTGCATCTGTTTTGGTAAAAACAAGAGAGGGAAGACCGATTAAAATTGACCCGAACAAAACTGCTCTTAATGCCAGAATTCAGTCTTCTGTTTTATCCTTATACGATTCAGGAAGATTAAGAAACCCTATCAAGGGTGGAGTAGATTCTGATTGGGTAACAGTTGATGCAGACATTACTTCTCAATTAAATGAAATCACGACTAATGGTGGAAATATTGCACTTTTAACTTCTACTATTATTAGCCCTACTACAGAGAAATTAATTGCTGAGTTTTCTTTAAAATATGGAAATGTAAAACACATCCAAATGGATGCGGTTTCTTATAGTGGAATGTTGGATGCCAATAAAACTTCATTTGGCGTGAGAGCATTGCCAACGTATCATTTTGATAAAGCGGATGTTATCGTTTCTTTTGGAGCTGACTTTTTAGGAAACTGGTTGAATACTGATTACGCTACACAATATGCTGCTGCTAGAAATCCTAACAGTGGAAAAATGGCTAAGCACTACCAAGTAGAATCTACTTTAACCCTTACAGGATCGAATGCGGATAATAGAATTCAGATAAAGCCTTCTGAACAAGCGGGACTATTATCTAACTTATACAATGCCTTAAATGGAAGTTCAGCAGATAGTAGAATTGCTAAATTAGCAAATGACCTTTTAAACAATAAAGGTAAATCTATTGTGGTTTGTAATAGTAATAACAAAGAGGTTCAGATTTTAGTTAATGCTATTAATGACACTTTAGGAAATTATGAAAAAACATTAACTTTATCTAACCCTTCTTATTTAAGGAAAGGAAATGATAGGGATGTTGCAACTTTAGTTTCTGATATGAATGCAGGAAAGATTGCTGCTTTAATTACTTATAATGTAAATCCTAGTTATACTTTACTGGATGCTGATGGGTATAATGCAGGACTTAAAAAAGTAGGATTAACAATTGCGACTTCACTTTATAATGATGAGTCAGCTGCAAAAATGATGTATGCTTGTCCTGATAATCATTACTTAGAAAGTTGGGGGGATGCAAATCCATCTAATGGAGTGTATACTTTAATGCAACCTACAATTTCTCCTTTGTTTAAAGGAAGACAATTCCAAGAAAGCTTAATGGTTTGGGTGGGGAAATCAGATTACCATACTTATTTACAAAATACGTATTCATCTATTGACTGGAATAAATCAGTACATGATGGGTACTTTACACAAAACCAACCTGCTGCAACTATAAGTTCGTTTTCTGCTTCTGTTCCTTCATTTGATTTAGTAAAAGCTGATGGAATTGAGTTTGAGATGTATGAAAAAATTTCAATGGGTGATGGTACTCAAGCAAACAATCCTTGGTTACAAGAATTGCCAGATCCCCTTTCAAGAGCATGTTGGGATAATTACTTAACCATGTCGGCAGCCACTGCTCGTGATTTAGGAATTAATAATTGGAATGTTTCCAATGGTGCCTTAAATGGTAATATGGTAAATATTACAGTTAATGGAACGACACTTAATAATGTACCTGTAATGATTCAGCCAGGTCAAGCAATAGGCTCTGTTGCTATGGCTGTTGGTTATGGTAGAACAGCTGCAGGAAAATGTGGTGATGGAATAGGATTCAATGCTTTTGCATTAGGAAACGGAACCGCTACAATTGAAGTTGTTGGTGGCGAATATGAATTTGCTGCTACGCAATTGCACCATACAATGATGGGTAGAGAGATTGTAAAAGAAACAACTCTTGCAGACTTTATAAAAGATCCTTACGCAGGAAATCATCAAGTAACATATGCTACTCATAAAGGACAACAGCCTGCTGATAAGGTTACCCTTTGGGATGAATTTGATCATTCAACTGGTCATTTCTGGAATATGTCAATTGACTTAACTTCTTGTATTGGTTGTGCAGCCTGTGTAATTTCTTGTCATGCTGAAAACAATGTGCCTGTTGTAGGAAAAGAGGAAGTGAGAAAATCAAGAGATATGCACTGGCTCAGAATCGACCGTTACTTCTCATCTGATATGACAAAAGAATTATCAGCAGAAGAAAAAATTTCTGCTATTGATATGTATTCTGAAATGGAAGATCCATCAGAAAATCCTGAAACGGTTTTCCAACCAGTAATGTGCCAACATTGTAATCATGCTCCTTGTGAAACTGTTTGTCCTGTTGCGGCAACTTCACATGGTTCTGAAGGGCAAAACCACATGGCTTACAACAGATGTGTAGGTACAAGGTATTGTGCAAATAACTGCCCTTATAAAGTAAGACGTTTCAACTGGTTCCAATATTCTGATAACGATAAGTTTGATTTCAACATGAATGATGACTATGGCAAAATGGTATTGAATCCTGATGTTGTTGTGCGTTCAAGAGGGGTGATTGAAAAATGTTCAATGTGTATTCAGAAAATACAAGAAATTAAGTTGGATGCTAAAAAAGCAGGAACAACAGTGAGAGATGAAGATGCTCAAACGGCTTGTTCATCAGCTTGTCCTACTAATGCTATTGTATTTGGGGATGTAAATGACGAAACTCATCAAATACAAGCCCTTAAGAAAGAAGAAAGAGCATACAAATTATTAGAACACTTAAATACTGATCCATCAGTGTTTTATCAAACTAAAATTAGAAATAAAGCTTAATATTTAGATATGCATAAAGAATCAGAAATTAGAGATCCATTAATTTTAGGCAATAAAACCTATCATGATATTTCCAAAGATATTGCAAGGCCAATTGAGGGCAAGGCCAACAAATATTGGTGGATTTTATTTTCATTATCATTAGGGTTATTTCTTTGGGGGATGCTTTCAATAGCATATACAATTGGTACAGGAATTGGTGTTTGGGGGCTAAATAAAACGGTAGGCTGGGCTTGGGATATCACTAACTTTGTTTGGTGGATTGGAATTGGGCATGCTGGAACTTTAATTTCAGCTGTATTGTTATTGTTCCGTCAGAAATGGAGAATGTCAATTAATCGTTCTGCTGAGGCAATGACAATTTTTGCTGTAGTACAAGCTGCACTTTTCCCACTTATACATATGGGGAGACCATGGCTTGCTTATTATGTTTTCCCAATTCCGAATCAGTTCGGATCCCTTTGGATGAACTTTAACTCTCCATTGATTTGGGATGTATTTGCAATTTCTACTTATTTTTCCGTATCAGTTGTATTTTGGTATATTGGTTTGATTCCTGATTTTGCCATGATAAGAGATAGAATGAGTGCAACAATTTCACCCATGAAAAAGAAATTATATTCTCTTCTTTCCTTTGGTTGGAGCGGTAAAGCAAAACATTGGCAAAGATTTGAGGAGGTTTCCTTGGTTTTAGCAGGATTGGCAACACCATTGGTATTCTCGGTTCACTCTATTGTATCCATGGACTTTGCAACTTCAATTGTTCCAGGATGGCACACTACTATTTTCCCTCCATATTTTGTATTAGGAGCTCTTTTCTCAGGGTTTGCAATGGTAGAGACCTTGCTTCTTATAATGAGGAAGGTAGTGAGTTTAGATGCGTATATCACAATAAAACATATTGAATATATGAATGTTATAATTATACTTACTGGGTCGCTTGTTGGGACAGCCTATATGACTGAGTTATTTATGTCATGGTATTCAGGAGTAGAATTTGAACAATATGCATTTTTAAACAGAGCAACAGGACCTTATTGGTGGGCTTATGCCATCATGATGACATGTAATGTTTTGACACCACAATTGTATTGGATTAAGAGTATCAGAACATCATTTGTTGCAACATTTGTTATTTCAATTTTTATTAATATAGGTATGTGGTTTGAACGTTTTGTGATTATTGTCACATCTCTTCACAGAGATTATTTGCCATCTGCGTGGACAATGTTCTCTCCAACTTTTATTGATATCGGTATTTTCTTAGGAACGATTGGGTTCTTTTTTACTTTATTCCTTTTATACTCGAGAACATTCCCAGTAATTGCACAAGCAGAGTTAAAATCAATTCTTAAATCTTCTGGTTCAGAATATAAAAACAAGAAATAATGAGTACAAAGACAGTATATGGAATCTTTGATGATGAGCAACTATTACTTTCCTCAGTAAAAGAAATTCGTGCCAACAATATAGAAATTAAAGAGGTTTACAGCCCTTTCCCAATTCACGGTTTGGATAAAGCTTTGGGCTTGAAAGAAACTCGAATGGGTATCACGGCTTTTATATACGGATGTCTGGGACTTAGTTTAGGCGCACTAATGATTTATTACATTATGATTGTTGATTGGCCACAAAATATTGGAGGTAAACCAAACTGGACTTTCTATCATAATATACCCTCATTTGTCCCAGTCCTTTTTGAATGTACGGTGCTTTTTTCCGCTCACTTAATGTCCATTACTTTTTTAATAAGATGTGGCTTGTTTCCAGGAGGAACTTCCGATAGTCCAGATGAAAGAACAACTGATGATAAATTTTTAATGGTAATAAATGTGGATGGCGACAGCTCTTCTGTAAAAGAAATGTTGACCAAAACAGGCGCTACTGAAATTAACGAAAAAGAAGCTTAAATTATGATTAAAGCAATTTTAAAAATAGGATTTTTTGTAGCAGTAATTTTCCTTGCTGCATGCTCAGGAGATTCAAATCCTGGTTACGAATTTATGCCCAATATGTATCGCTCTCCATCACTGGAAACGTATGGAGAAAACAATATAAATGGCATGAATGCTTTAACTCCTGTTAAGGGAACAGTTGCAAGAGGAAAATTGAAAACATTCAATTATGATAAAACATTGGAAGGGTACTTAAATGCAGGAAATATGGCTGTCAATCCTATGGAAAATACGGACGAAAATCTTGCTGACGGTAAAGCGCTTTATGGCATGTTTTGCAAGCATTGTCATGGAAAAACAGGTACAGGAGATGGAACAATGAGACATGCAATCTATTCAGCAGTGCCCCATTATAATGATGAAAAGACAATAAGAAGGTCTGGGACTCCAATGAGTGAACTTACATCAGGACATATTTTTCATGCCATTACTTATGGATTGAATGCCATGGGGCCTCATGCAAGCCAAATTACGGAAGAGGAAAGATGGAGAATTGTACTTTATGTACAAGAAGAATTACAACATTATGGTTTAGAATAAAAAAAAAATTAGCATGTTTACAATAGATAAAAAAGCAAAAAATCTTTCCATGGCACTTATGGCTGTGGGACTAATTGCATTAATATTTGGCTTTGTTTCCAATCCTCATGGCGCTTGGCCGGCATTACTTTTCAATACTTATTTCTATTTGGGAATTTCTGTTTTTGCTGTATTTTTTGTTGCCATGCAATATGTAGCAGAAGCGGGTTGGTCAATTGTGCTGAAAAGAGTACCAGAAGCTATAATGGCAGCACTACCTGTATTTAGTATCATTATGCTCTTTATTATGGTTGCCAGTATAATGCGCTGGAATCATATTTACCATTGGTTACAGGAAGGCATTATGGATCCTGTTAGTGAGTATTACGATAAAATACTTGCAGGAAAAGAGGCTTATTTAAATGCAACTTTCTTTATAATTAGAACTATCATTTACTTATTAATATGGAACTATTTTGCTAAAAAATTAAGAAAGCTTTCTATTTTGGAAGATACAAATGGAGGAATTTCTTATCACTACTCTAGCGTGAAAACATCTGCTTGGTTTATGGTATTTTTTGCAATCACTTCCGCAATGGCATCATGGGATTGGATTATGTCAATTGATGCGCATTGGTTTTCTACAATATTTGGCTGGTATATCTTTTCCGAATGGGCTGCCATTGGTTTTACAACTATCTTACTATTTACACTTTATTTAAAAAGGATAGGATATTTACAAGATGTAAATGAAAATCATATTCATGATTTAGGAAAATGGATTTTTGCATTCTCATTACTTTGGACTTACATGTGGTTCTCTCAATTCATGCTCATTTGGTATGCAAATATTCCAGAAGAAGTTGCTTATTATACTGCCAGATTGGAAGTGCATAATTACAAATTCTTATTTTGGTTTAGCATGCTCATTAACTTCATCTTTCCTATAATTTTACTAATGAGTAGAGATGCTAAAAGAAACAATGGTAGATTAATATTTGTAAGCATTTTAATTCTAATTGGTCACTGGATAAACTCCTATTTATTGGTGACTCCCGGAACTTTAAACACGCACGGACATATAGGCTTTACAGAAGTGGGAATAGGATTAGGATTTGCTGGTTTACTGATTTATCTAACATTAAAAGCACTAACAAAAGAGCCATTAGAAGTTAAAAACCATCCTTTTTTAGAGGAGAGCAAACACTTACATACATAAAAAATAATTAGATAAAAAAATAAAACAATGACTAATATTCTAATTGCAATAATTGTATTTCTGATAATCGCTTTATTGGTTCAAATATTAAGGGTATCTGAACTGCTTTCCGAAATAAATAATACGGATGTAAATGAAGTAACGGATGAAGACAATAACACCCAAGGGAAATTATATCTTGCTATTACATTTATTTTCCTAGGCTTTGTAATCTGGCAGATGGTATATTGGAACCATTTTTTATTGCCAGGAGCCAGTTCTGTTCACGGAGAAATTATTGATGGATTGATGAGTTTTACCATGAACTTAATTCTTGTAGTTTTCTTTATCCTTACGCCACTTCTGTTTTATTATGCTTTTAAATATAGGGGTAAAAAAACCAACACTGCCTATTTTTATTCGCATAACAACAAACTAGAGATTATATGGACAATTGTACCTACAATAGTATTGTCTTGTGTTATTGTTTACGGACTGCAAACTTGGAATAAAGCAATGAATCCGGATACTTCTCAGTCAAAAGTTATAGAAATATATGCCAAGCAATTCGATTGGACCGCTAGATATTCAGGATCTGATAATCAGTTGGGAAAAGCCAATTACAAATTAGTGAAAGGACGTAATCAATTAGGAGTGGATTTAAATGACGAAAAGTCGGAAGATGATATAGTAGTTAGGGAAGTTCACTTAGTTAAAGACCAGTCAGTGTTATTAAAATTCAGATCTCGTGATGTTATCCATTCTGCATATTTGCCTCATTTCAGGGTACAGATGAATTGTGTGCCAGGAATGGTAACTCAATTTGCTTTTACACCAACTCAAACTACGGCTGAAATGAAAGAGCAAGAAGGAGAAGATTTTGAATTTATTTTATTGTGTAATAAAATTTGTGGAGTTTTACACTACAATATGCAAATGAAATTTGTGGTGGAAACCCAGGAAGAATATGATGTTTGGATAGCAGAACAAAAAACTTTAAAAAATACTTTAACTTTAAAATAAGTAATAATGAGCGAACATCATAAAGAAACATTTATCACCAAATATATATTCTCGCAAGACCATAAGATGATTGCTAAGCAATTCCTTATTACAGGAATGTTTATGGCAGTTATTGGTATGATTATGTCGGCTCTTTTCCGCTTGCAATTAGCTAATCCTGGTCAATCCTTTGCAATATTAGAAATGCTTTTAGGTAAGTGGGCTCCAGGAGGAGTGTTAGATCCAAGTATGTATTTAGCATTGGTTACAATGCACGGAACGATTTTGGTATTTTGGGTGCTTACCGCAGGGCTGTCAGGAACATTCGCCAACTTCCTAATACCACTCCAAATTGGAGCTAGAGATATGGCTTCCGGATTTTTAAATATGCTTTCCTATTGGTTTTTCTTTTTAGCAACAGTTGTATTGCTGTGGTCTTTGTTTGTGGAAACGGGTCCTGCCTCAGCTGGTTGGACAATCTATCCCCCACTATCTGCACTACCACAAGCTATTCCTGGTTCTGGAGCTGGGATGACGCTTTGGCTTACAAGTATTGCACTATTTATAGTGGGGTCTTTGCTTGGGAGTTTAAATTATATTGTAACCATTCTTAATTTAAGAACAAAAGGAATGAGTATGCAAAGACTGCCACTTACTATTTGGGCAATTTTGCTCACTGCTATTTTGGGAGTGCTGTCTTTTCCTGTACTATTAGCTGCTGCTTTATTATTAATTATGGATAGGAGTTTCGGTACTTCATTCTATCTATCAGATATTATAATCAATGGGGAAGTTTTACATAATGCAGGCGGATCCCCAATTTTATTTGAACACCTTTTTTGGTTTTTAGGACATCCAGAGGTGTATATTATTTTGTTGCCAGCTCTGGGCATTGTATCAGAAGTAATTGCTGTAAATTCTCGTAAGCCAATTTTTGGATATAAAGCCATGGTTGGCGCATTGATAGCAATTGCATTTTTGTCATTTATTGTTTGGGGCCACCATATGTTTATGACAGGAATGAATCCATTTTTAGGTTCTGTTTTTACATTCACAACCCTTCTAATTGCAATACCATCAGCTATTAAAGTATTTAACTATTTAGCCACTCTTTGGAAAGGAAATATTCAGTTTACTCCTGCTATGTTGTTTGCAATCGCCTTAGTTTCTACTTTTATTACAGGAGGGTTAACAGGCCTTATATTAGGAGATTCGGCATTGGATATTAATGTGCACGACACTTATTTTGTGGTAGGACATTTCCATATTGTAATGGGGTTGACGGCTATCTACGGAATGTTTGCTGGGGTCTATCATTGGTTCCCAAAAATGTATGGTAGGATGATGAATAAAAACTTTGGCTACATTCATTTTTGGGGCACATTTATTTGTGCTTATGGGGTGTTTTTCCCAATGCACTTTTTAGGATTGGCTGGTTTGCCAAGAAGATACTATACCAATAGTGCTTTCCCAATGTTTGATGGACTTACTGATATTAATAGCGTAATTACTTTCTTTGCTTTGGCAGGAGCCATAGTGCAAATGATATTTATATTCAATTTCTTTTATAGTATTTTTAAAGGACCCAGAGCCAAACAGAATCCTTGGCGATCGAATACGCTAGAATGGACTGCTCCAATTGAGAGAATACATGGCAACTGGCCGGGAGAAATCCCACATGTCTATCGTTGGCCTTATGATTATTCCAAGCCGGGAGCAGATGAAGATTTTGTTCCTCAAAATCAGCCCTTAAAAGAAGGAGAGGTAGAACACTAAAAAAAATAAAATGCCCGTAAGGGCATTTTATTCTTGCTTTACTTTTAGTACATTTGCGATTATAATGAATGAAGAATTAGATCCTAATATTGAAAGCCTTTCGGAAGAAGAAATTGTTTTTGAGCAAGCTCTACGTCCAAAGCAATTTGATGATTTTTTCGGCCAAGAAAAGATTGTAGACAATTTAAAAGTTTTTATAGAGGCGGCAGGCCAGAGGAATGATGCACTTGACCATACGCTTTTGCACGGACCACCTGGGCTTGGAAAAACTACTTTGGCTCATATTATAGCCAACGAATTAGGGGTAAATATAAAAACTACTTCTGGACCAGTACTGGATAAAGCTGGTGATTTAGCTGGGCTTTTGACCACTTTAGAGGAAAGGGATGTACTTTTCATTGATGAAATCCACCGCTTGAATCCAATAATTGAAGAGTATCTTTATTCGGCCATGGAAGATTTTAAGATTGATATTATGATAGAGTCGGGTCCAAATGCTCGTTCAGTTCAATTGCAAATAAATCCGTTCACCCTTATTGGTGCTACAACTCGTTCAGGGTTACTCACCTCACCACTCAGATCCAGATTTGGAATAAATTCCCGTCTTTCTTATTATACGACTGATTTGTTATCAGGAATTGTGAATCGTTCGGCTTCTATTTTAGATATTGGGATCACAACAGATGCAGCCAATGAAATTGCTAAAAGGAGTAGAGGAACTCCCAGAATTTCCAATGCCATACTGAGAAGAATTCGCGATTTTGCACAAATAAAAGGTGATGGTAGTATCAATTTAGAAATTACTAATTTTTCATTGGAAGCACTAAATGTGGATACACACGGGCTAGATGAAATGGATAATAGAATTCTTTCCGCCATTATTAATAAATTTGATGGGGGTCCTGTCGGAATCACTACTATTGCAACAGCAGTTGGCGAACAGGCAGATACTATTGAAGAAGTTTACGAACCCTTCTTAATTCAAGAGGGCTATTTAATGAGAACTTCAAGAGGAAGACAAGCCACAGAAAAAGCATACAAACATTTGGGCAAAACAGGCCCCAAAAAGCAAACAGATTTGTTTGATTAGGGAATGCAATCCTCAAAGCATACTTTTTTACTAAAAGAGAAAGCCAAATCCTTAGGTTTTACTTTTTGCAGAATTTCAAAAGCAGAATTCCTGCATAATGAGGCCTTAAAATTAGAGCAGTGGCTTGCCAAAGATTACCATGGAGAGATGAGGTATATGGAAAATCATTTCGACAAACGGCTCGATCCAAGATTACTAGTAGATGGAGCAAAATCGGTGATTTCCTTAGCATATAATTATTACAATCCACAAAGGCAAAAAGATAAAAATGCACCAAAAATATCAAGCTATGCTTACGGCAAGGATTATCATAAGGTGGTAAAGAAAAAGTTAAAAATCCTTTTTCAGTTTTTACAAAATGAGATAGGAGACATTAATGGTCGCTATTTTGTGGATTCAGCCCCTGTTTTAGAAAAAACTTGGGCAGAGAAAAGTGGGATTGGATGGATAGGAAAGCATACTAATTTAATAAGCAAAGAGCAGGGTTCTTATTTTTTCTTAGCTGAACTTATTGTAGATATTCCTTTTACTTATGATGCGCCAATAAAAGATTATTGTGGAACATGTACAAAATGCATTGATGCTTGCCCAACTGATGCCATAACAGAGCCCTATGTAGTAGATGGTAGTAAATGTATTTCCTATTTTACCATTGAGCTGAAAAACTCCATTCCACAAAACATGCAAGGCAAGTTCGAAAACTGGATGTTTGGCTGTGACATTTGCCAAATGGTCTGCCCTTGGAACAAATTTTCAGTTCCTCATAATGAGCCCAGTTTTTTACCAAAAAAGGAATTACTATCGCTTAAAAAAGAGGATTGGGAAAATCTAAGGGAAGAAGAATTTGAGAAAATATTTGAAGGTTCAGCAGTAAAGAGAGCAGGATTTAAGGGGTTGAAAAGAAATATTGAATTTGTTAAGAAATCTGGTCAAATACTTCCAGAATAATATTTTTATACTGACTAAAAGTGGCGAGTGTCCAAATTTTTAGATGAGTTATTTCCCCTTTATTAAGCCATCTAAGGCTTTTTTGCAATTCTTTTTTGAATAATTTTTTATCGAAACTGACTTTATTGAGTACCTTTTTACTGAATTCTAACATAGTATTTATTTTTATCTATACAATAACACAAAGCTAGTTAAATTATTGTTTATCCCCCCAACTATATGCCTTATTTTGTAAACCAGAGAGTGTTAATACCCTATCAATAACAGTTGCCGCAAGAGACTCGAAAGTTTTGGGATTACTATAAAATGACGGGCTAGCAGGGCAAATAATTCCACCGGATTCTGTTATGGTTTTCATATTATTAATATGAATTAGATTATAAGGCGTTTCCCTAACAACTAATATTAATTTGCGCCTTTCTTTCAGGATTACATCAGCAGCTCTTGTTGTCAAATCATTAGATATACCTGATGCAATTCTTCCCATTGTTCCCATTGAACAAGGACAAATAATCATAGTGCCAAAATTAGCAGATCCTGAGGCAAAAGGAGCCGTGAAATCTTGCTTTTTGTAAAAAGTAAAGGGCAAGTTTTCATAATCTTTATTTTGTAATTCTGTATGCCAAACAAATTTTGCGTTTTCACTCATCAACACCCCAACTTCCTTAATTTGATCTTTCATTTGTACTAATTTATCAAATAAAACTTTGGCATAAATAGCGCCACTAGCTCCACTTACAACCACCACTATTTTGTGTTTATTTTCATCTTATTTTATAATGTATCGCAAAACTAAGAACAGTATTATATTGCCCTTTATTCCACCCATTTGTAGCGCCAGAAACATGTGGGCGAATAGGAATAATGGAGTTGCTGATTCTTGTATTCAGGATTATGTTATCCGTTATATGGTAATTAATTCCAGCAAAAACACCAAAGTCATATTTTTCAAAAGCAGGATCAATTTCAATTTCCGAAAAGTAATCATTCATTTCTGCATTTATTAAAAAGGCGGGCAAGATTCCAACTTCAACTCCTAAGTTTTCTTTTTGTTGCAAATTGATACTTATTGGGACTTCTACATAAGAAAGCGTAATTTCAGCAATATTTATTTTATGAATATTAGGGTTTCTACTTCCCTTTTCAATGTAGATGATTTCAAACTGCAATTTTAAGTTTTCTTTTATTTTTAAGTTGGTATATGCGCCCGCCAGTAAGCCAATTTTATTAAAACCACCCAACCTATCGCCAGCTACTTGGCTTGTACTAACTCCAGCAATTAACCCCCCTCCAAAATTTTGGGCACTACTATTATTTGATAGAATTCCACAAAATAAAACGACAGCTAGAATTCTATAAAACCCCATTTTATCGGATACTTATCACCAAACCAACTGTTGCCACAGGGTACTCAGAGAAAGTATAATTCGCTTGAATAGCCAAAACTGCTATTTGAAAACGAAAACCAATATTTGCCCTTAGATTATTGTTACTTTCAAATTCAAATTTTGTTAACTCCTCAACATCAAAATCCATTCCTGCAATATTATATGTTCCATCTACATTAAAAGTTGTTTTTGTAGAATTATATCCCAAACCGGCATAAGCTGTAAACATTGCAATTTTTTTGGAGACCAATAAATTTATTGTTGTTGCCGAAACATCCAGATTTGCTTGAGGAGGATCAATAGTGTTAGAAGGGTCATTAATCTCAAATTTGGAGTAAAGCTTGGTATAGCCAGCTTGAATTGAAATATCAACAGGAATTATATCGACAATAGGGAGCCATTGTAAAATATCATGTTTTACTCCAATACCAAATAAGCCAGTGCTAACCCCTTTCATTTCAATTTCATGCATAAAGCGAATATCTATTTCCGTATTTTTTATCAGCCCAATTCCAGCTTGCAACATAGGCACAGGAAGCATAGGAATATTAAATCCATCAGGCATATCAAAATCATTACCATTAAAAGTTGCAGGTCCACTGCTTTTATTTCCCAAAATAGTTGGTGTATCCCCACCGCTAAAAGTATTCCCATTAGATTCGCCAATGTTAAATGTTTTTGCATCAGCAGGCACAAGCACAAGGTTGGCAGTAATGGTAACATCAAAACCACCTAAGTGATGGGGTTTTGCGGTATTGTACCATCCATTGTTTAGGGCAGTCCCCAAACTATTTCCTAAAGGAGAAATATATGCCTCAATAAGTGATTTTCCATCTTGTATTTCTGTTTGCGCCATAGCACTAAAGCCAAAACAAAAAACAGCAAAAAGGGTAAGTAGTTTTTTCATAATAGTATTTTTATGGTGTTATTAAATGTACTTCTTCTACTTGCTCAATTTCAAAAGTAGTATTGTCATAAATAAAAGCAACAATATACATATTATTTTTATTCCAGCCTCCGGAATTTCCATTTCCAAGTTCGATTGTATTTAAAGAATAATCGATATTGTATTGCTCCAAATTATCTAAATTGATAGTATAAGATTTATCTATTTCTTCATCCATATTATAGATACTGCTAGCTTGCAAAGTTTCTCCCCAAGCTGAATTTATAGAGGTTCGAAACACATGTTTATGTACATAAAATTCCACATCTACATTTGGAAAGGCCTCCACATCTTTTTGCCAATTAATAATGCTGTCTTCCGTAAGGCAAACTACTAAGTTAAAATCTCCCCCAATATCATTTAGCACTTTAATATTTACATCCACACTTCCAGCATTTCCGCTTATATCGGAGGAAATAGTAATTCCAAAATCGGGCTCATCAGAAGCAACAGATTGTACAATAGAATTCCAATTCGTTACTTCTGCTCCATGAGTTGAATTTGGAACCCCTATGCGATTTATCATTCCTTTTGGCAAACCTAAATTTGTAATCTGAAATAAATTATTCCAACTCTCGCCAGTTTCGGTTCTGAAATCATATTGGTATTTTGGCGCCTGACTTATGTGAAATGGCCTTGCATAAGTTTTCCCTACATGCACTGTGATAGGCACAATCTTGTCACCATAAATATCAATAAGTGCATCCAATTCTCTGGCTGCATTTGGGCAATTAGAACAAGTGTGCCCAGAATAATCTTCTAGCAAAATCTTTTTTATAAAAATAGTAGGGTATATACAGCTATCATTATCAATAGTTGCTGTACTATCAAAATTGATAGCCAAACTGTCTGTACAACCATAAATAATATTACTAGAATCATAAATACAAGTACCATTATCATAGGTTGCAGAGTTGTCATAATTAAAAGCTAAACTATCTGTACAGCCACAAATATTATCCCCTCCAATAATTCCAGCACAATCTACTTGTGTACTATAAGGGGTGTCTATAATATCACAAGCCCCAAAAAAGGCAACAATCAATAGTAAGTTTAATAAATTTTTCATCTTCAATATTTTTAGAAACTACTTGATATACTTAGGGTTAGTCCATTGGAAGAAGGAACGGTTTTACAAACTCCTCCTACACAAAAAATACCTTCTCTTTTTTTACCATATCCAATGGTAAATCGGTTAGCTCCTTTAATAAAACCAATGTTGGCATTAAAATAATGCAATTGTTTATCTAGATTTTTATTCCCCCAATTGTACAAATCCTGAACAGAAAAAAACCAATGTGGAGAAATGGTGTATTCTGCCAAGCCCATGCTCCAGTCGCCATCATCTTGCTCTGTTTTTAACTTTTGTAATTCCACTCGAATGCTATGGCCTTTTTTTATTTTATAGATAACTTCCAAAACAGCAATATCAGATTCAATTATGCCATAACCTGTTTGCTGTTGCACCACATCTTTGTTGTAAGATTGTTTAGCCAAAACGGCTGCCACCCTTACTTTCTTGTTTATTTTTCTGTTAATTTCAATATTAAAATCTTTATAATAAAGTTCTTCTCCTTTCAAACTCACCAACATTGGTTCATGTTTTATATCATCACTTAAATAAGAAGGACCTCCATTTAAAGCATTAATTCTGGAAAAATTCACATCAATTTTAGTGCCGTATTTTCCGCCTAACCAATTGCCTTTTTTTATCTTGTAAAAGATATCAACCTGAAAACCAGCCTCTCCACTTGGCTGAGTGGCATAAGGATAAAGAGAAATCAAAGTATAGGCATGTTGTTTTGAAATAGCAGGAATATAATTCAGCAAAAGGTCTTTCCCAACAGCATCCCTATCTGCTCTAAAAACCATATTATCCACTCTGTGGGCTTCTAATGAAATCCCAATTCCCCTTTGGGAATAAGTAAGATTTGATGTGATAGCATTTCCACTTGCATAATTGTTTTCGGTCAAGCTGCCGATAGGGTCATTTATTTTGTAGGCATATTCACTATACCAGTTAAGTCCACCACTAATGATATTCATTCTTCCAGCAAAGGCAGCTACATTTTCAGGAATATTAAAGTTAGGATTGGTAGAATTTTGAAATCGGCTAACTACTGAGCCACCAATAATTGTCTTGGTATTTAAGTCCAAGTTCAAGGCATCATTGATATTTATTTCTGCATCCGCTCCTCTAACTATTCCTTTACTGTACTCAAAAAACTTCCTTTCTTTCCCAATAAAAGTTTTTAAATTCACTCCCTTTAGTGGACGATATCTAAGGCGAACTCCATCCATTGCATTATCAATCCCTAAAGTTTTCTCTTCATAACTTCTTAGAATTAAACCACTTCCAAATTGCTCATAAAAACTTCCTGCTGTAATATCCAGCCCATCCTTATTATATTGTGCAAACCGATAAGGAATTCCGTTTCCATTGTAGCGTGGGTCAAAATCTTTTAATGCATTTAAGTAGCTTTCATAGCGAACGCCAACCGTAAAATTTCCTTTAGTATATAGGATATTTAGATAGGCATTATTAAGCATTATCTCATCTACTGGAAGCGCACCAATACTTTTATCTTCTTTATAAGTTTGTAAGCTGAGGTCAAAATCTCCATGTATTTCTCCACTATTATTTTGGGCAGCCCCCAATAATGGCAATACAAAAAGAAAAACAATTATTTTTCTCATAGTTTTATTTTACTAGCTCTATAATTTTCTCATACAACTCCTGTTCATCTCCCTCAAAATAACCTCTGTGTTGCCACACTATTTCTTTTTTACCATTTAGCAAAAAGGTATGAGGTACAGTAGATACACCCATGGCTCTTTTTAAATCGGCATTAGGATCTAAATAAACTTCATATTCCCAGTCAGATGAGTTTATATAAGGCGCTACTTTTGACATTGATCTTGAATCATCAATAGAAACAGCTACCAATTTTACGCCCGTTTCCTCTTGCCAATCTTCATATACTTCCGAAATATTATTTAGTTCCTTTTTACAGGGTTTGCACCAAGTTGCCCAAAAAGAAATTACAATTGGCTTGCCATCATTATCCAACTCAGAGATATTAAAAGCATCCCCTTTTAGGGTTTTAACTTCAATATTAGGGAGTTTTCTAACGTCTTGCGAAAAACTAAAAATTGTAGCAAGTAATACGACCAATAAAGTTAAAATTTGTTTTTGCATTTTATTTTTTTTAATGGGTTGCTAAGTTAGATATTTAATATACACAAACGATTATTATGCTAATAAAAAAGCCAGCATATGCTGGCTTTTTATTGTATTAACCAATTAATGTTTATCTAACAATTGTAATCTTTTTAGTGATTATTTTATTGTTTGTTATTAAGTTTACAAAATACATTCCTTCCGAAATTCCAGAAGTAGAAATCGGCATAATGTGCTGCCCAGAGGTAAGCGAACCAATTTCATTGTTATATACAATCTCTCCTAAAATGTTAGTAATGTTTATTGCAGTTTTACTTTTTTCAGTAGTAGTGAAAGATAGTGTTGCAATATCATTTACAGGATTAGGATAAATAGAGATGGTATTTACAATAGTATTTTCTTCAACTGAACTTGGACTTGACACCCCAGTTCTAAATTGAGATGATTCCTCATCACTAAATGATGTTGTTGTATAACCACCAGAAGCTAAGGTATAACTATTCCCATCTGTTAATGAATAACCCCCGTTTCCATATGAGCAACATAGTCCATCTCCATACGAATCATAAATAGTAAATGTATAACACTCATCTTGTGAAAGAGTTGTTGTAACAGGAGTTTGAACTGAAACAGACCCATCTGCATACGGGCCACCTGAAGCAATTGCAAGCCCTGAACCTGTTTTTATATCCCAAGTAGTTTCTGAACCATATTGATCAGTAGTAATAGCAACAGTTACATCTACATGTGCAGCTTGATAAGCTAAAGTAGCTGTGAAGCTAACATCATTGTTTGACATATCATCATCAGTACCACCATTCGGATTTGTAGTTTTGATTTCAATTTGACTAGTTCCAGTAATTCCACTGATAGTAGGAAGTGGGATAGTAGTAAGTTGATAAGTAGCAAGATTACCTGTCCATGGCGTAACAGAATTTTGCACTCCATTTACTAATACTTCAATATCAAAAGAAGTGAGTGTAGTTAATCCGTAATTTTGCACTTTAATTTCAGGAGTCAAGTCCCCTAAGCAAGTTTCAGTTGCACCTTCATAAGCCATTGCTTTTACATCATTTATATTTGTAGTAGGAGGTGGACATGAGCTTACAAAACTGTACGGATTTGAACTTTGACCGGATTCTATAAGCACCCTGTCAGGGCAGATTCTATAAATTGTTGGCCAGTATCCTATTGAATAAGCAGAGGTAACCGTAGTATTATTTACCGTTCCATCAGTACAAATGATTGGATACGGAGTTCCAGTAATCCAATCACCTAGTGTTCCTCCGCCACTTCCTCCTAAATTAGCAGTCGTATTTCCATCTCCTTCAATAAAGAAAACCATTACATCATTAGTAGTGGTTGGGCTAACATTAGGATAACCAGCAGGGCCATGGTCTATGTATAAATTCTCAAGCGCTCCACTATTATGATAACTCCAGCAAGGGCCACACCAAACAGCCGAAAAGTCAATAAATACAGTATAGCCACTATCCAAGTAGCTGTACATATTGTGTGTAGTTCCGTTTAGGTCAGTTAGTGTCCAATCAGGAGCAATACTACTATTAGGTAATTGTGCAAATGAGCTACTTACAGATAGGCATGCGACTAGAGCTATTAATAAAATTCGTTTCATGATAAATTTTTTTAAGGTTAATTGAGGTTACAAATATAATGCAAAAAAGTGAAATAATTTCAAAAAACTTAGTTTTTATAATTCATCTTATGCATTCAAAAAACATCCGTTTTTAGTAATAATTTGTATATTTGCCGAAAATGTAACCCATGAAACAGTATTTAACTCTTTTGTTAGTTTTTGCTTTCGGATTTTCTATTTCTGCTCAAAGCTTATTGGTAACTGGAAACACCTTAATAACTGGCGATCCTAATTTACAGTTAACATCATATCTTAATGTCGCTAATATTTCTAATAAAACAATAGATGTGCGTTGCAGAATAACTCCAATTAGTAATACTGGAATTAGTAATCCTACGCCAGCTGAGTTTTCATTTTGCTGGGGAGGTGCTTGCTATGGAGTAGGTACATTAGTTTCAGTGCAACTAGCAACACTTACTTCTAGTTCATTTGTGGTATATCCTGACCTACCAGCGCATTCTGGCTATTTTGATGCATTTGGCTATCCTAGTACTGGAAAAATAGAATATTGTTTTTATGATGATGCTGACTCCACAGACGAAACATGCTTTACAGTAACTTTTGATGCAACAACTACTGCAGTTGAGGATAAGATTGTCACCGAATGCATCTCTAATTTTTTCCCTAATCCTTCCGCCGACTATACGCATTTTGTTTACAATTCAACAGAAGAATGTATTGTGGATATTGTAGATATTCTTGGCAATAAATTAAAAACCATTACTTTAAATGAAGTGGGTAAACAAAAAATATTTATTGGGGATTTAAGCAATGGCATGTATTTTGGCAGATTTACAACTAATGACAATTTGATGGCAATTAAAAAATTGATCATTAAAAGATAAGAATAAACTTAACAAATAGTTATGAAAACCCTATGCTGAAAAGTATAGGGTTTTGTTTTATAACAAAATCATTCATTTTATTAGATTTGTTTTTTTAAAACTAGCAAACAAATGATAACACACATTAAAGGAAAACTGATAGAAAAAACGCCAACCTATGTGGTGATTGATTGCAATGGAATTGGCTATAAGCTTAATATTTCCTTACAAACCTTCTCTAGCATAAAAGAAGAGAATTGCATGTTATTTACCCACCTTTCAGTAAAGGAAGACTCACACACCCTTTATGGTTTTTCTGATGAAAATGAAAGAGAACTTTTTAGAGGTCTCATTTCCGTTTCAGGAGTTGGACCGAGCACAGCACAAGTGGTCCTTTCCACTTTTTCGCCAAACGAAACAAGACAATACATTATTACAGCAGATGTTGCCGCCCTGCAATCTGTGAAAGGAATTGGGGCCAAAACAGCACAGAGAATAATAATCGATTTAAAAGACAAGTTAGGCAAGGGAATTACTACTACTGATATTCCTCTTTATCAGGACAATGATTTAAGAATGCAAGCGTTATCTGCATTAGTTGCATTGGGCTTTAGCAAAAAAGTTGCCGAGCAAAAAGTAGATAAGACTCTGAGAAACAGCTCTGAAGACTTATCTGTGGAAGCTTTGGTGAAGTCGGCTTTAAGCCAAATGTAATTGCTATTGATTATTATTTTCCAGATTTGAACAAAAGAATTTTTTATATAAGTTTTGTGCTTTTTTTTGTAATGTTATCGGCTAGTTCGTTTGCTTTTACTGTGTCCTATACCACAAAAACAGATACTACTTTGGCTTATCCTTTTTCAGGAATAGAGAGTGGAGGTTTGTATATGAATAATCCAAGTATTTTCAGCACTTTTGTAGAGTATGACCCCATTACCAATCAGTATTATGAGTGGCAAAGAATAGGTGGTAGAAATGTAGGCTTTCCTAGAGTAATGAGTTTTCAAGAATACCAAGAGTATCAGTTGGAAAAATCCACTCGAACTTATTGGGACTTGCGAACGGGAGTGAGAAAAGTTAGGCAAACTTCTGCTTTTGGTCTGCCGAAACTCTACATTGGGGGGCAAGCTTTCGATCGGCTTTTTGGAGGCAATACAGTTGATATTCGTCCGCAGGGCTCGGCCGAGCTAATTTTTTCATTAAGGGTAAATCGTTTGGATAACCCTTCCTTGCCAGAAGAACAAAGGCGAACTACTTCCTTTGATTTTGTGGAAAAAATACAAATGAATGTAATTGGTAAAATTGGGGAAAAATTAAAATTAACTACCAATTATAATACAGAAAGCACTTTCGATTTTGAAAACCAAATGAAGCTGGAGTATACAGGTTTTGAGGATGAAATAATAAAGAAGATAGAAATAGGAAATGTAAGCCTACCTTTAAATGGGACACTTATTACAGGTAGTCAAAGCCTTTTTGGTATAAAAACACAGCTCCAGTTTGGTAGAACAACTATTACCAGTATCCTCACCCAACAAAAAAGCAAAACATCAGAAGTGGAGGTAAGTGGTGGTGCGCAAACCACAGAATTTGATATTTATGCCGACCAGTACGAATCGAACAAACATTATTTTCTTACGCACTATTTTAAAGAGCAATATGATGAGGCACTTGCAAATTTACCATTTGTAAATTCACCAATTAATATTACAAAAATGGAGGTGTGGATTACCAACAAAACTGGCACGACTACTAATACAAGAAATATAGTTGCTTTCTTGGATTTAGGCGAAACGGAAGTTTATAATTCTGCTTCAAATTTTGCAGGAAATAGTATTTTTAACCAATTCCCAGACAATTCCACAAACAACTTATTTTATAATTTAACAAATAATTTTAATGCAGCCAGGGACATTAATCAAGTAAATAATACTTTCGGCCCTTTTTCCTTTATCTTTAAAGCAGCTCAAGATTATGAAAAACTAGAAAGAGCAAGACTGCTAACCGCATCAGAATATACCTTGAATTCTCAACTTGGATACATTTCCTTAAATCAGGCATTAAATAATGATGAAGTGCTTGCGGTTGCTTTTCAGTACACCATTAGCAACAATATTTTTCAGGTAGGGGAACTCAGTACCACAGGCCCCACTGCTCCGGATGCACTTTTTGTAAAACTACTGAAAGGAACTAACTTCTCACCAAAATTACCAAATTGGGATTTGATGATGAAAAACATTTATGCTATTGGGGCTTATCAGATGAGCCAAAATGATTTTATTTTAGATGTGATTTACGAAAATACAGAAGAATCTGGAGGACTTACCAATTATATTCCAGAAGGAGTTTTGGATGGAATTCCACTTATAAAAGTGCTGAATTTAGATAATTTAAATGCCCAGCAAGACAAGCAATCAGATGGCGTTTTCGATTTTATTGAGGGCATTACTGCTAAATCTTCAAATGGAAGAATTATTTTTCCTGTGCGCGAGCCATTTGGAAGTTATTTAAAAAGTAAGTTTTCTGATCAAACCCTAGCTGATAAATATGTTTATCAAGTTTTATATGATTCAACTAAAACCGTTGCCCAACAATATCCCGAATTAAATAAATTCAGGTTAAAGGGAAGCTATCAAGCATCCTCTGGAGCGGAGATTTCCCTTAACGCCATGAATGTACCGGAGGGTTCGGTTACAGTTACAGCTGGCTCGCAAAAATTAGTGGAAAATCAGGATTATACGGTGGACTATATGTTAGGCAGAGTAACCATAATCAATCAAGGGATCTTAAATTCAGGGGTACCCATAAAAATTTCATTAGAAAATAATGCGCTTTATGGCATCCAGAATAAAACATTGATAGGCACACATATCGATTATGAAATAAACAAGGATTTTATTATTGGGGCAACAGTGCTGAATCTTACCGAACGCCCATATACTGTAAAAATAAATACTGGGGATGAGCCAATCTCCAATACCATTTGGGGATTGGACGGAACCTATCAAAGAACCTCCCCGTTTATTACAAAGATGGTGGACAAACTTCCCTTTTTGGAAACAAAGGCGAAATCAACTCTTATTGCAACTGCCGAATTTGCCCACTTTATTCCTGGTCACCATAAATCTTTGGGAAATTCTGGCGTATCTTATATTGATGATTTTGAAGCCAGCAAAACAGGAATTGACATGAAAAATATGGGCGCTTGGTTTTTGTCAAGTATCCCACAGGGGCAAGAAAATATTTTCCCTAATGCCGGAGTAAATGACGATTTAATAAGTGGTTTTGATAGGGCAAAGCTAGCATGGTATACTATTGATCCTTTGTTTTACAGAAATACTTCTGTCACTCCACCAGGCGTGAATAAGAGCATTACTTTGCCAAATGGCAATACAATTCCTCAGCAATCTTATCACTATTCCAGAGAGGTTTTAGAAAAGGAAGTTTTTCCTAACAAAGACCCAGATTTAGGAAGTCAAATTACCAATCTTGCTCTTTTGGATGTGGCCTATTACCCTAGTAAAAGAGGCCCCTATAATTATAATGTAACTGATTTAGATTCGAATGGAACTTTTAATAATCCTTCTGATAAATGGGCAGGATTAATGCGAAAAGTGGAAACAAATGATTTTGAAGCCGCTAATATTGAATTTATAGAATTTTGGATGATGGACCCCTTCTCTGAAGATGGCTATACCAATCATAGTGGTGGCGATTTGTATTTTCATCTTGGGAATGTATCGGAGGATATTTTAAAAGATGGCTACAAAAGTTTTGAAAATGGACTACCAACTTCCTCCACAGTTGAAAATGTAGATACCACAGCTTGGGGAAGGGTGCCAACTAATTATTCAATTGTTAGTGCTTTTGATAACAATCCTGATTCTAGAAAATACCAAGATGTTGGATTGGATGGATTACGAACAACTGATGAGATACTTTTCTTTGATAACTATATTCAGGAAATTTTAAACAAGTTTCCATCATCAGGAACTGCTTCTGTAGCATATCAAAATGCGATAAAAGATCCTTCTGGCGACAACTATCATTATTATAGAGGAAGTGATTTTGATAATAATCAAACCAAAATTTTAGACAGATATCTGAACTTTAACAATATGGATGGGAATTCGGTAACTACCGATCTATCCCCTGAGTCATATCCAACATCATCTACCACAATCCCAAATACGGAGGACATCAACAAGGATAATACTCTAAGCGAATCGGAAAGTTATTTTCAGTATAAAGTATCGCTTTTCCCCAACATGGATGTGGGCGATAGTTATATTTCAGATGTTTTTACTGCAAGTGTAAAAACGGAAAATGGCGCAACACGATCGGTAAAATGGTATCAGTTCAGGGTGCCGGTTTACAAACCAGACAAGGTAGTTGGGGGAATACAAGATTTTAAATCTATTCGTTTTATGCGTATGGTTTTTTCTGATTTTAGCCAGCCAATTGTTTGTCGTTTTGCTACCTTAGATTTGGTAAGGGGCGAGTGGAGAAGATACAATTTTGATTTATCCTCTCCAGGGGAATACCTTCCTATTGATGATGAGGATAATACTCTTTTTGATGTAACTGCAGTAAATGTGGAGGAAAATGGAAAAAGAAGTCCCATCAATTATGTGGTGCCACCAGGAATTGAGCAGGAAATTGATAACACTACCACTACCCTTAGAAGACAAAATGAGCAATCCTTGGTTTTAAAAGTTTGCGATTTGAAAGATGGGGATTCAAGGGCTGCTTATAAAACTACCGATTTAGATGTCCGTTCCTACAAACGCATCAAAATGTTTGTGCATGCAGAGGGAAAAAAAAATGATTTAAAAGATGGCGATTTTTCCTGCTTTATCCGATTAGGAACCGATTTTGTTTCTAACTATTACGAATATGAAGTTTCCTTAAAAGCAACTCCACATGGGTCAACTTCTGCTAATGCCATTTGGCCAGCCTCCAATCAAATTGATATCGCATTTGAGGAATTCCAAAAAGCAAAACAAACAAGAAATGATGCTATCAGAAACGGTACGCACTCCAATGTTTCCAACCCTTATATCAAATATTTATCAAGCGGAAAGAAGATACAAATTGTTGGAAATCCGAATTTGGCACGTATAAAAACCATAATGATTGGAATTAGAAATCCTAAAAAGTTGAATATTCAATCTACTGATGATGGCCTTTCCAAATGCGGGGAGATTTGGGTGAACGAATTGCGCCTTACTGATTTTGATGAGTATGGTGGTTGGGCAGCCAATTCGCGCCTTACTACTCGCCTTGCCGATTTTGGAACCGTAACTTTTGCTGGAAGCATGAGTACAATTGGTTTTGGGAGTATTGAGAAAAAACTTAACGAACGACAAAGGGTAAATTCCTTTCAGTATGATATTTCCTCCACCTTTGAATTGGGCAAATTTTTCCCGGAAGATTATGGAGTAAAAATTCCAATGTATATTGGTTTTTCGGAGGCCATAAAAAACCCTCAATATAATCCGCTTGACCCAGATATATTATTTAAAACTACATTAGAAACACTCGACAGTAAAGCAGAAAGAGATTCCTTAAAACACATTACACAGGACTATGTAAAACGCAAGAGTATCAATTTTACCAATGTACGGAAAATGTCACCCTTTAATAAAAAGAAAAGCAAAGGGGAAAAACCAAAAAAACCAAAGGTATATGATATAGAAAATGTATCGCTTTCTTATTCCTTCAACGAAACATTTATTAGAAATATAAATACAGAATATAACAGAACTAAACTCTACCGTGGGGCTATAACTTATAATTTCCACACTACCCCCAAAAACATTAAACCCTTTGCAAAAGTAAAATTTGGAAAATCGAAATACTATCGGCTTATAAAAGATTTTAATTTCAATACCATGCCAAAATCATTCTCCTTCCGAACAGATTTAGACAGGCAGTATAACGAAACAAAGCTCAGAAATATCAATAATTCGAATATGCTTATTTTCCCTACTTACAATAAGTATTTCAATTGGAACAGGATGTATGAGGTAAAATACGATTTGACCAGAACACTAAAAATCGATTTTGCAGTAAACAACAAGGCCACCATTGATGAGCCAGCTGGGAGTCTTTCAAAATCAGAACCAAATTATAAAGAAAAGAGAGATACCATTTGGCAGAATTTCTGGGATTTTGGAAGGGTAACCATGTACCATCAAACTTTGAATATTAATTACCAAGTTCCTATCAATAAAATTCCGTTTTTGAATTTTATGTCGCTTAATACCCGCTATAGTTCCAATTACGATTGGACGGGGGCCCCAAAATCTTTGCAGTTTTTAGGCAACAATATTCAAAACTCCAACACCAGACAATATAATGGGCAAATAAACATGAATACCCTTTATAATAAAGTTCCCTATTTTAGAAAAATAAACAAATCGGCTAATCGTGGAGGAAGAAACCGTAGAAACACCCAGCAAGCAGAGGAGGAAGAAGATGAAAACAGATATGAATTTTTTAAATATTTGACCAGATTTATGTTGGGAGTGAAAAATATATCAATCAATTATTCTGAAAACAAAGGAACTTTCTTGCCAGGATTTATGCCAAAACCACATTTCTTAGGTCAGAAATGGAGTATGATGGCACCAGGAATTCCGTTTGTTTTTGGTAGCCAAAAGGATATTCGCTATAGGGCAGCTAGTGAGGGGTGGCTTACCGGGGATACTACACTTAATACTCTTTTTAAAACAAATTCTTCTTCTAACTTGACATTAAGAAGTACAATAGAACCTTTCAAACAATTTAGAATTGAGCTTACAGCCAACAAAACAAAATCTTTAAATAGTCAGGAATATTGGAGAGCAGATAGTAAGGGTAGTTTTCAATCGTTTAGCCCTATTGAAACAGGTGGTTTTAGCGTATCGATTATTTCATGGAGCACGGCCTTTTTAAAAGATGATGAGCAATATTCTTCTAAAACTTTTGCTAAGTTTAGAAATTACAGAAACGATATTGCCAGACGATTAGCGGCTGAAAATCCTGATTTTAATGGTGGAATTAATCCTTTAACAGGCTTTCCAATAGAGTATAGTATTGATGCTATAAGTGGCGATACAACATATACAGGCGGTTACGGTCCAGCTTCACAAGATGTAATGATTCCAGCATTTATAGCAGCTTATACAGGAAGGGATGCCATTGGCGTTTCCTTGAAAAAATTTCCAAGCATTCCACTGCCAAATTGGCGAATCACTTATAATGGACTTATCAAACTAAAATTCATCAAAAGGTATTTTGAAACTTTCACCCTGGGCCACGCTTACAGAAGCACTTATAGTGTTGGCTCTTTTGCAACTAACTTGGACTATAAAGATAGCGGTGGAGAGGTGAAAATGAACTTAAACAATATGAGTTATCACACCAAATACGATATCGCGCAAGTTTCTATCAATGAGCAATTTAGTCCACTTTTTAAAATAGACATGACCTGGAAAAACTCTTTGCTCGCTCGTTTCGAAATCAAAAAAAGTAGAATGCTTTCTCTATCACTTTCCAATAATCAGCTTACCGAAATTGCCAGTCATGAATATGTAATTGGTATGGGCTACAGAATTAAAGATGTATCTTTTAATTTTAGGGCTGCCGGAAGAAGCAAAAAAATAAATAGCGATTTGGATTTAAAAATCGATTTAAATATCAGAAATAACAGAACAGTTATCAGAAAAGTGATTGAAGATGTAGAGCAAATTACGGCAGGCCAGCAAATCATTACCATCAAATTTTCTGCCGATTATGTAATCAATCAACGCCTCAATGTGAAAGCATTTTATGATAAGGTAATTACAAATCCATTTCTTTCTACCACTTTTCCTGGAGCAATTACCAATGCAGGTTTTAGTATAAGATTTACTTTGGCTGGCTAATTTTGTTAGCAACTGAAAAAGTGTATTTTTGAAAAAATTTTAAAGATGAATTTTCCAGAAAATTTGAAATATAGCAAGGACCATGAATGGGTTCGTATAGAAGGCGAAAATGCTATAGTTGGCATAACAGCTTTTGCCCAGAGCGAGTTGGGCGATATAGTATTTGTAGATGTGGACACAGAAGGAGAATCCCTGGATAAAGATGAGGTGTTCGGCACTATTGAAGCGGTTAAAACTGTATCGGATTTATTCATGCCAGTTGGTGGAGAAGTGTTGGAGTTTAATACTAAATTGGAAAACGAGCCGGAATTGATAAATACAGACTCTTATGGGGACGGTTGGGTGGTAAAAATTTCCATTGCTGACGCAAGTGAATTAGACAATTTATTGGATAGCGCTTCTTATCAGGAGATGTTAAATTAGTAAAATATAGAAAATAAATTTTCGTTATTATTTAAGAAATATAAAAAGACATGAAAGCCAAAAAAAATCCGAAAATAAGTATTGAACGCAAAAGAGGACTATTTTTCCAGATAGGATTAGTGATTACACTTCTTGCAGTTTTAATCGCTTTTGAATGGAAAAGCTATGAAAAAACAGATTATAGTTTGGGAAAATTGCAAATGGACGATTTAGAGGATGAAATGATTCCTATTACTCGGCAAGAAGAAAAACCTCCTCCACCTCCTCCACCTTCACCCGAAATAATTGAAATTGTTGAAGATGAAGTAGAAATAGAAAATGAATTGGAAGTAGAAGAAACTGATACTGATGAGAATGAGTTTATAGAACAAGAAGAAGAGGAAGATTCTGATGAAGTGTTTATGGTGGTTGAACAAATGCCAGTTTTTCCTGGAGGCGATTTAGGATTGATGAAATTTATTCAGAAAAACACCAAATATCCACCAATAGCAAAAGAAAATGATATTACCGGAAAAGTGTATGTAAGTTATGTAGTAAATAAAAAAGGAAAGGTCACCAATGTAAAAGTAGCAAGAAGTGTGGATAGATATTTGGATGCTGAGGCGGTTAGAGTAGTAAAACTTTTGCCTTACAGTTCTGCTGGAAAGCAAAGAGGAAAACCGGTAAATGTACAATACACTATTCCGATAAACTTCACCTTAAACTAACTTTAAAATAATTTTCTAAATTACCCCTTCATTTTCTTAATAAAATTGTAAATTTGCCGGCTAAAAAAACAAAGAAAATGACAACAGAAAATTTACACTTCCACGAGCATAGAGTTCCTAGGGAAGAAAAAGAAAAAAGAAACCAACACAAATCAAGAGTGATTTGGTTTACCGGGCTTTCTGGCTCAGGAAAATCGACAGTAGCAAATGCAACTGAAAAAGTTTTGCATGATATGGGATTACAAACCTATATTTTGGATGGTGATAATGTAAGAATGGGTCTGACTAAAGACTTAGGTT
>ERZ813253.73-NODE-73-length-38689-cov-34.219309_pt1 | contig 38689 bp, 37 predicted proteins | sample MGYA00520893_ERZ813253 | MGnify/ENA primary metagenome ERZ813253 (study PRJEB31669, sample SAMD00080414) | marine metagenome | biome: oceanic hadal pelagic zone biome; feature: marine hadalpelagic zone; material: sea water | place: Pacific Ocean:Izu-Bonin Trench...
CAGCACCCATTTCAACAATCGATTTTACATGTCCAACCGGGAATTATATTCCTATTGAAGAGCGAGATCAAAATGAAGTTTTGGATATAAATGGATTAAGGGTCGCTTCGAAAGGGAGCCAAGCCTTTAATCCGGCTTTTGATGTAACTCCCGCTAAATACATCACAGGTATCATTACAGAACAGGGAATTTTTAAACCAGGAGAATTAGATAAAATAAATCGATGATAAATTTATATAGGGGTTATTATTTTATTTGACCATAATTTTTAAATAGATTAACCATTTTTTCCATTTCATTGTCTGATAAAATAACTGGGTCGCCTATAGATCTGGCTCTAACATAAAGTTCTGCTACATACTCTATTTGTTCAATAATATTAAATGCATTATGAATATCACCCGCCCCGACAATTATTCCATGATTTGCTAAAAGAGCAGCTTTTCTTCCAACCATTGCTTTAAGTACATTTTCCGCAAGCTCTTGTGTTCCGTATGTTGCATATTCTGCACATTTAACACTATTTCCACCCGCTACAGCTATCATATAATCAATAGCTGGCAGGTCTTCTCTTAAGCAGGAAATAGTAGTGGCAAATACAGTATGCCCATGAATAATAGCATTTATATCGTTTCTGTTTTTATATAAAATTTGATGCATCTTTAATTCGCTGGATGGCATCAACCCATCTATCAAATTCCCATCAAAATCAACAATAGAAATTTTTTCTAGTTTTAATTTATCAAAACTGACACCGGTAGGAGAGATGACAAGGAGTTGTTCTTTTCGATTAATAAGACTTACATTTCCTGAAGTACCATTGGTTAAGCCTGTCTCTAACATTTTTTTATAACAACTATATAATTCTTCCCTTTCTTGTTTTAATATCATTTTATTCTTTTACTTGTTTTCTTATCACTTTTTGAAAATGGTCAATTACATTCTTTTCATCTTTCACACAGCCATTTTCCATTAATATTTCCCCTTTTGCAATGGTTGTGTTTATGCAACCACTTTGGGCCGAATAAACTAGATTGGATATTAAATGATGATTAGGAATTAATTGAATATTATTTAAATCTATAAGTAGTAGATCTGCGGATTTCCCCACTTCAATCTTTCCCATATTCAATCCAAATAAAGATGCACTTCCTTCTGTTGCTAAATAAAATGCTTCATCTGCAGGCATAACGGTGGGATCTTGGTTGAATGATTTTTGCAAAAGTGCAGCCACCTTCATTTCATCTAACATATCTACATTATTATTAGAAGCAACACTATCTGTGGCAAGACCTATACGAATCCCTGCATCCCTTATGCGTTGGTAGGGAAATACTCCTGAAGCCAATTTCATATTTGATGTGGGACAATGAGCGACTCCTACATTATAATCTGCGAGCAGTTTTATTTCATCGTCTGTCACCCAATTCACATGAGCTGCAATAATGTGTGAACCAAGAAAACCAATACTTTCCAAATATTCTACAGGCCGTTTACCTGTTTGCTGAACCCACTCATCTACTTCCTTTTTTGTTTCTGAAAGGTGCATATGAATATTTAATGTATGTTCATTCGCAAAGTCTCTTAACCAAAATAATCCAGATTCTAAAACAGTATAAAGAGAATGAGCTCCAAGAGAAAATGTAACATTTGGAGAAAATTGGTCTCTATTTTCAAATAATTTAACTTGTTCTTCAATTTGCTTTTTTGATGTTTCTTCATCCCCTAAATCAATAAAAGCGCTTGAAAGATGTGCATGAATTCCAGAATCAATAACTGCTTGAGCTGTTCCAGGATAATGCCAGTACATATCGTTGAAATATGTGGTACCGGATTTAATCATTTCAATGATGGCGAGGCGTGTTGCCCAATAGACATCTTGTTCAGAAATATTTTTTTCAAACGGCCAAATTTTATTTTCTAACCAATCGTGAAGCTCCATATCGTCTGCGTAACTTCTCATTAAGGTCATGGCACTATGTGTATGAGCATTAACAAAGGATGGAATGGCTACCTTATCCGTGCCGTCTAAAACATTTTCTGCTTCACAGTTTAGATTTTGACCAATAGAATCGATAAGTCCTTTCTGAATAAAAATATCCTGAATAGAATCATGCAATAATACATTTTTTATTAAAAGATTCATTAGTATTTACTTATGAATATGTTGTCAATTATATAATGACAGAAAATCTATTCTTTATATCCAATAGCCTCGAATGGATTCACCAGTGTTGTCGTTATATTTTTAAGGTGGGCACCAATGCGTTTTAAATAACGGGCATAGAGCGCAATGGCAGCCGTTCGAGCTTCACTGCCAAAATGAAGTTCATTTTTAAGAATACCGTTTACGATTTCATCTGATTTACCGGTCATTTGTTTTTTATATCCCTTCATGAGTGATCGAGCAATTTCAATATCTTGAGATTGAATTGCTTGAATCGTTTTTTCAAAACGACTTTTTACTTCTTCTTCAACCATTGCCAAATCTTCTGAAATTTCGGAAGAGTTAATGGATTGATCATGGTTAATAGCTAAATCCAGGATATTCTTACAATAATCACCAATCCGTTCAATATCTACCACCATATTAATGAGAATCAGTCCATCTGCCAGGTCAGTTGTATCTTGTTCCACAGCATAATGGGTTAAGACTTTTCGTCTGACATCTCGCTGAAATTCATTGATTTCCTTATCACGTTTTTTCAAGGCTTTCAATGTGTCAATATTTTCACCTTTTTTCAAATATATTAACGCTTGCTGAAAAATTTCGTGGGACAGATTCAGCATTTCATGGGAATCATCCCAAGCTTGAGAAAGCAGATCGTCTGCTTTCCATAAATTGATAACGTCATTGAATAGCGACATGGTTTTACCTCATAAATAAAATTAAGGATAATGGTATGATGAAGAACACAACCAAAATGTACAATAATGGGAATATTCTATTCTTTATAGCAATTTCTGTAAACCAAATAGATAAGTTTATAGGGATCATTCTTATTTTTTCTATTGGCCAAATTAGTGCAATCCCATAAATATTAAACATCAGGTGAGCAAAGGCGACTGATAATGGCGCAATAGTTCCAGAAACTAAACTGGCTAATAATGCTGTCACTGTTGTGCCAATATTGGCTCCCAATGTATATGGAAAAATTTGTCGTAAGTGGAGTATTCCTGCACCTGCTAGTGGAATCACTAGAGATGTTGTGATAGAACTGCTCTGCACGAGAATCGTTATAAATACTCCGAATAACATGGCACGTCCAGCAGTTTTGAAAATATGAGAATCAAAAAATGCTTCTAACCGCTGCATAACAAGGCTACGTATTAATTTGGTTAAAAAACGCAAAGACAGGAATAATAATAAAAGTGCCGCGATTAATAACAGCCAGTTATAATTTATAATTTCCTGTTGTTTGAATAGATTCTGTACCCATGAAACAGCAGGATCTGTAATCATTTTTAAAGGGCTATTAAACGTAAAAGTTTCTGTCCCAACTAAAAGTTCAGCTAACCAGCTAGCGCTTTTGCTAATTATCCCAAAGGACATTTCCAATGGCAATAATACTAAAACGGAAATGACGTTAAAAAAATCATGGACGATGGAAGCAGAAAACGCTCGTCGGAATTCGTTTTTATTTACAATATGCCCCAATGATACAATGGTATTCGTAATACTTGTTCCAATATTCGCACCCATAATATATGGGGTGGCAGCTGCGACGGCAATGCGTGGGTCATCGCCAAACGTTCCGGCGGCAACCATCCCCACAACCAATGATGTTGTGGTAGAGGAACTTTGAATTAAACTGGTGGCAAGAATACCGATGAAAAGGCCAATGAGCGGACCGGCATTGCTTTGGATTAGTTGTACAGCAAATTCTTTCCCCATCCCTTTAAAGGCGCTACCTATCATGCCAATACTTACCAGGAAGAGGTAAAGTATAGCAATTATTGCTAGTGTTTTGAATATCGTTTCACCTTGCGGTGAGTTATATGTGTCCGCAGCTTTTGATTCCATTTTCCGTTTAATATTTAAGTACGGAATTTATGGTTTCAAATCATATACATTATATGAGCAAATTGTAATAATTTAATTCCGAAGAGGTTTCCCTTTTTTCAACATAAAACGGATTCTGTCTTGTGTTAAAGATTCACCTGCAAGAGAAACGAAGGCTTCACGCTCAATATCCAAGAGGTATTGTTCCTCTACTGATTTAGTAAGCCCTGCTTTATCTCCGCCGGTAATAACATAAGCCAGTTTTTTTGCAATTAATTCATCATGGTCAGATATTTTTCCTTGTGCTTTGAATCCTTTCAAGGCTATGATCATTGCTGTTCGTCCGCCCATACCCGGCAATTTCAAATCATCTCTATATGTTGGCGGTTCATAGTTGTCTGCCAATTCGATAGCTTTTTGTTTAGCAGTCCAGATTCGATGATCATTATTCATCACGATGGTATCTGTTTTCAGTAAATACCCGATATATTTTGCTTCATCAGCGCTGGTAGCTACTTTTGCAAAACCAATGGTTTCAAAAGCTTTTTGAGCTATTTGGAAAGAATTCATTCTACCTTTACCACTGTTTTCCATCATGTGTAAAAGTAATCGAAGATTTCCTCCGGCGCCTGGTATGAGGCCTACGCCTACTTCTACTAATCCTACATATAGTTCAGCAGATGCCACACGATGAGCGGCAGGTCCGATCAATTCAAACCCCCCACCCAATGTTAAATGAGATGGTGCAGCAATGACCGGCGCTTTAGAAAAGCGTATTCGCTGTGTCAAATCTTGTAGCTCTTTCACAACTCTTTCTAATTTTTTCCAATCTTTTGCTTCGCATACATCCAGAATACCGGCGAGGTTCGCACCTGCTGAAAAATTCTTTCCGGAATGACCTATTACCAATGAGTTGAATTTACCAGCATCTAAAAGATCCATTCCTTCATTAATAGTCATGGCAAGCGAACCATCAATGGGGTTCAGTGTTGGTTGTAAAATTGAATGAAATTCCACGTTCAAAACACCATCTCCTAGATCGATCAGGCTAGCGCTCCAATTCTGTTTTACCAGATTTCCTGCTGATTTTTGGAGATTGAGATTAATGTTTTTATTTAGTGTGGGAACTGGTTTCGCTGACCCGGTGGCTACATCATAATATGTTTTTACGCCATTATTGGTTTCGTAGAAACAGGATCGACCGCTGGCTAACATATCCAAAACCCATTGAGGTACTTTTCTGTTTTCGGCAAGCATTTTATCAACAGATTCTTGTACACCTATAGCATCCCAGCCTTCAAATGGTCCTAAATCCCAGCCAAATCCCCATTTTATAGCGTTATCAATATTGATAATATCATCACTGATTTCTGGAATTCGGTTTGCGCTATAAATGAGACCTCTGGCCATCGTTTCCCAGAAAAATTTCCCTGCTTTATCGTCACTGTATGCCAATGCTTTAATTTTTCCGCTAGTGGATGTGTGATCCTTGGCTAATCGAAAACCGTCGAAGCGTACTTTTTTTTGCGGACCATATTCACCTGTTTTTAAATTTACAGATAAAATACCTTCATCAGTTTTTTTATAAAAACCTGCTTTTGTTTTTTGTCCCAATCTGCCGTCTTTTACAAGGATTTTAAGAATTTCAGGGCTTTTAAATACGTCTCGTTCTTCATCATCTTCCACATTCTCATATGTAGTATTTGTTACATGAGCCATGGTGTCTAAACCAACCACATCCGCTGTGCGAAACGTGGCGCTTTTTGCCCGACCAACGATTGTACCAGTTAATTTATCTACTTCTTCTACTGTTAGTCCTTGTTGGATTGCCGTATGGATGGTTACGCTCATACTGAAGACTCCAATTCGGTTGCCGATAAAGTTTGGTGTATCTTTTGCATGGACAATTCCTTTCCCGAGAAATTTTTCACCAAATTCAGCCATAGAATTATATACTTCATCAGATGTGAATTCGCTTTTGACTAATTCCAAGAGATGCATATAGCGCGGTGGATTGAAAAAATGAGTAATCATAAACCGGGATATTACATCCTTTGGAAAAACGGTAATTAAATCAGATAGGGGTATTCCGGACGTATTGGAAGAAATAATAGCTGTTGGTTTTAAATGGGGTATTATATTTTTGTAGACAATATGTTTAATGTCTAATCGTTCTGCGACAGCCTCAACCACCCAATCTGCTTCACTTATTTTTTCCACATGATCGTCATAATTACAGGGCGTAATTAATTCAGCATTCTTCGGTTTGAAAAGAGGTGCGGGTTTCAGTTTTGTTAATACAGCAACTCCTTTTTCTGCTAATCCCTGGTTAATATCAAATAGGAGGGAGGGAATACCGGCATTGGCTAAATGGCCTGCAATTTGTGCTCCCATTACTCCAGCTCCCAATACAGCAACTTTTTCTATAGATTGTGACATGAAATCCTCTTTTTGTTAGTCAAATAGTGTAATGTAATTGTACATGCACATAAAGTGGGCAAAACTTCCCAACATGACACATACATGAAATATTTCGTGAGCACCAAATATTTTTGGTATTGGATTGGGCTTATTCAACCCGTGAATAATGGCACCGACTGTATAGAAAAATCCTCCTATAAAAATCCAGACCAATGCACCTAATTGCAGTGTTTGAATCATCGGCCAAATAGCAATCACCGACAGCCAACCCATAAAAATATAAAATGTGAGTGAAAACCAATCAGGTATATTTTTCCAAAATATTCTTAACAAGATACCAAAAAGCGTTAATCCCCAAATAAGGCCAAATAAACTCCAGCCCCAAACGCCCCGCAAAGGAATCAGACATACCGGTGTATAGGTTGCGGCGATAAGGACGTGAATCATTGCGTGATCAAGTGTCTGTAGTTTTTTCACAAGTTTTGGCGAAACTGGAAACCAATGGTAAATGGCACTGGCAGTGTACAGAAGAAACATGCCTGTTCCAAATACTGAAAATGCAGCAATATGCCAGGGTTTTATAGGATCAATTGATTCTCGAATTAACAAGATTAAAGCCAGAACAGCTAAAATAGCTCCAATGGCATGGGAAATAGCGCTAAATGGTTCTTTAATTTTCACAATATCTCTTATCTCTTAATAATAGTCGCAATACCCTGACCGCTGCCAATACACATGGTTGCCAATCCGAGATGAGTGTTTTGCTGTTCCATCACATTAATTAATGTACCAATAATGCGCGTTCCGGAACACCCCAATGGATGGCCCAATGCGATTGCTCCGCCATTCAAGTTAATTTTATCCATATCCCAACCACCTTCGCGGATAACAAATAGAGATTGTGCTGCAAAGGCTTCGTTTAATTCAATTGTTTCAATATCGTCCATAGTTAAACTAGCTTTTTTTAATGCTTTTTCTGTGGCAGGTAAAGGTCCGGCACCCATGCGAGTCCAGTCTACACCGGCAATGGCACGACTGACAATTTCTGCGCGTATAGTCAGACCATGTTTTTCTGCATATTCGGCGCTGGTGATAAGTACCGCTGAAGCACCTATTGAAAACGGACTACTGCTGGCTGCCGTTACTGTTCCACCTTCGATAAATGCAGGATTAAGGGTTTTAATTTTTTCAACATTTGGTTCTCTAGGTCCTTCATCTTTTTCAACTGTTGCTTCACCATATACATCGATTGAAATTAATTCATTATCAAATTTTCCATCTGCATAAGCTTTTAAGGCTTTTGTATGAGAATTGATTGAAAATTCATCTTGATCTTCTCTTGAAATATTTCCGTCATTCGCGAGATTTTCTGCTGTTTCTCCCATGCCGATGTAATATTCATGTTCAGCCAGTTCCGGATGAAAATCAGGAGCAAATCCTCCTGGTGGGATTGAAAACATATCTTCTACACCGGCTGCAATACCTACATCAATATCACCACATTCAATTGCTGTGCTCAATTGATGTAGACCATCCATGGCAGAGCCACAAAAACGATTTACTACTTTTCCGCCTGCTTCTTTTGGAATACCAGCCAAGATGGCAGCAGATCGTCCGATAATCATTCCTTGGGGGCCTTCTGGGAAAGCACAACCGACAACAACATCTTCAATATCTTTCGGTTTGACTTTTTCATTACGAGCAAGTAATCCTTTAATAACTTGGGCAGTAAGATCGTCAGGGCGTATGCCAACCAATTGACCGTTTTTGGTTCCGATGGGTGATCTGACAGCATCAATAATGACTGATTTTGTACTCATATTAAACTCCTAAAATGGGTATTCTGTTTGACTGTAAATACGTTGTGCTACTTCGCGTTTTAAATTTATAATATCTGTTGTTAACAACATCCGCCCTTGGAAATGGCGTAATTGATCGATGACTGGCGCAGTCATTTGACCACCATAAATTCCATTCAATGCAGTTAGAGACTTATTCAGCAAACGCAACACCATTTCTGCCGTAAAAATTTTAGCAATACTTGTCACAGTACGATCATGATTGTCATCCTTCATTATTTTTTGTACGCGAACGACTGTACTTTCAGCTGTGTATAAATCGGTAAAAATATCGGCCAGCATTTCTGTAATCTGCTGCTCGTGCTTCAAATCCTGACCAAATTTATTCAGCGCTTCATTGAAAATATAAAGAGCAAGTCGCTTGCCGGTTTCAATCGCTTCACATTCGATTGCCAGAGGACCGTCATTTTCTTTCAATTTACCATTTGACATAAACTGTTCGATGGAACTGATGGCATCACGTATGGGCAACTCTTCCATTAATGCTTTTTTCATCATATAGCCGGTAATGATTTGGCGATTTATTTCATTGGTTCCTTCCCAGATTTGATTGATCCTGTTATCGCGATATGCCGATGCCATGGGATATTCTTCCAAAAAACCGTAACCACCAAAAATCTGTAAACCTTCATTGACAACAAATTGACTTGTTTCACTTCCAAATACTTTTGTCATAGATGTTTCGATGGCAAATTTTTCCATGGCTTCTCCGACATGGATATAATAATCTGGGTCTGACTTATCCAAATCATCAATTTCTTTCTGCAATAGTCCGATAGTTCGATAAACCATACTGTCAGCTGCAAAAGTGCAGACTGTCATATCAGCAATTTTTTTGACTATGGCATCAAACTGTGCAATGGGTTTCCCGAAAGCGCGTCTTTCCAGGGCATACTTGGCTGCAGCTTCGATGGCATTTTTGGATCCGCCTACACTGGAAGCACCCAATTTAAATCTACCAATATTAAGAACATTAAATGCAATGGTGGCTCCGGCACCCACTTTATAGAGAAGATTTTTAACGGGTACTTTAGCATTTTGAAAAATGAGTGACGTTGTGGATGATCCTTTCATACCCATTTTCTTTTCTTCGGCGCCGGTAGAAAATCCTTCCGTATCGCGATCAACGATAAATGCGCTGAACTTATTACCATCGACTTGTGCGAAAACAATAAATACATCTGCCCATCCGCCATTGGTAATGAATATTTTTTCACCGTTTAAAATATAATGTTTTCCGTCATCTGAAAGAACAGCAGTTGTTTTTCCTGCAAGAGCGTCAGAACCGGCTGTTGGTTCTGACAAACCGTAAGCACTAATGATTTCACCAGTAGCAATTTTTGGTAAATATTTTTCTTTTTGTTCTGGTGTACCAAACCAAACGATTGGTAGTAAACCGATCCCTGTATGAACTGACCACGTAACTGCAAAAGAGGGGCTGTAAGTAAGTGCTTCAGCTACGATTGCAGATGTTACCTTATCAAGTTCCATTCCTCCGTACTCTTCGGGTATATCGATACCAAGGAGTCCCAATTCTCCCATTTCCTTGATTAAAGAAAGAGAAAGCTCTTTATCGAATTTTTCTATATCTTCTTTTTTCTCTAGAATGGTTTCTTTATCGAATTCTTTCACCATAGCATAGATTTCACGATGTTCATCTGTAAAATCTTCCCTTGAATAGACAACTGCTTCGTTTATAGGCTCAACGAGGAAACTGCCGCCCGTACGATATTTAGTTTGTGTATTTTCCATGTAACGACTCCTAATGTTTTTTCAAAATTCCTGCAAGTATGAAATCGGTGATTGTTTGCATATATTCCTTTACACTGACTCCATGTGTATCAAATAATGTAAACCAGTTTATGGATTCAATATTGACCATGATGGATAAAGCAGTCATACGTATATCCAATTTTTTGAACTCTCCGGATTGAACGCCCCGTTGTATAATATCTTCAATTAATTCCAAGAAATGAGTATAGACTTTTTGGAGTTTTGTATTGAATTCATCATCTTTTTGGGCCATTGACCAAAATTCGGTAAGCGCTGCAAAGGGCTGGGGATCTGTTTCATACTGGTCTATGAAAAATTGAAATAAATCTTTTAACTGACGAGAAGGAGAGGCCTCTTCTTCCACAATATGGTTTAAAATAACACTATAGCGCTTGACCCAAAAATTGACTAGATCAAGATACATTTCCTTTTTGGATTTGTAATACCAATAGATGGCTCCTTTGCTCAAATTAGACGATTGGACCACGTCATCCATACGGGCCTGCTCGTACCCATTTTGAACGAGGACGTGTAGTGCCGCATCTAAAATTTGTTCTTTGCGTTGAGTTTGTAATGATTCGTTCATAATCTAAACCGACTGGTCGGTCGAGTTTACGATTGTTATATCCATACTCCAAATAATTTTCTGGAAATTGTTGCAAAGTATAAGTATAGTCTGTTAATTTGTTATTGAGACTAAATCTCATTAACAATAACAAACTAATAAAAAGAGGAAAATATGAAATATGAGTAAAATAATAATTGGAGTTTTATGTATCGCTGGACTTATAGCGCAGGATGATTTTTTTGTGCCGGGAAGTTCCATCGGTGGATATGGAGAACTCCATTATAATAAAAGTCAATCCGGTGAAAATGCTGCAACAACTAAGTTGGATTTCCACCGTTTCATCATTTACTATGGCTTTTCATTTTCAGAGGAATGGTCATTTAAATCAGAAGTAGAATTAGAACATAATTTTGTAAAAGATGGTGAAGGTGAGTTGGAGTTGGAACAAGCATTTGTAAACTATCACACAAACAAGTTTGGATTTCAAGCAGGTGTCATTTTGCCATCGGTTGGTCTTTTAAATGAATTTCATGAACCGCCCTTATTCTTGAGTGTAGAACGTCCGGATTACAGTAAATATGTTATTCCAACAACCTGGTTTGGGAATGGTGCTGCTGTTTACGGATCATTTGGTGACGTTAACTGGCGTTTTGCTCTTCTTGAAGATATGGATGGTGACGCAATCGGAAAAGGAATTCGCAGCGGCCGTGGTAAAGGGTATAAAACAACTGCTTATAATATGGTAAAAAATATGAGTATGAATTACACCGGTATCTCTGGTTTGCGCGTAGGCGGTTCTTATACGATGCATAATGCTCCTACATCTGCTTATTTCACCACGGATTCTGAAGGAAATTCAATTGTTAATGATGCTGATTCAGCAAGTGTTGGTTTTTCATTGATGGAAATTAATGTAAAATATAATGCAAATAATTTGTATGCTGTATTAGAATATGGTTCAATTGCATATGAAAACAATCCTTTGGGTTATGAAACAAGTGGTGGTTATTATGTGGATTTGGGTTATAACGTTGGTTCAATCGTTGGATTAAAGGGGACATTAATGCCTTGGGTTCGTATGTCTGACTACAACCGTGGAAACGATGATGAGGATCAACATTATACCATAAATAGATTTGGTATAACGTATTGGCCAATTTCAAATGTTGCATTTAAATTTGATTATGGAACCCATAAAAAAGAATCTGATGAAGATGCAAAAACTCAGATAAATATTGGTGTTGGCTATAATTTCTAATCTCCGAAGTCAGTTGTTAAAAAGAAGGCTGTGGTTTCGCACTGCAGTCTTCGCTTCTCTGATGATTTCGTCAATAATGGGCGGAATTAAGGAAGATGCAGAAAATATGATTATAAGTGAGTTCGGCAATGAATCAACACTTTCATTTACTAAATATATCCTTCCAAGTACAATTAAATCTCCCATCGAACGAAAGGTTAAACAGCATTTTAATTTGCCATTTGTATATATATGGGTCGTTTCACAAAATGATACTGTCTCCGGGTTTGCAATCTTGGATAATGTAAAAGGTAAATCGATGCCCATTACATTTATTGGAATGTATAATAACAAAGGGGCTATTATTAAAACGGCTGTAGTAAAGTATCGTGAGGCCATTGGCGGGGAAGTGGGTCAACCGTCTTGGCAAAAACAATTTATTGGTAAATCAAAATCATCGGCTTTTACGGATGTGGATGCTATAAGCGGTGCAACCATTTCTGTGCACGCGGTAACTAAAGGAATTCATAAATTAACGATATTATTGGACATCATTAAAAGCGACTTAACAACAAATGAATGAATTTAAACTTAATCAATTAGATGTTGGACTGCGCTGGTTTCTGGCAATATTTCTATTTGTTTTAGCCATGGGCGTAACTGTAGGATTGGTGTATGTAAGTACAACAACGGACATTAATCCCCAAGGGACCGTAGAGCATTATGCAGGTTCAGAAGTAGACGACTTCGATATTCCGGAAAAGTATCCCAAATCAGTGGATGCAATGCTCTTGACGACCCATACACATATTATTGCTTTTGCGCTCATCTTTGTTTTGCTTGGCGGGTTGTTTTATTATAATTCCATTATAAGCGCAACGTGGAAAAATGTGTTGATGATTGAACCATTACTGGCTACACTGGTTACCTTTGGGTCAATTTGGGGCATACGTTTTATTCATCCTGCATTCAGCTATTTAACCATTCTTTCCGGCTCTCTTATGTATCTGTCGTTTTATACTATGACAACCATCCTGCTTTACGATCTGATCTTTAAGAAATAATCAATTTTCATTAGGTAATACTTGTAAATATTTACAAGGAGGTTTTAAATTTCGACTAGTCAGTCGAATAATAAAACAGAGTTATAATATATGTCTATTTCAGATCGTCAAAAAGAAGAGCGTGAACTGCGCAAGGAACGCATATTCTCCGGAGCCTTAAGTGTATTCAAGTCCAAAGGAATCGATGGTGCTACCATGGATGAGATCGCCTCTGCATCGGGTTTTGGTAAAGCAACGCTTTACTATTATTTCCCCTCAAAGGAAGATGTGTTCTGTGGAATCCTGGAAAAAGGATGGTCGAGATTATTGGAAAGTTTGGAAGAGGAAATTCATTCTGACCAAACTCCCCGGAAAACATTTATCAATATTCTCATTAAGCTTACTCGCAATGCCCAGAAAAACCGGAACGAGTATGAATTTTTATTTAATGCCCCTAAAGCGATCACGCATATTGAAATGAAAGACCAGTCCTGGAAATTGTATCAACATCGGCTCTATGCAACTCTGAAAGGACTGTTGGACGAAGGTATTGCCAAAGGGGAATTCCCCAATTTGGACCCCGACTTAATGTTCAAAGCTATTGGCGGCCTCTTTGTGGGGCTCATTTTCATGGGTGAAGACAATAAAGATATCACCGCCGACGATATTGAAAAATTGCTTAATAATCTAATCACAGCGCCAAAAAAGTGATCAACAGTATCCTATATATTATGCTGTTATTAACCATACCGGCTTTGGGGGAGGCGTCTCAAATTGTCAGCGGGCGCGTGGTGGATACCGCAACCAAAGCAGGAATCCCGGATGTAAATCTTTTCATACCATCCCAAAAGATTGGCGTGGCTACGGATAAAGCAGGCGCATTTCACTTTACTATGCTTAAGGATGAAAAAGCAAAACTGCACGTATCGCACATCGGGTATACTTCATCCACAATCCGGCTCAACGGCAGTACGGAAGATATGATTATTGCGCTGGATGAAACATTTTTCGAATTAGAGGATGTGGTGGTGACCAGTACACGAACAGAAAAACTGCACCGCCACGTGCCGGTTGCTACAGAAGTCATCTCCAAAAAGGACATTATCGATTCCGGCGCGCTGAATGTGGCTGAACTGCTGTCATCAAGGTCTGGCGTCAGTTTGCAGACATCTGTAGACGGCGGTTCCATGCTCAATATCCTGGGCATGGATTCACGGTACATTCTCATATTGGTGGATGGACAGCCCGTAACTGGAAAATTCAACAATCGTGTTCAATTGGATCATATATCCACTAGCGACGTGCAGAAAGTAGAAATCATAAAAGGACCTAATTCATCGCTCTACGGAAGCGAGGCCATGGCCGGTGTGGTAAATATTATTACATCTGCAAGTACATCAGATCAATCGTTGAATATTTCTGCTCGCTATGGTGGAACAGAAAATAAACTGACTAACGATGGGCTCAACCACGGTTCCAGCAGTTACAGGTTGGGCTGGACCCATACTTTTGGCACTCTTAAAGCATCTTTGAATGCTGATATGGAAAAGATGGAAACGGACAAAGAGATCCAGCAGATCGAAATTGATGATATTCATAAACAGTCCTTGCGGGGAAGGCTATTATGGTTAATGAATGCTGACCATACATTGATGGTTAACGGCACAGTGTATAACCACGATGAAACCGGCGCATCGCAGCTGATGAATACGGAAACATTCATAGATCGCACAACCCTAATACTCACCCACGATTGGCAAATGCGCAATGGTTGGTTATGGAATCATGCCCTGCAAAACCACAATTACAGCAGAAATTATGTACAAACACGGCCTTGGGGTGATGTGGAAAGGGATGATATTACCCAGGAAGAAAATATCGAATACGAAGGCATGCTGAAAAAGAAATTTGGCTTGAATGAATTCAATGTAGGCCTGGAATTTTCCCAGGCAGCATACGTCAGTGACCGTGTTGATAATGGGCGGCAGACAGTTTCATCTAAAAGTATTTTTGGCCAATTCGATGTCCATTTTTGGGGCAATATCAACGCAGTTATCGGTACACGATTAGACATGTATAATGAAGACGAGCCGGTGATGAGCCCGCGGATCGGAATTATGTACACTTTTAATGACCGTTGGAAATTCAGGTCTACCTGGGGCAAGGGTTTCCGGACGCCATCTTTTATGGAGCGCTTCATTGACTGGGACCACGTCCAGTTCGGTTATCGGGTGCAGGGGAACCCTGACCTGAAGCCGGAAATATCAAATGGCTATACGGCAGGAGTGGAATATTATCACCCAACGGTGTATCAGGTCAGCCTCATGATGTATTACACCACATTCAAAAACCTCATTGAGGACTTCGCAATCGAGCCGGCGCTGTTGAGCTATCACAACATTGAAAAAGCCGTGTATAAGGGATTGGAAATTCAGGGCCGCTGGCGTGTATCCAGTTCTTTGGTAGCATCGTGGGGGTTAAATATAATCGATAATCGTGACGGCGATGGCAATATAATACCTAATACACAACCTTTATCAGCCTATTGCCGAGGCAGTTACCAAGCGCCTAGGCATGGATGGGGGTTTTCCACACGGGTCAAGTGGGTAGGCGCTTATACACCGGAAGAATACGATCCTGATAGCGGTACATATATTCATGCTATAGAGACATTAGCCGATTATGTTATAATTGACATTAGTACAAGCTTGAAGATTTGGAACCCCTTGATTATGAATTTTGGCATAAAAAATGCTGGGGATTACACGCACGACCGTTACGGACCTTTCATCGGCCGGGCGGTGTACATTGAATTATCAACAACATTAAAAGGAGATTAAAAATGAAACGAATAATGATATTGGGTTTGTCCCTGTTGATGACCCTGTTTATTGCTTGCGAAGATAAAAAAGATGATGCTGCTGTGGAAGAATCCACAGTCATCACCGTAACAACCGGAAATGTGAATGATGGATCATTTTACTATAACCTAACTATTGCGGCGGAAGATACCAACACCTGGCATGTGTCATTGCAAAACATTGATGCGGGTGGAGGTTATTATATGCCAAGTATTGTGCTAAATAATAGTGTCATGGTTACCATTGACAATTCAGTAACCTTTGATGAACTTGAAGAAATTCCCAGTAATGATCAATGGTCTACTGACATTAGTATAGTTGCTTATGGCGGTGACAACGAAGTATTAAACTATGATCAAACGAACCATACTATTAGTGTGTCAAATGATAATATTCTTATTTATATCCCAACTACTCATCAAGTTTTTAAACTCCATTTTGATGAATATAGTGATGGTATTTTACTTTTCCAGTTTGATGAAATGACACAGTAACAATTTTACAGAGAAATAAAAATATCTATTGAGGGCGGTATTTGGTTCTAACTTTTGAGAAATATGAGAATAACATGATAAAGTTAATTACATTTTTGGCATTATTACTTATCCTTGGTTGTGAAGATAAAAAGGAAGATAAAATACTGGAAGCAGATGCTCTGCTGCGCTGGGATGGTGATTATTCTTACGATGGTTGCGGATTTTTTATAGTCATATCAGAGAACGAATATAAACCTGAAGATGAAGTGGCTATTGACGATAGTTTTAAAGTTTATGGTGGTGTAGATGTTTTTATTAAATATGAATTATTAAATGAAACGATTGAATATTATTGTGGTATGATGCCTTCGGAATTGGACGGCATTAAACTTCATTCTATAGAAAACAGATAATAAATTAGAAAAGAACTACAGACATTCTACCCGCAACCATCAATATATTTAAAATGGGGCAAGCGGGAAATGTCTGCTAATCGATCAAATCTAACTGCCGGTATTTTTCCGTATACTTATCCCGCAGCATCTTGTGGCGGTCGCTCATATCTACTTTTCGTCCCTGGATGTAGAGCTGCTCCACGTTGGTCATGACCTCCAGGGGATCCCCATCCGTAATAATAAATGTGGCATCTTTGTCTACTTCTAATGAGCCTACTTGATCTGCAATGCCCAGGATTTCAGCTGGATATAAAGTGACCGCTTTCAGTGCTTCATCTTTTGGCAGTCCATGGGCAGCGGCTGTAGCCGCTTCGTAGGGTAAATTCCGTAAATGAGGAGTCTGGAATGATCCGCTGTTGGACGTTATACAGAATTCAATTCCCGCTTCATAAAGTTTAAGGGGTGTTTTGAAGGACTCGTCATAATCCGAATGGCGCCGGGAGGGGAGCTTATGGGTTGCTTCAATAATCACAGGAATGTCGTTCTTTTTCAATAAATCTGTCAGCATCCAGGCATCCCGACCTCCGACGAGGACCATGTTCAATTCCTGTCGTGTGGCCCATTCAACTGCCGCTTCGATCTGCTGTACACCATTGGCGTGGATAAACGCCGGCAGTTCACCTTTCACCACAGCAGCCATGCTTGCCCATTTCAAGTCCGTTTTTTGCAAAGACTTATCCGTGGCTGCGCTTTGCACATAAGCGCGGGCTTTGTCCATGATTTCATCCAATTCCTTGAGCTCTTTGTTGCGTTCCTTTTTCTGTTCTTCAGCGGTTTTCCGCACCCAGGGGGAATGGTTCACTTTCATGTCCGGCCAATGAATATGCATGCCAACCGGTGCTCTGAGTGTTGCCGTTTCTGATGTCCAGCCGTCCAGCATCATGGCGGCAGAGGTCCCGGAGACCAATCCGCTTCGAGGTACGGACAGTACAATGGCTACGCCGTTGGAGCGCGTGACAGGTATGATTTCTGAATCAGGGTTGTAACTGACCTCCGCCCGTACATTTGGGTTAAAGGATCCGACTTCCGCATAATCCCTCGTTGAACGAACAGCATTTACTTCCACCAGTCCCATGACCGTATTGGCCGCTATCAAGCTTGGATAGATGTGCTTGCCAGGGAGTGATATTTCTTCAGTTCCATCGGGAATCTGCGCGATAAGGTTGCCCATGGCCATGATCTTTCCATCCGAAAATAAGATCTGTCCATTAGCGATAGTAGGACCGGAAACAGGATGAATGGTCACATCTTTAATTAAAATGGCATGATCTTGCTGATTCGCAGGAATTTGATCCGATGCAAATGTGAATGAAAAGAAAGCTATAAGAGCAATAAACTGTTTCATCGTGCACCTCCATCCGAACAGGAGTAGGTGTGGTTGTGCCAGTCTCCTTTTGGTTTCATGGGCTTGTCTTCGTCCGTGTCATCACTGGCAAGAATCTTTTGTATCAGCATATTCCGCTCTGCTGCGATCTGTTCACGCATAGCTGCATCCCGCTCTTTATTGAAATAATTCGTCCCTTCGATCCAGGTCTGTTCGCAAGATGCATAGGAAGAAAGGGGATTATCATTCCAGATGACAAAATCGCCGTGCTTCCCTTTTTCCAGCGATCCCACATATTGGTCAATACGGAGCTGTTTGGCGGGATTAATGGTGACAAATTTCAATGCGTCTTCCTGGGACACACCGCCGTACTTCACCGCCTTTGCCGCTTCGGTATTCATGCGCCGGGCCAGCTCATTGCTGTCCGAATTATAGGATACTAATACACCCACTGAACTCATGAGTGTGCCGTTATAGGGAATGGCATCGATCACTTCAAATTTATAGGCCCACCAATCGGTGAAGGTGGAGGCGCCGGCGCCGTGTTCAACCAACCGTTCGGCGATCTTATAGCCTTCCAGAACGTGCTGAAACGTTGCGATGGTAAAACCATAATCATCAGCGATTCTAGACAACATAAGGATCTCATCTTGGCGATAGGAATGGGAATGGACCCAGCGTGTACCCTGCATGATTTCCACCAGTGCATCCAGCTCCAAGTCTTTCCGTACCGGTAAACTGTTGGGATCTGACTTCTTTTCAAAACCTTTTAGACCAAGGGATTCTGCATAATCAGTTGCAGCGGCAAAGGCATCGCGGATAATCTGTTCCACGCCCATGCGAGTCTGAGGATAGCGGGTGGTAAATTTATCTCCCCAGTTGGACTGCTTCACGTTTTCTCCCAAGGCAAACTTGATTCCCTGGGGCGCTTCCTTAAATAAAATTCCATCAGGCGTTTGTCCCCAGCGGAGTTTGATCACCGCATTCTGCCCGCCGATGGCATTGGCGGAACCATGGAGTATATTAGCAGTGGTCAAACCACCGGCCAGTTGGCGATAGATGGCAATATCATTGCTGTTGAGCACGTCGTAGATGCGCACTTCCGCTGTAACCGATTGACTACCTTCATTAATGGCAAAGGCAGAACTATGGTTATGGGCATCAATAAGTCCCGGGGTAACGTGCTTGCCAGTGGCATCAATTTTAAAAATATCTTTTCCGGATACATTCAGATCTTTTCCTATTTCTTCAATAATACCATTTTTAATGAACATATCGGCATTTTCAAATTTTCCTTCAGGACCGCAGGTCCAGATGGTGGCATTTTTTATTAATATCTTTTTGGTCTGTTCCGGTAGTTGAGAAAAACCATAGGCGCCCTCAGGATATACGGGTGTCAGCTCACTGGCAGATTCTTTTTTAGCTTCTTTTTTTGCATCATCTTTCTTTTCAGATTTATCTTTTTCTTCAACTGCGCTTATCCATATAGCCGTCCAATGAATACTGGAACCATCCGGGGCAATACCATTGCCAGAAATGGATTTATCCTGAAATATACCGGAAAGGCGGATATTACCTTCAACATTCAATTCTTTGCCTGGAAATGAAAACGCGAGCCGGTGAGCTTCATTTTCCACAGCCTTAAGTTTGATTTCTGTTGAATCCACCACCAGCTTGCCGGACACTTTTTTGTCTTTTTGGGTCAATTCCAGTGTTGCGTCAATCGTTAATCCACCGGTTAAAGCAATGTCCCAGTTCCCGGATACATCATGCACAGGTTCATACTTGACGATGTATTGTTTACCTTGTATCCATACTTCAGAAATCTTTGATTTTTTATCAAAATAGTCCCCATCAGTAATAACCAGGTTGGCCACAAAACCTTTAGCAATCATTCCCATATTATCCAATCCGAGTTGTCTGGCTGGAGCGGTGGTCAAGGCGGCTAGGGCATCATGCTTAGATAATCCTCGTTCCACGCTCCGCAGCAGGTTTTTGCGGAACTGTTTTCTGTCCTTTAGATCATTGGATGTAAGTGCGATATCAATACCGGCTTTGACCATCCGTGCGGCATTATCCGGTGCCTGGTCCCAGTGGCGGAGCTGTTCCAGATTATAATCCAATGCATCTTCCCATGAATCCACATCCGGTTTCTTGGGATAGTTCATGGGAACAATGATTGTTGTATTCAAGTTCTTGAGCTCATTTAACCTGCGGTATTCATATCCACTGCCTTTTAACGAATAATTGAAATCAAATTCTTCAGCGATCTTATCCACCCTCAATGCCGCTAGTTCATGACCTGTCTCAAAGCAAAAGGGTGCGTTGGTATTCATATACTCTGCCAGTGTTTCCAAAGCTCTGTCCGTTTCGGGAGGCTCGGTCTTATCACTATTGCGGTTATAGTATTTCCAGGCATTGGCATACCATTGAGCATCGTAGAATGTTTGCCGCATTAATGAAATGGCGCCCATGAGAGAACCGGGATAACCGGAATCACCCCAACTGCCATGCTCAAAAGCCATGAACTGTGCAGGACCATTTTCCTTAATGACCGCTTCTGATTGCCAATCTCCCAAATGAATCAAAGCTGACCGTCCACGGAAAATGCCTTTGGCCGGTACAATCTGTGCTGTGGTAAAACCCATTGCACGCAGACTTTCCAATTCTTTTTCTTTTGGATGAAAGGTGTCCAAGATGTTGGCTTCTGGATGTACTTTTTTATTCCAATGGTCGGTTGCTGGTCTGGGCTTGTCTTTCTTTTTCTCCTTATTTAAATCAAAAGCAGCTGGTTTTTTGTCCTCCCGTTTCCAATAGCTCTCGATAAAACCGGCATAGACTGTTTTTCCTGATAGATCAATCTCAAAAGCATCAGCAGGAACTTTTATTTTTTTACCAGCAGCTTCAATTACACCATTGCGAATTATTACTGTTGCATTTTCGATCTTTTTTCCGGGCTCGGGAATTAAGGTCGCATTTTTCAATGCAAATATACGGGGTGTATTATCATGAAGCCCTTTTACCGGTGCAACTTGGGCTGAAATGCCAGTAATAAAAGCTGAAAGGAAACCAGTCAATATTACTAATTGTATTTTCATAAATTTTACCTTCTATTTATTTGTTAAAAATTCTTGCCCTGCAGATGTGCTTTTACAATTTCTTTGGTCAAATAATTGTATGCATCATCAATTGTATCTGCAAAATAGAATAGATCCATATCTTCTTCAGATATCGTTCCAGCTTTTATCAAATGATCGAAGTTGATAACCTTTTTCCAAAAAGCGCCATCATAAATTACAATAGGAACTTTTTTACGAATTTTTTGAGTCTGAATTAAGGTTAACAATTCCATAAGTTCATCAAGAGTTCCAAAACCACCAGGGAATACAACCAACGCTTTTGCCAAATAAAGAAACCAAAATTTCCGCATGAAAAAATAATGGAAATAAAGGCTTAAATCTTTTGAAATCCATTTATTACCAGACTGTTCAAAAGGGAGTGTTATATTTAATCCAATTGCAATCCCATTTGCTTCAGCCGCTCCACGATTAGCCGCTTCCATTATCCCGGGGCCACCCCCAGACGTAATAATAAATCGTCGTCGTTTTTCCTTTAATCTCATGCTCCATTTGGTGAGTTTATTTGCAAGCATTCTTGCATCTTCATAATAACGACTCATATCCAAATCTCTTTTTAACTGTGCTTTATTTTCCTTGGAAATATTTTTTGGAGCATCCTTGAGTGTTCTTTGGGCATCTTCCTGTGATTTTATTCGAGCTGAACCAAAGAACACAATTGTATCTGCAATCTTATTTCGGCGGAATCGCTGAAGTGGCCCAAAATATTCAGCCAGTATTCTTAATACACGGCCATCTGGACTGCCAATAAGTTTGGAGTCGTAATAAAAGCGATCTTTCTTTTTGTTTGACATTGATTATCCTTAAAAAATAAGCTGGAAGTTAATACATTTTGTCAAAGGTGAGTGGGAGCTGGATTCTGAATGATTTGTAACTAGTCATTCACCAGTTACAACTCACTAATAACTTTTTTAACTTCAACGCTATGAAAAAGCATAACTTACCCCAATATTATCACGATTACTTGAAATTAGACAGAATTCTGGATAGTCAGCATCTTTTGAGTAAAGAACTAGGCGAGGAAGCTCACGATGAAATGTTGTTTATTATTATTCATCAAGTATATGAGCTTTGGTTCAAACAGATTCTTCATGAACTTGATTCAGTTATTAAGGCCTTTGATCGGGATACAGTTCATGAATCTCATATTGGAATTGCCATTAGCCGGTTGGATAGAATTATCGAGATTCAGAAAATTTTGATCAATCAAATTCATGTATTGGAAACTATGACGCCCATGGATTTTTTGGATTTTCGTGATTTACTCATTCCCGCTTCAGGTTTTCAAAGCGTACAATTCCGTGTTTTGGAGAATAAGCTTGGCTTAAAGGAAGACAGACGTTTTGTATATGGAAAAGGAGGTTATAAATCCTACGTTACCGAAGAACATAAAAGCCATATTGAAGAAGCGGAGCAGTCACCTTCTCTTTTTAATTTATTGGAAAAATGGTTGGAGCGTACACCTTTTTTAGAATTTGAAAATTTCAATTTTTGGGAGCAATATCGTTCAGCTGTGGATGATATGTTGGCTAGTGACCGTCATCATATTGAGGTAAATGAGCAATTGTCTGAAGCTGAAAAGCAGAATCAACTGAAGGAATATACTGGAACAGAGAAAAAATTTGATGCTCTCTTCGATAATGAAAAACATAATGAACTAATTGAAAAAAAGGAACACAGGCTATCATACAAAGCCACTCAGGCAGCATTGTTAATTTTATTATATAGAGACCAACCTATTCTACACAATCCTTATAAATTATTAAATAAACTCGTAGATGTGGATGAATTACTGACAACGTGGCGTTACCGCCATGCTTTGATGGTTATGCGCATGATCGGCCGCAAGATCGGAACCGGTGGCTCAACGGGGTCTTCCTATTTGAAGGAAACGGCAGAACGACATCGGGTATTTGAAGATTTAGCGAATTTAACTACATTTCTCATTCCCCGGTCTGCTCTTCCAAATCTCCCTGATCATATTGTACGTAATCTTGGTTTTTATTATGACGCTGGAGAAGATAAATGAATTTAAATCTGGAAGGAAAACGAGCTCTTTTGTGTGGTAGTACGGATGGAATCGGCAAAGCGTGTGCATATCTTATGGCAGAACGAGGAGCGGGAATAATATTGGCTGCCCGTAATGAAACAAAGATTAAATCAGTGTTGAGAAATCTGGCGGGTGATGGTCACAGTTATATATGTGCAGATTTTGACAATCCGGATGATTTGAAACAAAAAACAAACGATCATCTAGCGGAAATGGGTCCCGTTCATATATTGATGAATAATACTGGTGGACCCCAAGGTGGTCCGCTCATTGAAGCCAGCGCTGAAGAATTTGAAATTGCTTTTCGCCGACATGTTATTGCAAATCAATATTTAGCCCAAGCTGTCGTTCCGGGAATGAAGAAATTGGGCTACGGACGGATCATTAATATTATTTCTACTTCTGTACGACAGGTTATTCCGGGATTGGGTGTTTCCAACACAATTCGTGGTGCCGTTGCGCAATGGGCAAAAACACTGGCGTTAGAACTGGGCCCGGATAGTATCACTGTCAATAATGTTCTTCCTGGTTATACCAACACAGAACGATTAAAAGATTTGTTGGGAAAATGGGCTGAAAATACTGGTATCAGCTATGAAGAAATGGTAGAAGCAACTTCCCAGAAAACATCTTTACGACGGATTGGTGAGCCGGAAGAAATCGCATCAGCTGTCGCTTTTTTAGCATCGGCTGCAGCCGGTTATATTAGTGGAACAGATTTTCCTATAGATGGTGGTCGTTTCGGAGTTTGATGGAGACTCTGGCCAATTATATCAATGGTGAATTTATCCCACCGAAATCGGGTAACTACATGGACGTATATGAACCTGCCACAGGTCAGGTTTACGCCAAAACTCCAGATTCTAACAGCGCTGATATCGACGATGCGGTTCAATCTGCAACTGCAGCTTTTGAAACATGGTCAAATATATCAAGGAATGAACGTTCAAAGATATTACACGAAATAGCAAATGGAATTGAAAGCCGGCTGGATGAATTTGCTGAATACGAATCCCGTGATACAGGGAAACCACTTGAACTGGCCAAGTCTGTAGATATTCCACGGGCAGTTACCAACTTTCGATTTTTTGCGGATCATGCACTTGAATTCGAAACAGAATCAATCCTAGACGGAAATGGATCCATTAATAAAGTAGTTCGAAAACCATTAGGTGTTGTTGGGTGTATTTCGCCATGGAATCTGCCATTATATTTATTCAGCTGGAAGATTGCTCCGGCATTAGCTTCTGGTAATTGTGTTGTGGGCAAGCCCTCTGAATTAACGCCCTATACTGCATTCAAATTAGGCGAGATATGCCAGGAAGCCGGTCTTCCAAAAGGTGTATTGAACATTGTGCATGGTTCTGGACAAAATACAGGGTCAGCTATCACTTCACATCCGGAAATCAAAGCAATCTCATTTACGGGTGGGACGAAAACGGGTGAAACCATTAGCCGAACTGCCGCACCATTATTCAAAAAATTATCCCTTGAGTTGGGCGGAAAGAATCCCAATATCATTTTTGCGGATTGTGATTTCGACACCATGCTAACATCAACAATTAAATCATCTTTTTCCAATCAAGGTGAAATCTGTTTGTGCGGTTCCAGAATATTGGTAGAAGATGCGATATATGAAAAATTTAGAGATGCGTTTGTTGAAAAAACGAATGCATTGATTGTGGGCGATCCCAATGATGATACTTCAAAACTTGGAGCACTAATTTCCAAAGAGCATTTGGAAAAGGTGTTAGCCTACGTTGCCTTGGCAAAAGAAGAAGGTGGAACCGTTTTAGCGGGCGGAAAGAAAACTTCAATCAATGACCGCTGTGAAAATGGATATTTTATGGAACCGACCATTATTGATGGATTATCAGCTGACTGCCGTACGAACCAGGAAGAAATATTTGGTCCTGTGGTTACGCTCATCCCATTTTCAACAGAAGCAGAAGCAGTCGCCATCGCCAATTCAACAGATTATGGCTTGGCAGCCACAATTTGGAGTGGCAATCCAGATAAAGCAAATCGTGTTGCTGACCAAATTGATGCGGGAATTGTGTGGATCAACTGCTGGATGGTTCGGGATCTGCGGACACCTTTTGGCGGCATGAAAAGCTCCGGAGTCGGCAGGGAAGGCGGCGATGAAGCATTGCGATTTTTTACTGAACCAAAAAATATTTGTATGAGAGAAGTATGAAACCTCGATATGAAAAACATATATTTGTCTGCCTAAAAGAGCGGTCGGCAAACCATCCAAGAGGATGCTGTTTGGAAAAAGGCAGTATGGATATTAGAAACAAATTTGTGCAACTTATCAATCAGCATGGTCTTAAAGGGAAAGTCAGGGCCAATAAAAGCGGCTGCCTGGATGTATGTGAAATGGGCGTAAATCTTGTGATATATCCAGATAATATTTGGTATACTGGTGTAACGGAAAAAGATGTGGACGAAATTTTTGAAACATCTATTTTGCATGATAAAATTGTGGAAAGATTGGCTGCGACCGAAACAACCTGGAAAACGTGCGAAAAAATAAGGAAGGGTGAACTATGAGTGAATCCTATACATCAGATAAAGCACCCGAGCCTGTTGGATTGTATCCCCATGCCAAACGCGTAGGTAACTTGCTATTCCTCTCCGGTGTGGGTCCGCGCAAGCCAAATTCAAAAGACATTCCCGGAGTTACATTAAATAGTAATGGTGAAATTGCTGCGTATGATATAGTAGCTCAATGCCAATCCGTATTTGAAAATGTCCGCATCATTTTGGAAGAAGCTGGAAGCAGCTGGGATCAACTGGTGGATGTGACCGTGTTCCTCACCGACATGAAGAACGATTTTGAAACGTATAACCGTATTTATGCTGAATATTTCAAGGATAACCAGCCCTGCCGGACGACAGTTGAAGTTTCGTCCCTACCCACACCCATTTCCATTGAACTGAAATGTATTGCGACCATTGATTAAGGAGTTAAAATGCCAGTAATGCCACCACTAAATTTCAAAAACTGGATCGAAGAAAACAGACATCTCTTGAAACCACCGGTTGGGAATAAGGTTGTATACGAAGATGGAGATTTTATGATCATGGTGGTAGGCGGCCCCAATTCACGGAAAGATTATCATGTGGATACAGTTGAAGAATTTTTTTACCAGTTGGAAGGGGATATGCTGCTAAAGATCATGGACAATGGAAAACGAGTGGATATTCCCATCGAGGAAGGGGAGATTTTCTTATTACCAAAAAATGTTCCCCATTCGCCCCAACGCTTTGAAAACACCGTGGGTCTTGTAGTAGAATACCAGCGGGAAGAAGGTGCCCTGGATGCGTTTCAATGGTATTGTGATGAATGTGATAAAATGATTCATGAGGTCACTTTGGATTTGGAAAATATCGTCACCCAATTACCACCTTTATTTGAAGCATACTGGAATAGTTTGGACGCTCGAACCTGCGAATCGTGCGGTGCGGTACAGGAAAAACCTTAAGTTGTTCAGCCGCAGAGTAGCAAAGAACGCAAAGCAAGAAAAAATATTAAATTCACTCAGCGCACTTTGCGTCTTTGCGGCAATAAATTAATGAAGATTGATATACACACCCATATTTTGCCTAAAGAATGGCCGGACTTAAAAGAAAAATACGGTTACGGCGGCTGGATCCATTTGGACCATCATCAAACTGGATGTGCACGAATGATGAAGGATGACCATTTTTTCCGGGAAGTAGAATCAAATCTTTGGGACCCAGGTGTGCGCATGGATGAATTCAGTGGTCATGGCGTGGATGTACAAGTGTTATCGACCGTTCCGATCATGTTTAGTTATTGGGCAAAAGTAAATGATGCTCTGGATATTTCCAAATTACTCAATGATCATATTGCAGCCGTTGCAGCAGAATTTCCCAAACGATTTATTGGACTGGGAACGATTCCCCTGCAAGATTCGGATATGGCGATTAGTGAATTGGAACGTTGTATAAAAGAACTGGGTTTGGTTGGGGTACAAATCGGTTCTAATGTAAATGGTATGAACCTGGATGACGATTCGTTGTATACAGTGTTCGAAGCAGCAGCAGAATTGGGTGCGGTGATTTTTGTTCATCCTTGGGAAATGATGGGCGAAAATGATATGAAAAAATATTGGTTGCCTTGGTTGGTGGGCATGCCTGCAGAAACATCACGAGCCATTTGTTCTATGATTTTTGGGGGAATTTTTGAACGCTTACCGAATCTTCGAGTTGCCTTTGCTCATGGAGGTGGTTCCTTCCCTGCAACGATTGGAAGAGTACAGCACGGATTTGATGTGCGACCGGATTTATGTGCAGTTGACAGTACAATAAACCCCAAAGATTATCTGGGGAAATTCTGGGTGGATTCACTCGTACACGATCCAGATGCCCTGGATTTTCTCATGAAAAAAGTGGGAGAAGACAAAATTGCTTTGGGCACCGATTATCCCTTTCCTTTAGGAGAATTACAACCGGGAAAATTGATTGAAGATTCCTATTATTCTGATGAAATAAAAAACAAGTTCCTTTTCCAAAATGCCCTTAATTGGCTAGGACTTAATCAGGAAAATTTTATCTTATGAACTACAAAAATACGATTGTTTTTGCCCAGGGAATGGATCTGCGGGATCCGCTGAAAGATTACCGGAGTCAGTTTCATTTTCCCCAGAAAAGTGGAAAGGATGTATTATACTTTTGTGGGAATTCATTGGGATTAATGCCCAAAACGACTGCCGCCGCAGTCAATAAAGAATTAAATGTTTGGGAAAAAGAGGGCGTCTTGGGCCAACATTCACGATGGGAAGCTTATCATGAGCATCTCACAGATTCTACAGCTCGACTTGTTGGTGCAAATCCATCGGAAGTGGTCGTTATGAATGCTCTAACAGTAAATCTCCATCTGCTATTGGTTTCATTCTACCAACCCACACCCCAGCGAAATAAAATCGTCATTGAGCAGGGAGCTTTTCCTTCCGATCAATATGCAGTGGAATCTCAAATCAGATTTCATGGTTTTAATCCAAAAGAAGCACTTATAGAATTAATACCTCGAGAAGGTGAAAAATATCTCCGGACTGATGATATTTTAAATACGTTAAAAGAAAACAGTAATTCCATTGCTACGATTTTAATCGGGGGTGTTAATTATTATTCAGGCCAAGCATTTGACATGGAAAAAATTACGAAAGTGGGACATGAAATCGGTGCTTATGTTGGGTTTGATCTGGCTCATGGCGCCGGAAACTTGCTCTTAAATTTGCATGATTGGAATGTGGATTTTGCCGCCTGGTGCAGTTATAAATATATCTGTGCAGGTCCCGGTAGTCCCGGAGGAGTTTTTATTCATGAGCGTCATGGCAATTGGGAGGGGCCAAGGTTTGCAGGATGGTGGGGTCATGATAAAGGAACACGATTTAACATGGGTCCGGATTTTGTTCCCATAATAGGAGCAGAAGGCTGGCAGATAAGTAATTCTCCTGTTTTATCCATGGCGTGCTTGCGAGAATCCATGTCTATTTTTGATGAAGCCGGGATGAAAGAGATAAGAACGAAAAGTGAATTACTTACAGGATATCTTGAATATTTGGTTAAAACTATCAGTGATAATGTTGAAATCATAACTCCTTTCGTTCCGAGTGAGCGTGGTAATCAGTTGTCGCTGGTCATGAAGGAAAATGGTAAAGTTGTGTTCAACGAACTAGGAGAAAAGGGAATCGTATGCGACTGGCGTGAACCGGATGTGATACGCATTGCTCCATCGCCATTATACAATTCATATGCTGACATTTATTTCTTTTTTGAAATTCTGAAATCATTGGTAGTATAATCTCCATGATAAAAAAAATTACGCTGATCGGCGCCGGACTTACCGGTCCACTGCTCGCAACCTATCTTGCTAATCGAGGCTATGAAGTAGATATTTATGAACGGCGCCCAGATATGCGGAAGGAATCTATCAGCGCCGGACGTTCCATCAACTTAGCCATGTCCATTCGCGGAATCCATGCTTTGAAAGAGGTCGGACTATTTGAAAAAATCGATCCGTTGACCATTTCCATGAAAGGACGTATGATTCATGAACTTGACGGATCGACACATTTACAACCCTATGGTCAAAAACCTGAAGAAGTTATTCATTCAGTATCAAGGGCAAAGCTGAATATGGAATTAATGACGTTGGCAGAAGACACTGGAAAAGTGAACATTCACTTTAACCAAATCTGTACAGGGATGGATCTGGATGAAAAGACTTTGTCTATATTAGATAAAAATTCAGAAAGTAAAAAAATAATACCTTTTGAGCTGGTTATGGGTGTGGATGGGTCCGCATCGGAAGTACGAGATGCTATGATTTCAAAAGGGAATTTTGATTATGAGTTCAAACCTTTAGGCCATGGGTATAAAGAATTAACCATACCGCCGGGAGAAAACGGCGAATTTCAGATGGAGCCAAATGCACTCCACATCTGGCCCAGGGGACAATTCATGCTTATCGCATTGCCGAACTTGGATCGATCATTCACCTGCACATTATTTTTTCCCATGGAAGGTTCCACGAGCTTCGCAACTGTAAATTCTGCGGATGATATTTTACAGCTGTTTAACGAACATTTTTCTGATGCAATCCCTTTAATCTCAAACGTAGTCAATGATTACCAATCCAACCCAACGGGACGCTTGGGTTCGGTGTATTGTGACCCGTGGCATGTAGAAGATAAAGCTGTATTGTTAGGTGACGCTGCTCATGCTGTTGTACCCTTTTTTGGACAAGGAATGAATGCGTCATTCCAAGATTGTACTGTCCTTAACCAAATAATGGGCGTCCATAATAATAATTGGAATGCAATTTTATCCGAATTTTCAAATGAGCACGTTCGGAATGGTTATGCTATTGCAGATATGGCAGTAGAAAATTATCTTGAAATGCGGGATTATGTAACAGATCCTTATTATATAAAACGTCGTGAACTGGAATTAAAAATGGAGCGTATATTTCCTGATGAATTCCTGCCCCGTTATTCTATGGTTTCTTTTCACCGGATTCCCTATGCGAACGTGTATGCAAAGGGAGAATACCAAAATAAGTTAATGGATAGAATTTTAGATAAATATGAACCTGATGACGTAGATGAATCATTGGCAAAGAGCTTTATGGAATGAGTTTAATTAAATATACGATAAAGAATATTCCACTTTGGTTCAAACCCTACTATTATTTTCATTCATATGCAGGAGCAATTATAGTCTATTGTTATAAATGGCTAGTTCTTAAAACGTGTAAGATCAAAATTGAAGGGCAGGAGTACATTGACCAAAATCCTGCTAGAATCGAATCAGTATGGCATTATATAGGAGCATTGTACTGGCTGGGTTTGCAGGATTCAACACGATATGTCCAATTCAGCCATCCCTTGTGGTATATGTATAAAATTATAATCGTTTTACGCTGGTTTGGGTGTAAAGTAGTTATTGGTTCTACTGGTTATGGCGGCCGTGAAGCGGCAGATAAAATTGTGCAAGAAATCAAGAAAGGGTTTTGTAGCTGTATTACTCCAGATGGGCCAGCTGGACCATTCAAAGAGATTAAAAAAGGTGTACTCCATATGTCGCTACAATCAGGTGTTCCAGTTATTCCTGTGCAGTGCGAAAGTAATTTGTCTTTTCCTATATTCTGGAATTGGGATAAAAAGCGAATTCCCTTTTTCTTTTCAACAATAACAATTCGCTATCAAAAACCCATATTTGTTACAGAAGAAAATTTTGATGAAATTCACAAAGAATTAGCCATCGCAATGGGAGATTAATTTGAAATTCGAGTTGAGTAATCATATAGCACTTCAACACCCTGATTGGAAAAATTCACAATCATTTTATAATGATGTTCTTGGGCTTGATACAACATTAAATGAAAACCATCTACATGTACGTAGCAAAGACCAAAATTTATACATAATGGACAATGATGAATTGCGAGGTGTGGTTATAGAATTCAATGTGGAAAATGTTGAAGAAGCAAGACACCATTTAGAAAAACATGGATGTTCAGTGGTTAAATGGGAAGGGAAAGGAAATGACTGTTATATGCGTGACCCTTTTGGTCTGGTTTTTAATCTGTGGGAAAAGAAGTAATGAAAACCCCATCTTTAGCAATTGGCCAATTATTTAAATATACTGCTATTATTATGTGTATCAATTTAGCCTGTAATAATGGTACTAAAAATTTCCACATGGAGTCATTTGTTGTTGATACACATAACGATATTTTGCTGCGTTCAATGCTTGGCAGGGATATATTGACTGATCTCCCCGAAAGTCACTCCGACCTGATTAAGTTTAAAAAAGGAGGAATGGATTTACAGGTTTTTTCTATATGGGTGAGCCCATATTTATTTGCCAAAGATGAGTCATTTGAAGAAGCCAATAATATGATTGATGAACTTGAAGCTCAATGTTTACGCGTTCCAGATCAGTGGTCAATACCAATGAATTATCAAGATATTATATATAATGAACAACATAATATTCTATCATGCATGATTGGCGTTGAAGGTGGCCATGCAATCGAAAATGATTTGTCGAAACTGAATACGTTATTTGAGCGAGGAATGCGTTATCTTGGTATTACGTGGAATAATTCAACCGATTGGGCAACATCTGCAAAAGATGAAACGGAACGAGGAGATTCATTAGCGTTCAAAGGCTTGACAGATTTTGGAAAAGAGGTCATAAGACGATGTAACGATTTGGGCGTTATGGTGGATGTTTCACATTCTGGGGAAAAAACATTTTGGGATATTATTGATGTTACAGAAAAACCGATAATTGCTTCCCATTCATCTGTCTACGAAATATGTCCCCATTTCCGTAATTTGAAAGATGAACAATTATTAGCAATAAAGGAAAATGGCGGTGTCGTATTTGTGAATTTTTATCCAACATATTTGGATAGTACTTTTGAGGAGAAAGCAGAAATAATAAGAGATTCATTTCAATTACAGTTGGATTCTTTAGCCAGTGTCTTCAATCCGGATGGTAATGAATATTGGTATGCAGAAAATCAATTACTAAATCCTTCATTGCAAATAATTTCACCACCCATGGATATAATTATTGATCACATTTCCTATATTGTAAATTTGATAGGTGTTGATCATGTGGGCTTGGGAGCAGACTGGGATGGTGTTGGAATTTTACCCATTGGAATGGAAAATGTAACTAAACTACCTAGTTTAACTAATCAACTTTTGCAGAATGGTTATAGTAAAAAAGATGTGCAAAAAATTCTTGGTGGAAATTTTAAACGCGTGTTCAAAGAGGTATCAAAATGACATCCCACGTTTTATATTTAGGCGATTTAAGAACGGAAGCAACCCATTTACAATCTGGTCAAAAGATTATAACAGATGCTCCCGTAGACAATGAAGGTCGGGGAGACGCTTTTTCTCCGACAGATTTAGCCGCCACATCGTTGGCATCCTGTATGATAACTATTATGGGTATTGCTGCCAAAAAACGAAATATTGATATGACCGGGACATCGGCTGATATTGTCAAGGTCATGTCACCAGATCCACGGCGAATAAGTGAAATTCAAATCAATATTAAATTTCCAGATCACTTGAATGATAAAGAACGGACGATATTGCAACGGGCTGGAGAAACATGCCCAGTGAGTTATAGTTTGAGTTCAAATCTAAAACAAATTGTTACATATTCGTAAAAAAGACTATTCATTATTGTACAGATATTTTTCACCGTTTAAGTTTCAAGCTTTATTATGGCAACTGAATTCAAATTAGCCCCCTCAATATTATCTGCAGATTTTTCTAATCTGGGGTATGCATTGCAATTATGTGATGATGGCGGTGCCCATTGGATTCATATTGATGTAATGGATAATCAATTTGTGCCTAATCTTACAATTGGTCCACCAGTTGTGAAATCACTCCGGTCAAAAACGAATAAATTTATGGATGTTCATATGATGGTCATCGAACCGGAAAAACTTGTGAATCCATTTGCACGTGCCGGCGCTGATCTGATTACGTTTCATATTGAAGCTACAGATGATCCCCAGTCGGTGATTGACCTCATAAAATCCACTGGCATACAAGTGGGTATTTCGCTTAAACCATCTACGCCACTTTCGGATATTGAACCCTATTATGACCAGGTCGATCTCATTTTAGTCATGAGCGTTGAGCCGGGATTTGGGGGGCAGGGATATATGGAAGGATCCACGGCAAGAATACGGGAAATTAAATACAAATTAAATGAACAATGCTTGCAAGATAGGGTATTGATCGAGGTGGATGGAGGCATCAAGCTCCACAATGCAAAAGAAGTAATCGATGCCGGTGCGGATGTATTGGTAGCGGGATCAGCCATTTTTGGTTCGGAAAATCCGGCCAAAACAATTCAAGATTTTTACAATTTATAACAACAAAGAAAAATGAGAACCTACCAAGATATAGATACATTTTCAGAATGGACTGCCGAGGAACAAAACCAATTTGTATTGGCCGTGACCAAGGGATTAATAATGGATATGGTGCGAAAGGCCAATTCCGGTCACAGTGGTGGTCCCATGTCGTCTGCAGATTATACGCAGATACTTTTTACAGAATATTTGAATTTTGATCCGAATGATTCGGAGTGGTTCAACCGGGATCGGTTCGTCCTATCAGCCGGACATGAATCGCCATTGCTTTACGCCATGCTGACCCAGATTGGTTGGCTCAATATAGATGATATCCAGAATTTTCGCCAACTCCACAGCCGGACACCAGGACATCCGGAAGTGGAAATTCCCGGGGTAGAAGCCACCACCGGTCCATTGGGCCAGGGATTCGGTATGGCCGTGGGAATGGCTACTGCTGAATCCATGCTTCGTTCGCGTTTTGGTGAATTGTCTGAAAATGCTGATGAGCTGGTGGGGCATTATACCTATGTAATTGCAAGTGATGGTGATTTCCAGGAACCGATCACGCTGGGCGCAGGATCCATGGCCGGTCATTGGGGCCTTTCGCGTTTGATCGTATATTATGATTCCAACAATGCCCAGATTTCCGGAAAGGTTGATCGCGCTGATTCTACCAATTATGCCCAGGTTTTCGAAGGGTTTGGTTGGCACGTTCAGGAGATTGATGGCCATGATCATGAACAGATTCGGGAAGCCATTGAAAAAGCCCAGGTCGTAGATCGCCCAAGTTTGATCATTGGTACAACTACAATGGCCCATGGTTCAGCCAATATGGAAGGGGACCACGAAACCCATGGTGCGCCCCTGCCCCAGGATGAAATTGATGCAACGAAAGAAAAGCTCGGACTTCCAAGTGAACCATTTTATTTGCCAGAAGAAGTGGTTACTTATTTCCAATCCCGTTTTGATAGTTTAAAAGAAAAGGTTTCTAATTGGAATTCTGATCTTGTTACTGCATGTGAAAATGCAGATTTCAAAAAACTTTGGGATACAACAGTCCTTGGGGAATTGGGTGAAATTGATTTCCCCGAATTTGATAATGGCACATCCATTGCAACTCGAAAAGCATTTGGAACCACTTTGGATACATTTGCTGAACAGATGCCATCCATCGTGGGTGGATCAGCCGATTTGGAACCATCCAATTATACGGGAAATTTCGCAAAAACTTATGGCGATTTCTCAAAAGAAAACCGATCCGGGCGAAATTTAGCATTTGGTGTTCGAGAATTCCCCATGGCCGCGGCCATGAATGGTATGGCACTCCATGGTGGCGTCATCCCGTTTGGTGGAACATTCTTAGTATTTGCAGATTATGAACGACCCGCCTTGCGGTTAGCAGCCATCCAAGGGTGTGGCGTTATTCACGAATTTACCCATGATTCTTTTTGGTTGGGCGAAGATGGTCCAACACACCAGCCTATCGAGCATGCCATGGCCTTACGTGCCATTCCCAATTTCAATGTATTCCGTCCAGCAGATGCCAAAGAAACTGCAGCTTGTTTTCGATTGGCTATAGACCAAAGGGAAACGCCGAGTGCATTGCTCCTTACGCGTCAAGGCGTAGCTGTCTTACCGCAAGAAATGGAAGTTATAATTGGTGGTGTGTCTAAAGGTGCTTATGCGGTGGTTGAATGTGACAATCCTGAATTAATTTTTATTGCCACAGGATCAGAAGTGGGCCTCGCCATGGAAGTGGCCAATGCCATGGATGATAAACAGATTCGCGTTGTGAGTATGCCCTGTTGGGAGGTATTCGAACAACAGACCGATGAATATAAGAATTCACTGATTCCAAGTCGGGGAGCCATGAAAATTTCTATGGAAGCAGGCATTACCATGGGATGGGAGAAATACATCGGGTCCAATGGATTATCTATCGGTATTAACCATTTTGGTGCTTCGGCACCGGGGAAAGATTTGGCACAGGAATTTGGTTTTACTGCAGATCAAGTTGAGAAAAAAATCAGAAATCATTTAGCAAATCTTTTATGAAGATTCACATTGCCACTGATCATGCCGGATTAGAACTCAAAAATATCATCCGGGATTATTTAATTGAAAAAGGTTATAACGTTACAGATCATGGAGCCCATGAATATGATGCCTTGGATGATTACCCTGATTTTATTTTTCCATGCGCAAAAGCAGTGGCAGCTGATTCTGAAAGTCGCGGAATTATTTTAGGCGGCTCCGGACAGGGAGAAGCCATGGCAGCCAATCGGATAAAAGGTGTACGAGCTGCCGTATTTTATAATGGTCCCGCAGAAATAGTAAAATTATCCCGAGAACACAACAATGCCAATATTCTGTCTTTGGGCGCGCGTTTTATGACAGAAAATGAAATATATGATGTGATTGAAATGTGGCTGAATGAACCTTTTGAAGGTGGGCGACATCAAAGAAGGATTGAAAAATTAGATAATTAACGTTTCAGTATATGCGATGTTTTGCGGAACGTGGTGGAGCAAAATATGGGAGAGCGTAGTGCAACGAGCGAACCGCATATGCTGAGTTAGGCGAGGGTGATTTTCTGTAGCTAATCGGAGGAAAATCAAGTGCAACGACCCCTAGCCCAAAACACCTTATTGTAAAATTAATTCAGTTTGGATTCCAAAATGATCTGATAGGTGGATTTTATTGTCATTCAATTCAAAAACCGATTCTGTGAATATTATTTCAGAAGATAAAATTTTTACTTTTTTTAATAAAGTATTTTGCAAAAATATATGGTCAATTCTTTGAGAATTCGAATTCGAATGAGTACCTATCTTATTAAGATAAATTGTATTATCCCATGTATAATTATCTAATCCACTTCTTGAGTAGGAGTCTACAAAACCATTATTTATTAGATTCTGATAGTTAGAAGTTGCGATGTGTGGACCTGTATTAAAATCTCCTAAAATTACACTAGGCGAGTTATCTTTTAATAAAGTCTCGTGGATTTGTGTAATCTGGGAGTTTCTAATTTTTATTATCTTTTTAGAATCCTGTTCGTGTAAAGTACCACCTGAAGTAAGATGTGTATTTATAAAATGGATTTTCCCAAAGTTTTTTATAAAAATATCACAACTTAAAAAACCTTTATTAACAAATATTTTCTCATCAAAGCAGTTTTCGTTGAATGGATGAAACGCACCATCCGCAATAGGATATTTCGATAAAAACATCAACCCACTATCAAATTTAAAACCCGCCCCTTTTTTTAAGAAGTGGTAAGGATATTTGCTTTTTAATTCATTAATAACATATTCTTGGTGTTTTTTATTATAAATCTCTTGTAAGGCAACAATGTCAGAACAGGCTTTAATAATCTCTTTTGGTATATATTTCAATCTTTTGCTTATGTGTTTTGTCGGCTTAAAAAAGGATATTCCACAAATTTGAAAATTAAATAATCCCAGGTTAAGAGATAATATTTTGAGATTTTTTTTATCTTTCATTTGGTTTTTTCAAGATGTGAAGTTTTATAAATAGATTGTTTTCGTAGCGACAGCGGAGAAAACACCTAACTTTCCCCTTATTTAAAATTTGAATTTTTTTTTCATTCGTTTCTTATTCCAAAAAGAGACTTGGAAATATGTCGCCTAACAGTGAGTATATGAATAGTAGCCGATTTCGGCTTCCATCCCTGTTAATATGCAAGAAATTTGAAGCGGGTAACAACTTTTGGATTCACCGCTGTTTCGGCTATTATTTTTATACATTGTTAGCAATTGTTTATTTTCTTTTAAGATTAAAAATACCACTAGCATTTACCCAATACACTTCTCCTTTGGTTACCCCTTTCCACCCACTCTCTGGAGGATTACTGTATCTTCTTGAAAAGAAAAAAAACTTACCATCTGGTGACATATAAGGGCAGAAATATATCCAATCTTTAATTAACGGTTCTCCAAGATCAAAATAAATTGGTGCTTGCCATTTGTTATTTTCTTTAAAAGATACGGCAAACCCCCTTTCTTCAGTATAAGTGTTTGCGGTAATCAAAAAACTTTCATCGGGTGAAACATAAGTACTACGTTCATTTTTTTCTGAATTTACTTCTAAACCAATATTTACTGGTGTATCAAATTTTCCATCTCCTAAATATTGAGCCCGATAAATATCTCGTTTACCAAAACTATCTGGACGGTCGGATGTAAAGTATATGCTTCCATCAGCAACAACTACTGGATATGATTCAGCATACTTTTCTGTTGATATTGGATACTCCACCTTTGAAGCTATTTGCCATTTACCTTCTATTTTTTGACTTTTATAAATGTCTGGTTTAGAGTTGTTAGAACGATCTTCCGGACTAATCCCGAGAAAATACATTGTATTACCATCTTGAGTAATTGATGGGTCAATAGCCACGGATTTAGCATCTTGGTCAGAATACATTTGTATTGGTTGTGGTTCAGTCCAATTACTATCAATTAATTCAGAATGATGTATAACAAAGCTTCCATCAATAATTCTCGTAAAAAACAATTCAGTAAAAGAAGAGTTAAACACCGTATTTATTTCTATATCATTTGTATTAACTATTGATGGGGCAAATAATTCAGGTGTGATACCCGGTAGTTTTTGACCTAAATAGGGATTGTATGAGTTAATGGGTTTACAGCTTTGCAAAACGAAAACTAGTCCTATTATTGATAAGAAATAATACCTTCTGTTCATATTGTTTTATTTAAATAATTGCTAACGTTTCGCAGGTATGGTTAGTTGCTGATGCATATTTTTTACTTTGTCCATAACCATAAATTTATAAATTTTTATATATTATCAATAAACTAGCCCCGGCAATTAACTATGACCTGCTGTTATATACTGTTCTGGACTTTTTTACCAAAAAGTCTTTTTCTTATCAAAATTATAGAAAAGAAGTAAAAAGCTCACACCTTTTTTTTCTTTGCTTTTTTGACCACCACTTTCTTTTTAGTCTTTTTTTCCGGTTTTGGCTTTTCTGTTTCTTTTTCTGTTTCTTCTTCTGTTTCTTCTT
>ERZ813253.74-NODE-74-length-38465-cov-9.957953_pt1 | contig 38465 bp, 36 predicted proteins | sample MGYA00520893_ERZ813253 | MGnify/ENA primary metagenome ERZ813253 (study PRJEB31669, sample SAMD00080414) | marine metagenome | biome: oceanic hadal pelagic zone biome; feature: marine hadalpelagic zone; material: sea water | place: Pacific Ocean:Izu-Bonin Trench...
ATAACAATCCGTGCCTGACTATTCACATCAGTTGTCTGTTTTTTCTATCAAGTGTTGCGACGCCAATTCCCGAAGTGGCTCGGAGATCTTGATGGATTTTCGGGTCTGTAAATCGAAGAGCACACTGACGCATTCAAGTGTGGCTGCCACCTCATGACTACCGAGATTTGTCATCTCGTAAAAAACCGTGATCGACTTGGTGCCGATTTTGGTGAGACCGGCGTGGATTTCAAGAATATCCCCAACCGCTACTTCTGCTTGGTAATCAATAACATGTCGAACATCGGCCCAAGCTATCTTGCCATCGGCATCGCTGGATCCGGTCCATCCAAATACGGCATACAATAAGTGGTAAGCCGCGTCGTCGAACATGGCCACATAGTGGCGGGTGGTAAGATGGCCTAATACGTCACACATCCACGGGTGTGCCACGCTTTTTTGCACCAAATTCATAGGAATACCTTCATTAGAGTTGCCGCCTAGGAGGGATCTCCAAGGCCTAGAGTTTGCCTTGCTTCTGTAACTGTCTGGATCGAACATCCCATAAGCTGAATGATATTGCAGGCCTTCTCCACCAATTCTGCGTTCGAGGCAAATACACCTTTTTCCAGATAAAGATTATCCTCAAGTCCTACGCGAACATTGCCTCCCAGCAGTACGGCTTGGGCAACCATCGGCATTTCCATTGCACCAACACCAAATCCGCCCCAGTTGCAGTCGCTCGGCAGCGCATCAACCATGGTCTTGAACGATGCGGTATTTGCCTCGGCGGCCCAGCGAATGCCGAGACAAACCTGGAACAACGGCGGGCTGTCCAGAAATCCCTGTGCGATCAAGTATTTCGCAAACGACAATTGACCGAGCTCAAATACCTCGAGCTCCGGTTTGACGCCGATCTCCTGCAATCTTTTGGCTCCTTGTTCCAGCATGTTTGGTGTCGATATATAGACGTAATCGCCTTCAGCGTAGTTGAACGAACCGCAATCGAGCGAACAGATTTCCGGCAGGAGTTCCTCAACATGTTTAATCCGTTCCATCATGCCTACGCAGTCGGTGTCGTCACCGAAGTTCATCGGTTCATCGTCCGGACCCAAGAAAAGATCTCCGCCCATACCGGTGGTTAGATTGATGATGACATCCACATCACTGCTGCGAATCCGCTCCACCACTTCGCGGTAGAGATCCACCCGCCGACTTGGTTTGCCACTGTCAGGCTCCCGTACATGAATGTGGACAATCGCAGCACCGGCTTTTGCAGCCTCAATCGCTGCTGTCGCAATCGCCTCTGGTGTAACTGGAATCGAGGGGTGCTTGCCAACCGTGTCCCCAGAACCGGTGACTGCACAGCTAACAATGACATTGCGGTTCATTTGCTAACTTGTGAATCTGTCGTTATTTTTTTGTCTATCATGAGAATGCTTTGGGTCATAAGAAGCGATTATATCAATTTCTCCTTAGCCTAGACAAAAAAAAGGACGGGCAATGCCCGTCCTTTTTATTTTTCAGAGGCCCTTAGAAATTGTAGGTAAAACGTGCACCCCACACTTCCGTCTCACCAAAATAGGTAGCATGAGCGCCGTCTGCCAAAGGCACGTCAAAGCCACCATTAGCTATAGCATTGTCGGTGATATTACGTCCGTAGACAATCATTTGCCACTTGTCGGTGCGAACACCCGTCTGCAGGTTGACTCTCTCAGAGGCCTCCTGGAAATCGATCGGGTCGAGGTCGCCAGTGTACAAGTAGTCATCGAAGAAATTATAATCAACGCTGAAGAAAAATTGCATGCCAGAACTACCAACTTCCCTTGTGTAGTCGGCGATTAATGATCCGTTGTATTTACCAACGCCAGTTAAACCTGACAAGTCCTGGACTGAACTATGGAAGAGGCCGGCTGCATTGAATCTTGCCTGACAACCCAAAACGTTGGTTACTGGATTGGTGCTCATAGGAGCTCCACCGGTCCATCCCAAACCACGCATGCCTGCCAGTTGTTGCGCATTACAGGCCGCTGCTGGGAACGAGTCATATACGGCATCGAGATAAGCTGCGTTGATGCCGAGACGCAGATTGTCATTCGCTTGCCACAACAGATCCACTTCCAAAGTTTTCACTACGGAGGAAGCGGCATTACCCACAACAAATCCCAAACCGACAAAGGTGGAGACCTGTTGGTTCTTGTACTCAGCGTCCGCATATGCCCAGTTAAATCTCAAGGCGCCGTTCGCTAAGGTGTGTTTACCACCTATTTCATAGGAGGTTGCGGTTTCATCGTCGTACTCAAACCCAATCCCCGGTACGGTGGGCATTGGAGTCGGCACGCCGTTCACAAGTTGAAATTCAGGATTCTGGTCATCGGCTGCGTTGTAACCACCACTTTTGAAACCCTTGGCAAAACTAAAGTAGATCATGTTATTTTCGTCAATAGTGCGCTCAAAAACCAACGACGGAATAAAATGATCGGTATTCCGTTCTGGTTCATTGTCAAAGTGATGTGCATAAGTATCGAAGAACGAGCCCAGAATAGCGGCTAGAAATGGGTTGGGATTGGGAGTTTGGATAGTGGATTTATCACCCGGGTGGTAGGTCCCAATATCCGTACCAGCTCTAATGTGTTTGGTCTCGTGAGAGTAACGTCCACCAACAGTAACACTTAAATTGTCACTAGCCTGGTAAGTGCCTTGGAAATACACTTCTCTCGAATCGGTTTTCTGATTCCAGTAGCCGATTCGGGTGGTATGAGTAAACGAGGTTAAACCTTCTATTCCATAGGGCACTCCGTAATAACCTGCTTGCGCTGGAGACAATTGCAGAATTGTTCCTGGGTATATACCACCGAGTGAGCCGTCAAGATCAATTAACCGTTCAATGTCTTGCTCCTGGCTGTCCCAATAAACGCCAGCCAACCAGCTGAACTCACGGTCGGCTGAGGATGAAATTCGGAATTCCTGACTGTCCTGCGCGTAACTGGACCAATCGTCTCGTGATACCAATGTGATAGGCAAGAAGTCGGCATCGATGCCATCGACGTATGTATATTCTGCACGCCCGGTAATCGAGGTGAAAGTAAGTCCATCACCGAAATCGTATTCTATAGTCATGGAGGTGTCTTGAGTTTCGGTATGCGTCCCTTCGGGGTTGATACCGAGATTGATGCTTCCCGGTGTAGGTCCGTAATTCGAATCAAGGTAAGCAACCTTTTGACCGCTGGAAGCAATGTTATGAACTTGCGGGAAAAAACCATCCCCGGGGAACCCGTATGCTACAAATGGATTCAAAGCTGCTAGTGGTGCATAACCAACCAGAAAGAACGCCAATCCTGCGGTTTGGGTCATTGGAAACAGTGGTTCCCAGTGCGTGACCAGTGCCGTACTACCCTTACGGACATTATCCCCGTCAGTGTGTCTAAACGAGAGACTAAAGTCATCGCTAGGCTCCCATGTACCACTCAATCGAACCATGGTTTCGTCCGTCGTCGGACTCGTTTCTCCGTTGTAGAGGTTGTCGATCCAACCGTCTTCTTGACGGTCTTTAAAAGAAAGGCGTAAGGCAAAGTTTTTGGCCATGGTTCCGTGGATGTTGCCTTCAATCAGTTCTCCGCCATTTCCTTCAGCGCCAATGCTTTCCTGCCGCCAAACTCCTCACCAACATTAGCCTTTGCTGAGACCACATTGATAGCACCTGCAAGGGTGTTTTTACCAAACAGAACACCTTGGGGACCACGCAGTACTTCAACCCGTTCAACATCAAACAGTCCGGTACGGTATTGTCGACCCTTGGCCAAGTGAACGCCGTCTACAAATAGACCCACAGACTGTTCAAAAGACTGGTTCGCTCCGGGACCGATACCACGCATCGAAGCGATAGTGGTAATCGCATTTTCCGTGACCGAAAAATTGGGAATGTAAGTAGACAGTTGCGTAAGATTGTGCAAGGCTGCGTTTGCTATCTTTTCGCCACTAATGACAGTGACAGAAACCGCCACATCTTGCAGATTCTGCTCTCTTTTCTGTGCGGTAACAATAATTTCTTCCAGTTCTGCTGCAAAAATACCGGTGGAAGTGAAGGTAACAGCAATCGCTAGAGCCATTATATGGTTGAAAACCTTTTTCATGAATTTTCTCCTAATTTTCATTTTTTTTATAAAGCTTGATGTTGTGAATACGGTTGAACAGTCAAGGTTCTAGATCAACGACCGCATCCCCAAATATTATTTAAATCCCCAACAACGTAGCTATTCATTACATACGAAATATCAATTCTTCGCTATAGTAACTATTATCTTAAAATCATAATGCCAAGAGTTTCTCCATTTAGCAAAAACATTTGGTTAAAAGTAGCTGCAAAATGACACAACTTGACACACTAAATGTATGAAAGTATTAATGATAATAAGAAAAGTGTTGTTTAACAACAAACCTTGTTTGTAGTGCAATAATTTCCATTACTTGGAGAATTTTAAGATTCAGAAGAAAAAGATGAACAAAATACCCCAAACAACCAGTCTAGTTGAGCTGTTTCGCTGGAGAATAAGTCAGTCTCCTCACAACGTAGCATTTAAGTTTCTAGACAAAGAAACCAGCTACCAAGATTTTGATGCTGCAGCCAACAAAGTGGCCCAAGGATTGATAGCAGGAGGATGCAAGCCCAACGCTCGTGTAGCTTATTTAGACAAGAATTCTTATTATTACTTTGAGTTTGTCTATGGAACCTTAAAATCAAGAACTGTATCTGTTGCAATCAATTGGCGATTGGCAGCACCAGAGGTTGCCTTTGTGCTCAATGACTCAGAAAGTGAAATCCTGTTTGTAGGTCCTGAATTTTACGAGCTCGTTAAACAGATTGAAAATGAAATTCCTAAAGTACGAAAAATTGTCACCATGGCAGATTCCGATGGTGACTGGGAAAGTTATAAGGCTTGGCGAGACCGACAGGAAAATATAGACCCGATGTTGGCGAGCGAGGCAGACGACGATGTCTTCCTGACGTACACCTCTGGTACCACCGGTCTGCCTAAAGGGGCACGACTCACCAGTGCAAATATTTTAACTGCTGCTTCGATGGTGGATCAAACTTGGTGCCAAGACTGGCATGAAGGTTCTGTAAATCTCATTTGTATGCCTGTGTTTCATGTTGCCGGCGGGTTGTATGCAGCTCTGGGTGCCATTTTTGGCTGCAAAAACATCGTCATTAAAGAAGTTGACCCTGGGCTGATACTGCAACTTATTGAGTCGGAAAAGATTGAATTGGCATTATTCGTTCCGGCTGTCATTCTATTCCTATTGCAACACCCTCAATCAAGTGAGACCGATTTCACTTCCTTGAGGCAAGTTGTTTATGGAGCTTCTCCAATTTCTGAAGACACCTTGGTCAAAGCAATAGATCAAATGCAGTGTGACTTTTGGCAGGTTTACGGTCTGACTGAAACATGCGGTATGGGAACAACCATGGCTCCTGAATACCATGATCCTGCAAAGGGGAAACTGAGATCCTGTGGCCAACCCTATCCTGGTATTGAGATGAAAATTGTGGATACCGATAACAACCAATTAGGTACCGGCGAAGTGGGAGAAATTCTAATAAAATCGGGCTCGGTCATGAAAGGTTATTTAAACCTACCGGAGGCAACGGCTGAAACCATTGTGGACAACTGGTTGTTTACTGGGGATGCCGGTTTTTTTGATGAAGATGGATTTCTCTTCATTCATGACCGAGTTAAAGATATGATCATTTCCGGTGCGGAGAATATATACCCTGCCGAAGTTGAGAATGCCTTGATGAGTCATCCTCAAATACTGGATGCAGCGGTAGTGGGCATCCCAGATGATAAATGGGGAGAAACCGTTATGGGTTTTGTTATTCTTGCAGAAGACGCCTCTATTTCTGAGGATGAAATAATAGCTTATTCGCGAGAAAAAATAGCGGGCTTTAAGTGCCCAAAAACTATAAAATTTATCAACGAGATACCCCGCAACCCAACAGGGAAAGTTCTGAGAAGGGAATTGAGGGAGCCTTACTGGAAAGGGAAAGAAAGAAATATCTCCTAGATGTGAGAGGCCTGGTTCGAAGATAGAAAAATTGGAGAAACAATAAAATGGAATTTGAAACGGTTATTTATGAAGTTGACAGCAAAATTGCAACCATAACTCTAAATCGTCCAGACAGTTTAAACGCTTTCAATGGGCAAATGGTGTTGGATCTGAAGGAAGCAACCGATGCTGCTTCCGAAGACGATTCCATCCGCTGCGTTATTCTTACCGGGAAAGGCAAAGGTTTCTCAGCAGGTGCGGATCTAAAGGATCAAATTACTGTGTCAAAAGATTCCAACCTTGTAGAGAGAGGACTTCTTGAAGGCTACAAACCGATCTTCATGAACATCATCAACATGCCAAAACCAGTGATCTCTGCGGTCAACGGACCGGCTGCTGGAATGGGCTCCAGTTTTGCCATGGCCTGTGATTTAACATTGATGTCGGAAGAGGCTTACCTGATGTCAGTATTTAGCAACATTGGTTTGGTTCCTGATGGCGGAGCCAACTGGCTGCTAACAAATACGATTGGCTATAAATTAGCCTATCAGATAGCCATCGAAGGTGAAAAAATCCCAGCCTCTAGATGTTTGGAACTGGGTTTGACCAACAAGGTAGTCCCCAGCGAGGAACTTCTCTCGGAGGCAAAAGCTTGGGCGACAAAACTTGCACAAAGATCACCTCAAGCTTTGAGTCAAACGAAAAAAATAATGCGTATGGCTCTCGACAGTACGTACGAAGAAATTTTCTCAACCGAAGCTAAAGTTCAAAACCGGTTGGTTGGTTCTCCTGACAACAAAGAGGCAGTCACGGCTTTTTTGGAGAAACGACCGCCAAAATTCCAGGACTAAAGAAGTTTAAATATCGATTAACTTCTCAGGGCGTTTAGAATCAAGGGTGCCAATTCGTGTTCATCTGAATACAGTATCGGTGTTATCCGGTCCCCGTATTCCCCATACCTTGCTTTTATTTCCTTTGCTGCTGCTTCAGGGGTTTCAGCAACCACGGCAACGGTATTTAGAAAATCGTCATCTATGAGGGAGCCCATCTCTTGCCACTTCCCCTGTTTTGATAACCGATTGAGCTCGGGATGAAGATCCCCCACTCCATGCGTCTCCAGAACCGCAATGTAGTTAGGAGTTGAGGCATAAAATGCGATCTGTTGTTTGGTTGCATTGATGGCATTCTGAGTGGATTCTTCGGTCACGCCTACGGCGGTCATAACGTTTACCGATAAATCAAAATCGGATCTTTTTTTTCCAGCGGAAGCCAAGCCCTCCTCCACCACAGGCAGGGTTACCTCTTTGATGTATTTGGTGGTGTTGAGAGGATGGACCAACAGACCGTCTGCTGATTCAGCAACAGCTCGGGTCATCAGTGGCCCCACTGCAGAAGCGTAAATCTTACCTATACCATGTGGATGAGGACCTGGATTGAAGAACGGTGTCATCAACGTATGGGTGTAGAAATCTCCTCGAAAATTCAACCTGGTCCCATTCTGCCAACACTCCCAAATTGCTTGTATTGCCAGGATCATTTCTTTCATGCGTGCGGCCGGCTTGGACCAGGGCATCGAAAATCGTTTGGTGATGTGTGGTTTGATCTGCGATCCCAGTCCCAAGATAAACCTGCCTTCGGAGACTAAATTAAGATCATACCCAATGTTGGCCAAGATCATGGGATTCCTAGAGAAGGCAACGGCAATGGATGTAATCAACTCTACTTTTTCAGTTGCCATTGCCGCTGAAACAAGAGGGAGAAATGGGTCGTGAGCACCCTCAAACGTATAAATCCCATCGTAACCAGCATCCTCATAATACTTAGCTGCTGGCCCTGCATCTTTGGGATTGTTTACCAATATTCCTGAATCTATCTTCATTGAATCTTGTAACATAAATCTTTGTTAAGCGACTTCTATTCTACACAAACTAGAATGCTTGAGACAGTACTGGGGTTGGGGTACAGTTCTTTTATGAATAATAAAATTGTTATGTCCTGGTCGGACTGGGCAAAATTGGATGCCACAATGATGGCTGATCTCATTGCCAACAATGAAGTCTCCGCTCAAGAAAAGAGATTTTGTGAATTTTAAGACTAAACAAAGGAGATAGGAATGAGTAATGAATGTAAATCAGGAAGCTGTCTGTGCGGAGCTGTAAAATATGAATTTGACAAGACTAATCTAATCTCTGCACACCACTGTCATTGTATTGATTGCCAAAAATCCACGGGCAGTGGTAAAGCCACCATATTAATGCTGCCTTCTCAAGCTATACAGATGGAAGGGGAACTGCAGTTTTATACAGCGACAGCTGAAAGTGGTCGTCATGTAAGTAGAGGTTTTTGTGGGAACTGCGGATCCGGTCTGCTGAGTTTTATTGAAGAAATGCCGGCAGTGAGATTTGTAAAGGCTGGTACTTTGGATGATTCCTCATGGCTGAAGATAGATTCAAATTTTTACAGTTCATCAGCCTACTCTTGGTCACCAATTGATGAGGACATCCCAAGTTTTACACACAACCCTGACAAAGTTTGAACTGAAGAAGAAGGTATACTAGAGATATGGAACTTACTATGCCCTTAACAGAGAGTTTTTTTCCAGCAATTGAAGATGAAGAAATTGTTAACCTAACGGTCGGCGATATCTTAAGAATTGCCGCCAAAGAAGACCCAGATAAAGTTGCCCTGGTGGAAACGGACATGGAATGCCAACTGGGCCGAAAATGGACTTATCAAGAGTTGCTACAGGATGCTGAAAAAATTGCTTACAATCTTTTAACCCATTTTAACCGCGGAGACAAAATTGCTGTTTGGTCCCCAAATACAGCTGAGTGGGTAATATTGGAGTTTGGTTGTGCCCTTTCAGGAATGGTTCTGGTTACGGTAAATCCATCGTATCAAGCCAATGAACTTCGCTATGTTTTGGAACAATCTAAGTCCTCAGCTCTCTATCTTATACATGAATATCGTGGCAACCCGATGCTTAAAATTGCCCGAGAGGCAACCAAAGATTTACCAAACATTCAATCGATCATTAATATGGACAACAATGATGAATTTTATGGTATCGGTGTTTCTCCAGTGGACCTGCCCGAAGTAAAACCAGCAGACGCTGCACAAATTCAGTACACCTCCGGGACCACAGGATTTCCAAAAGGGGCGGTGTTGCATCACTTGGGCTTGATCAACAATGCTCGCCTTTGTGCTGATCGAGTCGGCATCGGTAGAGAGGATGTATGGTTGAATTTTATGCCAATGTTTCACACCTCAGGTTGCGCTCTGGCGCTTCTGGGATGTGTGCAAAAAAGGGGTAAATTAATCCTGATCAAGTTTTTCGATCCTCCAAAAGTCAATGCATTGATGGAACAAGAAAGAGGAACTACATTTTTTGGCGTACCGACGATGTTGATTGCATTACTGGACTCACATCAGACCAACCCAGTCGATTTTTCTTCCGTTAAAATTGCCATCTCCGGTGGCTCGATGGTTGCCCCAGAACTGGTAAGGCGGGTAAAAAACACCGTGGATTGTGGATTTTCAACGGTGTACGGGCAAACGGAAACGTCACCTGTACTCACCCAGACTTTTCCAGACGACAGTGAAGAAGATATTTGCAATACCGTTGGACAACCGCTGCCAAATAAAGATATAGCCATCCTTGATCCAAAAACTTCGGAGATCGTGCCTCTGAACACCATTGGCGAAATATGTTCTCGAGGCTACTGCAACATGTTGCATTACAACGACAATCCCGAGGCAACTAAAGCCACGATTGATGAAGACGGTTGGTTGCACACAGGCGACCTAGGCTCCATGGACGAAAGAGGTTATGTAAAGATTACTGGTCGTCTTAAAGAAATGATTATCCGGGGCGGTGAAAACTTATTTCCTGCTGAAATTGAAAATACCATGCTTGAACATCCAGCAATTGCTGAAGTTGCAGTTGTGGGAATTCCTGACCTTAAATGGGGAGAAATTGTTGGTTGTTTTGTCAGGCCTGTTGATGGCACAGAACCGAAGATAGCGGAGCTTATCGCTCACTGCAGGCAACATTTATCGCCTGTAAAAACTCCTACGAAATGGATGTTTATCGAAGAGTGGCCGTTAACAGGTTCTGGGAAAATTCAAAAATTCAAATTGCTTGAAAATTTTGAACAAGGAATGTATCAGGAACAAACAGCTTAGCTAAATCTTCCCAATTTTCTAAAAATTCTGGATTGTTGCAGCTTCTTCACGCACCAATTCCGGTCCACCCAGAATTTGCCGATTCAAGCCTATGCGCTTAAACCAGTAATGCAAACCGAGCAACTCAGTAAAGCCCATGCCGCCGTGAACCTCCGTTGCTGTTTTTGCAACGGCTGTGGCCACTTCTGAAACATGTGCTTTGGCATGACACGCCATTAAAGTCGCTTCTTCAGGTATATTATTTTGACAGTGTGCCGCATACCACACCATGGCATAACACGGCTCAAGATCTGCTGCCATTTGTGCACACATGTGCTTGACCGCTTGAAAAGAACCAATAGCCCTGCCAAATTGTTTTCTTTCTTTGGCATAAGCCACAGATTTTTTGATCATGATTGCAGCAGCTCCGAGAGAATCAGCAGCAATCATAATTCTGCCAGCATCAATAACCGTTTGTATGGCAGTGTTATCACCAATCGATCCTTCTAATATTTCTGCCTCGCAGTCCTGCAACAATAATTCCTGTACACCACAGGTTTTATCTACTGTTGTCAAAGGTATTTTGGTTAAGCCTGGGTCATCGGATTTTACAATGCAGAATGTGCCATTTTTATCAGCCAGGAGATAGTGTGTTGCCTCACTGGCATCAAGCACAAATAAAGCTCTACCGTTGGCTTTGTCGCCGTCAATGTTAATGCCTGCGTCATCCCTGGCCCCGATGTATTCTGAAATACCTACACCAAAGTGGATGTTGGCTTCACCGATTGCCTCTAAATACTTTGATTTCTGAGTGTCTGAGCCTGCTTTGATCAAAGCAAGTGGTGCCATCACATAAGACCCGGTAAACGGTGCTGGGGCAATCCCTGCTCCCAATGATTGGGAAGTAGCAGCCGCAAACAACAGATCCAAACCCAAGCCTCCATATTCTTCTGGAATAATGAGACTGTTAATTCCAAGCTCGATTAGTCCATTGTGAACATCCGTTGGCAAAGATGTATTTTCACCATGTGCATAACTCTGAATCAAATCTAAGGGAGCGGCATCTTCAAGAAATTTATCCAAGCTTTCTTGAAAGGATTCTTGTTCTTCTGAAAGTCCGAAATACATGACTACGCCTCCTTTATTTTTGGTGCTTTAGGAAGACCGAGGCCTCGTTCAGCAATAATATTTCTTTGAATTTGGCTGGTACCGCCACCAATGATCAATCCCAAATACATCATATAGGCAAACTGCCAACTACCATTATCTCTAAGATTGGGACTGTCTTCATAAAGGGTTCCAAGTTCTCCCATCACGTCAATTGCCAGACCTTCGAGTTCGTGCCTGAGCTCTGTGCCTATTAATTTTAGGATCATGACTCCGAACATGGCATCTTTTCTGTTATTCAGTCTCGCTGACAACAGACGCAATCCATGGTTTTGAAAAGCCATGACTCTGCCTTGGATTTTCATGACTCGATCGCGAAAAACGGGCTTATCAATGATTCTTGTGCCATCCAAGGTCTCTGTCTTCATCAGGCCAATCAATTGATTCATTCTGTTAACGATCACAGTAGGATCTCCCAAAGAGCCTCTTTCGTGAACCAATGTTTTATTTGCTACCAGCCAGCCTTGGCCTCTTTCGCCAACAATATTTCCAGCTGGAATTCTCACATCGGTGAAAAATACTTCGTTAAAACCTGCATTCAAGGTCATATCAACCAAGGGTCTTATTTCGATACCAGGGGTGTCCATAGGAATCAATAAATAGCTGATCCCTTTGTGTTTTGGTGCATCCGGTTCGGTTCTGACTAGACAAAACATCATGTGGGCATATTTGGCAGTGCTGGTCCATATCTTTTGACCATTGATAACCCAGCTGTCTCCATCCATAACACCTTTTGTTTGCAGACTGGCCAAATCGCTGCCTGAATTTGGTTCCGAGTAGCCTTGACACCAAATCATTTCAAAATGCAGTGTTGGCTTAATGTACTTTTGTTTTTGCTCTTCGGTTCCCATTTCAAGAAGTGTGGGCACCAAATAATCAGTGCCTTGTCCTCGGGTTGCAGCGGGGACCCCTGCTTCGCTGAATTCGGAGTTGATGATTTTGTTCTTCAAAAAATCAATGGTCCCACCGTAACCGCCATATTCTTTAGGTATTTCTCTTGCAAAGTAACCCCGCTCTATTAGAATTCTCTGCCATTCAGAACGGGTCATAGTCAACCCATTGCTGTTTTCAGATTTTTTGTCTCCCCCCAGTCGTGGACCATAACTGTCGCTAAACACCAAACCCTGATATTTTTTACAGAAATCCTTGACCTGTTTGCGAAATTCTTCGTATTCTGGACCATAATCAAGATTCATTTTTTCCCCCTTTCCATTGTGGTTCTCGTTTTTCAAAAAACGCAGCAATACCTTCTTTTGCGTCCTCGGCTTGCAAGCATTTTGCCAGTTGTTCTTTTAAATATGGAAGTGCGTCATCAAACGCCATGGCATCCTGACGATTATAAGCTTCCAAACCCATTTTCATAGTGTTCGGTGGTAGGTTTGCAAAATCAGTTGCCAGTTTGTTAACGGTTTGGTCAAGCTCATCTTTGGCTACAGCCTGAGTAATCAAACCGTATTTCTCAGCGGTCATTGCATCGATTGCCTCTCCCCTCATAATGAAATCTAAACCTTGCCTTTTTGGCATGACTCTAAACAAGCCTGCCATCACCATAAATGGCCAGATGCCTCGTTTGATTTCTGGTGCTGCAAATTTTGCTTCATTGACAGCAATTGCATGGGTGGCATTGGAGACCATCAGTAAGGCGCCTGCATACACAGACCCTTGGATCTTACAGATCACAGGCTTGTTTATATTCCTTATGAGTAAACTGATGCGATCAAAACCACCAATTTTAGGCACAGTCGATACCGTCTCTTCCACTTGGCCTGACATACTGGCCAAGTCACCACCAGCACAAAAAACTTGGCCTTTGGCTTGAATAATGACAACCCTTACATTGCTTTCCTGCGATGCATAGGAAAGAGCATAGGCTATCTCATTTCCCATAACTGTGTTGATCGCATTGCGTTTTTCTGGTCGATTTAAGGTAATTGACAGTACGTGCCCATCAAGTTTTATTTCGGTTGCCTCAAACACCAATCCTTCAAGTGATAACAAGTTTGTTGAATCATTCATTTACAGCTCCTCTATAATTTCTACTGGCACATCTATCAGTTTGGCCCGTAAATACTCACCGAGAGATTTTGCTTGCGCATCCATCCGGGTATTGGAAGAGACGCCGTCTTGCAAGATCCCGTGAATGTAAAAATTTAACGACTTAATATTGGCAAGCTCATACCTATCGATCGGAAAGTTAGCTATGTCAGGGAGAAGCTGCTTTAATCGGTCAACAGTCAGGAAATGATAAAGAAATGCAAATGCTTTTTCTGTTTTAGCCCAGACACCAAGATTGGCACAGCCTCCCTTATCACCAGATCGCGTACCGTAAATTCTTCCAAAATGGATTTGTCTGTAATCCTTGCTCATTAATTGGGGAATCTTTTGTTCTTCTTTCTGGTAGGAACGTTCATCCAATCCCAGCTGGTTGGTGGGCGTAATTTCCACTGTCTTTTCACCAATATGTAACGCTTCCTTAACATACTTTGATTGAATCAATGCAGGCCAATAAAGAATGAACGGGGCTCCGGAGCCGGGTACTGATTTACCAAAAAATCCTGGATAATTGGCAAGTCCCAATTCAACCACTTTCGCTGTGAAAATTCTACCCACTTTCTTCGGGTCCTTAGATGTAACATTGACCCGCAAGGATGCCATTGCCTCCTCGTTGCTCTGTGGGTTCTCTTTTTCTTGTCTATGTAGTTCGATCGAAACATCATCAAATTGCTCTTTCCCGCCCAATAAATCGAACAGTGCTTGAGTAAAAACATTTGCTTTTTCTTCAATATCCAATCCCGTTAATATCAACTCCATCCCATTTCGATAGCCCCCTGCAAGGTTAATACAGACCTTGTGGGTAGATGGTGGGCTACTACCCTGACAACCTGTAATACGGACTCTATCTTCACTGACTTGTTGCATTTTTAAGGTATCAAAATGGGCAACTACATCTGGATTCAGGTACTCCGGTGCAGCAATCTCGTAGAGTAATTGTGCTGTTACAGTACCTACGGAAACAAGCCCACCTGTATTCGGATGTTTGGTAATGGTAAAAGAACCATCCTCTTCGATTTCGGCAATGGGGTACCCGATATTTTTGAAAGTTGGTACCTCCTCAAAGAATGAATAATTGCCACCGGTTGTCTGAGCACCGCACTCTATGATGTGGCCGGCAGCCAATGACCCTGCAAGTGCGTTGTAGTTGTCTCTATGCCAATTAAATTTCCAAGCTGCAGGCCCCATGGTTACTGATGCATCAGTGACTCTGGGGCAAATGACTATATCCGCACCCAAATCCAATGCCTCCTTAATCCCCCAACTACCGAGGTAGGTATTTGCAGTCAGGATTTTACAGCCAGATTGTGCCAAAGGTATTTTTCGATCAATGTTTTCAAATGTTTCGCCCTGGGTTTGGAGTTGTTCGAGTTCCTCAATTAAATCATCGCCGTCAATATAGGCAACGGTTGCATCGACATTCAATTCAGCAAGAATGCTTGCAACTTCCTTCGCCATTGATTTTGGATTGAGGCCCCCTGCATTGGAGACGATTTTAATATTCTGGTCTTTGCACGTTTTTGCTATGTCTTTGAGTTGTTTCAAAAACGTCCCCACATATCCTTTGTCTTCGCCTCTCTGTAATTTTTGTGAATAGAGAATCGCCATGGTCAGTTCAGCGAGGTAATCTCCAGTTAGTACATCAATCGGACCTCCCTCAACCATCTCTTTTGCAGCTGAGAGTTTGTCGCCATAGTATCCGCTGCAGTTAGCAATCCTTATGATTTTCTCAGTCATGCATATTCCTCATTTCTGTGCAAGACTGTCCAAAATTAGATCGGCTACTAGATGTGCTGAAGCCTCAGGTGTATCTTTTAATATTAATTTTCCCTCGTAATAAGGGTCGGACAATATCCGAGCAATACCACCCAGAGCGATGGCAACCACACGGGTATCTGTATCCTTTATTTCCTTTTGTTTCACCGCCTCATCGAGTAATTCTTCAATGCGATCAATAAAGTAATCTCGATGGTAATCAAGCATTTCCACAACACCTCTGACTTTTGAAAGATCCAGGGTAAATTTCTGAATTCTAGGGCCAACTGCTTCATATCCAATGTCGATGTACATTTTTAATTTTGACAGGGGAGATTGGATTCCTTGGATAGATGCACTAGCCTCTTGGCCTATGTTGGTGAGCATCCGATCCATTGTTGAAGTAATTAAATGTTCTTTACTCGGTGCTATTTCGTACAACGTCCTCAGTGAAACTTTCAATTTTGCAGCAATATCTGACATCGTTAAACCCGAAATGCCTTGTTCGAGGAGTTCTTCAAATTCTTCAATGACTTGAATGTGTTTGGCAGTTAGCTCTTTTAGGGGTTTTAGTTCTTTTAAATTCACAATTGCCATCATTATTCCTCCGGTTCAATTATCATTAAAACGGCTCCATAGTCCAACTGGTCATTTTCTTGAATAAATAGATCTGCAACCACCCCATCTTCATTGGCTTTCACAATGTGGTTCATTTTCATCGCCTCGATCATGAGTAAAATGTCGCCAGCTTTGACCCGGTCTCCTTTATTTACCCGAAGTTCAACAACTTTTCCTGGCATTGGTGAAACAAGTGAGCCCTGCAGTTCCTGTTCACAGGAAGATTTAAATCTAGGCTGGATGGTAAGGAGTTTATTTCCACCTATACATTGGACAAGCAGTTGGTCTCCCTCCAAAGTGACCCTTGAAAAAGTTCTGATACCATCAATCTCTATATCTACCCCCGACTTACTCCAATGATGCAATGTTGCCTGCTGCTGGTTGTCTACGGTAAAAGATCCATCACGGTTACTCTTGTAATGGATTTCAATCAACTTTCCATTCATCTCAAATGCAACTCTTTGGTTGGGAAGCCTGGCGTTGCTCCATCCGGAAGGTATGTTTTCGAGAACAACCGCTTGCGACCTGTTCAGCCCTTGGAGCCACAGTGCAGCTGTAATAGCAACAGATCTCTGTTCAGAATCCTCAAGAGACAGAGACCTCGATGGATTGAACCTGTCAATGAAATCCGTTGTGGTGTTACCCAGGATAAACTCTTTGTGACGAAGTATATTGACCAAGAATTCCATATTGGTAACAAATCCACCAAAGTGGGTGCTCTCGAGTTCCGTGGCCAGTTTTCTGGCGGCATCCAATCGGGATGAACCGTGTGCTATAACTTTGGCCATCATGGGGTCAAAATCCGTTCCAATCATCATGCCTACCTCCACTCCGGAATCCCATCGGATCCCATCTTTTGGTTCAATGTGGTTGGCAATGAGTTTGCCAGTGGATGGCAAAAAATCATTGTTCGGGTCCTCAGCATAGATTCTTGCCTCTATGGCATGTCCATCCCAAGAAACGTCTTGCTGAGAAATACTCAATTCTTGGTTGCCTGCTATCAGCAATTGCTGTTCAACGAGATCAATGCCGGTCACTTCCTCGGTTACTGGATGTTCAACTTGGAGCCTCGTATTCATTTCAAGAAACCAGAACTTATCAGTTGTATCATCAAATAAAAATTCAACGGTTCCAGCTGAGTGGTAATTGATCTTTTTAGCCAAGGAAACTGCTGCATCGCCGAGTTGATTTCTCAAACTTGCATCAATCCTAGGCGATGGGGATTCTTCGATAATTTTCTGGTGGCGCCTCTGGATTGAGCATTCCCGCTCACCAAGATGGATTATGTTTCCATGATTATCGCCCAATATTTGGATTTCGATGTGTCTAGATTGTGCGATGTAACTTTCAAAAAATACCGTATCGTCAGCGAAGGCATTTTGTGCCTCATGTTGCGCCATTTTGACCGATTCATCCAGTTCACTGGCACTGTTGACAACCCGCATGCCCTTTCCACCACCCCCTGCAGCTGCCTTGATCAACAACGGAAATCCAATGGCGTCAATGTCTGATTTTTTCAAAGCGATCGGTAATGTTGGCAGTCCTGCATTCTCGGCAATAACTTTGGCTTTCAATTTATCACCCATTTGGGAAATAACATTTGCCGATGGACCAATCCAGACAAGGCCTGATTGTTCAACAGAACTCGCAAATTTAGCATTCTCTGAAAGAAACCCGTAGCCAGGATGGATAGCTTCTGAACCAGTCATTTGTGCAGCATTCAGAATTGCATCGGCATCCAGATAATTGGTCTCTAGTTTTATGCTTTGGTCAGCCTGAGCAAGATACGGAGCATTTTTATCTGCATCAACATACACCGCAACGCATTTAATGCCCATTTTTTGGGCACTTCTTATAATGCGAATGGCAATTTCTCCGCGATTGGCAACAAGGATGGTGGAAAATACCGTCACAGTCTGAATACCCCATATGATTTAGCGCCCTCAATGGCTTTGTTTCTAACAACCGACAAACAGAAACCGAGGACGGTGCGTGTATCTCTGGGGTCTATAATCCCATCGTCACTGATCAAACCTGTCGCCGCCAAAGCCAACGATCCTTGTTCCTGAATGTGTTCAACCGCCTTTACGATCTTCGCATCTTCTTCTTCATCAAACTTCTCACCTTTTCTAAAAGCCGCTCCCCTTCTAACCAGTGACATAACCCCTGCTATTTGCTTGGGTCCCATAACGGCAATTTTTGCTGAAGGCCAGATAAAAGTGAACCGATTGTTATATGCCCGACCTGACATCGCATAGGTCCCAGCTCCATAAGAAGCCCCGATAATAATGGTGATGTGCGGGACGGTGGAATTGGAGACAGCGTTTATCAGTTGCGAACCTTTTTTGATGATACCTCCACTTTCAAAATCTTTGCCCACGAGAAAACCGGTTACATTTTGTAAAAAAATAATTGGGGTATCGGTTTGATTGCAAAGCTGTATAAAATGAGCAGCTTTTTGAGACGAATCCGGATAAATTGCGCCGTTGTTTCCCAAAATACCAACTGGGTATCCATGAACCGAAGCCCAGCCACAAACCATGGTTGGACCAAAGAGTGGCTTAAATTCCTCGAAGCACGATCCATCAACAAACCGAGTAATTACCTCGCGGATATCAAAAGGTGTTTTAAGATCTTCACAGACCAATCCCAACAGTTCTTCGGGATTGTAAATGGGTTCTTCCGGGATTTTCGATGGCGGCGGTCCAGGTTTTCTCCTATTGAGATGCGAAACAACTTCGCGACACATCCTTAAGGCATCCATTTCATCCTCAGCAAGGTAATCGGACAAGCCTGAAACTTCAGAATGCATTTGTGCACCACCGAGTGTTTCAGAATCTGATTCCTCACCCGTTGCCATTTTGACCAATGGAGGACCTGCTAGGAAAACCTTGGATTTTTCCTTAATGAAAATATTGTAATCAGACATACCCGGTTGATAAGCGCCACCTGCGGTGGAGGAACCAAAAACAACACAAACGCTTGGAATTCTCATCTTTGACAGCTCAATCGTATCGTAGAAAGGTCTTCCTGATTCCGCAAAATGACCCAATCCGACATTGGGCTCTCTTTCCTTTGTAGGGTCAATTCTTAGATCGGCACCGGCTGACTCAACAAAACTAATGTAGGGGATATTGTTCTCTCTGGCTATCTGTAAAGACCGCATCCACTTCTTGCCTGCATAGGGTGTTAGCGCCCCAGCAAGAACCGACGGGTCGTTGCCAAAAATAACGCATTCCACCCCTGCGATAACCCCAATACCAGCTACTGCACCTCCGCCGATAGTGTAACTGGAGCCGTAGGCTGCCAAAGGACTAATTTCAAGAAAGGGTGAATCGGGATCCAAAACATTGATGATCCTCTCCCTGATGGGCATTTTCCCTTTTTTTGCCAATCGCTCGTGATGTGCTTTCCCACCGCCGGCTTCTGCAAGATCCAACAGTTTATCGATCTCACCGAGTTTTGCTTTCATCATCTCAGTGTTCTCAAGATAGGTCTCAGACCTTGTATTCAGCTTAGAAACCAACTGTTGAGCTATGTTTTTTGTTTTCATTAACCAGTCCTTTTGGTAATATTATAATATAAATATTACCAATAGAATAGGTTTTCAAAAAACTGTCGTTGTAATGGAAAAAATAACTAAAGACATCATGGATGCGGTACTTGATCTTAATGAAATCCTAGAATCACTTACCGATCAAGAGTGGAGATCGCCCACTGCCTTCAAGGAATGGACACCTGAAGAAGTGGTAGCCCATTTGTTTTATTTTGACCGGATGACAGTTTACTCGGTTAATTTTCCAGAAAAATTTAACGGTGAGGCAAGCTTTATGTTTAAAACTTTCACTGCCCTTCCCGTTTCGCTGGACAGAGCCGTGGCGGTAAAAGAAAGATTAGGAGTAAATGATAGTGAAAGCTTGCGGCGTCAATGGTACGATTCTGCCCTGGAGATGTGTTCGATTTTTCAAGCCGTTGATCCAACAAGAAGGTGCACCTGGTTTGGCCCTGACATGGGTGCCAGAATGTTTATGACTGCGCGCTTCATGGAAACGTGGTCTCACAGTCAAGCGATCTATGATTTAATAGGAAGAGAAAGAATCTACAAGAATAATATAAAAAATATAGCGACCATTGGGGTCAAAACCTTTGGTTGGACCTATTTGAATCGCAAGTTGGATGTTCCCAACCAAATCCCTTTTGTCTCCTTATCATCCCCTTCCGGCATCCAGTGGGAATGGAATGAACCAAGTACTGAGGAATCCATCAAGGGACTGGCAAGTGATTTTTGCCATGTGGTGACCCAAACAAGAAATATTGACGATACCGATTTACAGCTTGCCGGAGAAGTCGCCAGACATTGGATGAGTATAGCGCAATGTTTCGCAGGAGATCCTGAGGATCCACCTGCCAAGGGTTTAAGAAAAAAACAAAATAGAGGATAAGAAAATGCAATGGACAGAAGAACATGAAAGCATTCGGGAAACGGTTGCTAAATTTGTTGATAATGAAATAAATCCCTATGTTGATCAATGGGAAGAAGATGGAATATTCCCTGCAAAAGAAGTCTTTAAAAAACTGGGCAACCTAGGGATGCTCGGAATAACCAAACCTATTGAATTTGGCGGCCTGGGACTGGATTATTCCTACGGCATTGTTTTTGCCGAAGAGATGGGTCGCATTCATTGCGGAGGTGTCTCAACCGGCATCGGTGTACAAACCGATATGGCAACACCAGCATTGGCAAAGTTTGGCAGTGACGAATTGCGTAATGAGTTTTTGGTGCCAGCTATCACGGGAGATGCTGTTTTCTCAATCGCAGTCAGTGAACCGCAAGCTGGTTCAGATGTTGCTGGTATCCAAACAAATGCGGTCAAAGACGGGGATGATTACATCATCAACGGCAGCAAAATGTGGATTACAAATTCAACGCAAGCTGATTTCTTTTGTACTTTGCTCAATACCAGTGAGGGCCAACGGCATAAAAATAAATCGCTGGTTATCATTCCCTCAGCAACACCCGGTGTTTCCGTTGATAAACCCTTAAAAAAACTTGGTTTGCACTCTTCAGACACGGCGCAAATATTCTTTGACAATGCACGGGTACCGCAGCGCAATCGAATTGGTGAAGAAGGTATGGGTTTTATCTATCAAATGAAGCAATTTCAAGAAGAACGCCTTTTTGCCGCTGCAGCTTCTCTCAAGGGCATGGAGAATAGCATTCAGACCACCATTGAGTACACAAGAGAACGGGAAACATTCGGCAAACCCATCTTAAAAAACCAAGTGGTGCAGTTTCGCTTGGCGGAGTTACAAACTGAGATTGAAGCCCTGCGCGCACTGGTCTACGATGCGGTCGAAGGATATATTCACGGTAAAGATGTTTTAACCAAAGCTTCGATGGCAAAATTAAAGTCTGGTCGGCTTGTTCGTGAAGTAAGTGATTCTTGCTTACAGTACTGGGGAGGCATGGGTTTCATGTGGGAGACCGGAATAACGCGTGCCTACCGTGACTCAAGATTGGGTTCAATTGGAGGTGGAAGTGATGAAGTGATGCTTGGAATTATTTCTAAGCAAATGGGTATGTTGGATTAATTTTTACTTTCCCCTGATATTTCTACGGTTAATCAGCGGAACTTTCCTGGTCCTTACTCTGTGGATGAATTCGATTCCTAATCATCCTGCGCTTGTCTCTCCGCTCTGCGTTGTTGCCTGGCTTCTCTGCGTGCTTCTCGTTGGGCTTTTCCTTCAGTCCATTGGTCTTTTACCCGCTCAGACCAATCTTTTTCATCATCGATTGTCACCTCTGCCTCTTCGATTATTTCATCGTCAGTGGTTACCCTCTTAACTATTTCTTGATTCTGGGCTTGGCCCATAATGACTTCAACCATTTCTAGAATTTGTTCATCTGACATATTTTGAATAAAAACACGTTGCTCATCGTTTAATGCTGGGTCTAATACAGCTAAATTTCTAACCTTATCTGCTAAAGCTGTTGCGTCTTCGACTGCAGTTTCTGCTGCCCCTTCTATTATCTCACCGTCACTAGGCTTAGTGGGCTCAGGCGGAACCATAGATTGTCCGACTGCAAGTGTTGTGCCCTCAGATGATCCACCGGTGAAAGCTCCAAGAAATGCCCCAGTAATAGCTTTCCATATTGATGCTACTTTATCTTCTTCTGGTTTTTCCGGCTCTTCTGAATCCTTGGCTGAAGTATCTTCTCCAGGCTCTTCTTGTGGTTGTTTGCCAGATCTTTGTTTTTGCCTGGCTTCTCTGCGTTTTTGTCTCCGAGATTTTTCTTCTTCGCCGACTTCAGACACACCAGATGGTTGTGTGTAAGTTTGAGAAGGCATAGATCTCGGACTGATCTCTTCTGTAAAATACTTTGGGGGTCCGTCTAAGCAAGGTTTTACAGAGGGATTAGATTCGTAATCGGTTGTTAAATTCTCATATATTGGCTCGTATTGCTGCTCCAATTGCCTGTTGGCAATTGTTTGATCAATCAAGCTCAACAACTCTGACAATTCATTGCCATCTATGTTTGCCATCTGATTGCTCTGCTTAGCCATTCCCACAGATTTATCAGGAGCCCTTGGCAGGGTAAAACTCTGTTGGGCAAATGCATTACTTCCTTGGGTATTGGGAATATTAAAAGCAGATTTGTCTTGAATATTCCTTAAAGAGTCAGGAACAATTAAAGGAAGGATAGAGACGCTCTCCTGGTACTCTTGGGGTTCGTCGCATGTTTGAACGGAGTTGCCAAAAAAACTGCATCCTGACAACAAGAAAAGTGCTAAACATGCAACAAATTTGATTCTTAATGTACTTCCCATCGGCTCTGATGTTTTTAAAGTCATGACATTATTACAAATTCAGCTCCAGTGCTATGTTTTTTTATGGTTAAACATGACTTTTTAGTAATAAAATAAACCACTACTTTCCACAAAAATGAAGAAGACGGATTTAAAAAAATTGCCATTTTAATATAAAATAGGATTTTTATTACATTAAGCTCATAGAGACGTTTGATATTCATAACAACTTTTTTATACGTGAGGGCAGTATGGTCAAAGTAAAGCTTGGAGAGAAAATACCTGATTTCACTGCAACTTCAACTGGAGATTCAGAATTCAGTCTCAGTGAAAATGTGGGAAAAAACATTGTTATCTACTTCTACCCAAAAGACAACACCCCCGGTTGTACCAAGGAAGGTGAAGACTTTAGGGACCAGTTTCAAGCGTTCCGTTCCAATAATGCCATAATAGTGGGGGTATCCAGGGACTCAGTCAAATCACACGACAAATTTATTTGTAAATACAATTTCCCATTTGATTTGCTTGCAGATGAAGATGAAACAGTGTGTCAATTATTTAATGTAATCAAGGAAAAAAATATGTACGGCAGAAAATACATGGGTATTGAACGAAGCACATTCCTAATTGATTCCAATGGAACTTTGATCAGTGAGTGGAGAAAAGTGAAAGTAAAAGGTCATGTAGAAGAAGTATTAGATGCCCTAAAAAATATTTAAGAGATATTTCTTGAGTATGAAAAATTTTTTTTTAAATGGGCTTGCAGTTTTATGTGTTTGTACCCAAACGAGCCTGTGTCTGTCTCAAATTGAACTCCCTGATTTGGGCAACCCCTCTAACATTTATATGTCCAAAATGGACGAACCTGCTATTGGTAGAACGTACTTCAGAACGATGCAAAGACAAGGTCAAGTGGTCGAAGATCCTTTGTTGCAAGAATACATTCAGAATTTAGGTGAAAAACTGTCGTCAAAAGTTCAGGAAGGTGATTTTAGTTTTCATTACTTTTTTGTTCCTGAAAATTCAATCAACGCTTTTGCAATGCCAGGTGGATTTGTTGGGATCCACTTGGGACTGCTTACAAATTCAGATAATGAAAGCCAGCTAGCATCAGTTCTATCACATGAAATAAGCCATGTAACCCAACGACATATCGCTAGGCAAATTGGAGACAACGTACCCAATACAATTCAAGGCGGCCTAATACTCTTGGGTGCCGTGCTATTGAGTGCCATATCAGGCAGTAGTGAGATTCTCGAGGCTGGAGCAATGTTAGCGCCGTCCATGATGATGCAAGGACAAATTGATTTCACCAGGGAAATGGAAATCGAAGCCGATGCTATCGGGATTAAAACCTTAGCAGCTTCCGGTTACGATCCTTATGCAATGGCAGAGATGTTTAATAATCTCTCCTTAGATGGCGATCCAAGGAATGCAGCAGCAACTGAATTTTTAAGAACCCATCCTACATCAGTCAACCGAGCTGCTTCTGCTCTAAAGCAAGCAAGAAAATTAACCGTCAAAAGAGTGGCTGATTCTTTGGGTTTCGAATTAACCAAGGCAAGAATAAAAAATATCTACAGCGCCACCCCTGAGAAAGCCAATCAATATTTTGAATTGAAAGTCTCTGGATTAGAAGTTGAAAAAAACTCCTTAACGAACCAAGAAATTGGCAATTTGTATGGCTGGGCCCTTAGCCTAACTGAGATGGGTCAACTGCGAGAAGCAGAAAATATTCTTACATTTCTTATTAAAACATACGAAGAATACAACCATTTCCATCTCGCATACACAGAGTTATTAACACGAAAAGGACTACAAACAGATGCGATCAATTACATCAAGGAAATCATGGCACTATCTCCGAGAAATATACCTATCACTATGGGTTATGCATTGACTGAGTTGAATTACGGTGATCCCAAAAAAGCCCATCAAGTACTGTTGGATTTATTCAATAGCGTAACGCCCTCGCCATCTCAAATCATGCTCATAGCAAAAACAGCAAATGCTGCGGAAGACTACGCTGACTCTTTTTCATACATGGCGGAGTACTATTTAAGTATTGGCCGATTTAATGAAGCTACTGAGCAGTTAAAATTGGCACTGTCCCTGGAGCCAATTGATGAAATACAGAAGTCAAAATTTATTGCCCGACTCCAAGAGATAGAAGAATTTATTGAAGAAAGTGAGGACTGAGTTTTGAGTATATTTTTATCAAAAAAGCCCATATTGCTAATTTTTTCTCTACTACTCTTATCCGGTTGTACCTATCATAATGAATTAACCAATGATCCAATGGATCCTTTAGAAAGCAGAAATCGCTCCATGTATGCCTTCAATGAAAGTTTGGATGAAGTCATACTGGAGCCAGCTGCAGATGGCTACGATTACATAACTCCAAATATGCTCCAAAAAGGGGTTAATAATTTCTTCTACAACATCAATTACCCTGTGACGATCATCAATCAACTATTACAAGGAAATATTGAAGAAGCATTGCAGGACACTCTGCGGTTTAGCATTAATTCTTCCATTGGTGTTTTTGGATTGTTTGATCCTGCCTCGAGCATGGGGTTGCATCAACATGATGAAGATTTTGGTCAAACGTTAGCTGTTTGGGGGGTCAAAGAAGGACCTTATTTGATGCTTCCTTTTATTGGGCCTAAAACACTACGAAGTCTAACCGGGGATTTCACTGACATTTTGTTCAACCCACTATCAATTATCAACGATACAAATCTCAAAATAAAAGTTTATTCCATTAGTATTCTTCAAGAAAGATCAGATCTATCCACTCTTGAGGAAGAACTGGACAATTCATTCGATCCCTATCAATACATTAAAGATTCATATTTCCAGAATCGTACATACAAAATCCATAATGGGGTTATCACCGAGGATGACGAAGAAGTTGATTTTGATTTTGATGATTTTTGATTATTTCTGGCTTTCTAACCGAAGAATGACTGCATCCAGTCCATTTGCCTGAATTTCAGCCTTGAATTGGTTTCGGTAATTTCTTATGTAAGATACTCCCTCAATACTAACATCGAAAAAGCGCCAACCTTCCTTAAATTTCCCAAAACTAAAACTCATTGGAATGAGCTCCCCTTTGTAATCAACATCAGTTTTAACTGTGATCTTTTTAAGATCTTGTAAATTGGAATGAATAGGCCTTACGGAAATTTTACTGACATCAAAGTTCAACATGGAGATCGCATAAGAACGAATCAACGCTTGGTATAAACCTTCTGTAAATCTTTTTCGCTGGTTCTGGTTTGCAGCAGCCCAGTATTTATCTAAAACCAGCCTGCCGGCATACTTTTTATGGAAGTACGGCGACAAAGACTTATCTATAATGCTGTACAGTTCGGCTCTGTTTTCTCCTAGGCGTTCTTTGTTGGCCGCATTTCCCAATCTTAATTCCAATAATTCAATAGATGTTGCAATCATCTGACCGGGCAACACATCCGCTGAAATAACTGCTGTACCGGTATTTAACAGCAACAGAGTACAAACAATGAATTTAAATTTTACAAAGTTCATTTTGGCATTGCTCACTACGAGGATCCGTTTAAACCGATTCCATCTGAGGATTATAATTTCCAGTTCTAGCCAAACCATTAAGCCTGGATCTTTTTAATAACTCAGCTTGAGCGGACTCTAAATTGTTTTTATTTCCACCCCAAACTCTTAGCGGGGAAGCTTGTAAAGCTCTCCCATAAGAAAAAGATAATTGCCAAGGATGTGGGCCAAATTCATTCATAGCGCTCAAATGGGCCGTTGCCTCCTCTGAGGTCTGGCCACCAGATAAAAAAGCAATTCCAGGAACTGCACTCGGCACATGAGAAATTAAACAATCAACCGTTGCGCTGGCCACCATTGCCACATCGGCTCGATTGTTTGCGTCTGTTCCAGAAATCACCATATTTGGTTTCAAAATAATTCCATTTAATCCAACTTTTTGATTTTTGAGTTCTGAGAATACAACATCCAAAACCTTTGCAGTTACTTGGTAGCAGGTGTCTAAACTGTGGTCACCATCCATCAAAACTTCAGGCTCAACTATCGGCACCATACCTGATTCTTGGGCAAGTGCAGCATATCTGGCCAGGGCATGCGCGTTAGCACTGATACAGGTATCGCTGGGAATCCCATTGCCAATGGTAATGACTGCCCTCCATTTTGCAAAGCGTACACCCAAGGCATGGTATTCATTCAATCTCTCTCTAAGTCCATCAAGACCTTCTGTAACTTTCTCGCCTCGACAAGCTGCAAGTTCTTTAGCGCCTTTGTCAACTTTTATGCCTGGGACTATACCGAGTGAAGTTAAATATTCAGGAAATGGAATACCCTCATTGGTTGTTTGCCTGATTGTTTCATCAAATAAAATTACACCGCTTATATAATCCGAGAGGCCGGGTGTAGTGAACAGCATATTGCGATAAGTCTGTCTGTTCGCTTCAGTCGATTCCGTGTCAATGTTGCTAAACCTTTTGGCAATAGTTGGAGTACTCTCATCTGCAGCTAGTATGCCTTTGTTTGGTGCAACCATTGCTTGTGCTATGGAATTTAATTTAGTTGAACTCATCAGTTATCACCCTAATTTCAGAGATTGATTATAACGAATCAGTTCAATTGATTTCTATTACATTTTTCACAATAAACAAAAAAAAGTACAAATGTTTCTTATATTGGACTAAAATAGTACTAATTAATAACAACGAATTATAAGCGATGTTAAGAATTAATAGAATGTCGGATTATGGAATGCTGATCTTGGGAGATCTTGCATTGAGAAAGGACGCCTACGTGTCTACGACTGACATAGCCTCCTCCACACATATTGCACTGCCAACAGTCCAGAAACTATTGAAAAAACTTCATAAAAAAGAACTGGTGATCTCTAAACAAGGTCCTCTAGGTGGTTATGCATTACATGACTCGGCAAGATTCACCAGCGTAGCCATGATTATTCAAGCTTTGGAGGGAGATTTATCTCTGACTCAATGCACCAGCAAAGAAATTAAATGCGCCATAGAAAGTTCTTGCCAAATTGGGGACGCCTGGCACGTGATAAATCGAACAATAATTTCTGCTCTTGAGAAATTAACACTCTTGGATTTAGTTTATCCCTCGAATATAAAACAATTTGTCAGTATGGATATACCGGTTCATTCTCCAACAAAAAATTAAGTTTGTATGCAACCAAGTAACACAAAAAAGAGCAATCCTGAAATTGAAAAAGTCATTGATCAAAACTATCAATATGGCTTTGTCACGGATATAGAATCAGAAACAATACCACCTGGACTTGATGAAGATGTAGTTCGATTGATCTCATCCAAAAAAAATGAACCGGATTTTTTACTTGAATGGAGACTCAAAGCTTTCAAACATTGGCAAAAGATGAAACAACCCACATGGGGTCAATTAAGGATTGAAGATATTGATTTTCAGTCTATCTCATATTTTTCACAACCCAAACAAAAACTTAAATCTCTCGATGAAGTTGATCCAGATTTATTGCTTACCTATGAAAAATTAGGGATTCCACTCCACGAAAGAGCCAAACTTGCTGGGGTTGCAGTTGATGCCGTTTTTGACAGCGTTTCAGTCACAACCACCTTCAAAGAAAAATTAGCAGAAGCAGGCGTCATTTTTTGTTCGTTCTCAGACGCAGTTAAAGAACACCCAGATTTGATTAAACAATATTTAGGAAAAGTTGTTCCCTACAGAGACAATTTCTATGCTGCTTTGAATGCAGCAGTCTTTAGTGACGGCTCATTTGTTTACATCCCCAAAGGTGTTCGTTGTCCGATGGAACTGTCGACATACTTTAGGATCAACGAAGCAAATACAGGGCAGTTTGAAAGGACGTTGATCATAGCTGATGAAGGAAGTCATGTCAGCTATCTTGAAGGGTGCACTGCACCGATGAGGGATGAAAACCAACTGCATGCTGCAGTCGTTGAGTTGATCGCACTTGACGATGCTGAAATTAAATACTCCACTGTTCAAAACTGGTATCCAGGAGATGAAGAAGGGAAAGGAGGTATATACAACTTTGTCACCAAGCGAGGAGACTGCAGAGGCAAAAATTCAAAAATATCTTGGACACAAATTGAAACCGGTTCTGCAATAACGTGGAAATATCCAAGTTGTATTTTGAGAGGTGACAACTCAGTTGGTGAATTCTACTCAATAGCGCTCACAAATCACTATCAACAAGCAGACACGGGAACAAAAATGGTGCACTTGGGTAAAAACACCAAAAGTAAGGTCATCAGCAAAGGTATTTCTGCTGGCCACGCCCAGAATACCTATAGGGGCCTTATTTCCGTTTCAAAAAATGCCGAGTATTCCCGTAATTACACTCAATGCGATTCCCTGTTAATCGGCGGTGAATGCGGTGCCCATACCTTCCCATCCATGGAAATTCATAATTCATCGACCACATTGGCGCATGAAGCCACAACATCAAAGGTTGCAGATGAACAACTTTTTTACTGCAGGCAAAGGGGCATCGATGAAGAAGAGGCAATTGCTCTCATAGTCAGTGGTTTTTGCAAAGAAGTTTTGAATAAGCTTCCAATGGAATTTGCCGTAGAAGCTAGAGCTTTGTTGCAGGTGAATTTAGAAGGCGCTGTTGGATAAATAACTCCTATTTATTAAACAAAATTTAGACCTCGAATGAACAAAAAGAGCAGCTTGTTGTCAATTAACAACCTAAAGGTATCGATTGCTGAAAAAATTATAATCAATGGTCTCAATTTGACAATAAATCACGGCGAAGTTCATGCCATCATGGGACCCAATGGATCCGGTAAGAGTACTCTGGCAAAAACATTGGCTGGACATCCAGAATGTGAAATTCAGTCAGGGAGTATTAGTTATTTAGGTAAGGATCTTTTTGATCTCAGCGTTGAAGAAAGAGCAAACGAGGGAATTTTCATGGGGTTTCAATACCCGATTGAAATTCCAGGTCTATCAAATACTGCTTTTTTAAAGGCTGCATTAAATGCAAAGAAGAAATCACAAGGCGATGAGGAAATTACAGCAGTTGATTTTCTAAAAGAGCTCAAGCATAACGCAGAAGTCATTGGGATGGATCAAGCTTTCCTCAATAGAGGAGTCAACGAGGGATTTTCTGGTGGAGAAAAAAAGCGAAACGAGATATTGCAAATGATGATGTTAAAACCAATATTGTCAATTTTGGACGAGACGGACTCAGGATTAGATATTGATGCCATGAAAACAGTTGCAAATGGATTAAATTCAATGCGAAGAAAAGATTCATCTTTCCTACTCATTACACACTATGATCGTTTGCTTGGTTATATTAAACCTGATTTTGTTCATGTTCTAAGCAAAGGTCAGATTATTCAATCGGGTGATTCAACATTGGCCAATCAACTTGAAGAAAAAGGCTATGAATGGCTGGTCAAAACATAATGAACACCCACTTTGATCTCAACGGCAGTCAGTTAAAAGATTACGGCCTGGACCTTATTGACGTCGATTGGCTAAAACAATTGAAAAAGGAAACACTTGCTAGGTTAAAAACTCAAAGTATTCCTTCGAAAAAGGATGAAGAATGGCGATACACTAACATAAAACCACTGATCCAAAAGTGCTTTGAGCTGGCTGCCAAAAACAGTATCAGCAATTTAAAAAAGGATAAACCCTTTATCCAAAAGCATAGCGACAATAATATTTTTATTTATTATGCAGATGGTCATTTCTGCTTCATGGGCAACCTACCCTCTTACATAAAAACATTACGTACTTCAGAAGACCAAATGATTTTTCAGACACTTCTGAATTATGATGTCGAAAAAATACACACCCCCTTTGCTGATTTAAATACACTGATGTTATCCGATGTATTAATGATTGAAACTTTGAAGAATCAAAAAATAGATGCAACTATTCATATCATAATTTGTTCTGATGTTGAGCAAAATATCAACCCGAGATTGCTTGTACGATTAAGAGAAAACAGTTCGATAAGGATTTTTGAACATTACCTTACCTCGAATTCCTGTGTGATCAACAGTTTGACTGATATAAATTGTGAAAAAAATTCCCAATTGGATTATTACAAGATAATTGATGAGCAGGAGCAGGGATATCATTTAAGCCTCTCAAATATAAGGCTTGCCAGAAATAGCTATCTCAATCTTTTTTCATGGGACTGTGGTGCAAATATTTCAAGAAACAATATCAATATTGATTTGGTGGAAAAAAATGCATCCGTAAATTTAAATGCCCTGTTCTTTCCAACGGGAAAATTGCATGTTGACAATCAATTGAAAATAAAACACCTGGCAGAGAAATGTGAGAGCTCTTTGGATTATCGCGGAATCTTACAAGATCAATCAACCGGTGTTTTTGGCGGAGAGGTCTATGTTGCTCAAGAAGCTAGGGATACTCAATCAGACATGAAAAACAGAAACTTACTTCTATCCGATGATGCAAGAATCAATACTAAGCCTGTTTTGGAGATATATAACGAAGACGTTCAATGTTCACACAGTGCAACATCGGGATGCTTAGACAATGATAAACTTTTTTACCTTCAATCAAGAGGGATTGAGGAAACAGATGCGATGAATATACTCATCCGATCGTTTGCAAGTGAAATCATAGAAAAAATCAAGAACTCCCAGATGAAAAGAACTTTTCAAGAGTATCTTGTGCAAAAATTGCAATAAATTGAAAGATCAATACAAAAATCAAAAATGAATAAAGCCTTCAACCTAGAGAACATTAGAAAAGATTTCCCAATACTTGACCAGGAAATCAATGGCTCTCCACTTGCCTATTTTGATAACGCGGCATCTACCCAAAAACCAAAAGCCGTGATTGATGCAATCAAAAATTACTACGAACAAGATCATGCAAATGTCCACAGAGGTGTGCATACCCTAAGTGTTAGAGCAACAGAATTATATGAAGAATCGAGAACAAAAATTGCTAAATTCATCAATGCCAATGCTTCCACTGAAATTGTCTTTACCAGAGGTACAACTGAATCGATTAATCTTCTTGCCAGTACCCTATCAGGCTTGATCAAGCAAGGAGATGAGATTTTAATTTCTACAATGGAACACCACTCTAACATTGTTCCATGGCAAGAATTGTGTATTCGAACTGGTGCCATTTTAAAAATAATCCCAATCAATAAACTTGGTGAACTCCAGCTTGATAGTATGGAAAAATTGCTCGGTAAAAAAACAAAGATTATCTCGGTAGCCCATATTTCAAATACATTAGGGACAATAAATCCAATTAAAAAGATTATTGAGCTTGCACATCTTTGCAAGGCATATGTTGTTATAGACGGTGCCCAGGCGATAGCCCATACTCCAATTGATGTCCAAGATTTAGATTGCGATTTTTACACATTCTCTGGCCATAAACTTTACGGTCCGACAGGAATTGGAGTTTTATATGGGAAAGAAAACCTACTCAATAAACTTCCACCCTACCAGTTTGGCGGGGAGATGATACTCAAAGTAACTTTTGAAAATACTTCGTACAATTCACTCCCGTATAAGTTTGAAGCTGGGACTCCTAATATAGCAGGATCAATAGGTTTGGCAGCTGCAATTGACTACCTGAATTCCCTTCCTCTTAATTTGTGCCATCAGCATGAAATGGAGATCCATGATTATGCATTAGATCAGCTGAAATCTTTCTCAAACATAAGACTGATTGGAGAAAGCCATAAAAAATCACCTATTATTTCTTTTATTGCTAACGACATTCACCCACATGATGTAGGCACAATCCTTAATCAAAAAGGTGTTGCTGTCAGAACAGGTCATCACTGCACTATGCCCCTCATGGAATTTTTTAATATTTCTGGGACAATTAGGGCCTCCTTCAGTTTCTACAACACAAAAAATGAAGTGAAGCAATTGATTGGTGGATTAGGGATAGCTTTTAAAATGCTTAGTTAAATGGATAAGAAATTACAATCACTTTATCAATCGACCATTTTAGAACACGGTCAAGACCCAAGGAATTTTGGCAAACCCGATAGATACGACGAGTTTGCAGAGGGTTTTAATCCGCTCTGTGGAGATAAAGTGAATATATACTGTAAGTACAACTTTAACTTAGAACTGGAAATAACCTTTGAAAGTGTTAGCTGTGTTATCTGCACCGCTTCTGCCTCACTTATGACAACTGAATTGTGGGGCATCTCAAAAGGTAAAGCAATCGAATTAATTGATACTGTTTTAGATGGTTTGCATTGTTCAACATTGAATAAAAAACCATTGTCAAAACAATTAACCATGCTCGATGGTGTTAAAGAATTTCCTTCAAGGATACAATGCGCTGCCCTACCCTGGACAACAACACGGAAAGCCATGATAGAATCTGAAACTAGACTGGAGTAATCAATGCTGGATAGAGATGAAAAAATTGTTCTTCAAAGAGACTGTGAAGTTATTTCTGTGCCTTATGGTGAGACAAAAATATTAAAACAAGGAACTGAGGTTCAAATCATGCAAGCCATGGGTGGTTCGCACACTGTTTACACCGATGAGGGCATGTTTAGAGTCAGTGGTCTCAATTCCGATGCTATCGGCAAGGAAATCCAAGCACCCCCTTCGATCCCAAACAACATTTCAGATGAGGAATTTGAATCTAAGATCTGGGAACAAATGAAGACCGTCTATGACCCAGAAATTCCAATCAACGTTGTTGATCTTGGATTAATCTACTCTTGTGCTATCAATAAGAATGATTCAGCAGAATATTCTGTTGCTGTTGAAATGACTCTGACCGCTCCGGGTTGCGGTATGGCTGATGTTCTGGTGGAGGACATTAAACAGAGAATCGAGCTTCTTCCAAGAATTGCTGAAGTTAATGTTGAGTTGGTGTTGGATCCACCGTGGAGCATGGAAATGATGTCCGAGGCAGCTCGGTTGGAAGCCGGGCTGATTTAACCCTACTCGATGGAACAAAAGCAGTAGTAGTACATACCCCGAGGATCATTCAACTCACTCATAAGTTGTGTCTGTTGTTGCAACCAATTCAGGACTGGTTGGTAAGATTTCGAAGCAAAAGTGAAGCCAAAAAATTCCAGTAAAGATTTAAACTTTGTAGCAATGGGAAAGGCAAAACCGAAGCCTTGATCCTCTCTTAAAATAACTTTGACGCCGTAGTTATCTTCCTCCAGTTCAGCAAGTTCAGCGGCTGCCAAGATCGCGTCTTCGATATCGCCTAGCTCATCAACAAGACCAATTTCCAGGGCTTTCTCACCGATCCAGACTCTGCCCCTTGCAATCGCATCAACTTCCTCAACAGACATGGATCGTCCTTCTGCAACTTTAGTAATGAATTTTTCGTATATATCATCGACCCCCATTTGCATAATTTCCTTGTCTTTCTCGGTTAATGTTTTAAAAAGAGAAGTTGTCAAATCGACAGTTGAGTAGCCGTCTTCATGAATGCCTATTTGATCAAGAGCTCGTTCAAATGTTGGGATAAAGCCACCCACACCTATGGAGCCGGTAATGGTGGTGGGGTTGGCAAATATTTTATCGGCTGGAGCAGCAATATAATAGCCGCCAGATGCAGCAACACTGGACATTGAAGCCACAATTGGCCGTCCGCTTTGTTTAAATTTCTCCAGCTCGTCAGCAATAACCTCAGATGCATAGGCACTGCCACCACCGCTGTCTATCCTCAAAACCAAAGCTTTGACCGATTCATCCCTGTATGCCTTACGAATTAATTTAACAAAATCATCTGCTGCAATTGTAGCGGGTCCAGAGCTGCCATCAACGATTGAGCCACTGGCAATGATAAGGGCTATGTTGCTTTCTTTTAATCCATCGCTATAGGAATTGGAATTAAGGTCAATGGCTTCCTTGTATTCATTCATGGTAATGGAATTTATTGAATCGTCTTCTGTTTCTCCTGAAAGCGAAACAAGGTAATCATGGAACTCTCTTTTATTGCTGAGTTTATCGACCAATCCTGCCTCCAGTGCCGCCTTGGCTAGATCACCATTGGATAATTTTAAGTATTCAACAGGGAAATCAATATAGTTTTTAAACTTTGCTGAATCTATGTCTCGTGCCTCGCTGACTTCATCAAGATAGGTGGACCATAAAACCGAAATCCATTCAATAACATTATTCTTGGCCTCTTCAGACATATCATCTCGAAAATACGGTTCGACAAAAGCTTTGTATTCTCCAACTTTGAAAACGTTTGAATCGATATAAAATTTATCGAAAAAAGATTTGTAGTAAGTACGGGATGACCTGTAGCCTTCAATTAAAAGTGCCGAGTAATCATGCATATGGATCTCATCAGCATGTGCGGCAAGGTAATACGAACTCGTCCAATAGCCAAGCCCGCTGTAAGCAATAATTTTTTTACCGGATGTTTTAAAGTCTTTCAACGCTCTGGCGACCGCTTGTAATTTTGAAGGACCGCCCCCACCAAAATTCTCAAGATCAAGCAATAAATACTTTATTCGCTCATCATTTTTAGCCGACTCAATGATTTTGATCAGATCGGATAAAAGAATTTCTGGGGTTCCTGAGTCGGTAAATTCATTAATTACTTGCTCGAATTCTGTTTGTGAGAATTCTTCAACCAGTGGGCCGTTTAAATCAAGAACTAAAATTGCCTCTTCTGGGATCTCAATTTTCTGTCCTGAGAGTCCGCCTATTATGCCTGCTGCCAACGCTACTAAAATAAGAAAAACGAAGGCCCTTCTTACAAATACCAAAGTGCTGTCTAACACACTTCCCAGTTTTTTGAATATTGCCTTTACTTTCATTACTAAATAACTCCTATTTTTCTAATGTTACTGATATGTGATCTGGTATATCACACCATTTTCGTCATCGCTTACCAGCATGGAACCGTCGGGTAAAATCAATAAATCAACCGGTCTACCCAAAGTCTCTTCATTTTTCATCCAACCGTCTGCGAATACTTCATATGAAACAGCCCGATTGCCATTTAATTTAACCAAGGTAATCCGGTAGCCGCTCTTCTTTGATCGATTCCAAGAGCCGTGTTCGGGAATAAATATTTGGTTTTTATATTCATCAGGAAACATAGAGCCGGTGTAGAATTTCAAACCTAATGCCGCCACATGAGCATCCAGTTCCTGGACAGGAGGCGTTATGTCACTACAGTTTCCCAGACTAGCAAACTTTTGTTCATCATCAGGTATATCATTCGCATGGCAAAAAGGGAAACCAAAGTGCTCGCCTTCCGTACTCAGTCGGTTAAGCTCGCCAGGTGGGATGTCGTCTCCCATCATATCCTTGTTGTTGTCGGTGAACCAGAGGTCATTTGTTTGTGGATGAAAAGTTATGCCAACGGTGTTTCTAATACCGTGGGCAATTACTTCTTTGTTGGAACCATCTGTGTCGATCCTGGTAATAACCCCATAATCTGGCTCATCACAAACATTGCAGGGTGAACCGATAGGAATATAGAGTTTGCCATCGGGTCCAAAGGTTATATAGCGCCAGCCGTGATGACGATCGGTTGGATAGGATTTGTTGATAACTTTAGACTTAGGGTCATTCAATCGATCCTCTATATCTTCAAATTTGTGAACACGGTGAATTTCAGCCACGTAGAGATTGCCATCCTTGAATGCAATACCGTTGGGCATATAAAGATCTGAAGCAATGGTCAACACCTCAGGTTGTGAATCAATGCCAGAAACGGCATACACCTTTCCTTCTCTCATTGTCGAAACAAATAGAGTGCCTTTATCTCCTAAGGCCATGGATCTTGCACCGGGAACTTGGTCGGTTAACACCTCAATCTGGAAACCATCTGGAAGATTGATCTCTGGCATGTCAAATGCTAGAGCAGTTGAACAAACAACCAAAGCTGCAAGAGACAAGATAATGTTGTGAAAAAACTTGGTCATATCAACTATTAAACTTTTTCTTTAATTCGAGCAGACTTGCCGCTTCTTTCCCTGAGGTAGTAGAGCTTTGCTCTCCTAACATCGCCTCGCCTTATAACTTTGATTTCCGTGATGACTTTGCTGTGTGTCTGAAATACTCTTTCAACACCTTCGCCACTGGATATTTTTCTTACGGTAAATGATGAATTGAGGCCTCTGTTCTTTATTGCGATAACCACACCCTCAAATATCTGCAATCTTTCTCGACCACCTTCCCGAATTCTGACCTGAACAGCAACTGTATCACCAGGATTAAATTCCGGTATATCGTCTCTAAGCTGCTGTTTTTCTATTTCTTCAATAATATTTGTCATGTAATTTTACCGATCAAAAAGTGAGGGTGATTATATATTATATTAAGTATTTTTTGCTAGTTCTTGACTACTCAATTCTTCCTGATATTCCTCAAGTAATACGGTTTCATCATCGCTTAGTTGTCTTTGCTCTAAAAGATCTGGACGTCTTTGATAGGTTCTTCCAAGAGCCTGTTTTAATCGCCACCTATTAATTTCGTGATGATTGCCACTTACCAATACCTTTGGAACGGATATATTCCTGAACAACTCTGGCCTTGTGTAATGGGGATAATCCAAAAGATCTTCAGTAAAAGAGTCCTGTAATGCAGACATTTCATGTCCAAGTACCCCAGGTATTAGTCTGGTAATTGAATCAATCATTGCTGATGCAGCAATTTCTCCCCCACTCAACACAAAACTTCCTAAGGAAATTTCTAATGCATTTTCAGTAAGCTCTATCACTCTCTCATCGATACCCTCATATCGACCAGAAACTAAAATCAGGTCTTTAAACTTTGCATACGATTCTGCTTTTTTTTGGTTAAACAATAAACCCTGAGGAGATAAGAAAACTACTGGACAGATCTCAGATGTCCTTCCTTTGGCAAACTCAATAGCTTTTAGAAGTGGATCCGCTTTAATTACCATCCCGGGGCCACCTCCATAGGGCTTGTCATCTATAGAACCATAATTGTTATCGGAATAATCTCTAGGGTTAATGTATTCAATATCAATAATATTTTGTTTTTGTGCTCTACCGATAACTCCATAGTCGAGTGACGACTTTAGATTCTCAGGAAATAACGTTAAAACTTTGAATTTCATTTACTTAACCACTATCGATTGACCAGTCAACTTTCACATAGTTTAGCTCAATGCTGACTTCTTTTATGATTTCATGCATCACAAAAGGTATTAATATCCTTTTATCTTTTGTGGTATTGACCACCATGACGTCATTGGCTCCAGTTTCAATTAATGAGTCAACTATTCCAATCAATTTTTCTTTGGAATTTAAAACACTTAATCCCTCTAAATCTGACCAGTAATAGCTTTCATTAGACAATTTAGGTAAATCCGATCTCATAATCTTAATTTTAGAATTTATGAAGGATTCAGCTTTGGTTCTATCATCAATTTTTTCTAATTTAACAATGATTTTATTGCTGTGTTTTCTACCCTGTTCAACGGAGTAAAAACCTTCTTGTCCTCGATTGTTAATAATCCATAATGGGTAGTTGAGTATATTTTCAGGCGGGGAAGAGAATGACTGAATCTTTAACCAGCCTTTAATACCATGAACGCCAGTTATTTTTCCTAGATAAATTTTTTTATCATCTTCCATGATAAAGATTTAGGTATTTAAACTGAGACTGATCAAAGATCAAGTATTTTCATTCTTGTCCTTATCAGGCTCCTCTGCCGGAGCTTCTTCAGCTGCCTCAGGTTCGGCTTTGGTTTCAGCTTCAGGCTCCTCTGCCGGAGCTTCTTCAGCTGCCTCAGGTTCGGCTTTGGTTTCAGCTTCAGGCTCCTCTGCCGGAGCTTCTTCAGCTGCCTCAGGTTCGGCTTTGGTTTCAGCTTCAGGCTCCTCTGCCGGAGCTTCTT